>Ga0209807_1001013_pt1 | contig 13159 bp, 6 predicted proteins | sample GraSoiAngelo_154_FD_186168 | JGI IMG/M metagenome (GOLD analysis project Ga0209807, IMG submission 186168) | Grasslands soil microbial communities from the Angelo Coastal Reserve, California, USA - 14_1009_13_20cm (SPAdes) (version 2) | ecosystem: Environmental > Terrestrial > Soil > Grasslands ... | reverse complement strand
TGAGCAGAAGGCCGACATCGAGGCGCGTCCCACTCAGGATTTGGTTGCGTTCGAGCTGTACCTTCGCGCAAAGCAAATCGTGGACAGTTATCTCATCGCTGAGGACGTCCGAGCTGCGGTGCTGTCCGCCCTCCAATCGCTGGATCAGGCAATCAAACGCGACCCGGATTTTGTCTCCGCGTATTGCTATATCGCGCGCGCGAACGATCTGCTCTACTTTTTCGACCTCGATCCGACACCGGACCGAATCCTTCTTGCCGAAGCGGCAGTAAAGGCAGCGCTGCGACTTCGCCCCGACTCAGCCGAAGCACACTTTGCCCTGGCTGATTTTCTGTTCCGTTGCCACCGGGACTACGATGGCGCTCTGAAGGAACTGGCGATAGCGCGTCCCGGCCTGCCGAATGACACCGCGTTTTTCATTCTTTCAGGTTACATCAACCGTCGCCGCAACAATTGGCGACAAGCAGAACGAGATTTCTCTACCGCTGTCGCGCTCGACCCGCGAAACCCGAATGCTTACAATCTGCTCGCTGATACATACAACCTGCAACGAAGGCATCTGCTCGCGGCGGAGGTTTACGACCGCGTGCTGGCTGCAGGCGAGCGCACGCCAATTGTTTTCTTCCGGCGCGACTCAGCCATTTTCAATGGAACCGGCAACTCAACAGGATTGCACCGGGTGCTGTCGGAAAACCCCGACATGGACATAGGCGGCGGACAAACTCCGATTCGAGTATTTCTGGCTTTGATCGACGGCAATTTTGCCGAAGCAGAACGGGTGCTTGCCGCTTCTCCGCGCGAAGATTTTCAAGATGTCGACTACAGCTTCTATTACCCCAAAGCGTGGTTTGAGGCGTTGATTGCGAGAGCAAAAGGCGATTCCGCAGCTGCGACCGCTTCCTTTTCCGCCGCACGCGCAATCTTGGAACAGAGATTGGCCGTTAAACCGGAACACGCACGAACGCTTGCCGTCCTCGCTCAGGTAGACGCCGGTCTCGGCCACAAAGAATTGGCCATTCAAGAAGCGCAACACGCCGTCGATTTGATGCCAGTTTCCAAGGACATTTACGATGGCGCGTTAGTGCTTGAGGGTTTAGCGCAGGTCTACACTTGGATTAATGAACCTGATCGCGCCATCGAAGTGTTGCAAAAGCTGGTGACAATGCCGGGTTACACTTACTACGCCCGACTCAAACTGTATCCCATGTGGAATCCGCTCCGCGGCGATCCGCGTTTCGAGAAGATCGTCAACTCACTCGCGCCGAAAGATCAGAGCAAGCAAACCCTGGCGAAATGAATCCAACGAATTCTTCGGTGAGCTGAAGCGACGCGATGTTTACAAGGTCGCGGTCGCATTATGTCGCCGGGCGCGCGATTATTAATCGTGCGGCGTCTCACCCTGCGCCGAAAGAGCCGGCAGCGCCTGCGCCCACGCCGCCGCCGCCATAAGAAGCTTGGTCAAAGCTATTCGTCCGCAAAAGATCTGAGCCAAGGCGATAAAGATGATTTACATCCACACGCAAATTCGAGATCGAAATGAACCCTCAATTCGTTAGCTGCTTCGACTCATCAGATGTTCATCGCGGCCCGCAGTTCGTTGCCTCCGCCGCGGTAGCAAAACAAAGAGCCGCCACGCGGCGGAGCGTGACGGCTGATTGCAAAAATGCGGTTTGTCTCTTTCCGCAGTCCTAGTGATTATCCACGACCGTTTGCGCTGCAGGCTTGCTCAGTTCGAGCTGGGTACTCACCTTTTGCAAGCCGGCCGTAAGCGTTTGAATTTGCTTTTGCTCCTCCGCGAGTCTCGACTGAAAGTCCTTCCTTAACTGCGCGATGGTTGCTTTCTGTTCCTCTACTGTCCGGTGTTCTTTCAGGAACTCGTTGAGCAACATCGCGTTCACCGCTTCGTAGCGCACAGTGTATGGCTTCCCATCAGCGTCGCGAACCACCAAATCGGGATTGACCTTTTCCACGTCCTCGGCCACAAGGCCGAACTGCGGGGTGCCATCGGGATCAAGCTCTTTTTTGTAATGAAAAGTCACTGGTTTAAACGCGAGAATTCCTTCGCTCGCCTTATCCATCGGCCTGATCGCGTCTTTGAAACGCTCCGAGGACCCTACTGTGCCGAGATGACCGTCGGAATCTACTTTCACGACTAAGCCTTTGGCAATGTTCGTCTGATAAATGCCGGCGAGATATGCATTCGCCTGGGTTCCCTCCGTGCCGATGCGGATGGTATTGGCCTCGGCCGCAACACCAACGTTGCCGATATCGATATTTTGATGCCCGGTGGTGAGATTTGCTCCGGCGAAATTCCCCAATGCGATGTTGCCGACACCGGTGGTGTTGTTAACCAGCGCATCATAACCAGTCGCCGTGTTGCTGTCGCCTGTGGTGTTGGCAAAGAGCGCAAAATAACCCACTGCGGTATTGTTAGGGCCGGTTGTATTGGTAAAGAGCGCGAAACTGCCAGTGGCCGTGTTCCGGATGGCGGTCGTGTTGGAAAAAAGCGCGTCATGACCGTCGGCGGTGTTGTTATTGCCGATGGTGTTGTTAACCATCGCGGCTCGACCAGTAGCGGTGTTGCGTTCGCCGGTTGTGTTGCTTCCAAGCGCGAAATAACCATTGGCGGTGTTTCTAACGCCGGTTGTATTGCTCAAAAGCGCCTGGGAACCCACGGCAGTGTTAGAGTCCCCCGTTGTGTTGCTGAAAAGGGCATCAAAACCTATTGCGGTGTTGTCCGGCCCGGTTGTGAGGCTGAAGAGAGCATCAGTGCCCTCAGCGGTATTGTCACCGTCGTAGCCTCCGTCTGGTGGTGGCGATAGCTGTGCTTGCACCGTCGGCGAAAGCGCGAAAGCAGCGAGCACGAGTGGAATGAGAAATAAACCGTATCGCAAACGCGACCGGCTAATCGAGTCTCTTGCGAGTGGAGTTGTCGTTTTCATAGGGTTCTTTTTCATTTTCTTGTCCTTACAGGTGGTTTATTGTTTTTTCTTCGCGCGGGAGGCTTGAGTCGACTCGCGCGTGGTGAAAAAATGCCGTGCGACTTTATGAAAGTCTTTAAGTTGCGGCTGAATTTTCCTGAATTGTTCTGAAAACGCCGATGCAAACTACCACCGCTCACCTCTACGAATTTGGCGATTTCCGGCTCGACACGGCCAAACGTGTCTTGCGGCAGCTGGATGGGACGACAGTGCCCGTCACGCCGAGAGTGTTCGAAACGCTCCTCTACATGGTGGAGCATCACGATACCGTTCTCGATAAGGAGCGGCTGATGGAGGCGGTCTGGCCCGATTCGATCGTCGAGGAGAACAATTTGAGTCAGAACATCTCGACACTGCGGCGGATTTTTGGCGAAACGCCGGGCTCACACAGCTATATCGTGACCGTTCCGGGTCGCGGCTATCGCTTCGTTGCGCAAGTTAGAGAGCAAACCGACAATGACAGTGCCACAGTCGAGGCAGAGGAAGCAACAGGGCCAACATCGCCAGAGAATGAAGCGGAAGCGGCTACGGTGAAAGGTAGACAGCGGTTGCCTGACAAAACTGGCAGGACGTTGGCGGTCGCCGTTCTTGGTGTAATTGCGCTCACAGCCGCGTTCCTTGCGCGAGGACCGAGCGTTCGCTGGCCTGAGAAACATAAGATCGCAAAGGCACCTCCGGCACCGTCGTCTGGCACGATGACCGATATCGTGCGCTCGATCGCAGTCTTGCCGTTCGAAAACCTAAGCGGCAACCCCGAAAACGCATACTTTACTGATGGAATCCAGGAAGAGATCCTGATGCGTCTAGCCAAGATTGCCGATCTAAAAGTGGTCTCGCGGACGTCGACAGTGCGCTATAAGAGGTCGCCGGAGAATCTGCGCGAGATCGCGACGCAACTCGGCGTGGCAAACGTCCTGGAAGGCAGCGTCCAACGCACCGCTGACCGGGTGCACGTAAACGTGCAGTTAATCAAAGCGGCAAGTGACACGCATCTCTGGGCGGAAGCGTACGACCGAAAGCTGACTGACATCTTTGCCGTCGAAAGCGACATTGCGAAGACAATCGCCGACACACTACGAGCGAAGCTGACTGGCTCCGAGCGAAACGCAATCGCGGCGCAACCGACAGAGAACACGGAAGCGTATCAACTTTATTTAAGAGGTCGCTATCTTTGGAACAGGCGCACGGGCGAAAATCTTAAAAAAGCGCTCGCCTATTTCGAGCAAGCAGCTGAGAAGGATCCCCACTACGCGCTCGCATACGCAGGCATGGCCGATAGTTGCGTCTTAATTCCCATCTACGCCGCAGGAACTCCTCAAGACTATCTTCCTCGCGCGCGAGCTGGCGCGCAAAAGGCAGTCGAGCTCGACGATACGCTGGCCGAAGCGCACACCTCCCTCGCCTATGTGTTCTTTTATGATTTTGATAACGCCCAATCGGTAAAAGAATTCGAACGCGCGATTTCCCTAAATCCGAATTACGCGATGGCCCACCTATGGTATGGCTTAGGCCCGCTTTCGGCGATGGAAGAGTTCGACAGAGCTATCGCCGAGGAAAAACGAGCCCTCGAGCTCGACCCAGTCTCGCCGATCATCAATGCCGATCTCGGGACCGTTTACACGCTGGCGCGACGATACGACGAAGCGATTGCTCAATTGCGCGACACGGTGGAAATGAATCCGCAATTTTATGGGGGCCACCGGTGTCTTGGATGGGCACTGGAATTGAAAGGCGCGACCGGTGAAGCGATTGCCGAATATCACAAAGCATTCGAGCTAAGTGACGATCCCATGATGCTCGCGATGCTGGCTCACGCCGAGGCGAGCATTGGGAAGCAAAATCAAGCGCGGCAAATACTGGGCCAGCTCACCGAAGAGGCGAAGGCGCGCTACGTGCCAGCATACGCTTTTGCCGTCATTTATCTGGCGCTTGGCGAAAACGATCATGCGCTGGATTGGCTGGAACAAGCGGCTCGCGATCACGACGGTTTCTATATCAACCTCATCAAGGTCGAACCGTTTCTCGATCCCTTGCGTGGCGATCCTCGTTTCGAAACGCTTGTTTCCAGAATCTTGTCCGGGTCTGTAAAGTAATTTCGTGAGTTCGAGCGAGCGCCGATGAATCCGAAGGAATTCTTCGGCGAGGCAAAACGACGCAATGTTTACAAGGTGGCGGTCGCGTATGCTGTCGTCGGCTGGCTTTTGATTCAGGTCGCAACGCAGGTCTTTCCGTTCCTGGAAATTCCGAATTGGACGATTCGGCTTGTTATTCTTCTAACCGCGTTCGGTTTTCCGGTGGCGCTGATTATTGCATGGGCATTCGAGCTTACGCCTGAGGGAATCAAGCGGACCGAAGCTGCGGATGCCGCACAACAGCGTTCGCGGGGCGGGATTTGGATTGCGGTTATTGTCGTCGCTGCAGCGCTTTCGTTAGGCCTTTTTTTTCTCGGCCGCTACAGTGCCGGTCGTGCAACGCCCCAAGTCACGGAGGCGCCTACAGCGGTGAACCCGCAGAAATCCATCGCCGTGCTTCCGTTTGAAAATCTGAGTGAGGAAAAAGCTAATGCATTCTTCGCTGACGGTGTGCAAGACGAGATCCTCACCGACCTGTCGAAAATCGCTGACCTCAAGGTAATCAGCCGATCTAGCGTGATGCACTACCGAAGTGGTTTGGAGCGCAATCCGCGCAAAATTGGCGAAGAGCTAGGGGTAGCTCACGTGCTCGAAGGCAGTGTGCAGCGCGCTGGTAATCGTATTCGGGTCAACGCACAGCTCATCGATGCGCGCAACGACACGCATCTCTGGGCCCAAACGTACGATCGTGATCTTTCTGATGTCTTCGCCATCCAGAGCGAAATAGCGAAAACCATCGCTGACCAGCTTCAAGCGAAGCTTTCACCGCAAGAGAAGAGCGCGATCCAGCGTCCTCCGACGAGTGACATTGCCGCTTTTGATCTTTATACGCGGGCCAGAAATCTTTGGTTAACAGCCTGGGGTAGCAGCACGGGAAAAGACGACTTACTCCAGGCGGCCGATCTCCTGAACCAGGCCGTGGCACGCGATCCTTCTTTTTTCGATGCGTGGTGCCAACTGGCTGTCACCGAAGTCACGATTTATTTCCTCGATTGGGATCACACTCCGGTGCGTTTGACGAAAGCCGAAGTGGCTGTGCAAACCGCGGCTCGTCTCCGGCCCGATGCCGGTGAAACTCACCTGGCGCTGGGTCGCATGCGTTATTTTGGGTATCTCGATTACAAGGGTGCCCTCGCCGAATTGGAGCTCGCCCGCCGGAGCATACCAAATGATCCGTGGGTCGTCCTGCTGAAAGGCTATATCGAGCGACGGCAGGGTCGGTGGGACGAATCGATCCGTGATCAACAGCGCGGTACCGAACTAGACCCGCGCAATACGCTCGCTCTTCAGCAGCTCGCAACAACTTATGAAGCGATGCGTCGCTACGCTGAAGCGAAAGCGGTTCTAGCCCGTGCGCTCGCGTTCGACCCAAACGACGCTATTACAAGAGCGTACCACGCGTTTGTAGATTTTGAATGGAAGGCCGATACGCGGCCCTTGCAGCAGGTCATCGCTTCGATCCGTGCGACTAATGCAGCGGCAGTGCCCACGATTGCTAACTTCTGGCTTCTTTGTGCACTGGCTGAACGTGACGCGGTTGCCGCGCGCGATGCCCTGATGGCGTCAGGCGCCAATCCGATCAATGGAATCAGTGAGAACATACACTTTAGCCAGCCGTTCATGGAAGGACTGATTGCTCGTTCGATGCACGACGAGGAAAAAGCGCGCGCGGCTTTTACTACTGCACGCACTCAGCAAGAGAAAACGATTCAGGCGCAAGCAGACTACGCGCCTGCGGTGTGTATGCTTGGTTTAATCGATGCCGCGCTTGGACAAAAAGAGGAGGCCTTACGCGAAGGTCAGCGCGCAGTCGACCTTCTCCCGCTCGATAAGGATGCTTTCGGCGGTATGGAAATCGTGAAGTACTTCAGCGTCACCGCTGCGTGGGCAGGTAACAAGGATCTCGCTTGCCGGCAACTGGTAATCGCCACAAGCCAGCCGTCGGCATTGAGCTACGGCCAACTAAAGCTGCTGCCTTTTTGGGACGCGCTTCATAGCGATCCGCGGTTCGAAAAAATCGTCGCCTCCCTCGCGCCGAAAGACGCGAACCCCTAACGAGGGATGAACCAGCGCGATTTCTTATCCGAGTTGAAGCGGCGCAATGTTTACAAAGTTGCTGTTGCGTATGCCGTGGTCGGCTGGCTTCTAATTCAGGTCGCAACCCAGGTCTTTCCGTTCCTCGAAATTCCGAACTGGGCGATTCGGTTTATTATCTTTGTTACGGCCCTTGGTTTTCCGGTGGCGCTGATTATTGCATGGGCATTCGAGCTCACGCCTGAGGGAATCAAGCGGACCGAAGCTGCGGATGCCGCACAACAGCATTCGCGCGGCTTTATTTGGATCGCGGTGGTTGTCATCGCTGCGACCCTCTCGCTCGGCCTGTTTTCCCTCGGCCGATACACAGCTGGAACCTCAATGCCTCAATCTAGCGGTCCGGCTACAACGTCGAACCCACAGAAATCCATCGCCGTGCTGCCGCTGGTCAACACCAGTGGCGATCCCAGTAACGAGTACTTTTCCGATGGTCTCTCGGAGGAATTGATTGCGGTTCTTGCGAAGATCCCTGAGCTCAAAGTGATCGGCCGCAGCTCGTCTTTTTTCTTTAAGGGAAAATCCGGCGATTCTGCTGCAATCGGTCAGAAGCTCGGGGTCGCGAACCTTATCGAAGGCAGCGTGCGCAAGCAGGGCGATCGTGTTCGCATCGTTGCGGAGCTCATCAGTGCAGCCGATAGCCGCTCACTGTGGTCGGAAACCTATGATCGCGAACTGAAAGATGTGTTCGCAGTCCAGGCTGAAATTGCCAAATCGGTCGCGGAGCAGATGAAGGTAAAGTTGTTAGGCGAACGACAGCAGTCCGACGCCGCTCCGTCCAATCAAAACCTCGCCGCCCATAATGCGGTTCTGCAGGCGGATTTTTATTTCCAACAACTGACCCCGGAGAGCGTGCGGCGAGCCATTCAATTCCTCGAGGAAGCGGTGCGGCTGGATCCAAATTATGCGCTTGCCTACGCAAAGCTATCACAGGCTTGGCGCCAATACGCAGCCAGCTTTGCCACAGACGATGCGCCTAAAGCGTACGAGGAGGCCCGCCGAACTGCGGAGAGGGCAGTTAACCTGGCTCCGGACCTGGCTGAGGTGCGGATGGCGGTGGGCTTCCTGGCCTTCACACCCGATCTGGACTTTCGTGCTGCGGAAAAAGAATTCCGGCATGTTCTGGAATACGCGCCCAATCACGCCGCTGCCAAAGCGTATCTCGGCGCCCAGCTCTCGGCGCAAGGTCGACTGGCCGAAGCAGAGCAAACTTGCCGGGAAGCTGTGGCGTTAGACCCTCTCGGCACCAGTTCTTGGTACAACATTGGACGCGTTGTGGTGGGATTGCGCCGCTACAAGGAAGCTGAGGAGTTGTTTCGTAAAGGCCTCGAGATCCAGCCACAAGCTTCACGTTTTCACAGCTACCTCGCTCTCCTGGATCTTGTTCAGAATCGCCCCACACAGGCCATGACCAACGCCCGACTGGAGACGGAAGGTTTCTGGCGCGACTATGCAATCGCTTTGGTGCAGCAAACGCAGGACGACCGAGTTGTGGCCGATGCTGCGCTGAAGGATTTCATCGCGAGGAATTCAAATGGCGGCGCATTTCAGATCGCTGTGCTCTACGCGGCTCGTAAGGAGCCCGACGAGATGTTCAAGTGCCTCGAGACCGCCTATGCCACGCACGACTCCGGTCTCTCGCAGATGGCAGTGACACCGTTCTTCCTCCCTTACGTAAACGATTCACGCTTCGTTGCGCTGTGTCAAAAGCTCAACGTGCAGTTGCCTTCAGGCCCGACGAAGTCATGAGCGAGCGTAATTTCTTTGCCGAACTAAAGCGACGCAACGTTTACAAGGTTGCGGTCGCATACGTCGTTGCCGGCTGGGCTCTCTCTCAGGGAATCGCGCAGGTTTTGCCGGTATTCGATGTTCCGAACTGGGCAATTCGCTTGGTTGTCCTGTTCATCATAATTGGTTTGCCGATTGCGCTGGCTTTGGCCTGGATGTTCGAACTGACTCCGCAGGGAATTAAGCGCACGGAAACGGCCGATGCCATGCCGGAGTCGGCGCGACAAAAGAAGCGCACGTGGATTTACGTGGTCGTTGTCGGCGGGCTTTTCTCGATCGGATTATTTTTTCTCGGGCGCTACATAGCGTCTAGGAATGCGACGCCTCACCCCGCCTCCGAACAGCTACGGCGCGGCGAGCAGAGCGAGGCGGCTACAATTCCACAGAAATCGATTGCCGTTCTGCCGTTCGACAATCTTAGTCGCGATCCCGACAACGCTTACTTTACTGAAGGTGTCCAGGATGAGATTCTCACTCGCCTGGCTAAGGTTGCCGACCTGAAAGTGATTTCACGGACATCGATGCAACATTTCAAAACTGCGCCGGAAAATCTGCCCCAAATCGCGAGGCAACTTGGCGTGACCAACATCTTAGAAGGCAGCGTGCAGAAAGCCGCCGATCAAGTGCGGGTGAATGTGCAGCTCATCAATGCTCTGACCGACGCGCAGCTTTGGGCGGAGACGTACGATCGCAAACTGACCGACATCTTCGCGGTCGAGAGCGACATCGCGAAAGCAATTGCTGAGAAGCTGCAAGCGAAGCTCACGGGTTCGGAGGAAAGCTTGATCGCGAAAGCACCGACCGAGAATCCTGAAGCCTACGAACTCTATCTCAAAGGCAGATTTTTTTGGAACAAGCGAACCGGTGCCGACCTGCGCAAATCGATTGAGTATTACAAGCAAGCAATCGCGAAAGATCCCAACTACGCCCTCGCCTATGCAGGCCTGGCGGACTCGTATCTCCTGCTCTTGCCGTATGCTGCTGCTTCTCCGGAAGAGTCGATTCCACCGGCACGTGTCGCCGCAAAAAAAGCCCTCGAGCTTGACGACTCATTGGCGGAAGCGCACGCATCGTCGGGTTTACTCGCCACCTTCGATCTCGACTTCAGCCGATCGATTACCGAATTGGAGCGCGCCATTCAGTTAAATCCGAATTACGCAACGGCACACCACTGGATTGCGCTTTCCTTAATGGCGCTCGGACAATTCGATCGCGCGATCGCCGAAGGAAAACGCGCCATCGAACTCGACCCGCTTTCGTTGATTATCAATGCCGATTTGAGCTGGCTCTATTTTAATCAGTGTCGCTACGACGACGCCGAGGCGCAGGCACGCAAGACTTTGGAAATGGATTCGCGATTTGCACTCGGGCATTACTATCTCGGCGAAGTGCTTCAATTTAAAGGACACCTCACGGACGCGATCGCTGAATATCAAAAGGCATTTGATTTAAACCACGATCCCTACTCGCTCGCGATGCTCGGCCAGGCCTACGCACGCAATCGGCAACCCGACGAGGCGCGCAAGATTCTCGCTCGCCTAACTGATGAAACAAAGTCGCGTTACGTCCCGCCTTATGCTTTGGCCGTGGTTCATCTGGCGTTGGGCGATAAGGAGCGCGCGATTTATCAACTGGAGCTCGCCTATCGCCGAGGCGCTGAATCCTTCTTTATCAAAGTAGATCCCCTGCTGGACGATCTGCGCGGCAATCCGCGCTTTGAAGCGATCGTGCAGAAAGTCTTGTCGAAAAAACAGTGAACTCTGGAAATTTCTTCTCCGAACTAAAGCGGCGCAACGTCTACAAAGTTGCCGTCGCCTACGCGGTTGTCGCCTGGCTGCTGATGCAGGTGGCCAGTCAGATTTTTCCATTTTTCGAAATCCCCAATTGGGTTGTGCGCCTGGTAATTCTCCTCCTCGTCATCGGTTTTCCGATAGCGCTCGTCATCGCATGGGCATTTGAAGTGACATCCGAAGGGATCAAACGCACAGAAGCTGCCGATGCAGCGGGACTACGGTCCCACGGCGGCACTTGGATTTATGTGGTTTTAATCGGTGCGGCGCTCTCGGTCGGCTTATTTTTTGTCGGCCGGTATATTGCTGGGCATGCAACGGCGCGAGCCCCCTCCGAAGAACTATGGCGTAGCAAGCAGAGCGACGTGGCTACAGCGGGTCCGGACAAGTCGATCGCGGTGCTGCCGTTGATCAATGAAAGCGGTGATCCGAAGGACGAATATTTTTCCGATGGTTTGTCGGAAGAATTAATCGCAGCTCTGGCTCAAATTAGCGGGCTAAAGGTGATCGGTCGCAGCTCTTCGTTCCGGTTCAAAGACAGAAAAGAAGAACCGAGAACGATTGGTGAGAAACTGGGCGTGAGCACGCTTCTCGATGGGACCGTGCGCAAGCAAGGTGATCGGGTGCGGATCGTAGCCGAACTGGTGAACGCCGCCGACGGGATTCAGCTCTGGACGCGAACGTTCGATCGCCACCTGAAAGATATCTTCGCCGTGCAGGAGGAAATCGCCAGGGCAGTCGCCGAGTCGCTAAAAGTGACTTTGCTGGGATCTCAGGATCGGCCGGCTCAAAGAGGTGCTCCCAGTAATGTAGAAGCGCACAATGCGTATCTTCAGGGCCATTTCCATTTTCAGCGTCGGAATCTCGAGGACTATCGCAAAGCTGTCGGTTACTTCGATCAGGCGATCCGGCTCGATCCCGATTATGCCTTGGCTTACACTGAGCGTTCCGAAGCCTGGAGTTTTATTGGAGACCTCACCGGTCAACACGAGCCCGCATGGTCAAACGCGCGGAGCGATGCGGAAAAGGCCGTCGCGATCGCACCTGATCTGGCGGAGGCTCACGCGGCCTTGGGGTGGGTTCGGTTTTTTATCGATTGGAAGTTCGCCGAAGGGATAACCGCAATAAAGCGCGCGAAAGAACTCTCGCCCGCAAATCCCACCGCAAACGATCTGCTGGCGCGAGCGATCCTTTATCTGGGGCGCCTCGATGAGGGCGAGCGGCGGGCTCGCCATGCTGTGGAACTCGATCCTCTTTCTGTTATAGCGCAAAGTAATCTGGCGCGAGCCCTGTTCTGTGCCGGAAAACTGGACGAGGCAGATGCAGCGGCACGGAAAGCCGCTGAATTGCAGCCGGCTTCTGCCTCGAGTCGCCGCTGGCAGACGCTGATCGCTGCGCAGCGCGGCGACGGCGAGACCGCGTTGCGAGAAGCGCAACTGGAGCCCGATGAAGGTTATCGCCGCTTCGAGCTCGCGCTCGCTCAGTACGTGCGCGGCGATCGCGCAGCGGCAGACGCGTCGCTGGCCGATCTCATCGCCAACGGTCGGGATAATTTGGCCTACCAAATCGCTGAGGTTTACGCGGTGCGTGGCGAGAACGATAAAGCTTTCGAGTGGCTGCAAATCTCGTTCGACAATCACGATACTGGAACACTGACTCTTCTTACTGATCCGTTGTTGCGCGGCTTGCGTGACGATGTTCGCTACAAGAACTTCCTCGCCAAGCTCGGCTTGCCCGGATCGTCATGAGCGAAAAGCCTTCTTTCTTTGCCGAACTAAAGCGCCGCAATGTTTACAAGGTTGCGGTCGCCTACGCAGTTGTGGCCTGGCTGCTGATGCAGGTTGCCAGCCAGATATTTCCATTTTTCGAAATTCCCAACTGGATTGTCCGCCTGGTAATTCTCCTGCTCGTGATCGGCTTTCCGGTCGCGCTGATCATCGCATGGGCATTTGAAGCGACACCCGAAGGAATTAAACGCACAGAAGCTGCCGATGCAGCGGGACAACGGTCACGCGGCGGCGCCTGGATTTACGTTGTCCTAATCGGTGTAGCTCTCTCCGTCGCGTTGTTCTTTGTCGGCCGGTATACTGCTGGACATGGAGCGGCGCGATCCGCCTCCGGAGAACTACGGCGTGGAAAGCACAACGAGGTGGCTATAGCGGGTCCGGACAAGTCGATCGCGGTGCTTCCATTGATCAATGAAAGCGGTGATCCGAAGGACGAATATTTTTCGGATGGATTATCGGAAGAGTTGATTGCAGCTCTGGCTCAAATCAGTGGACTAAAGGTGATTGGTCGCAGCTCTTCGTTCCGCTTCAAAGAGAGGCATGAAGACCCGAAAGCGATCGGCCAGAAGCTCGGCGTAAGCACGCTTCTC
>Ga0209807_1001010_pt1 | contig 13194 bp, 16 predicted proteins | sample GraSoiAngelo_154_FD_186168 | JGI IMG/M metagenome (GOLD analysis project Ga0209807, IMG submission 186168) | Grasslands soil microbial communities from the Angelo Coastal Reserve, California, USA - 14_1009_13_20cm (SPAdes) (version 2) | ecosystem: Environmental > Terrestrial > Soil > Grasslands ... | reverse complement strand
TGATCGACAAGTTTCACAAGGGCGGCCCTGTGATGTGGCCGATTCTGATCGTCTCAATCGTAGCGCTCACCGTCGTGCTCGAGCGATGCATTTGGTGGGGTGGCCGCTGGTTCCGCCGGGATCCGAAACGGATCGAGAAAGTTTTCACCGCAATTGAAAATGGTGACACTGCCGAGGCTTCGAGGCTTTCGCGCAGTTCCCGCGACCCTGTGCTACGAATGCTGTGGAATGGTCTGAATCATCAACACAGCTCGCTCGAGGCCGCGCTGCAAGTTGCCGCGGGCATCGAGATCAAACGCGCCGGACGGTTTTTGGTGGTGATGGATACCCTTGTTACTCTGGCGCCGTTGCTCGGTCTATTGGGCACGATCACTGGGCTGATCCGTTCGTTCAGCTTCCTCGGAAACGAAGAGCTGGCGGTGCAAGCAGTGACAGGCGGTATCGCTGAAGCGCTTATCGCTACGGCCTGCGGTCTGGGTATCGCCATTTTTGCGCTGATCCCGTTTAACTTTTTTACCTCTCGCGTGTCTAACTTGGAGTTCGAATTGCAAACGGCAGCTACCAATTTGGAAGTGATGCTCCAGGCTCAGACAGCGGAAAAAGGAGTGACGATCCAGAGCAGCACGCCTTCATCGGCAACGCGCTCCTCCATCTAGAAATTTGCTATGCAAGTTGCGTCACCCATTCCACATAAGAAAGCGCGGATCGAGATCATCCCCTTGATCGACATCATGTTCTTTCTGCTCGCCAGTTTCATGATGGTGAGCCTTAGCCAGGTGCACATGAAGGGGATTAAGGTGAATTTGCCCTCTGGCCAGTCGGGTGAGACGCAGACCAAACGGGAGTACCTCAGCGTGTCGGTCGATAGGGATGGCCATTATTTCTTTGATAAGGACGAAGTCAAAGATGAGCAATTGCTGAACCTTCTGAAAATGGCGCACCAATCGGCGCCTGATGCGAAGGTCTTTGTTCGAGGGGACAAGGATTCAGTCCACCTGAACGTTGCCCATGCGCTGGATCTGATTCGTGCAGCGGGCTACTACAAGATTTCCTTCGAGATTAAGAGCGAAGCGTTAAAGGGAGTGCCGGGGCCGCCAGGTTGATCTGAATATGCCAGAAACGGTGAAACAAACGCCAGAGCGACCGAGACCGCTAATTTATCGGCCGCCGCCTCGATGGTATTTCTGGACGGCGCTCGGTGCTGCTTTAGCGATCCACCTGACGGCGGTTGCAATTTCGCAGCGGCACGAAGCGCCGGCCGTGGATCTTCCACCGCAACCACCTCAGGTTGTGGAAGCCGTGCTTGCTCCGCCTGAAGCAACTCCTCCACCCGAAGATATTCCGATTCCCGAGCCGCCGCCTCCGCCGGACGTTCAACCGGAGTTTGTGGAAGAAAGAACTCCGCCACCGCGACAACCACAAAACGCGCAAAAATTTACACCAATCAAGGCACCTGGCCCCATGTCGATGTCCCGCGCGAAAGCCCTCGCCTTATACGCGCCGCGTCCACAGTACCCGTACGAGGCGCGTTCGCGGCACGTTACCGGCAGTGGAGTGATCGTCTGCTCAGTGGAATCGGGTAGCGGCAACGTCACTAGCTGTAGTGTTTCGTCAAGCACCGGGAGTCCTATCCTGGATAATGCCGCCACCAGCGCGTTTCGGCAGTGGCGATTTAGACCTGGAACACTTTCCAAGGTTAACATTCCCATCACCTTCACCATGACAGGCGCTTCGTATTAGACATGAGACTAGGTTCGCCAGTTCCGCATAAACGGGCACGGATCGAGATCATTCCGTTGATCGACATCATGTTCTTTCTGCTCGCCAGTTTCATGATGGTGAGCCTGAGCCAGACGCACATGAAAGGCATTCGCGTCAATTTGCCTGCTGCGGTCGGACCGCCACCAAGCGGCGTGAAAGACTTTGTCTCGGTCAAAGTACTCGAAGGAAACGCGGTGTTCTTCGACAACCAATACGTGCCGGATGATCAGGTACTACCACGCCTTTTCGGGTTACATCGAGCAAATCCGGGCATAAAAATTTCTCTGAGCGCGACTCCGATGGCAATGTATGGAGACGTCATTGGAGTCCTCGACAAAATTCGGATCTCGGGAATTCAAAAAGTCGGTTACCAGATCCGAGCAGCCGGCGGCGTCACCCAAACAGGGCCGGCTCCTCCTGCCCCGCCTCCTCCTAGTCCTTAGTCGCGCGGCTTAGCTGTCGAAGCTTAGTGGCAAATCGGCGAATCGCTTTTGCGCGATGACTGATCGTGTTCTTCACCTCCGCAGGTAATTCGCCGAACGTTTGCTGGAATCCTTCCGGAATAAAGATTGGATCGTAACCGAATCCGCCGCTGCCGCGCGCTTTGTCGGCGATTCTTCCTTCCACAACTCCTTCCACACTTCCGAGCGAATTGCCTTTACAAGCGAGCGCCAGAACGCACCGAAATCGCGCTCGCCGCGCATCGTTTATGGCGCCAACTCTTGCAAGCTCGCGCAACAATTTCTCGATCTTTTCTTTTGCGCTTGCCTTAATGCCCGCGTAACGCGCCGAATAAACTCCTGGCGCACCACCGAGCGCATCGACCTCCAGGCCTGAATCATCCGCGATCACCAGATCTGGCAAGCGTTGCGATACCGCGACAGCCTTAAGCCTAGCGTTTTCCTCGAAAGAGATTCCGCTTTCGGGAATCTCCGACATTGCAGAATAGGCGCGGAGATCTCGGACTGTGAACTCCGGTCCGAGAATATGCTGGATCTCCCGCGTCTTATGCGCGTTGCGCGTTGCGATGACAAGTTCGGTCACGATTGAAATGAAATATGGAAACTACAAATCCAAGAGTAAATTTGACTTTCTCTTCCTGACTTCCTGTTTTCTTGATTAAGACTTTTAATGAGTAGCGAGCGCCGCAGACCGTATCCATTCGACCAGATCGAGCCCAAGTGGCAGGCGATCTGGGACGAACGCCAGCTTTTTCACGCGCCCAATCCCGGCGAGAAAGGCTTCGATAGTCAGAAGCCAAAGTTCTTCGTGCTCGATATGTTTCCTTACCCGAGTGGGGCGGGGTTGCACGTGGGCCATCCTGAAGGGTACACTGCCACCGACATCATCGCGCGCTACAAACGTCTGCGTGGCTTCAACGTCTTGCATCCCATGGGTTGGGACGCGTTCGGTCTCCCTGCGGAGCAGTATGCAATCAAAACTGGCCAGCATCCTGCGATCACTACGCGTGAAAACGTCGCGAAATTCAAAGACCAATTAAAGCGAATCGGTTTTTCCTATGACTGGCAACGAGAGATCAACACCACGGATCCGACTTATTACAAATGGACACAGTGGATCTTCCTCCAGATCTACAACTCCTGGTTTAACCCTGAGACAAATCGGGCGGAACCGATTTCAACCTATCGCGGACCTGATCCGGACAGCGTTCGACTCGCGTATGTGGCTGATGTCGCGGTTAACTGGTGTCAGGAGCTCGGCACAGTGTTGGCTAACGAAGAAGTCGTCGACGGAAAAAGCGAGGTTGGGGGCTTCCCGGTTGTTCGGAGACCGATGCGGCAATGGATGTTGCGCATCACCGCGTATGCGGAGCGGTTGCTCAACGAGCTTGACCACCTCGATTGGCCCGAGGGAATAAAACTACACCAGCGCAACTGGATTGGTCGAAGCGAAGGCGCAGAGATCGATTTCAAGGTGGCGTCGTCGCGCTGCGTCCCTACCATTCGCGTTTTTACTACTCGCCCGGACACACTTTATGGGGGCACCTTCCTGGTACTCGCGCCAGAACATTCATTGGTTGATTTAATCGTTACGGAGGAGCAGTGGCCTGTGGTTCGAGAATATCGGGAACGCGCTGCACTCAAAAGTGAGCTTGAACGTGTCGATCTATCGAAGGAAAAAACCGGCGTCTTCACCGGCGCATTTGCGATCAATCCGGCGACCAATGCAAAGATTCCAATCTGGATCGCTGATTACGTGTTGCTTGGGTACGGTACCGGCGCCATAGGCGGAGTGCCAGCGCACGATCAACGCGATCTGGAATTCGCGAAAAAATTCGATCTACCCATCGTCGTTGTGGTTCAGCCAATAGGAAACGAACCGGCAATGGGATTCACCGGCGAAGGCATCGCAGTCAGCTCGCCAATCATCAATGGCCTAACGAGCGCCGAGGCAAAAAAGAAAATCACCGCGTGGCTGGAAGAACGTGGCCTTGGTAAACGCGCAATCAATTACAAGCTGCGCGACTGGTTATTCTCGCGCCAGCGTTATTGGGGTGAGCCCTTTCCGATTGTTTGGCAAGCTGGTAAACACCGCGCCTTGAACGAGCAACAGTTGCCCCTGGTGCCGCCGCTGCTGGACGATTACAAGCCGATCGGCACGGGCGAACCTCCGCTGGCACGGGCCAGAGAATGGATCCGTTACTCTGACGAAGCCGTGCGCGAGACAAACACAATGCCGCAATGGGCGGGCTCGTGCTGGTATTACCTGCGCTTCTGCGATCCGCATAACGATCAACGGTTCGTCGGAGAAGAAGCGGAACATTACTGGATGGGCGGGAATAAACCGGGCGGTGTCGATTTGTATGTCGGCGGCACCGAGCACGCGGTGTTACACCTGCTTTATGCACGTTTTTGGCAAAAGGTGTTGTTCGACCTGGGCTATGTGTCGAAGCCGGAACCGTTCCAGCGGCTGGTGAACCAGGGAATCATCCTTGGCGAAGACAATCAGAAAATGTCCAAGTCGCGCGGCAACATCGTTAACCCCGATGATGTGATCGATCAACACGGCGCTGATGCGTTTCGCTGCTACGAGATGTTTATGGGCCCGCTCGAGCAAATGAAACCCTGGAGTACTCGCGGCGTCGAAGGCGTGGCCCGCTTTCTAGCGCGCGTCTGGCGCTTGCTCATGACAGAAAGCCAGGCAGGCGAATGGGAATTGTCCGCTAAGATCAAAGACGTCGATGCCACCAGACCACAGCAAAAATTATTGCATGCCACGATCAAAAAGGTCACGGACGATATCGAGTCGTTTTCTTTCAATACGGCGATTTCGCAGATGATGATCTTCGTGAACGCTTTCACGAACGTCGAAACTATTCCCTTATCGACGATCAGGGCCTTCCTGATCTTGCTCAATCCATTTGCGCCACACATTACCTCGGAGCTTTGGGAGAAGTTAAACAGGAGATTTGGCGACGCGGTCGAAGATATTACAGAACGGTCCTGGCCAGCTTATGACGAACGTTTGCTGGTTGAGGACGAAGTTGAAATCGTTGTTCAAATAAACGGCAAGCTGCGCGATCGAATAAAGATGCCGATGGCGGCGACGGAGGAAGAACTGAAAACCGCCGCGCTGGCGCTCCCGAACATTCAAGAGCGAATCGCCGGCAAGACCGTGCGCAACGTGATTGTCGTTCCGAAAAAACTGATCAACATCGTCGTATGAAAAAGATTTGGAGCGAATTCAAGGAATTCGCCGTAAAAGGGAGTGCCGTCGATCTCGCAGTTGGCGTGATTATCGGCGCGGCCTTTGGTGCGATTGTCAATTCGCTGGTAAAAGACGTGATCATGCCGCCGATCAGCTTGCTGGCCGGCGGACTGGATTTCTCAAACAAGTTTCTCATTTTGCGGACGGCCAGGGATGGCTCGACCGCATTCAATACTCCAGCTGACGCCGCCAAGGCCGGAGCGATCACTTGGAATTACGGCAATTTCATTACACTCGTGATCAACTTTTTGATCGTCGCGACCGCAATATTTCTCGTCATCCGAGTCATCAATCAACTCAGACATCCAACCGAGAAACCCCCCGATTCTAAAGATTGTCCAGCATGCGCAATGAAGATTCCCGTCAAGGCGACGCGCTGTCCTCATTGCACGAGCGAGCTCTCGCAGCCGGCTACGCGCTAGACTCTGGCAACCATCATCGTCACTGCCCGCCTTGCAGTCATATTGGCGAGGTACCCAAATTCAACGTCCTAGGGAATTTCTGTAAATAGGGCTTGCCCTCAGTTATTCGGGCTGGTATGGAGGGCGAGACCCGATGCCTAGATGCCTTAACCTAGCGCTCGCAGGAGCTTTAGCTTGCTTTGTGGTGGGCTGCGCCACGCAATCGAAACCGACTCTCACCAGTGGTCAGCGGATAACAAAGGTCCGCACTACTGCGTACACCAATAACGAGGGAGGAAGCGGCGCTCACAACGCCGTCGGCAGCTATCTTTCCGGCCGGCATATCATTAGCGCGGCTTCAGACTGGTCGCGATACCCGCTGGGAACACGCTTCCGTCTTGCCGATACCAATGAAGAGTACGTCATCGACGATTACGGTAATGCTTTGATCGGCACCAACACCATCGACCTTTATAAACCTACTCGTTCCGGGGTGAAAAGCTGGGGTGTCCGGTACGTGGACATCGACATCTTGCAGTGGGGTTCAGACGAAGAAAGTTTAAAAGTCCTCGCTCCCCGCTGCAAACATAATTGCGTTCGGAAGATGGTCGCAGCCTTGGAGAAAAAGAAAGGCAAGGCCGTCGCACAAAACACACCGCAGCGCACTTCGGTTTCAAATTGACGGCATGCTGCTTCGACCCCGCGCTGCAATATCGCAACTTCGTTTTGATTTAACGGCAATCGCGCGGCATTTTTCCCGCCAATGAAAATCTTTGTCGTTGGCGGCGCCGGCTACATCGGGAGCGTTTGTGCGGAGTTGCTGCTGAATGAGGGGCACGAAGTTGCCATTTTCGACAACTTAAGCGAGGGCCACCGGCAAGCCGTTGATTCCCGGGCCAATTTCATCCAAGGCGAGTTAGCAGATCGTCGGCAAATCGATTCTGCCATTTCCAGTTCGCGTCCTGACGCCGTGATGCATTTCGCCGCAAACGCACTGGTTGGGGAATCGATGCAGAATCCATCCAAATATTTTCGGAACAACATTTGCAATGGATTGAACTTGCTGGACGCGATGGTTTCGGCGGGCGTTGAGCGTATCGTCTTTTCGTCAACCTGCGCGATCTTTGGGCCGCCAGATCGGGTGCCAATCGACGAAACCGCGCCAGCTCGCCCGATCAATCCATACGGTGAATCCAAACTCGCATTCGAGAATATTTTGCGCTGGTACGGTGAGATTCACGGCGTGAAATTTGTTTGCCTGCGCTATTTCAACGCCGCGGGTGCATCGGAGGGGTTCGGCGAAGACCATCACCCGGAGACGCATCTCATTCCTGCCGTGCTACAGGCGGCGCTCGGTAAAAGGCCAAACGTCGAAATCTATGGAACCGATTACGACACGCCCGACGGAACATGTATTCGCGACTACATCCACATCCTCGATCTGGCTCGGGCGCACATTCTCGCTTTGGGCGCAGCCGGCAGCGGACGTTACAATCTCGGCACAGGCGGCGGCTCCAGTGTTCGAGGGGTAATTGAATCCTGCCGCAAAATCACCAATCGAAAAATCGACGCGATCGAGAAACCACGCCGCCCCGGCGATCCCCCGCGGCTAATCGCTTCGTCCGACAAAATCAAACGGGAGCTTGGCTGGGAACCAGAATTCCAGTCGCTTGATGCCATCGTTGAGAGCGCCTGGAAATGGCACCAGAAATTTCCACGCGGCTACGAAAATTAAAAATCCCGACGCTTCGAACTGTATTGCAGTTCAAGATCACATAGGTGAACTGAAAGTGAAGTGCGCGCGGAGCCGCCGTGTCGGCCGATTTTGTCCGGTAGCTGTACTAAGCTTAGCAAGAGCTGCTTCGACTTGTTCGATTTTCAAATCGCTAATGCTTCCATTCGGTGCCTGGAGAACCTGCACATTGTTATTCTTAGGCGCCCAAACATCAGGATTGGTCGGGCCAAACAGCAGAATGCAATTTGCTCCCGCTGCTGCGGCGAGGTGCGAAATTCCGCTGTCGTGTCCAATGAAGATGGAGCGCTCAACCACAGCGCCTAGTTTGGGTAGAGGCAAATTTTTTGCGAAACGCACATTTCGACGGCTCCACTCGAGTTCTAATTGCATCACTTGTGCGTTGTCGGCCTCGCCGGAAATGACTACCAGCGAAGAACATTTTCCAACTGAGAACTCCCCATTTTCTGAAAACAATGCGATCCAGCTTTCCAGTGGCCAGTTCTTTTGAAGGCTGCCGCTCCCCGGATGAATCGTCACGATCGGCTGCGGCAGCGTTCCGATAAAGTCGCGGGCAAACGCTCGGTCCTCTATTGACGGGAAGATTTTCTCGCTAAGGTCGAGAACCGCGATTCCGAGCTCTTCGATTGGTCGCGCAAGCTGGCGCGCGGCGTGCCCGGCGTTTTCGAGGATCTTCGCAGGTCCGCGAATCAGATTTTTGACGCCACAGTTGCGCAGATTTTTTTCGAAGACTCGTTCTGGGTCATAAAGATAACTGATGATCAAATCGAACCTGGCGAAGTAATCGGCCAGTTCTGCAGGCAATTCCGATTTGTCCGCGAAAAATCTCGCAAGCGGTCCGTATTCGACCGAGCGCACCGTTTGCGCATAAAATCGATTCTCTGCAACCACCGCAATGTGCTTGTAACCGAGTATTTCGATGTACGCACCCGGCCGAGCGTCACGTAGCGCCTTGAGCGCGGGCAAAGTGAGAATGAAATCCCCGATCGCGCCACCGCGGATGACCAGAATGCGCTCCATTTCGCATTGTAGCGTCGCTCTAGGAGCGCCGAAACAATGATTGAGTCCCCTGGCAGTGATAGATGGCCGCTGCGCTTAGTATTGCGTAAACGCGAGTCCGAGGATCACGCCACCATAGACCAATATGAGAACGTGGAGACATCGCCATCGAAAGATGCTGCGCGCAATCCAATTGATTTGGTCGCGAAGGACATATGGAATGGCGACCCAGAACAGACCGGCGACAATCAAAAGGTACGCAAACACCGTCACGAGCAAGCGGCTTGTTTCGTAGCGCAAAAAGGCTGCATCCAGTAACGGTTCGGCCGCGAGCAAACAAAGAATTCCTAAAGCGCGTACTGCGAGAAATTCATCAACGAAACGCAGAGCAAGTACGTAACCGATCGGCAACGCGATCAGCAGCGGACGACGGAAGCTGGAGAATTCGCCCATCTGGATGGTAGCAAGCAACAAAAACGTCCAAGCCAGACAAATGGTAAGCAGCACAATTCCTGCGACGCGAGAGCGCGGAAATCGCTGGATCGCATTCGCGGAGTCCGGTTTTACCAGACCGATGAACCCGACCAGGATGAGAAAAACCCCTGCGATCATTCCTGCATTATGTAGCGAGAGATGGTAAATCATGGTTCGAAGTTCAGTAGCGTGTGAGTTTGGATAAGGTGGCGCAGGTTTTCAACTTGCGAATGAGTACGCGCTACTCCGGCGGCAGCGTACCGTACAGGCTGAAGCCGTTCGCGCGCTCAATTCGCACGTTCAAAAGCTCTCCCACGAGTTCGTCGCCCGCACCTTCCCGCGGTCCCCATTGGCCTGCCGACGGGTTGTCATAGAGGCGCCTTGGCGACGGCGGAAATACCACGATCTTGTTTGTGCGGGTGCGGCCCATCAGGCGCGCGGGGTTTGTTTTGCTGGGTCCGTGGCAAAGAACTTCTACTTCACTCCCGACCAGACGTTCGAGAATCCGGCGATTCGATTTGTTCACAATTTCGAGCAAATCGTGATTGCGCTCTTCTTTAACCAGTTCGTCGATTTGGTTCGGAATGTTCGCCGCGGAAGTGCCACTCCGCGGTGAATAGCGAAATACAAATGCGTTATCGAATTGGATCTGCCTTACCAACTCGCGTGTCTGCCGATAATCGTCTTCAGTTTCGCCGGGGAACCCAACGATAATATCAGTCGTGGTTGCAATCCCGTGCCGTGCCCGCCGGATTCTCGCGATCAGGTCGGTATATTTCTCCGCGGTATACGCCCGATGCATTGCCTTGAGAATCTTGTTGGAGCCGGATTGCAACGGCAGATGAACGTGCTCGGCCAGTTTCGGCAGCCGCGCGATCGCATTGATCAGGTCGTCGGAGAAACCGATCGGATGAGGCGAAGTGAAACGCAGTCGCTCGAGTCCTTGAACGTCATGAACGGCTTCAAGCAACTGCACAAAGGGAGATTTGTTGTCGATCTTCGGAAACTCGTGCCGGCCGTAAAGATTCACAATTTGCCCCAATAGCGTGACTTCTTTCACCCCGCGCGATACCAGATCGCGCACTTCGCTTACGATCTCGCTCAGCGAACGGCTGCGTTCTGCTCCACGCGTCTGCGGCACGATGCAGAAAGTGCAGTGCATATTGCATCCCTGCATGATCGACACAAACGCCGTTGCCTGCCTGGCAGTCAGTTGCTGGTGGCGAATAGCCGATTGCGATCCGGGCTCCTCAGCGACGTCTACGATCGAAAGGCGTGGGTCATCCATTCTGCCGTAGCCGGCATCGGTGATCCCCGCCTGCCGCGCCGCCTTCGTTGTTAAGAGTTCGTCTACATAATCCGCCACGCGATGAAATTTTTGCGTGCCAACCACAAGATCGACATGCGGCAAACCTTTCAGGAGCGATTCGCCGCGAGCCTGAGCCATACAACCGAGGAACCCAAACACTACATGCGGCCGCTCTTTCGCCACCTGCCCCAGCATACCCATTTTACCGAGGGCCTTTTGATCAGCCATGTCGCGCACGCTGCAGGTGTTCAGCAGCACGACGTCGGCTTCCGACTCATGCCCGACTTGCTCGTAGCCGCGCGCGACGAGCGAATGTGCGACCTCTTCTGAGTCGCGTTCGTTCATCTGGCAACCATAAGTCTTAATGAAGAATTTCGGCATGCAGGATGGAAACAATACATAGCGCCGCTACGTGCGCCACGGGCACATTATCGCCTTTTCATCGCGGCCATTTGGGATTAAATCGCGGCGCGCATGAATGCAGACGTTCCAGCGATTGGGATTATCGGCGGCAGCGGTCTGTACCAGATGGAGGAGTTACGTGATGCCACTGAACACAGGATCGACACGCCGTTTGGACCGCCGTCTGATCTCCTTGTCGGCGGAACATTAGGCAGGCGTCAGGTTTATTTTTTGCCGAGGCACGGCCGCGGCCACCGGATTCTGCCGCACGAAATAAATCACCGGGCCAATATTTACGCGCTTCGATCGCTGAATGTCCGGTGGATTATTTCGGTGGCGGCGGTCGGCAGTCTGCAGGAGAAGTACGCACCGCGAGACGTGGTGTTGCCGTCGCAGTTCTACGATCGGACGAGCAATCGCGCGGGCCACACGTTTTTCGGCGACGGCATCGCGGCGCACGTTGGGTTCGCTGAGCCGATCAGCGCGGATCTGCGCAATCTTCTGGCTGACTCGGCAAGGTCGCTGGGATTCACGGTCCATAATGGTGGCACTTACGTGAACATGGATGGGCCGGCGTTTTCAACACGGGCAGAGTCGGAACTAAACCATCGACAAGGTTTTGACGTGATCGCGATGACCAACCTTCCAGAAGCAAAGCTGGCTCGCGAAGCGGAGATCGCATTCGCGACGATGGCGATGATCACAGACTACGATGCTTGGAAACTCGGAGAGGAACCGGTATCGGCTGACATTGTTCTCAGCCATTTGATCGCAAATGCAGAGACGGCCCGCAGAGTGATCGCAGACGTCATCCCGCGAATTCCCAATGAGCCAAACTGGCCGGAACATTCCGCGTTGGATATGGCGCTAGTGACCGACCGGAAGTTGTGGCCGGAAGCCACTATACAGAAGCTGAAACCGATTTTGGCGCGCTTCGTCGCTGGATAAGGTCGCCGTCTGTTTTTCGTCTTACATCCATGGTAGGGCGCGTCACTCCCGTGCGCGCCGTCAATTGCGATCCGCAAGCAATTGAATTTCGAGCCGAGGCGATTGAGAATCACAAAATGAAAACGCGTTGCTTTGATCACATCGATTTGCGGGTGACAAACATGGAAACGGCGGGAGAGTTCTACGGCAAAATTCTGCCGCAGCTTGGGTTTGTTCACGAAAGTCCGGGCGACGATTATTACACGTTCTATGCTGGCGGTGGCGAACGGCCGTTGGAATTTTTCTGTTTAAGCGAGGACAAGAACCATCGCCCCAACGGCACGCGAATCGCGTTTTGGGCGGACACGCGCGAAGAAGTGGATCAGATTTCGAAACTCGTGCGCGACGCTGGCGGGAAAAACCCTGAGGGGCCGGAAGTTTGCGAGGACTACAGTCCGGGTTATTACGCCTTCTTTTTCGAAGACCCCGATGGCAACAAGCTGGAAATTTGTTGCCGCGAGAAGCCGGTATTTGCCGCTTGATCTGTAGAGGCAGCCGTGCCGAATGCGTTTGATCGTTGATTTCTTTGTGAAGACCGACACACTCGGTCCGGCGGTGACGGTCGATTACTTTAGCGGGAACAGGGGGATCTGCCGTCCATGCAAAGGCCGAAAGTTGACGATGACCTGACTTTGGTGACGGACTTCGGCAAAACTGAAGCAATCGTCGTCGAGGTACTCGATAATCCGGCTACCGAAGAAGGAGTGTTGCTCAAGGTGATGACACGCGGCCCGTTTGAGCAAGGCCAGCAGGTCTGGATAGTCGATCGCGGCCGATCAAAAGTCGGCGCAACTGTCGAGGAGGTTTCCAAGCAAACCATCGATAGCGAAGTAACGCTCTCGACCGTGTTGCCGGCATAGTTGTAGCCGCGGCAGCCGGAGTCAGCGCCTCCGGCTACAGGTCGATGCTTTTCAATAGAATCGCGCCCAAGGCCGAACCATCATCTGTTCTCTTACATGCAGGCTTGCTTTCAGCAGGTCTTTTTACTGTGATTACGCTGTGAGTGCCGCTGCTGATGATGTGACTTCGCTGGGCGCAGCAGGTCCGGCATCTGCCGGCCCCGCCGCGTTTACCACTACGCATTGGAGCGTGGTGCTCGAGGCGCAAGGTGAATCGCCAGCCGCTCAAGAGGCGTTGGAAAATCTTTGCCGCACTTATTGGCGGCCGATTTATAGCTTTGTGCAGCGAGAGGGTGTTAGGCCAGAGGAGGCGAAAGATATCACGCAGGGATTTTTCGCGCTCATTCTGGAGCGGAAAGATTTCCAGTCCGTGCGCCAGGAAAAGGGCCGCCTGCGTTCCTTTCTTCTGGCTTCGCTCAAGCATTTCATGGCAAACGAGCGCCGTGATGCCGCGACGATCAAACGTGGTGGCGGCCGAAT
>Ga0209807_1001009_pt1 | contig 13194 bp, 12 predicted proteins | sample GraSoiAngelo_154_FD_186168 | JGI IMG/M metagenome (GOLD analysis project Ga0209807, IMG submission 186168) | Grasslands soil microbial communities from the Angelo Coastal Reserve, California, USA - 14_1009_13_20cm (SPAdes) (version 2) | ecosystem: Environmental > Terrestrial > Soil > Grasslands ... | reverse complement strand
AAAGAACAAGGAGGATTTCTTGCGACGGTATAACGAGATCTTTAAAGGCGAGGCCAATGCCGTCCAATGTTTCGCAACCGGCCAACCGCGAAAAGAATCGGCCCGGCGGCAGGAAGTTTACTGCCCATTCAAGGAAACGCCTAACGAATGGGAAAACGCGCCGATTCGCTTCGTCTTTGAATGGACCAAAGGTGGGTGGAAATTTGTCGCGCTCGACAACATTAATGAATAGACGGCGTAACGCCAAATCATGTGGACTCTTCACGCACATTCATGAAAAGCCGACTCGTTGCCCGGGCATTTGCCTGTCTCGGAACAATCTTGTTTTCGATTAGTGCGCTTGCCCGCGTTGAGCTTCGCGTTTTATAAAGGGGCAACCTCTTTGAGGTGGACAGGGAATCGATCTTTAAAATCACGCCCGATGGAACGGGATCGGGCACTCCACTTAGCGCAACCCGCACGGTTGTGCTCGCGTTCAATCGCGCCGGCAAACCGAAGGCCGTGAAATCGACGATTAAATATGAGACCGAGACTGAATAAGACTCGACGTCGACGACTGAAATCGTCAAAACGCATCAGATGCGAAAAAGAGGTCAAAGAGACGCGAATAATGAAATCGTTTTCGGGGTTCGTCGTAGTCGTCGCGTGCACGATCGGCTTTGGCTTTGCCACTCGTGCTGCGGATGAACGCGTTAACGCGGCGACTCCTTCTCGAGAGTCCTCTTCGGCGAAGAACAGTGCCGAGGAAAAAACTGAAGTTCTTTATACGAGCCCGAGTGGCGCGTTTCGAGTCGTGCAACTCAACGTTACACCCACTGGGGATGACCAAAGCGGGCAAGAGTTTTGGATCGTATCGACGCGGGATGAGAGCCGGCGGACCAAGCTTTATTCGAGCGAGATAACCTTCCCAACCGCGTTCTACAGTGCGCCTGGCGAGCGGTGGTTGTTCGTAGAATCACATCAGGGGTCGTGCTTGCAACGCGGAGATCTTTATCGTTGCAAGGATAACGATGCCTTTGAAGCGACACCGTCATTTAGCGACAGAGCATGGAATGATGCGGTGAAGCTCGGCGCCTTTAAAACCAACTATTCCGCTGAAGGTTTGTGTGCGATGATCCAGTTTGGCTGCTGGAGCTTGGACGCGTCACGGCTTTTGGTCGTTATGCTTGGCGGCGAAGATCGACGCTCGACCAACCAACGGCACATTTACTTCAATACACGCTCGCAGAAGTTCGAGATCACGGATTACCTGCGGAAGCTAAACAAGAGTAAATCCAAAATGCTCGTTTGCGCCGAACCGGTCGATCCGTTGCCGAGTTTAGTCGAATTGAAGATGAGATTCGACACGTTAGATCGGCAATTGAACAAGCGCTACGCTGAAGTCATCGCAAAAACAGATAACGAACGGGTCCCGAATGTGCGTGAAGCTCAACGCAACTGGATCAAACGTCGAGACGAAGGGGTGAAGTTTTACGTCTCGCTCTTTCCGGCAGCGGAGAAAGAGCGGCATCGGCTCCAATTTCTTTGCGATGTCACAACGGCACGAATCGACACTCAGCCGGATGAAGAATGGGAGCTTTAACAACTGAAGGAAGAGATCGACCACGTCATGCACGGGGAATCTCGAAGAATGCGAGACACGATTTCACGAATTCACACCAAATCATCCTATGAATGAATTAGCTATAAAAGTTTCACAGTCCCTTGGCAGAACCACCTGGTGGACGTGGCGCCTGGTCTGTTTTTGCTCAATCGCAGTTTTTATCACTTCCGCTCCAGCTCAGACCGACTCCGAGGTGCGTGATATGGTTCAGCAGATCGATCAGTTGCGCGACGCCGGCAAGTTCCAGGAAGCAGTGCCGATTGCCGAAAAGGTGCTGAAGTATTGCCAGAAACATGACGGGCCGGACCACCCGGAAACAGCCGATAGCTTGAATGACCTCGCATCGTTGTATGCAGGTATGGGTGACTACGCCAGGGCAGCGCCGCTTTACGAGCGCGCCTTGAAGATTCGCGAAAAAGCACTTGGCAAGGACCATCCCTATACCGCGATCATCCTCAACAATCTGGCGGAGACCTATCGAGAAGCAGGGGACTACGCAAAGGCCGAGCCGCTCTATAAACGAGCTATAAAGATTTTTGAGACCAAACTCGGCTCAAAGCACGACAACACCGTAAGTGTTACGGCCAACCTGGCACTGCTCTACCAGGACAAGGGAGACTTGGCCAAAGCAGAACCCCTATACACGCGCGTGCTGAAGGTCCGCGAGGAAACTCTCGGCCCTCATGATCCGCAAGTCGCCAATACGCTCAGCGGTCTGGCGACCATTTATGCTTCACAGGGCAACTTCGCCAAAGCAGAGGCGATGTACGATCGGGCATTGAAAATTTTTGAGAAGGCGTTCGGAGCAGAGCACCCGCAGACTGCCAATGTCGCCAATAATCTCGGCGCTCTTTACCTCAACCAAGGCGACCTGGCGAAAGCCGAATCGCTCTTCAAGCGCGCATTGGATACTCGGGAGAAAATTTTCGGCCCGAATCATCGCTCGACGGGAGAAAGCATAAACAATCTGGCGTGGGTTTACATGGACGGTGGAGACTACAGCAAAGCTGAACCGCTCTTTTTGCGCTCGCTTAAGATTACCGAACAGGCTTTGGGTCCGGAGCATCCGGACACCGCCACTTCGCTCAACAATCTCGGTGTGCTTTACCAAATGATGGGTGAGTACAAAAAAGCCGAGCCATATTATGAGCGCGCTTTAAAGATTCGGGAAAAAGCGTTGGGACCAAACAATTTTGCTCTCGTCTCGAGTATCGGCGGCCTGGCTGATCTTTATCGGCTGGAGCGCGATTACGCCAAAGCTGAACCGATGGCCCAACGCTCCTTACAACTTTCTGAAAAAACATTTGGCCCGATCCACGAGATGACTGCGACTGCATACAATAATCTGGCTGCGACTTATCAAGGCATGGGAAAATACGACAAGGCGCTGCCGCTCTACGAGAAAGCGCTAAAACTTTTTGAGGACAAACTGGGACCGAACCACTACAAGACCGGCGCGGCTTTGGATAATCTCGGCGTGTTCTATCGTGAAAAGGGCGATTACAAAAAAGCTGAGTCGTATGCGTTGCGCGCGGTGGAGGTCACAGAAAAGGCTCGCGGCCCCGACCATCCCGAGACTGCCACTTCACTCAACGACCTCGCCAAAGTTTACGAAGCAATGGGCGATACAGCCAAAGCCCAACCGCTTCGTGAGCGGGCTGCAAAGATCCGACACAAAGGCAAAACAAACGCGGCATTGCCAGAGCAGACCGCCTCACCGCAGACTACAACCTCACCACAGCCAAGTCCTTAGTTTCGTGTGAAACCACGCACTTATCTTCTTGGGATCGCCTGCGTGCTGGTCGCCGCTGAATTTGTATGCGACAAGCTCATTTCGGCCGAATCGTCTCCGCCGGGTGAACCGCGCTGGATCGAAATCGGTTCAGAAAGAGCCGTGATCGTGCGCGATTCAAAATCGGCGGACGGTCGCAATGCCCTGGCGTGGACAATCGATAGCAGCGAACCAATCGACTGGACTCTTCTGGAAAAAGACGTCGAGCATTTCTATGAACAGTACGACGTGAAGGAAATCTGGGTGGTTAATCTTTCTGACAAAAAGAAAATTGGCACGGTAGCCGACAAAGGCGGTTATGTTCGTCCCGGCAGTCATCGGACGTTGAGCGTTGCGTGGGGGCCGCTTTCCGACAATGGAAGGCGCTTTGCCCTGGCCGCCTACCAGTGGAAATGGGGAACTGACACGTTACTTCTTCTCGACGTCGGCCCGGATGATTCTCGCTCCACGCAGATCGGCCCCGTGCTGGACAAGGCAATCGAGGCGCAGATTAAACACGCGAAGCCGCGAACACGCGGTCCGTTCGATTCAACTTACCTTCTGACGGGTTTACCGGAACTTGGAAAAAGAACTGGTTTTTCGGATCCATTTACAGTCGGCATTCCATTCGTAACAAAGGATCGCGAAAACGATGCGAAGGTGAGCGAGGGCATCCTCACGCTTAAGCTGGTCAGGGGCGCCGAAGGTCCCGCGGCCAGTGTGGCTAAAACCATTCCAGGCCCGTTGCCGGACGATCCGTTTTCCGAATCAGCGCGGCTGGCTAAAGCCGATCGAGAGCTGAATGCAATATATTCCGCGCTTCTGAAGCGACTCGATCGCTCCGAACAGAACGCGCTTAGAATCGAACAGCGCGTATGGGTTGAGCGACGTAACCAGCAAGCCGACGACGCGTTGCGCACCAAGGATACCGCTGAGAGCTCACGAATCGTTCGAGATCGCATTCTGCGGCAACTCACAGAGCAGCGTTCTGCAGAATTACGCAAACAGCTCGAGCCTGATCAACGATCGCCGAGTCCGGAGTGAGAAAGCGTTGCTTGTGGGCTGTCATCTTGCTTCGTTGCCGATCATTTACGCGAGTTCCGCCGGCTTGGGAACGTAATATCGACATCTTTAGAGAATATTCGGCGCGGGTTTGCCGCCGAATGGCTCTTGATCTCGCTCAGAAACGCTTCGCCAAAATCCTTCAGTTTCTGTTCGCCGACGCCGGGAATGCGACGGAACTCGGTTGAATTTGTCGGGTAATCTCTCGCCATTTCTCGGAGCGAAACGTCAGAGAAGATGATGTAAGCGGGCACCTTCCGGTCGTCGGCGAGTTTTCGGCGGAGCGCACGGAGTCGCTCGAACAACGCTTCGTCACATTCGATCGTGCCTGCCCGGCGTCGCGCGTTTTTCTCAGCAATGTCGATTTGCTTCGTCAAAACAATCGGTGTCCGGTTTCGCAACGTCTTCAGACCCTCAGACGTAAGCGATAACGTCGTAAACTTGCCGGGCGCGCATTCGATCAGCCCCAGTCGCAGCAGTTCGCGACCTATTGCCTGCCATTCAGTGCGTTTCAATTCGGCGCCGATGCCGTAAGTGGACAACTCGTTGTGGCCTCGTTGGCGGATTGCCTCCGTGTCCGCCCCCCGCAGAACGTCAACAACGTGATTTAATCCGAAAGCGAATCCGCTTTTCGCATGAATCCGATAAACACAGGAAAGGAATTTTTGCGCATGCACAGTTCCGTCGAACGTTTCGCGCGGCTGCAGACAATTATCGCAACCATCACACGAAACCTGTAGCGGCGCTGTCTCACCGCCGATGCCGTCACGCGTAATTGGGTATGTTTCCCCAAAATATTTGAGAAGCGTCGCGCGCCGGCATTCGCGCGTCTCAGCGTAGTGAACCATTTGCCGCAGTTGCGCCCGGGCAATACGCGCTTCGCTTTCGCTCTTTTCATCGATGAAGTGCAACTGCTTGGCTACGTCACCCGGGCTGAATAGCAGCACACATTCACTCGGCAACCCATCGCGTCCGGCGCGTCCGGTCTCCTGGTAATAGCTCTCCAGATTTTTCGGCAGATCGTAGTGCACAACGAAGCGGACGTTCGGCTTGTTGATACCCATCCCGAATGCGATCGTCGCGGTGATCACGCGCACGTCGTCGCGCAGAAATGCTTCCTGATGTCTCGTCCGCTCGGACGTGGTGAGCCCGGCATGGTATGTTTTTGTGCTTACGCCGTCCTCGTTCAAATTTCGCGCCAGCGATTCGGTGCTCTTCCGGCTTGCACAGTAAACGATGCCGCTGTCGTTAGGCCGGCTGCGCATAAAGGCCAACAGTTGGTCGTAGGGCGCCGTTTTCGCAACTACGCGATAGGTCAGGTTCGGCCGGTTGAAGCTGGCCACGTAAGGGCGTGGATCGCGCAGGTTCAATTCCTTAATGATGTCGGCCCGTACCTGTTCTGTTGCCGTGGCGGTGAGCGCCATGATGGGCACATCGGGCAAATGTTTTCGCAGCTTTTTCAGCTCACGATATTCCGGCCGGAAATCGTGACCCCATTCGCTGATGCAGTGCGCTTCGTCGATTGCAAATTGCGCAATATTCCAGTTGAGAGCGCGTTCCAAAAACGTGTCCAGCATCAACCGCTCCGGTGCGACGTAGAGCAATCGATAGTCGCCGCGATGCAAGCCGCGCCAGCGCGCCTTTGCTTCCTCTCGATCAACCGTTGAGTTCAGGTATGTCGCCGGAATGCCACTGGTCTGCAGCGCGTCCACCTGATCTTTCATCAATGAAATGAGCGGCGACACCACAATCGTGAGCCCATCACGCGTCAACGCCGGCAACTGAAAGCAAAGCGACTTGCCGCCGCCGGTCGGCATTAGCACAAACACATCTCGCCCCGCGAGCGCATCCTGGATGATCTCCCGCTGCAACGGCCGAAATTCGTCATAGCCGAAATGCTTTTTGAGCGTTGCGCTCAGATCCACAGTAGTCATTCTACATACGCTCCTTCATGTCATTGTGAGCGAAGCGAAGCTGCAACGCAGCCCCGAAAGCTTTCGGGGCGAGGCCAGGCTTTCAATCTCTGATATTTCTCCATTGTGCATGAAATAGACTGAGATGTTTGAAAGCCTGGCTTCATGCTTCGCATCTCGTTGCAGCGCTTTCGCTCAACATGACATTGCTGTTTACGAGATGAGTCTTATCCACGTGCCAGCGTTTTGCCCAGAATTGTTTGCTTGTGCGCCGTACCGGAAGTGTGCACAACAGAAGATCGAGATGATCAAAGCAGCAGGAGTGGTTTGCTTAGCGCTGTTGTTTCTTCCTGCCGGAGTTCCGGCACAGAACCAGTATGCCGGCGGAATCGTTTACGGGCCGAAAGCCGCATTTAATATTGCTGCGCCGGAAGGCTGGGTGCTGGACAACGAATCAGGCGTGGAGCAGGGGCTGCCATGCGTTCTTTATCCGAAAGGTGAATCCTGGGCCGATGCGCGAACAGTAATATATGCAAAAATCGCCGGCACCGATTACGAGGATGCTGAGAAGTTCGTGCAAGTGGCTATCAAACAAATGCACAGTAAGCACGGAAAGCCGAAGGAAAAGATCGACAAAGGAACCACCGGTAACGGACAGTCCTTCTTTATCAACGAGTACCCTGCCACGAAAACGTATTCTCAATGGGAACGCGTAGCCTACATCCAGTTGCCCAAGGCGGTGGCTTACATCGTTCTCTCATCGCGCGATGAGGCGAGTTATCGCAAAGATGCGCACGCGCTGCGTGAAGTGCTGAAAAGGTTCACCTATCTCGAACCGAAAACTGAAACTGGAGCACACTAGGTGCTATCTTCTGAATAATTCGCGCCGGTGACTGCTGTTTATGACATCGGGAGCACGACGCTTCTCGCGCCGTCCAAAATGTTCGTGTTTTAACGCGAACATTTTCCGTGCACTGCGAATAGCCGCTCGTTCTGAAATGCGCTTCCGGCGGCAGGGTTGTTGCGAGATACGCGTTCGATAGGCAAGGAATCGCCGTCATTCGACATTTTCGGCTCGCAACCAGGTTAAACGTTTTAGCGCTCGTGGAAACTAAATATACTGGATTAGTTTCCACGTTTGTGATAACACTACCGTCGATATGAAACGGGCACACAAACCGTGGCCGCGAAGCCGGAAAAGCAATTCCAACCGGCAGCGCATTGTTGATGCTGCCCGGGGGCACTTCTTTAGTCATGGCTTCCGCAGTGTGACCATGGACGATCTGGCGGAGGAACTCGGGATCAGCAAGAAGACGCTTTATGCTTATTTTCCTGGGAAGTTCGATCTGCTCGAGGCCGTGCTGGCCGATAAATTAACAGCTGTCGAAGCCACGCTGAAGGAAGTTACTCGCGCGCATCCGGACGATTTTCCGGCAACCTTGCGCGAGTTGCTGGCTGGCACTCAACGGGAACTGGACGAGATCAAGCCGCCCTTCGTGCGCGATATGCGCCAGAAAGCGCCCGACGTCTTCAAACTGGTCGAGCGCCGGCGGGCCGCGCTAATCCAGCGCTACATGGGAAAATTTTTTGTCGATGGACAACGGCTGGGAATGGTGCGCAAGGATGTTCCGGCCAGACTGATCATCGAAATCTTGCTGGCGATGGTTCAATCGATCATGAATCCGCCGAAGATGGAGGAGCTTGGGATGACGCCGAAAGAAGGCTACGCCGGCATCCTCAAGATTGTTCTTGAGGGCGCGCTAACGCCAAAAGGACGGAAAGCGTGAACGCACCATTCGTTAGGCGGAATCGGCAACCCCAAAGTGATCGGGGCTTGCGGGTTCATTCGGAGTTGATTCTTCTGGTCGGAGTTTTCACGTTGTTTCTCTTGTTTGCTGGTTGCAGTGACCGAAAGAACGCGGTTTCGGGGACGATTGAAGTGGACGAAGCGCACGTGGGACCGCGTGCGGGCGGGCGCGTGGAGAAAATCTTCGCGTGGGAAGGAGATCGTTTGCACGAAGGACAGGTGATCGTGCAACTCGATGCGTCAGAGCTGCGAGCGCGGCGTGATCTTGCTGCTGCGCAAATCGACACCGCGGTTCACGACGCCGACGCCCAGGAAGCGCAACTGGTGTTCTTGCACGACGACGCGCGGCGCCAGCAGGATTTGCTTCAGCGCAAGGTCGTTTCGGCTACTGACGCGGAGCGCGCCGACAGCGCGGCGAAAGCGCAGGAGAAAAATGTGGCGGCGGCGAAGATGCGCGTCGCACAGGCCCGTGCGCAACTTGGAGATATCGATGCGCAGTTGGCAGAAATGCAGGTTACTGCCCCGGCGGATTCCATTCTAGAGGTGCTCAGCGTAAAGATGGGCGACGTGCTGCCGGCCAATCGCGAGGCCGCCACGCTGTTGTTGACCGGACATCTCTGGGTGCGCGTTTATGTCCCTGAATCTTGGCTGGGTTTAATCAAGCTGGGCGAGCACGTCCGCGTCCGTGTGGATTCGTTTCCGCATACCGACTTCGACGGCGTGGTCGAACAGATCAATCGACAGGCCGAATTTACGCCGCGCAATGTGCAAACCGTCGCTGACCGGATCAAACAAGTATTCGGCGTGAAGGTCCGTTTGCCCAGCGACGACGATCGTCTCCGCGCCGGAATGGCGGCGGATGTTTACTTTCCAAATGTGAAATGAATCTGGAATCCAGGAATCCAGGAGTTTCACTAGATATCCTTTCTGGTTTCATGGTTTCCAAATTCTCTGTTTATGTCTGAGCCGATGATCGAAGTCGAAGGGTTGACGAAGCGGTTCGGCGCTTTCACCGCGGTTGACCACGTTTCGTTTTCCGTCGGAAAAGGATCGATCTTCGGTTTTCTCGGCCCAAATGGGTCGGGGAAAACAACAATGATCAGGATGCTCTGCGGCATTCTGGAGCCGACCGAAGGCACGGCGCGAATCGGCGGCCACGACATCGTGCGGGATTTGGAACCGATCAAGGAAATGATCGGCTACATGTCGCAGAAATTTTCGCTCTACGACGAGCTGACTGTGAATGAGAATCTGATCTTTGCTGGAAAACTTTATGGGTTGAGCGGTGGCGAATTAGACCAGCGGCGCGACGAAATGATCGCCACGACCCATCTGGAGCCGTACATCGATAGGCGCGCTGCTCAGCTGTCCGGTGGCTGGCGTCAACGTTTGGCGATGGCTTGTTCGCTTATGCACAGGCCCAGTGTGCTCTTTCTCGATGAGCCGACCGCCGGCATCGATCCAGTCGCCCGACGTGAACTATGGGATTTGCTCTTCGAGTTTGCCGGCAAAGGGATGACCCTGTTCGTGACAACCCATTACATGGATGAAGCCGAGCGCTGCGATCATGTCGGCTACATCTACATGTCGAAATTGATCGTGTGTGGTGAGCCGGATGAGTTGAAAAAGCTGCCGGAGGTGAATCCATCCGGGACACGCCGGCTGGACGTGACTTGCGATCACGTGACGGCGGCACTCCACGCAATGCATGAGATGACCGGAGTGCGCAGCGCCACAATTTTCGGTCAATCGATGCATTTGCTCGTCGATGACACCGTCAAGCGCGCGCAGATCGAGGAACAACTGCGCAAAGTCGGCGTCGCGCATGTCGAGATTCATGAAATAGGTCCTTCCCTGGAAGACGTGTTCGTCGAGCTTTCCGCCAAGCACGCGGCGGAACGACAAAAAGCCGCGTGATACCAATGATTGTCATCCTGAGTGAAGCGAAGGACCTCACGAATTAGAGTGAAGGCGTTCTACGTATATATGATGACCAATCGAAGCCGCGTCGTGCTCTACACCGGAATCACAAACAGTTTAGTGCGACGAGTGTGGCAGCATCAGAGCGGGGAGATCGAAGGGTTCACAAAATCCTACAAGGCCAATCGACTCGTGTATTACGAGTGTTTCGATGATCCCCGAGACGCGATCGCACATGAAAAGGAAATCAAGGGCTGGTGGCGCGAGAAGAAGAATGCATTGGTCGAAACGAAGAATCCCAAGTGGACCGATTTATCGCCGATGCTTTTTCAACATGTCAAACGTCCTTCGCATACTTCAGCAGTTCGAGGTGCCAACAATGATCGATCCTAGTTCGGATATTTTGCGTATTTTGTGGGGTCTCTCGCTTCGCTCGGGATGACAAGCCAGCCATGAAGCACAAACCGTTTAGAGGGCTTGGCGCAATTCTGTTCAAGGAGTTCATCGTCGTCTGGCGTGATCCGCTGACACTCTTTTTTTTCTTTTTTCCGCCGTTGATCGAGATGGTCGCGTTCGGTTATGCACTCGACAACGACGTGAAACACATGGCGATGCTTGTTTTCAATGAAGATCGGACCGTTGAGAGCCGCCAGTTGATCGATCGCTTCGTGAACACCGAATCATTTCGCGTGGTTGGCGAAGTACAAAGTCTCGACCAACTGAAAAGCGACATGCGCAAGGGGCGCGCGTACGCCGCGCTTTACATCCCGCCAAACTTTACCCGCGAACTGATGGCAGGGCACTCCGCACAGGTGGAACTGCTTGTTGACGGATCCAATTCCACCACGGCGTTGCAGGCTCTGCAAACCGGGCTCGGCGTGGCGTTGACGCAATCAATGGAATCATTGATGCGCGACGCCGGCCGAACGGGTATGCCGATCGATGTTCGCCCGCAGATGCTTTACAACCCGGCCATGCGAGCGCCGAACTTTTTTGTGCCCGGCGTGATAGGCGTGGTCTTGCAAATTGGAACCACAGTTGCCGCGGCCATGGCTTTGGTGCGCGAACGCGAACGCGGCACACTTGAGCAATTACTGGTGAGCCCATTGAGCCCCGCCGGGCTCATGCTCGGCAAGCTGGTTCCATATCTCTGCATTGGCATGACCATGGCGGTCGTTTTGTTCACCATTATGCGTTTTGTGTTTTTCGTTCCGATCGAGGGCAATGTTTTCTCCATGATGTTTTCGACACTGGTGTATGTGTTTGCGCTGCTAAGCCTCGGTTTGCTCGTTGGGACCAGAGCCGAAAACCAAATGCAGGCGCTGCAAATGTCCATGGTCTTCCTGCTGCCGAGCGTTTTCTTTTCTGGCTTCATTTTCCCGCGTGAAACAATGCCGTGGATTTTCTATGCGCTCGGTGCGCTGTTTCCTACGACGTATTTCATCGCGCTCATGCGCGCAATCATTCTGCGCGGCGCAAATTTTTTCGAATACTGGCCCAACCTGCTGGTACTTATTGTGATGTCGAATCTGCTTTTTAGTCTTTGCGCTATGCGGTTCCGGAAAAAGCTCGCGTGACCGATAAGAATCCCGGGGAGCGCACGCCGCCGGCGTGCTGTTTTCGGCCGCTGGCCGAAAAATCGTGAGCATGAGAAGCGCGATTTTTCAAGAGAAGCTCTGGGAGATGCCGCTTCTCCCCAAGGGCGGTTCGGCGGGCCGCCGAACGGCACACGCGGGCCGCGTGTGCTCCCCAGAAGTTACGCAAACACGCTTTCGGTTACCTTCGTATTCATTAATTTGATGGCGATGTGCTTTTGAAAATTCTGTCCAGCGCGCTGCGCGTCACCATCGCCGTCGCCGCCATTTTGGTGTTACTCTGGTGGTTTGGAATGAGAATGCCTGGAAAGAATGCTTCCAAGGCGGGCTTGCTGTCGCCTGATGAAATCGCGTTGCGCGAAGAGCTCCGAACGGACGTACAAAAGCTCGCAGGAGAAATTGGCGAACGCAACATGTGGCATTACGCACAACTCAATGCCGCTGCCGATTTCATCGAAGGTTCTTTTTCGCGAGCGGGTCTGCGGACCCGAAGAGACAGCTATCAGATGCAGGGACAAGCGTGCCACAATGTCGAAGCAGAAATCTCGGGGAGTCGCCCGGAGATCATCGTCATCGGCGCGCACTACGACTCCGTCTTTGGTTCGCCTGGCGCAAATGATAACGGCACTGGGGTGGCTGCAACGATTGCGCTCGCTCGGCGGTTTGCCGGCACAAGACCGAAACACACGTTGCGCTTCGTCGCGTTTGTGAATGAGGAACCCCCTTATTTTTTGACGGGTGAAATGGGAAGTTTGGTCTATGCCCGTAGATGCAAGGAACGCGGCGACAAGATCTCCGCAATGATCAGCTTGGAAACGATCGGCTACTTCTCAGATGCGCCGCACTCGCAGAGATATCCCTCACCGGTGCTGGGCATCCCTTATCCGAAAGTCGGTAACTTCATCGGCTTCGTCAGCAACATTCATTCAAGGCCGCTGCTTCGTCGCGTAGTCCCGCTGTTCCGAAGGCATGCAAAGATTCCATCGGAGGGAGCAGCGCTTCCCTGGTTTGTTCCCGGCGTCAGTTGGTCTGATCAATGGTCGTTCTGGAAGTACGGTTATTCGGCCATCATGGTCACTGATACCGCGCCGTTTCGATATCCCTACTATCACTCGTCCAACGACACGCCCGACAAACTTGATTACGATCGTTTTACGCTAGTGGTTAGCGGGATCGAGAAAGTAATTCAAGAACTGGCTAGGTAACCGAGCCGGATGTTGCTTTTGGGGTATGACGGAGGAAGCCTATCCGCTGATGACAGCGGACGCTACAGTGTGCGACGCCTATAACATCACACCGCGCATAATTACCAGCGCGATACTGAAGTAAATAATTAGTCCCGTTACGTCGACCAAAGTTGCAACAAATGGCGCAGATGATGTCGCAGGGTCGGCGCCGATTCTGCGCAGAAGAAAGGGAAGCATGGAACCGGAAAGCGTTCCCCAGATTACAACACCGACGAGGGAAATTCCAACGGTGATGGCCACGAGCGGCCAATGCGGACCATACGGCTGTCGATGCAA
>Ga0209807_1001001_pt1 | contig 13260 bp, 14 predicted proteins | sample GraSoiAngelo_154_FD_186168 | JGI IMG/M metagenome (GOLD analysis project Ga0209807, IMG submission 186168) | Grasslands soil microbial communities from the Angelo Coastal Reserve, California, USA - 14_1009_13_20cm (SPAdes) (version 2) | ecosystem: Environmental > Terrestrial > Soil > Grasslands ... | reverse complement strand
CACGATCACCACGCCTGGTTTGAAGATGAAGCTGCCGATCATCGATAAGTTGCAGCGGTTCGACAAGCGCATCCTCGCCTGGGACGGGCCGCCCATCGAATGTCCAACGAAAGACAAGCTCTACATCATTGTCGATTGTTTCGCCCGGTGGCGGATCAGCGACCCGATGTTGTACTACAATCGGCTCAATGACGAGCGGAGCGCTCTCTCGCGCCTCGACGATATTCTCGGCAGCGAAACCCGCACTGCAGTGGCCACACATGATCTGGTCGAAATCATTCGCGTAACCAAAGGCCGGAAACCTGCCCGCGACGAGGAGCTGGAGAAGACCGGGACCGTTCTGCCAACCACAATTCCCGATATCGAATATGGGCGCGGCGAAATTGAAAAACAGATCACCGAGCGCACCCGCCAGAAGATCGCCGACTTTGGAATCGAACTGCTCGATGAACGTTTTAAACGCAGCAAATACAATCCGGCGGTGGCGGAGAAAATCATCGAGCGCATGTCGAGCGAGCGGCATCAAATCGCTGCCCGATTCCGTTCCGAGGGGCGTGGCGAGGCGGCGAACATCAACGGCCAAAAGGAAAGCGACGTCGCCTCGATCAGTTCGACCGCCACAAAGAATGCGCTTGAGATTGAAGGCAAAGCCGACGCCGAAGCCGCGGGGATTTACGCCGCAGCTTTTGGCGCTCCTGACCAGCAGGAACTCTATACATTTTTGCGCAGCCTCGATGTCATGCGCGCCGCGTTTGAAAAGGACACCACGGCGGTCCTCTCGACCAACAGCGATCTTGGCCGAATGCTGAAATCGATGGCCGAGGCGGTGGCTCCGGCGACTCCGCCGCGTTGATCGGCGTCCAGTCCGTCGTTGCGGAGCTTGAGTAGCGGCAATGGGCCGCTGCCCTTGCTCCTGCGTAAATCGTCGGCAGATTGAAATCCCAACTTTTTCAATGAAGACAACGCTTGCTCATCAACTCGCTGATTACGGGTGCGCACTGCGGTTTGAGGATCTTTCGAAGGAAGTCGTGCACGAAGTGAAACGGCGCGTCATCGATTCCTTAGGCTGCGCGCTAGGCGCATGGAAGGAAGAACCATTTGTGATCGCGCGAAGAGTGGCTGCAGATTTCTCGTCGAAACACGGATCCACGATCTTTGGCACCGATCACAAGGCGCCGCCGGACTGGGCGGCCTTCGCCAACGGCTGCGGTATTCGCTATTTCGATTTTAACGACACGTATCTGTCGAAAGAGCCGGCGCATCCCAGCGACAACATTTCGGCTGCCCTAGCCGTCGCGGAAAGCGTGGGCGCGGGTGGGCGCGAATTGATCACGGCGATCGCGCTTGCATACGAAGTGCAATGCCGATTATGCGACGCGGCGAGCATTCGGGCGCGCGGATGGGATCACGTGACTTACGGGACGTTCTCGACTGCGCTGGCGTCCGCGAAGTTGATGAAACTTGATTCGGCAAACACTCGGCACGCGGTGAACATTGCCGGTGTGGCTGGCGCGGCCATGCGCCAGGCCCGCGCAGGCGAACTCTCGCATTGGAAAGGCGTAGCCTTTGCCACTGCGGCGCGCCACGGAGTTTTCTCCGCGCTGCTTGCCCGCCAGGGTATGACCGGGCCCGCGCCGATCTTCGAAGGCGAAATGGGATTCGAAAAACAACTCGGCGTGTCGCTCGGCGACGTCGGCGAAAAATTTCGCGGCGCACCGTCGATGATTCTAAAAACGAGCATCAAGTATTGGCCGGCGGAATATCACAGCCAAAGCGCGATTGAAGCGGCACTTTTTCTGCGGAGCCAGATTGGCGAGCTCTCGAATATCAAAGGCGTCGTCATCGAGAGTCACGACGCTTCAGTGGACATCATTGGAAGCGAACCGGAAAAATGGAAACCCAAAACGCGCGAAACGGCGGACCACAGTCTGCCCTATATCACGGCCATTGCGCTGATTGATGGCGAAATCAGCGATCGCCAGTTCGAGCCGGAGCGGTTTAAAGATCCTAAGGTCTGGAATTTTTTGGAGAACGTGAAGGTGGAGCGGAACGCGGAATTGAGCGCGATGTATCCAGATGCGGTCGGCAACATTGTGCACGTTGATCTTGCCGATGGCCGGCGATTAACCCGGCGCGTCGATTATCCGCTGGGCAACGCGAAGAATCGGCTCAAAGATTCGGCAGTCGAAGGAAAATTCCTCGCCCTTGTCGAGCGCATCATTGGGCAAAGCCGAGCGAAAAAGATTAGCGAGCTTGTTTGGAAATTGGATGAAGCCAAAAACGTCGATGAGCTGATGCAGGCGCTTCAGATGCCGGATGAGAAATAATTAGAGATTCCTCAACTTCGCTCGGAATGACAGCGGTTCGCTCGACATGACAAAACAAACAAAAGCGGCACAACTCCGGGCGCTCATCGCGAAAGGCGCGGTCATGCTGCCCGGTGTACCAAACGCTGCCATAGCGCGACAGGTGGAGCGCGTCGGGTTTGAGGCGGTGTACGTGAGCGGCGCGGGAATGGCGAATGCGACAGCTGGCGTTCCCGATATCGGTCTGCTGACGCTAACGGAAGTGGCTCGACTGGCCGGGTACATCGCGACGGCGGTAAAGATTCCGGCAATCGTCGATGCGGATACCGGGTTTGGAGGTTCGGAAAATGTTGCGCGCACAATCCGCGAGCTAGAAGCCGCGGGTCTATCTGGTTGTCATATTGAAGACCAGCAATTTCCCAAGCGCTGCGGACATCTTTTCGGAAAATCGACTGTCGATGTCGAAGAGATGATGGAAAAAATCAAAACGGCGGTAGCTGCCCGAATCAATCCCGATTTTATGATCATCGCGCGTACGGACGCGCGCGCCGTCGAGGATTTCGGTCGAACGGTTGATCGGGCGCAGCGATACATTGAAGCGGGCGCAGATGCAATCTTTCCGGAAGCATTGCAAAGCGCTGAAGAGTTTCGCGATTTTGCCGGTGAGATCGACCTGCCGCTATTGGCAAACATGACGGAGTTTGGGAAAACCCCGCTGCTTTCATTTACCGATTTGGCCGGATTCGGCTACCGAATGGTGATTTTTCCGCAAAGTGCATTCCGCGTGTCGATGAAAGCGACCGATGAGTTTCTGCGCACTCTCAAGAAAAGCGGAACCCAAAAGGAATGGCTCGATGAAATGCAGACGCGCCAGGAACTTTACGCATTGCTCGACTACGATCCGACTGCAGAGAAATGGCTGGGCTGGAGCGACTGACCATTTGTCGCCGCGTATATCGTAGTTACAATCAGCGAACAACATGGGTACTGAAACAAAACCACAATACAGCCCGGGACTGGCCGGGGTAATCGCTGGTGAAACGGCGATCTGCTGGGTCGATCCCGCTGCCGGGTTGATGTATCGGGGCTACGACATTCATGGGATGGCCGAGAAGGCCACTTTCGAGGAGGTCGCGTATCTGTTGCTCAACGGCGAGTTGCCGAACGCGAAGCAACTGAAGGAATTCACGCAACAAGTCGCCAGCGAACGCGAGTTGCCCGGGCCAATAACGGAAATGCTGCGACTTCTCCCGAGCGACACGCATCCAATGGACATGCTGCGCACCGGCGTTTCGATGTTGAGCGCATTCGACAAGGACTTGGGCGATAACTCGCACGACGCCAACATTCGAAAATCAATTCGGCTGATCGCGCGCGTTTCCACTTTAATCACCGACGGCTGGCGCATCTCGCAGGGTGAACAACCGTTTCCCGAAAGACCAGAGCTGACGCAGGCGGCAAATTTCTTCTATAAATTCAACGGCAAAATTCCTGAGCAATGGCAGACCCGGATGCTCGACACGATTTTCAATCTTTACGCCGACCATGAATTCAATGCGTCCACATTTGCCGCGCGCGTGACCGCCTCTACGTTGGCGGGCATTTATGCAGCGATCACTTCGGCAGTTGCGACGCTGAAAGGTCCACTGCACGGCGGCGCCAATGAGGAATCGATGAAGATGCTTGAGGAGATCGGGACGCCGGATCGCGCCGAGCCATCGTTAATGAAGAAGCTGGGGACGAAAGACAAAATCATGGGATTCGGTCATCGCGTTTACAAAGAAGGTGATTCCCGAGTGCCGGCGATGCGCGAGATCGCGCGCGACCTTGGGAAACGTACAGGGAAAGAGAATTGGGTGCCGATTTGCGAGACGCTCGAACAAGTGATGGAACGGGAGAAACAATTGTGCGCCAATGTCGATCTTTACGCCGCGCCCGTGTTTTGGCTGTTGGGATTTCCTCCTGAGTTGAATACGCCTCTTTTCGCTGGGTCCCGCGTAGCAGGCTGGTGCGCCCATGTGATCGAGCAACACGATAATAACCGTCTCATTCGGCCGCGGTCACTTTACGTCGGGCCAGAGCTGCGTCCCTATCCTGGGTCGCCGAAATAATCTTCCGCTATCTCTTGCTCTCCTTTTGCGCTCTTGAGATGAAAGAGGAAGCGAAGAGGAAGAATCGATGAACCCCGAACCATCGCTTCAGGAAAGATATGCGCCCCGAAACATGTGCTTCGGTTGCGGAGCGGCAAACCCGGACGGCTTGCATATTCGTAGTTTCCTGAAGAACTCCGATAAATCGCGAGTAGGCGGCGAGATCGTCGCTGAGTGGAAACCGCAGAAAAAATACGAAGCGTTCGAGGGAGTTTTGAACGGCGGGATCATCGGCACGTTACTTGATTGTCATTGCAACTGGACGGCAGCGTATCATCTGATGAAACGCGCAGGCGAAAATCGGCCGCCTTGCACAGTCACCGCGGAATACGCCATCAAATTGCTGCGACCGACACCGACAAACGATTCCGTGTTTCTCTCGGCCAAGGTTATCGAGATCACTGATGACCGTGCAACCATCGAAGGAACACTGAGCGCCGGAGGAAAAGTTTGCGCTACATGTCATGGAGTGTTTGTGGCGGTGAAAGAAGGTCATCCCGCGTATCATCGATGGTAACAGCTTTGCTTTTGTTGCTCGCTGCTAGTACGCCGAAATCGACCAGCGATTTCACGAATCGCATTCTATCTATCGAGCAGCGAACCGGCGCTCGAATCGGTGTGGCTGCACTGGACACAGGCAGCGGTAAACGTCTTGATTATCGATCGGAAGAACGTTTCCCGATGTGCAGCACATTTAAATTCCTCGCTGCAGCGGCGGTCTTAAAGCGCGTTGATAATGGACAAGAGAAATTGGATCGGTTCGTATTTTATGGTGCTAACGACATTTTGGAATATGCGCCAGTGACGAAAGCCGCATCTTAAGGATGGCGGCATGACGCTCGGCGCTTTGTGCGCGGCGGCAATCGAACAAAGTGACAACACAGCCGGCAACCTTTTGCTGGATACAATTGGCGGACCGGTTGGTCTGACAAATTTCGCGCGCAGCGTTAGCGATGAGACAACGAGACTTGATCGGAAAGAACCGGAATTGAATAGCGCCATTCCCGGCGACGAGCGCGACACCACAACTCCTGCGGCGATGTGCGCAGACATGCAACACTTCCTGTTGGGCAATGTGTTATCCGAATCTTCACAGAATCAGCTCCAAGATTGGTTGCCGCAAAACGAGACTGGCTCCCTGATGATTCGGGCCAGCGTTCCAAAAACGTGGACCGTTGGGGACAAAACGGGACGATGCGGAAACGGAGCGACAAACGATGTTGCCATTATTCGTCCACCCGGGCGTGCACCAATCCTGGTTGCTATTTACTCGATCGGCTCGACATCCTCAGCGGATGATCGTGCTGCAATTGTCGCCGAACCAGCGCGCGCCGTTGTGGAGGTTTTAGGTAACGCAAGCCTCTGGGCCTGCTGTTGCCTTTTGGCGCAAGCGGAACGCTCGCGCTACCTTCAGAATTCGCTGCCTGAATTTCGCCGATGCGCGAGTCGCGGTGTTGGATTTAGCTGTCGCTCATGAAAACCTCGAACTTTCGCATCGTTCCTCTTGCTACCGAAATTGCAGAGGCAGCGCGGCGCGTAGTAAACGCGGGTTCAGCAGATCACGCGCTCATCACAGTTGATTCGCCCGGAAGCAGTCCCTGTCGGCACTGCCTGCAGTGGGCACAGCCTGGCGAGCGTGTCGTTCTGTTTCCCTACGCCGCGATTCCTTCTGGTAATCCGTATTCTGAGACAGGCCCGATCTTCGTTCACGCGCATGGGTGCGAGCGCTACAGCGCGACTAACGAATACCCCATCGACTTTCGCAATGGCCGCGTGTTTCGCGCATACGATTTAAGTTACAACATCATCGACGCGCAACTTATGAATGGCAGCGAACCGGAAGTCGTGATCGAAAGTTTGCTTCAAAATCCCGACACCGCGTTTGTGGATGTACGCAGCGTTACCTACGGCTGCTTTACCTTCCGGGTTGTCAGAGTAGGGCATGCCTCCGGCCCGCCGCGGCGGGCGAGGACGCTCGCGCTACTTTGAATCCGCTGCTCGAATTTCGTCGATGCATCGACCATTGTGCATGCTTAGCTTTTCGGCATGAAAACGCTCGAACTTCTGCCGCCCACCGAGATGATGTATCGCGCACTAGTGAATCGCGATCCGAGCTTCGAAGGAATTTTTTACATCGGCGTGCGCACGACTAGAATTTTCTGCCGGCCCACGTGTTCGGCAAAGAAACCGGCACGCGAAAACGTCGATTTTTTTGCAACATCAAGCGACGCACTGGAAAACGGTTATCGGCCTTGTTTGCGCTGCCACCCGCTCGATCCAAACGCGCGTCCGCCGAAACTGATCGACCGCTTGCGCGCGGAAGTGGAGCGCGCGCCGGGCGGACGCCTGACAGACAAGGAACTGGCCGCGCTCTCGATCGATCCTTCAACCGCGCGGCGACAGTTCAAGCGCCATTATGGAATGACATTCCAGGCATATCATCGCGCGCGTCGGATGGGTCTTGCTTTGAACCAGGTGCGGCAAGGCGATCGCGTGGATCAAGCGAGAAACGGGAGCGGCTTTGAATCTGAAAGCGGTTTCCGCGACGCGTTCACGAAAATCTTTGGCGAATCGCCAACAAACGCCAGGACGCATGCACCGCTGTTTGCGGAACGAATCGATTCGCCGCTCGGGCCGATGATCGCGGTTGCCGACGACCAAGGTTTGCGCTTACTCGAATTCATCGACCGACGTGCAACAGAACGCGAGTTGTCCATTTTGCGGAAACGATTGCGAACAAATGTAGTGCCCGGGAAACATCGGTATCTCGATAGTGTTCGTTCCCAACTGAAGGATTACTTCGCGGGCAAGAAGCTGGAGTTTGACGTTCCGCTGGCTCCGGTCGGATCGTCCTTTCAATTGCGCGCGTGGAGAATCTTGCGGTCGATTCCAGTCGGAGAAACGCGTTCGTATTCCTGGATGGCTAAGCGCTTGGGCGATGAGAACGCACGTCGCGCAGTTGGTCGCGCAAATGGAACTAACATGATTTGCATCGTTATCCCGTGCCACCGCGTCATTCGCGCTGACGGGACATTGTGCGGGTACGGTGGCGGTTTGTGGCGCAAGAAATGGCTGCTCGATCACGAGCGACGCTCCGCGCCTGCTAACGAAAGTAACCGGCGACCAGTGATCGGTTAATGGTGATCGGCTGGTGTCGCTGTCGCCGGATCGTGAATCGTAATCTGCCCGAATTTCCCGACGTACGGTGGCAGAAAATTCGACCGTCTAAGAGAGCCAAGTGGAAGCGTCTGCTTACGGTCACTCGCGACCGTTATCCTGATGGGATTTCTCGGGGGCTTCGGCTTGAAACTAACCAAAACACTCTGAACGCGATTCGCTACAATCACATGCGCACAAGCCTTGAAGAACTCGTGCCGTTCTCCATCGATTGGAGAGGCGGCATCGAAAAGGTGATTAACGATTTCAAGAAATGGGCGAGAAAGCATTACTCAGAACTGGATTTAACTCGAAAGAAAAAACCGCGTGATACGTACTACGACTCGCTTAAACAACTAGGCGTGATGCGTCTCAAGGACAAACTTGGAAGCTGGGATGCGGTGCAGAACTACACGCGCAGTGTGCTTGGCTCTCAGTTTGGTAAGCTTTACGGAGAGGATCACACGCTGTGGCGGAGCTCCCCGCCAGCGGTGACTCAGCTCCGTCTCGTTAGACCGAATCGAAGCCATGGCATACAAATACGACCTTTTCCTTAGCTACAAACACTTAGAAGACTGGAAGCCTTGGGTTTTTGAGATATTTGTCCTATTGCTCAAAGCGTCGATTGAGACGCAACTAGGCCGCCGCATAAAAATCTTCCAAGACGTAAACGAAATCAGCCCAACCGAAACGGATGAATCCAAACTGGTCGCAGAGATCGCCCGAGGTTTAGGAGGTTCGCGCTGTATCGTTGCACTTTGGAGCATGATGTATTTTCGCTCCCGTTGGTGCTGGTGTGAATCCCGCTCATTTGCCAAGCGGATGGATCAGACTTCAGCGTGGTCACCAATCTATCCTGTAGTCTTGCACAATGGAGAGTATTTTCCAGACTTTGCCCGTGCAATCCAATGGCTTGATGTGCGTGAATACGCAATTCCTAACATGCGCACGCTCAGCAGGGTGCATGAAGGATTATCCGAGACGATCAGAAAGGGAGCTGGCGAGCTTGCTCCTACTATCGAGCGGGCTCCGCAATGGCAACCAGAGTGGCTTTCACACGATTGGTTCTACGATCAACCTTTCCCGGAAAACGATCTTTCGCTTCAAGTTCTACCTAAAGCCTCACCAGGGGGTGGAGCCCCAAGTCGCTGGGGCTTACTAATCGCTAATTCCAGTTCAACAAACGCAGTCAGCTTTTCATCGGCACGCACAACGAAACGCTTTCCATCATCGCGATGTGCGTCCGCAATCCAGATCGTTCGGCCCGTTGGAATCAATCACTGAGACGCAGCCCCAGCTCCATCCGGCTTAGCTGAGATTGTCAGCGATTACTTCCCAATAGTTCATTCGATCACCTCTATCTTCATCACGGGATGAATTTCCCAAGCAGCGTAGCTGGGAAGATGGCTTCTGCGGTTTGATTCTGATCTTTAAGAGAATGACCAACATAGAAGAAGGCTCTGCCGGTACGGTCACAACGGGAATTTGATCAGGGGTCAGCATCTCCTAGGCCGCTATCAGTCAGCCGCAACCTTGAGCTGAAGAAACACGCGCTGCACACGTTCCTGAATAGACGTTAAATCGCCCGCACGCGAGATGGGAGTCACGTTAATTATGAGTAAAGATAGCCGTCTCGGTGATGGGAGCGCCCATGGTGATTGAAGCAGGGTTGGTTGTGCCCGAGAAGGAGCCGGTGCCGGTGCCTGTCCAGTTGCTGAAGTTGTAGCCTATGGCTGGCGTTGCCGTGATTGACACGGCCGCGCCACTATTTTTCCATCCACTGGCGGGAGTCACTGTGCCACCGGTGTTATGGGACATCGTCAGGTAATATTGCGTCGTGAAGATCGCTGTGTAGGTCTTGTTTGTGGTAGGTGCGACAGTGTGTGAGATCGCTCCGCCCCCAGTCCAGCTACTCCACACGTAACGAGCCCCCGTGCCACGGCTCTGCGGCGAGGTCGTGGAAATAGTGTGGCTTGAGCCAGGCTGCCACGAGAACGTCTGTGCCGCAATGTAACTAGTACCGTCAACCGCGAAGCTAAGATTGGCGGGACTTGTCTGCACTGTCACCTGAACAGGATTCTGGGTGAAGGTGGCTGTCTCGGTAATCGGCCCGTTCATTGTGATTGAAGCTGGATTGTTCGTGCCGGAGTAAGAACCGGCGCCACTGCCAGTCCAACCGCTGAAACTGTAACTGACCTGATTATTGTTGGTTGGTGTTGCAGTGATCGAAACAGTAGCTCCACTGTTCTTCCATCCACTGCTTGGACTCACAGTGCCGCCCGTTGTCCGACCCATCGTCAAGTAGTACTGGGTCGTGAATGTAGCGATATAAGTCATATTCGTAATCGCAGTTATGGCGTGAGATATAGTTTGGCAATCGGTCCAATTTGCCCACACGTACTGAACGCCGGCGCCACGGTTTTGCGGGGAAGTTGTGGCAATCGTATGACTCGAACCGGAGGACCAGGAAAACGTCTGCGTCGACGTATAAGCCACCCCGTCAACCATGAACACAAGACCGACTGGAGTTGTTTGAACAGTCACCTGGACCGTAGGTGTTGGTGTAGGTATAGGTGTCGGCGTAATGGTCGGTGTCGCTGTTGCCGGGCACGGTGTCGGTACCGGTATCGCAAGCATGTCGGTACGCCGTGGAGTGATGCCTCCTGGTTGGCCCGCATAGGTACCACTGCCGACTATAAAGTTCTGCAAGTCAGCATTCTCGAAGTCTACCTTGTATATCTCCATACCACGTATCTTTAGATCAAGCGCGACATGCAGTGTTGCATCGACGTCATCAGGTGAGCTTGCGGGGTTTAAAGTTTCGCCATGCGTCGGGTTAGTCATCCAGTGCAAAAACAGTTCGTTGGCGGGAAGATAGTTCCACCTACTCGTACAACTCTGAAGCGGAGCAACCGAATAGGCAAAGTGGCAATTATAGGTGTTCGCTGCATAGTCGCTGACCTCCCTCATCGATGTAGCCGGATCTTCAGCCGCATTCACTGGGTTGAATGGCGGAACCGGCAATCCCATCACAGTCGTGCTGGTGAAGGCGCTCATGTAAAAGTCGATGATTTGCTTCGATGATGATTTCCAGGCATTTACCTTCTCTATTGTGTTGCCGAGTGCTGCAGTATCCTGCAGTCCGTTTGCAACGTCCCACTCGTCGTGATTACCGATGCCGCCAATTATAACGTAAGATACGGCGGGGTTGTGATCGTAGCGTGCACCAAAATCGGTGATGAATTGCTGCCACCGGGTCATGAACATCGAGTCACCCGGAACCGGAATCTTGGCTCCAACTGGGATCTGATCCACTACGACAGTGTCTACTAATGTGTAGGACTGCACGTTGTAAGGAGGAGCATAGAGCCATTCGGGGCAATGTATGCCAGCATTAATGTGAATTCCGCATGTCTTGTTATTCGTAGCCGCGAACACAACTGCATCGTCTAGGTACTGCCAATTGTAGTTATTTGGCGTTACTTCGATGTCCGACCATCTTACGTCCCAGCGCACGCCATCGCAGTTTGTGTTTTTTATGCTGGGCCCCGCTGCGCTGGCGGCTTGGTTGGACGATGACAGATGGCCTTTCGAGAAGATATACATGCCTTGCGGCGCTGGCTTGAAAGGTAATTGTCCCTGTGCAGTCGGCGAAAGTGCAAAGGATGCGAGTGCAAACGCCGGGAATACCATCAACAAGCGTCGCGCCCATGCAACGTTTCGAATCTCTACCCAGAACAGCTGGCTCAAAACGATTGTTTTTTGTACATACCGAGCGTCTTTCTTGCCTCGACGAATATTCGTTTAACTGCTAATCTGGATTTGGGTCACACGGAATTGAAAAATTCTCCGTAGAAATTGGATTCATGGGAAGGGTTGCGCGTAAACAACATTTCAGCAGAAGGTAGTGGCCTGTGGCTCTGCACATTTTGTGAAAAGCTATGCAGTTTTTGCTGATCGGAGTTGCCTCTCTACCTTGTGTGAACGAGCCCTTTCGTTCACGGTTTCCTGCGGGAAGACGGTCAGGTGGAGCTCTTGGTGGAGACGCCCAACGGACTTAGCGCCGATGGGAGTTTGGCAGACAGCCACAGAAAGTGTCAACAGTATTTTCAGGAAATTCGAAAAATTACGTAGAGCGGACTTCCTTACCTTATCCCTATCGGAGCCGAAGAACACAGCTTTGACGTGACTGCTGGCGAATCGCGGTTTCGAGTTCAAGAAACCCGTTTAGCTTTTGATCGGAGCGCACAAATAAAGCGCCCGGCGTCCTCACGCTCTGTGGCGGCAACCCAAAATTGCCGCCCGGTTTGTGATCCGTGCTTGAGATACAGCCTGAATTCCAACCGGCTTTCTTGAGATTGTTAGTACTCAATCGTGAGCTTTGATCGGTCCTTCAATAATCTCAGGTTTTTGAATTACGAATTTAGATAAATGCTCTTGTATGTAGTCCGCAGCTAAACGCACCGACTCATCAGTCAAGCGCGAATCGCCGATTCCAGTTCCGCAAACGCAATCAGCGTTTCGTCGGCTTACACAACGAGTTGTTCGACCCTATCGAAGGAGTGACAGCAGTGTTATTTTTCGCGGGCTGCGCACATAACAAACGGTGTCTACACTGTCAATATGAGTTTGTTAATTATTGCTCACCTCTTCCTGCTACGAGCTGTTGATAGTTTCAAGCGTTCGCCGCGACGGGCATCCCACAATCCAGATTGTTCGCCGTTGACAGCCAACGACTGAGATCATCCGGGATGCTACGGGGCGGTGTTTGGGGCGCAGAAGCCGATACATCGCTCCCGTCCCATTTTAGCAACGCAAAAATCCAAGAAGGCCCGACTTATCAGGCGCTGTGCTCATGTAAGGGCCACAAGGGCGATTTACAGGAGCACGTGAGAACTTTCGAAGTTCACGACACGACCGAATCCCTGGTGCAATCGAATATGAAGCAGAGAGCTACCGTCGCGTGACCGCGACAGGCAAATCACCGTGACCGGATCGACCCTGCACAATTTCGACGCAATGGCATTAGTGCTGAGCTGCGTCGGAACCCTCTGTTGGGCTGTGTGCTTCTGGTGGATGCATCGTATCTCATCGCGTCAGGACGCCTTGTTGGAAGAGTTACATGAAATGACAACACGCGTGGAAACGCTTTCGCAGAGGGAGCACGATTTGATCAGTGAGGTGCATCCGCAAGTTAATGCGATAAAGAAGCAGGTCGAAAACGTTAGAGAAGCTGTTGAGCAATGACGCAACAGACCCGAGTCGAAAGCGTTCAGGAATTCAAGCTGCGCATTGCAGCGATTATACGTACCGAGCCTGAGCAGATCCCCACACCGCCGCGCTCACAAAGAGTAAAGCTGGCGACCAATCGGAAACGAAAACGTCGACCGAGGCGCTAGCGAGTAGCTTCAATGCACATTTGCGAGTCCGCCCGCACAACACAAACGCGGCGTCAATCTGATTTCCGAGGCGCTGCCGTTCAGTAGGCTGTGGTATGACAAGGCCGGAACTTGTCACGAAACGCCGTCGGCTATCCGAAGTTCTACAGTCGCTCACAACATCTCATGGTTCGTGTTTACGATGCGGCTGGTACGTAATTGAAACACACGAGCACACTGGGGAGTTCGGCAACAACGTTACGCGGACCT
>Ga0209807_1000999_pt1 | contig 13264 bp, 15 predicted proteins | sample GraSoiAngelo_154_FD_186168 | JGI IMG/M metagenome (GOLD analysis project Ga0209807, IMG submission 186168) | Grasslands soil microbial communities from the Angelo Coastal Reserve, California, USA - 14_1009_13_20cm (SPAdes) (version 2) | ecosystem: Environmental > Terrestrial > Soil > Grasslands ... | reverse complement strand
TGCAAGCCAGTCTTCCTGGCCGGTCTTGAGTGTTTTGTGCGACTGGCCAATAACTTGGAATTGGTTATAGCCAAAAAGTTCCTTCAAAGGCCGTTCGATTCGAGTCAACTCTACCGGGATCGGCTCCGGTTGCTGGACATTTTGAGCAATCACCAGGCCGCTCCAAACCGTCTCGTCAGCGCGCGCCGGTATCGCCGCGCTCATCACCAGCGCAAAGAAAGTAGTGAAGGCCAGGACTAAGCGGCACATGAGCGGTTATTTGGCGGCGTAATCGGCCGGTAATGACTGTAATCCCTCAGTCCAAAGCACCGTTACGCGATCTTCTTTTGCTTCGAACATCGAGATCGTCGCATTCGGGCTGATCGCCGGATCGACGCGCGCGTTTAGAATCTGGGTGAGATATTGCGACTGCTCGGCCGGGTTCTTCTCTCTCATGACGAAAACGGCGAAAACGAGAAAGAAAGCAAGCGAGACCGTTCCCGTCAAAAACAGACGGCGAATCGTCCACCAGGTGGAAACTTCGGCCGCCTGCTTCCGCGGCGGCTCGATACTTTCACGCGCGACTCTCTCGCGGAGTTGATGGCTAAAAAAATCTTCGTTACACAACACACCTGCGCCGAGTTCGCGCTTCAAAAGCACGCCCAATTTTTTCACATCGCGTTTTTCAGCCTCAGCCGCAGCCTTGTCAGGCAGCGAGGCTTCGAACTCGGCCAGCTCCTTGCCGCTAAGCTGGCCGTCGAGCCATGCCGTCCATTTTTCCTCAAATGTTTTCATAAACGTCCCTCAGTAAATTCTGCAATTTCTTCCGCGCATAAAACAAACGCGACATCACTGTGCCGATCGAGCACCCGAGGGTCTCTGCGATCTCGTGATACTGCATCTGCTCGATCTCCTTCATCAAAATTACGGCGCGGTGCTCGGGTGACAGTTGCGCAATCGCTTTTTCGATTCTTGCCCGGATTTCCGAGCGCTCTATTATCTCGAACGGCAAGGCGTCCGGTTTCGGCGCCGTCCTGGATGCGGGATCGATTTCCTTTAGTTCGACCGCGTCGTCAAACTCCGCGCCTGCGCCTTTCACCTGTTTTTTCCGCAACCAATCAATCGTCACGTTCATCACGATCCGGTAAATCCACGTGTAAAACGAGGAGCGCCCTTGGAAGCGTTTAATCGATTTCCACGCTTTCACGAAGCTGTCTTGAGCCAGATCCCAAGCATCCTGCTCGTTGCGGACCATGTTATAAATCATGCTGAATACCCGTGTTCGGTAGCGAGTCACAAGCTCGTCGAATGCTTCGGTGTCGCCGGCCTGGCACCGTTTCACCAAATCCAGTTCCGACACATCGGCCTGAGCCGGAGTCGCTTCCGTTTGCATGGTTGGACGGAACCGGCCTTATTTCATTCAACTCCGAAAGCCTTCGGAGCCGAAACGGCGACGCCATTCGCTACGATATTCACCCATTAACGTGATGATGCCGTCGCGCACTTGGAAAAGCCGCTGTTGCAGCACTGAATGCTGCGTGGCGGTAATCAGCTTCTCGGATAAAAGTTGGGCCGCCGCGTCCATCGAAATCGTGATCGCCTTCAGGGCTCGCTTCAAATACGCAATGGTCATCCCGATTTCATCGACATCATCGTCGCTCAGAGCGGCTGCGAGTTTTGCGCTGGCCAGAGCTGAATGGGTGGCCAGTTTTACTGCGGCCGGTTCGTTTTGAAGTGAAGGATCTTCATCGAAAAGTTGATCGATCCAAATCGTCAGAGCAAAGGCAGCGCGATAAAGGCTGTGGTTTTCAAATGTCTCGAACGCCGCCGCCTGATCTGTGTCGGAATCGCTTTCTTCCGCCGGCTTTTCATCTAACAGCGCATCGACCTCCGTGCTCCAATCATTCGCATCAAGCAATTGCGTCCAGCCCATTTCCCGGGCAATGATCTGATCGCGTTGCGGATCGTCGAGATATTGTTCCAGCAATTGCATGTACTTCTCGGTCTTATGATCCTGTTGCTGGAGAAAACGCTCCCAGTCGTACTCATCCCACATGGGTTCGGACTCGCCCTCGTAACCGGCCATGCTCGACTAAACGGCAGCTTCCGTTTCTGCGCAAAAGGTTTCGCATCAAGCAAGGTTGTTGCGGCCCGTCGTCGTGTTTTTGACCGAGTTGTAAATTTTCGCGTAAATTGCATCGTGAGTACCTGGATTTTCCCGCGCAATCGATCTCATGAGTGAAGAAGATAAGGACGAGCAGTTTTATCGCGATACGGAGAGCATCGCCCGTCCGAAACTCGACGATCGCCAGCTGGCGTTGCTGGAACCTTTGGGGAAGCGGCGCACGTTGCAGCGCGGAGAGTTTATCTTCAAAGCAGGGCAACGCGATCTCGGGCTCACCGTTATTTTGCGCGGCGAAACCGAAGTCTTTGAAGCGCGGGAAGGCACCGAACAAATTCTCGCCACGGCCAGGGAGCGGGACTTCATCGGCGATGTTGCGATGTTGCAAGGCACCTCTGCACTCGCCACTGCGCGCGTGAAGTCTGAAGAGGCCGAGATTCTGGAAGTCCCGGCAGCCGAGATCCGGCGCGCGCTCGCGGAACTACCCGGCTTGGGCCGCCCCATTGTCGATGCTTTGATCATGCGGCGGCGGCGGTTGATGCGCGACCGTGAATTCGCTGGGTTGCGCATCATCGCGTTGCGGGACTCGCGCGAGGGACATCAGCTCGATGATTTTCTCGACAAGAATCGCATCCCGCATCGGCTGATCGAATTTGAAAGCGAGCCGGGCCAAGCGCTGTGTCAGCGGCTGCACTTAACGAGTCGCGATTTACCGACGCTCGTCACGGCGACCGGCGCCCCGCTGCGCAGGCCATCTTTGCGCGAAGTTGCACAAGTGGCCGGGCTGCTTCGGCCGGTGGCGGATGAGGGCGAAAGCGAAATTAGGTGCGACTTGACGATTGTTGGCGCTGGTCCGGCGGGTCTGGCCGCCGCCGTCTATGCGGCGTCGGAGGGATTGAAAACCGTTGTCCTGGAAAGCTACGCGCCTGGAGGACAGGCCGGGTCCTCTTCCCTGATCGAGAACTTTTTCGGTTTCCCAACTGGAATTAATGGCGGCGATTTGACCTATCGCGCGCAGCTTCAGGCTTACCGGTTCGGCGCAAAATTTTCCACGCCCTCTCAGGCTCTTTCGCTCGATTATCACGACGGCGAGGAATATCGCGCCAGCCTTCAAGTCGAGGGTTGCCTTTCTACCCTGCGGGCGAAATGCCTCCTCATTGCGACCGGTGCAGATTACCGGCGATTAGACGCAGACCGTCGCGAGGAGTTCGAGGGCTCGGGCGTTTATTACGCCGCGACGGCATTTGAAGGCCAGCTCTGCCGGCGACAAACAGTCATCGTCGCTGGCGGCGGTAATTCGGCGGGACAAGCCGCCATGTTTCTCTCTGAAGGCGCGGCGAAGGTGTTGCTCCTCATCCGCGGCGGCGACGATCTTTCGAAAAGCATGTCGAGCTATCTCGCGCGTCGCGTGCAGACGTGCGAAAACATCGAGCTCCTGTTCCACACCGAAATTCGGAAAATGTCTGGCAATAAAATGCTCGAAGCCGTGGAGCTCGAGAATATGCAGACGCGCGAGCGGCGCGTTGTAGAAACACCGGCCGTTTTTTCCATGATCGGTGCGAAACCCTGCACAGATTGGCTGCCGCCTCAGATCGAACGCGATGAAAAAGGATTCATCAAGACAGGACACGCAGTCGCCCAGGCGCCAGCATGGAAGGAGAGCAAACGTCCACCGGGGCCGCTCGAAACGAGCTGCCCGGGGATTTTTGCGGCAGGCGATGTTCGCTCCGGATCGGTGAAGCGCTGCGCCGCTGCGGTCGGAGAAGGCGGCATGGCGATTGCCGGCGTGCACGATGCCCTCGGCACTCTTGCGTGACGGCGGCTAAGAGGTAGCCACCTGCTGTCGCTCGTTCCGACTGGTTTGTAATCGCAGCTGCCCACACGCGGCGTCGATATCATGACCTTTTTCTCGACGAAGTGTCGCCGTGATTTTGTGCGCGCCTAAGATGGACAAGAACTTTCCCTGTCGATTGCGCGAAGGTCGCGACCATCCCAAACCCTCAACTGTATTATAGGGAATCAAATTTACTCGTGCCGAGAGCTGGCGTGCATGGCGAGAAAGAAGATGCGCTTGCTCGTCAGAGTCGTTTACGCCAGCGATCAAGATGTATTCGAACGTGAGCCGCTGCTTTTTGAGCTTTGCATAATAGTCGCAAGCAGAAAGCAACGTCTCGATGTTGTATTTGCGGTTGATCGGCATGATTTGATTGCGCACTTCGTCGGTCGCGCCGTGCAAAGAGACAGCAAGACGAACTTGCAATGGTTCGTCTGCAAGCTTTTTAATTTGCGGCGCCACACCGCTGGTCGAGAGGGTGATGTGCCTCACTCCGATGCCGAGGCCCCACGGCGCATTAATGATCCGAATCGCTCGCATCACGTTCTCGAAGTTCGCAAGTGGTTCGCCCATTCCCATGAAAACGACGTTGTCGATCTTCTCCCCGCTTACGCGCTCGATCGCGATGATTTGATCGATAATTTCGTTCGCGCGCAGGTTGCGAGAAAATCCTTCCAAGCCGCTCGCGCAAAATTTGCATCCGTAAGCGCAACCGACCTGTGTCGAAATGCAAATTGTCCGCCGGTCCGACTTTTCTCCATAAAGCGCTGGCGACGCTGGAATCAAGACGGACTCGATCAGGTTTCCGTCAGCTAAACGAAACAGAAATTTTCGTGTGGTGTCGCGCGAACCAAGAACTCGAACTATCTCTAATCGATCGAATATAAAGAGTTTTGCCAACTGCGCGCGCAGAGCGTGCGGCAGATCGGTCATATTTTCGAATGATTCGACCCGCCTTTTGTAAAGCCAGTCGACGATCTGCCCGACGCGATAACTCGGCTCATCCAAACCGCCAAGCATCGCTTGCAGCTCTTCAAACTGGAAAGACTTGACGTCGTTCGCCACGATGAAGATTACCAACCGACCGAGGCTACAGCAAACGACGATAACCTGGTTTCGCCGATTCCCACGACACGCAAGCGGAGCGATTTGAGAGATAACGGAATTATGGTTAGCTTTGCCATCGTGATGAAACGCCTGGCAATTTTCGCTGCTTTCCTTTCCGCAATCGCGTTGTTGCTCGCCGCCTGTGCCTCGCGTGACGAAGGCACGACCGAGCAGTCCAGCGCGCAACCCGGATCCACTGTTCCGGGCGAAAGAGTTTCTGATCAGGGAGCGGTTACTCCCGGCGCCCCCGGAGCGAGCGCGAACGTTCACTGGTAATCCCGACGACCTAAACAGGACGGGCCATTTTCCGCTCTCCGTCGCCAGATTCTACTTGATCGACAAGTGACTCGGCGAAGTATCTGCAGCGATGCAAAAATCGCGCACGCCGCTCACTCTTGGTTGGGAAGCTGCGCGCGCGAATGCGGTCCCGGCGCTGATCATTCAAGCGTTCATGCTGGCGCTGCTGATCGCTTACTACACAAATCACAGGGTATCATCGGCGCTCGCTGGACTTGCTGAATTTAAGCGCGCACATGGGCTGCTCTTTGTCATCGTCGCATCCATCACGGCTGGCGCGCTCATTCCCGAGCTGTTTTTGATACTTTTTTTTCAGCGCGGTCGCCCAACTCGACGGAACCTGCGCAATTTGCTCTTCACCGTTCCGGTCTGGGGATTCGATGGAACGCTTGTCGATCTTTTGTACCGAAGTGAAGCGGCCTGGTTCGGAGATGTGGTAACGTTGCCGGTAGTCGCGGCAAAGATTTGTGTTGATCAATTTGGCTACAATCCGTTTTTCGCCGCGCCATTCGGTGTGCTCACTTACGAATGGAAAAACAATGGAATTTCAGCGAAACCCTTACGGCAACTGTTCACCGTCAGCCATTATCGTGACAAAATTATTCCGACGCTTCTCGCCACCTGGGCGGTCTGGATTCCGATGATGGCAATCATTTATTCATTGCCTCTCACGCTCCAATTTCCGCTTTTTGGACTCGCGCTTTCCTTTTGGGTCTTATTACTGACCTATATGACCAATCGTTTTGCCGGAAAAATTGAGGCGGATGCGCCGCTGGCACTGGCCACGGCGGGGAAGTTAAATCGTTAAAACTGTTACAATGTTAAAACCGTAAAGCGCGGGCTCGCGCGTCAGGATGATTTAACAATTTAACCTCTTTTAACGTTTCACTTTTCTGCAAAATGCAGCAGTGCCTCATATACACCAGCGCCGTATTCACCTTGCGCGATATACCCGCCAGCGGCGCGGACCGCGTCTTTGACGTTTGGAATTGCGTTGGCTGGGCATGAGGGAAGCGCAGCCACCTGACCGTCCAACATCGAGATATCGTTGTGATGATCACCCGCGGCAAAAATATTTTCGCGCGGGACTTCGGTCAAACGCGACAGTTCCGCCAGTGCCGCACCTTTGTGGTAATCAGCATGACAAAAACGCAGATAAACGGTGTTGCGCTGATAATTGAGGTTCGGTTCTTTCGTGCGCGCCTGCTCGATGAACTCGGTAATCCGCTTCATCTCTTCATCGTCGGACGCAACCAAACCTTCCAGACCTTGAGAATGATAAAGCAAACGCGCTTTCGTCTTTTGATTTACAAAATCGACAACTTCGGCAAGCACGGACTGCGCCGAATTGAAAAGTTTGGCGTGATCACGAGCGCAGCGCTCGTTCCAATCGCCGAATGCTTCCCATTTGTCCCTATTTTGGCCGGGACGGAAAACGTCGCGCTCGCTGGTGAGAATGAAATCGGGACGGATTGGAAATGAGAAATCGGTCAGCCCTGATTCGAGCAGATCGACGGAGCGACCGGTATTGATTGCCCACATCGTGCCGGCGTCTTGCAATTCGCGAATCAACTCCATGCATTGCGTATCGAGAGCCGGTTCGCCGGCGCGCGAAACCAGCGTGCCGTCGAAATCGATGCTAAGAAGTTGAATATGCATCGTCGATCTTACGATTGATTCGATCTTATGATTGATTTTGGAGGCTCGACACGCAACCGTTTTGCGTAAATTCGCTTGTGAACGCCCGCCTTCGCCAAGGCTACGGCGCAGTAAGGGGGAGCTAGAGTAAAAGAAGAGAAATGAAATCAGCCTACGAACTTGCGATGGAACGGCTCGAGAAAGGGTCGCCATCAATTTCGCTCAGCGCAGACCAGAAAAGAGAGATCGCAGAAATTGACTCCGTTTATCGAGCGAAGATCGCAGAGAAAGAACTTTTCTTGAAAGACCAAATTCGTAAAGCACGCAACGCTGGGAATCTGGAGGAAGCAGAGTCGCTCGAGAAACAGCTTGTCTCAGAGGTTCGCCGGTTGCGAGAGGATTGCGAAGCAAAGAAGGAAAAGCTGCGGGCGAGCTTTCGAAAATGATTGTAGAGGCGCTTGTGTCAAGCGCCGGTCTATTTCGATTCGGCGTTTGACACAAACGCCGCTACACCCGCGCTCTTGCTCGTGACCGAGCCTTTCCCGCGTTTCGGCAGATCGGGATCAAGAAATCCGAGCATGTGGGCGTGTTTAATGACGCGCGTTCCTTCCTGTTTTTGCAATTCGCCGACCTGTTCTCGAAATTTTTCCATCTTCGTCCAGTGCACCTTTGGCCGGAAATGGTGTTCTGCGTGATAACCGTTGTAAAAGAAGAGCCAGTTATAGATTTTGCCGTAGCTGCTCACGCCCCAGGCAACTGGCTTGTCCGGATTCGCGCCGTAATGCCGGTAATAGCCATTCAAATAACTAAAGCAGTGGCCGAGATACCAAAACGGCAGGAAAAAGAGCATGAACCGCCAGTTGATGAAATGAATCGGTTCCGTTGGGACAACGGTCGCCATCACCAATAGCGTCGTTGCAAACGCAGCAAGCTCCGCATTGCCCCAGAAAAGATCGCCGTTGTTGCGTTTGCCTAATTCCTTGCGAATCGCGCCGACATCATCGCGGAAGAAGCTCAGAAACACGTAGCTCCACGGACTTTCCGCTTCCCCATGATCGCCATGCTTGTAGATCGACAACCAATCGATCGTCTCACCATTTTCATCCTGACGATCCGAGTTCCCCTTGTGATGCTGCATGTGAACAGCGTCGTACATCGTCTGCGAAAAACAGCACGCAATTGATTGTGTGACTCCAAACAGCCGATTCAGCAAATTTGAGCGAAAGAAGGGGTTGTGAATGAAATTGTGTCCGATCCCATTGATGTTTGCGTTGACCATCAAAGAGTAAACAAATCCGAGGATGAGCATCACCCAAAGCGGGGCATGCGGATAGAGGAAGAACAGGCCCAGGAAATAGGCGAGATGAAAGAGACTTGCCGCGGCGGGGATGGCGTCCCAGCGCGTGTGCGCGAAAAGCTTTGAGTCCGTCGTGGGACGTTCTATTCGGATGGAGTCGGCGGTCATTTAGAAAGTCGAGTATAGCATTATTCGCCAAAGAAATAGCCGTTGGCAAGCTTTGAAGATTGCCAAGTCGGTTTCTGCGCGCCTAACTTAGCCGCTCAATGTTTGCTCTCCAGCCAGAATTAAAAGTCTTTAGCGGCTCCGCCAACCGCGAGCTGGCTGAGCGCATTTGCAAATACATCGGTGTTCCACTTGGTCAGGCGACGATCAGCTCGTTTCCTGACGGCGAAACTTACGTCAGGATCGAGGAAAACATCCGAGGCCACGACGTTTTCATTATTCAGCCGACGTGTCCGCCGACCAATGAACATTTAATGGAACTTCTGATCATGGTTGACGCGGCGCGCCGCGCCAGCGCTGATCGGATCACAGCGGTCATTCCATTTTTTGGTTACGCGCGCCAGGACCGCAAGGATCAGCCTCGCGTTCCAATCACGGCGAAGCTCGTCGCCAATCTGCTGGATGCCGCCGGGGTGAATCGCGTGCTGACGATGGATCTCCACGCGCAACAGGTGCAGGGCTTTTTCGACATCCCAGTGGATCACCTCTATTCGCTGCCGGTCTTGATTAAATATTTGCGAAAGGAGCTAACCGGCAAAACCGTTGTGGTTTCTCCAGATCTGGGTGGACTGAAAATGGCTTCAGCCTACGCCGAAGCTTTAAGCGCTAATCTTGCAATCGTGGCAAAGGAACGCCGCAGTGCCACACAAACCGAGGCATTGTATCTAATCGGCGAGGTGGAGGACCGTGATGTCCTCCTGGTCGATGACCTGACCGAAACGGCTGGCACATTGACGTCTGCGGCTGAGCTTTTAAAGAAGAGAGGCGCGCTAAAAATTTATGCCGGAGTTTCCCACGCAGTTCTTGTCGATCTTGCGATCCAGCGTTTGCAAAAATCGAAAATCACGGAATTAGTAACGACGAACAGCACGCCGGTGCGCACTGTGGAAGGGTTTAAAACCACGGTGCTATGCGTCTCCGAGCTTCTCGGGGAAGGCATAAAGCGGATTCACAAGGATGAGTCCGTCTCGTCGCTGTTCAACATCGAAAACGAAACAAATGGCAAAACAAGTTAAGCTAAAAGTGGAACCGCGCACGAGCGTGGGACGTTCTGCCGTGCGCAAACTGAAAGCACGCGGAGCGATTCCGGCGATCATTTATGGGGGCAAGGATAAACCGCAGCCATTGCAGGTTTCTGCTCGAGACATTAATGCAATGATGAGCCACGCTTCAGGCGAAAACGTTCTGGTTGAGCTCGAGATCGCCGGCGAAAAATCGAATCGCACGGCGCTTGTTCAGGAAGTGCAACACTCGCCAGTGAGTGGCGACATTCTTCACATCGATTTTCACGCCATCTCAATGGACGAGACGATTCAGGCTGAGGTCCCGCTCGAGCCGACTGGCATTCCGACTGGCGTCAAAAACTTTGGCGGATTGCTCGAGCAAAGCTTGCGCGCGCTGACAATTGAATGTCTCCCGCGCGATCTGCCGGATCGGATCACTGTCGATGTCTCGCAGTTGAACGTCGGCGACTCCATTCACGTGCGCCAGATTCAACTGCCATCTGGAGTCACCAGCAAGGTGCCAGCCGATCTCACGGCATTTTCGGTTCTTGCTCCAACAGTTGAAGAAGAACCGGTCGTCGCTGAGGCGGCAGAGGCTGCGGCTGCGGGACCGGAAGTTATCACCGAGAAAAAGCCAGAGGCAGAAGCTGCTGCGCCGGCTGCGAAGGAAAAAGCTCCGAAGGAAAAGGAGCAAAAGAAGTAGCTTTGATTGCCGATTGCGGATCGCCGGTTGCGGATTGAGCGAATGTGGAAGAGAAAGCTCCACAGATTCGCCTGGTCGCCGGTCTTGGAAATCCCGGCCCGGAGTACGCGGCCACCCGTCACAACATCGGCTTCATGATCGTCGATCAGCTTGCCACGCAGGTTGGATCAGCATGGGAAAAATCCACCAAGTGGCGCGCGCTTTCAGCGAAATGCGGGGAAGCATTTCTCGTAAAACCGATGGGGTACATGAACCGCAGTGGGGAGCCACTTGTGACAATCGCCCAGTTTTATAAAATTGAACCGCACGATGTTCTCATTGTACTCGATGATCTCGCTTTGCCGCTCGGCCGGGTCCGATTGCGGGCCAGTGGCGGTGCGGGGGGCCACAACGGTCTTGAATCGGTCATCCTGCAATTCGGCACCGAAGACATTCCGCGGTTGCGCATTGGGATCGGCGCCGCGGCACGCGAGGGCGCGGTTGACTATGTGTTGAGCCGGTTCTTCGAAGAAGAAAGGCCGCTTGTTAGCTCGACAATCGATCGCGCCGTGGACGCGGTGAAATGCGTAATTGACAACGGACTTGTTTCCGCGATGAACACCTTCAACAAAACTGAAGAACAATGAAGAACCGTTACGAGGCTTTGCTCGTGCTCAACACACAGGGCAGGGAAGACACCGTCAAAGATATTGTCGATCGACTAGAATCAGAATTTCAAAAAGAAGGCGCCGACATCGAGCAGGTGCAAAAAATGGACAAGCGCCATTTTTCCTATGTGGCCGGGCCGCTCGACTCGGGATTTTATGTGAACTTCGTCTTTCGCGCCGAACCGCAGCTGATCACGAAGTTGCGTTCCAAATTTAAACTTGATCCGGAAGTTTATCGTCAGAATTACCAACGCCTCCCGGAAAACAAGGAGAAGGCGCCGAAAAAGTTGGCTAAGGCGAAATAGTTTGGTTATAACCTGTGCATGGCCAGCTTCAACAAAGTCATATTGCTCGGAAATCTCACGCGCGATCCCGAGGTGCGTTACACGCCAAAAGGAAGCGCGGTATGCGATCTCGGCGTCGCAGTTAATCGCGTTTACACGACCGACACCGGGGAGAAGCGCGAGGAAGTTACCTATGTCGATGTTGTGCTTTGGTCGCGCCTGGCTGAGATCGCCGGCGAATACTTGAAAAAAGGCCGCCCGATTTTCATCGAAGGGCGGCTCCAGCTTGACACGTGGGATGATAAACAAAGCGGTCAAAAACGGAGCAAGCTGCGCGTTATTGGCGAAACAATGCAGTTGCTTGGCAGCCGGCCCGGCGGCGGCACCGCTCCGGCAGAAGCCGGAGATGAAGATCGACAAGCGCGTTCCAGCGGCAAGCCGAGCGCGCCACCTGCCAAATCTGCTGCGCCAGCCGAGCCGGACGACGACGAAATTCCGTTTTGACCAGCAAAGCGAATGGTAGAGGCGGACCGACGGGCCGTCCAACTGCGCGACGCTAAACCTCTTTGACTACAGCGCGGCGGGCGGTCACGCCGTGCCACTTAAAATGACTTCCACTGAGGCTTGTATCGCGCTGAACATGCTGCCAACCGTCGGGCCGGTGCGACTGCGCAAACTGCTGGAAGTTTTTGGAACCCCAGAGCGGGTGCTGAGCGCGAAACGCCGTGAGCTTCGCGCCGTGGAAGGAATCGGCGGTGAAGTGGCCGACCAAATTGCAGCCTGGGAATCAACCGTCGATCTTCCAGCCGAACTTAATCGCATCCGCGATTTCGGCGCAACTGTCATCACACAGGACTTGCCCTCATATCCTCGGTCGCTCCGGGAAATTCACGCCCCGCCAATCGTGCTTTACGTCTGGGGTGAAATTCAGGAGCGTGACAATCACGCCATCGGGATCATCGGCGCCCGGCAGACGACGCACTATGGAAGCGAATCGGCGAAGAAGCTTGCGTATCAAATCGCGTACGCCGGTCTGAGCGTAATCAGCGGTCTCGCGCGCGGGATTGACACGGCCGCTCATCAGGGCGCGCTCGCGGCGAAGGGGCGAACCATTGCCGTTATCGGCGCTGGATTGCTCGAAATTTATCCGCCTGAGAACCGAGGGCTCGCTGAAAAGATCATGACCGGCAATGGCGCGGTCGTGTCGGAGTTCTCGATGGAGATTAAACCCGACCGGCAAACATTTCCGATGCGGAATCGGATCATCAGCGGCTGGAGCCACGGCATTCTTGTTGTCGAAGCGGGTTTGAACAGCGGCGCACTGATTACCGCGTCGCAAGCGATCGAGCAGGGCCGCTCCGTTTATGCTGTTCCTGGGCACATCAACGCGCCGAGTGCGATGGGATCTAATCGTCTGATTCAGCAAGGGGCCAAGCTCGTAATGAGTGCGAGCGACATTCTCGAGGACTTGCAAATTCTTCTTCCCGAGACAAAGCCATCACCGGAAGCAGCAGCGCGCCCCCTGCCAATGCTCTCCGAGGATGAGCGTCGCGTTTATGATGCGATCGATTCGTCCGAAACGGCGATCGATCAGATTGCTGCCACATGCGATTTGCCAAGCGCAATTGTCTCCTCTACTCTCCTCCGTCTTGAACTGAAGCGGCTCGTAAAGCAGTTGCCCGGGAAATATTTTGTGAAACTGGGCTAGGGTCGCCCGCCTTTTTCTTTTGCCGATTGCAATTACCGCGAAGCTAGGCTTCGGTTCCTGCTCTAAATGTCCAAATCCCTTGTCATTGCCGAGAAGCCCAGTGTCGCAAGCGACCTCGCGCGCGCGCTCAGCGGTTTCAAAAAACACGATGACTATTTCGAAAATGATCGCTACATCATTTCGTCGGCGATCGGCCATCTGGTCGAACTTGCTTTGCCAAGCGAATTAGATGTGAAGCGCGGAAAATGGACCTTCTCGAATCTGCCGATCATTCCCGATGAGTTTGAGCTAAAGCCAATCGAAAAAACGAAGGCACGCTTTAACGCGCTGAAACGGTTGATTCAGCGGAAAGATGTCGACCTTTTAATCAACGCCTGCGACGCCGGGCGCGAAGGCGAGCTTATCTTCCGTTATCTAGT
>Ga0209807_1000998_pt1 | contig 13266 bp, 10 predicted proteins | sample GraSoiAngelo_154_FD_186168 | JGI IMG/M metagenome (GOLD analysis project Ga0209807, IMG submission 186168) | Grasslands soil microbial communities from the Angelo Coastal Reserve, California, USA - 14_1009_13_20cm (SPAdes) (version 2) | ecosystem: Environmental > Terrestrial > Soil > Grasslands ... | reverse complement strand
ACCATGGTGGGCACGAGCGTGCGCGAGAGGAAATAGCTGGCGAGCATGGCGAAGACGACGGACATCGCCAGCGGCGCGAACAGCGCGCCCCCCACACCGCCCAGGAAGAGGATCGGCACGAACACGATGCAGATCGACAGCGTCGCGACGAACGCGGGCGTGGCCACCTCGGCCGCGCCGTCGAGGATGGCCCGCCGCAGCGGTTTGCCGAGCTCCATCTGACGGTGATTGTTCTCGATTTCGACCGTGGCGTCGTCCACGAGGATGCCGACGGCCAGCGCCATCCCGCCCAGCGTCATCACGTTCAGCGACTGGTGCAGGATCTTGAGCATGATGATCGAGGTCAGGATCGAGAGCGGGATCGACGTGACGACGATCAGCGTGCTCCGCCACGACCCCAGGAACAGCAGGATCATCACCGCGGTGAGGCCGGCCGCGATGGCCCCCTCGCGGACGACGCCCGTGATGGCCGCTCGGACGAACAGGCTCTGATCGAACAGGAAATCGACCTTGAGGCTCGAGGGCAGGCCGGCCAGGATCTTCGGCATCAGCGCGCGCGCGCCGCTCACCACCGAGAGCGTCGATGCGGTGCCGCTGCTGAGGATGGGCAGCAGCACGGAGTGGCGGCCGTCGCGGCGGACGAGGTTCGTCTGGGGAATGAACCCGTCGTGGACGAAGGCGACATCCGCCACGGACAGCAGCGACCCGTTCACGTAGCGGAGCGGGATCTTGTTCAAGTCGTTCAGGACTTCGGGGCTGCTGTTGATGAAGACGTCGTACTCACGCGTTCCGATCTTCGACGTGCCGGCCGGCAAGATGACGTTCTGGGTGAAGATCGCATTCGCCACGTCCTGCGGCGACAACCCCCGGGCATAGAGCGCGTCGGGGTCGATGTCGACGTTGACCACGCGCAGCTTGCCGCCGTACGGCGCCGGGATGGCGGCGCCCGGAACGGTGACGAGCTGCGGGCGGATGAAGTTGTTGCCCAGGTCGTTGAGCTGCTGCTCGGCCAGGACGTCGCTGCTCAGGCTGGCCAGCACGACCGGCACGCTGGCCGCGTTGTACTGGATGATGAGCGGCGGAAAGATGCCGGGCGGCAGCTGGCGCACGATCTGGTTCGCCTGGGCGTTCACCTGGGCGATGGCCCCTGCGATCGGCACATTGGGCTGGAAATAGAGCCGGGTGACGGCGATGCCCCGCAGCGACACGGACTCGAGGTGCTCGAGCCCCTGGACCGTGGTGGTGAACGCCCGCTCGCTGACGGTGACGATTCGATCCTGCATCTCGGTCGGCGACAGTCCGGAGTAGCTCCAGATGACGTTGACGACCGGGATGTTGATCTCCGGAAAGATGTCGATCGGCATGGAGACGACCGAGACGGCTCCCAGAACCGCAATCAGCAGCGCCAGGACGACGAAGGTGTATGGCCGGCGCAGCGCAAGTCGGACGATCCACATATGTGTGCGCTTTGGACGCCCGGAAGGGGGGAAAGGTTACGATTCGGGCCGAGGAGACCGGCCGGCTCAGAAGGTGTACTGGAGCGCCGCGTAGTAGAAGTCGCTGTCCTTGTGCTTGCCCGTCTTGTTGAGGAACTCGCCGGTGAAGAAGTGGCTATAGCCCGTATAGCCCAGGAGGTGACGGGTGAAGTTGTAGATGCCGTACACGTCGGTCTCCGCGCCGAAGTAGCGGTCGCGGTTGGTCCCCGCCGCCCGCAGCACGCCACTACTCTTGTTGTAAACCGCATCGCGATCCGACGCCCGCCAGAACCAGTACTGCTGGAGCGACAGCGTGAGGTCCTTGATCGGGCTGATGCTGATCCCGGCGTTGGGGCTGATGACGTTCTGACGGCCGATGTAGTCCATGTATCCCAGGAACGAGTGGGCGTTCGGGAAGAGCTGATTGAACGTCCCGACGTCCCCGCCGGGCCTGTCGTCTCCGCTCGCGTAGTCGAACTCGACGTAGACGCGCGGTGACAGCCGTGCGACCGGCAGGCTGTAGCCGAGAACGGTCGTGAACATCGACGCCGCGATGTCGCCGCGGCCCACCGTCCCGAACTGAGCCGCCCCCTCCACTTCGAAGTCGAGCCCCGTCGCGCCGATCTTGCCCAACACGCGTCCGCCGAGGGTATGTCGATGCTCCCGTCCCGTGGTGCCGTTGAAGGCGGCGAACCTGTTGTTGGCGTCCAGCCAATAGAGGTCGAGGTTCACGGGCAGGAAATGAAGAGGTCCCGTGGCGAACACACCGAAGAACTCCTGGTCCGAGGTCGACTTGTTGAAGCGGTACTTGTCGATCACGACGGCCTGCGTCCAGAACGGCGTGATGGTCCAGCCCGCGATCTGGCCGATCGCGGCGCCGCCCTCGAAGGTGCGAGGGACGTTCGTGAAGTCTCCGGGCCCGACCAGGCGCTGGGAGCCGAAGATCAGCTCCTGACGACCGCCGCGCAGCGTCACGCTCGCCTGCTGGCCGAGGGGGATCATGACGTCCGCGAAGCCGTTCAGCAGGTCGAGCTCGTCGACGAACGCGGTCGTCCGGCCGCCCACCAGGTCGCGGTCCAGCGCCAAAGAGCTCTTCCCCTCGGCGAACATGCGGAAGTAGCGGGTCACGTGGAGGTCGGCGATCAATCGATATCTGGAGAGGAGATAGCCGTCGGACTGCTTGGGCTCCGAGTTGCCGAAGAGGAACTGTCTGAAGTACTCCCCGCGCTCGCGAGCCTGCCCGCCGATGGTCAGCCAGACGTTCTGGTCGGGACTCAAGGGGATGAACTTCAGGCGGTCCCAGAAGTCATCGGTCTTGTCCAGGTCGACGCCTCTCAGCACCGACCAGTCTTCGTTGAACCGTCCGGCTGATCCGATCTGATATGCGGGCCGCTTCGGCTCGCCTGGAGGCGGACCGGCCTGTGCCCAGGTCAGAGGCACGCGATGGCCGAGGGACGGCAGCAAGAGCGCCACGCTCATGGCGACGACGAACAGCCTCATGTCAGCCTCCCGGGCGCGACGTTGGGGATCGGCCATTCAGAGGACGCGCGGCGTACGAAGGTTACACCCGATCCCTCCGAAAGTAGGGTGGAGCTCGACCCGACCAACGTAGGGTAGACGCGTCCCGCCGCGCAACCTAGCCTGATAGTCGATGGACTCGACTCCGACGACGCTCGAGGCACAGCGACAACGCATGGGCACGCGTGACACGCGGGTGATCGCCGTCGTGGACGACGACGAATCACTGCGTCGCTCCGTCGGAAATTTCCTGCGATCGGCGGGCTTCCGGGTCGAGACGTTCGCCTCGGCGGAAGACTTCTTGAGATCGGCCCGGCGCGAGAGCACCGGTTGTCTGGTGCTCGATGTGCGGATGACGGGAATGAGCGGCCTCGACCTCCTCCGGCATCTCGCAGCCGGGAACGCCCGCGTTCCGGCCGTCGTCCTGACGGCTCACGGCGACGAGGACATACGCCAGCGGTGCCTCGGCGCCGGCGCCGTCGCCTTCCTCGACAAGCCCTTCCACGCCGAGGCGCTGCTGGATGCGGTCCAGACTGCGCTGGCCTGACATGAGACGCGGGACGGAGGAGATGGACATGAATCACGTCGCCATGGCCCAGATGACCACGACGGGCGGTGAGCTGCCGGCGTACAGGCTGCGACGCGTCGCGCAGCACATCCGCGAAAATCTGCAGCAAGAGCTTCGGCTGGCCGACCTCAGTGCCGTGGTGCACATGAGCCCCTACCATTTCGCGCGACTCTTCAAGCGCAGCACCGGCGTGCCACCGCATCAATTCCTGCTTCGCCATCGGATCGAAGAGGCGCGAGGGTTGCTGGCGGCTCAGCGGGTGCCGATCGCCGAGATCGCGCGGTCGGTCGGCTTCCGAACACCGAGTCACTTCACGACGACGTTTCGGCGTGTGACCGGGATGACGCCGAGCGCGTACCGCAGCCGCGGCGCCGAGACGGCGCCACGGAGCAACCTCCGCCCTCACCTCGACGCCTGAACGTCACACGGATCGGACTGGGAGGACGAGTCATGAGCAAGAGGCAACAACACCGCAACGCGGTGGAGCCGTACGGATCAGTCCGGGAGCTCCAACACTACGGGACCGTCGTGTCCGTTCCTATCGCGCTCGACGCGTCCGTCCGGGGCGTCAGCGTCGAAAATCTCAACCAGGTGCTCGTCGATACCATGACGCTACGGGATCTCTACAAGAAGCACCACTGGCAAGTCAGTGGGCCGACCTTTTACCAGCTCCACCTGCTCTTCGACAAGCACTTCGACGAACAGAGCGAGCTGGTGGACGGGATCGCGGAGCGAATCCAGTCCCTCGGCGGCGTGAGCATCGCCATGGCCCACGACGTCGCCGAGATGACGCTGATCCCGCGCCCGCCACGGGGCCGCGACGAAGTCCCCATACAGATCGCGCGGCTGCTTCAGGCACACGAGATCGTCCTCAACGAGGCGCGCGCGATGGCGCGGAAGGCGGCGGAGGCCGGCGATGACGGCACCAACGACCTGCTGGTGAGCGACGTGATCCGGACCAACGAGCGGCAAGTCTGGTTCGTGGGCGAGCATCTCGTGGACACACCGTTGATCGCGCAGGAGCACGAGCCGGCCTGAGGGTCGCGCTCGTCGACGCGTCGATGCGCGCGATGGCGGTGGGCGTCGCCGTCGTCGGTGTCGTGGCGGCCGCGACGCTGACGATGGCCCGGCCGCGGGCGGCGATGATGACGGCGCCGCCGATCCCCAAGACCGGGCCGCTGGCTCAGCCGAGGTCCACGCGCCAGGTCGGCGTCCCGGCCGTCGCGACGCGCGCCGCGATACCGCCTGACAATCCCCAGACCCCGGAGAAGATCGCTCTCGGCCAGAAATTGTTCTTCGACGGTCGCCTGTCGGCGGACGGCAGCGTGGCGTGCAGCACCTGCCATGATCCCGCGCGCGCGTTCACCGACGGCAGGCCCGCATCGGTCGGGATCGGGGGCCGTGCCGGCCAGCGCAACGCCCCGACCATTCTGAACGCGCTCTACAACGCGACGCAGTTCTGGGACGGTCGGGCGAAAACGCTCGAGGAGCAGGCGGCGCTGCCGATCGTCAACCCCGTCGAGATGGGCCAGCCGAGCCTCGACGCGGCCGTGGCCCGGATCGCCGCCATTCCGGAATACCGGGACGCCTTCCAAACGGTGTTCGGCGGTCCGCTCAACGGCGGCGATCTCCTGCGCGCCATCGCGTCCTACGAACGCACCCAGGTGTCGTTCGACTCCCCGTTCGATCGCTTCATCGCGGGTGACTCGAGAGCCATCGACGCCGCCGCCAGGCGTGGCTGGGAGCTTTTCAACACGCGTGCGCGCTGCAACAAATGCCATGCCTTGACGGAGCAGACGCGGGACGTCACGTACTTCACCGACAACGACTTCCACAACATCGGGATCGGCATCATCCGGCACAACGTCGTGGCCCTGGCCCGTCAGGCCGAGCAGGCGATCACGTCGGGCGATACGTCGCAGATCGACCGCGCCGCGATCCAGACCGACATGTCGGCCCTCGGCCGGTTTCTCATCACCAAGAGAGAGCGCGACATTGCCGCCTTCAAGACGCCGGGTCTCAGAAATGTCCTCGTGACGGGGCCCTACTTCCACGACGGCTCACAGGAGACGCTGTGGGACGTGATGGACCACTACAACAAGGGCGACGGCGTACAGAATCCCTACCTGGACGAGGACATCCAACCGCTCGCGCTGACCGAGGACGACATCGACGCCGTCGTGGCGTTCCTCGCGTCGCTCACGAGTCGGGACTACGAGGCGCAGGGGATCAGGGAGCTCGCGCGTCAGCGCGAGCTCTCCCGGACGCACCGACCCCAGCGCGACACGGCCAGGGCTTTCGGGCCGCGCCGGCATTGAGCCGAGCGGACGGCGCGCTCAGCGACCGCCGCTGTTCCCCGGACACTCGCCGTCAGCGGCGTTGCCCTTGCCCTCGGACTTGCCAGCGCAGCCGTTGGTCGACACCGGCGGCTCGCCGAGCGGGCGTCCTCCCGGTCCGTCGGCGAATGTCGTCCACGGATCGGCGCGGACCTGTTCCACGCCAGGCTTGGTCCAGTCGCACACCCCGGTCGGGAACACGGCCTGCAGCCTGGCCTTCTGGCTGCCATCGAACAGGCCGCCGTTGTAGTCTGCGCTGAAGAAGTCCAGCGGCTTCAGGTTGCACTTCAAGACGTTCTCCGAGAGCGGCCCGCCGGCGACCTGGCGCGGCGAGCCCTGGAATTTCACCAGACATGCGGCCGAGTCCAGAGGAAGCTCTGCGAGGACCTCCGCGTCCGTGGCGCCCGTCGTGTTCAGACAGAAGTCATGGGCGGCGCCGGGCTTGCCGGCGACGATCTTCTCTTCGAGCGACCGGCCGCCGCCGTCTGCCTCGACGGATGACAGCCACGCATCCATCGTGAGGAACGCCTTGCGCGCCAGCGCGGCTCCCGGAGTCAACCCGGGCCGGGAGGCCCAGATCACTTGATTGCCATGGTGACCGTTGGCGTGGTCCAGGCGTTCACGCTGACCCCAGCTGCGCCAGTTGGAGTGGATGTCGCCGGCGGGGTTCTGATCGCCGCGCAGGTCGATGATCGCCACCTTCGCGAGCTGCTTGCCATCGACGACGAGCCCGGCCCCATAGGCCGTTTCGAGACCGTCCACGGTCGACGTGATCCGCTTCGCGGGCGACCCGGGTGCGGCCGGACCACTCCAGACGAGATCGGCGGAGTAGCTGCCGATGCCCTCGTTGAGACGCACGAAGTCCTCCGGCGTGATCACGCCGGTCCGCAGGGCGCTGAGCCCGTACTGCACGCCCACGTTGTCGAAGAGCCGATTGGCCTTCGTATGCCCGTCGGTATCGACGAACGTGCCCAGCTGAGGCGCGATGTTGTCCAGCAGGGTGCAGCGGACACCGTTCGGCCTCAGGCCGGGGTCATACACCAGCGCCGCCGGGAAACCGGCGCCGCAATTCGACGACCCGGTGGCCGGATTGAGGATCCCGGGATTGTAGGCGGGGACGAACGAGTTTACCCAGACGGTGCAGAAGCCGGGGTTGGCCTTGCCCTCGATCGCCGCCTGCTGCGTCGCACTGAGCGCCGCGCCGTCCGACGTGGCGAAGTACTTGTTCGCGAGCAAGCCACAATCCTTGATCTCGAGCTCGATGGCGACCTGGTCCTGATAGGAGCAGTTGGGCTGGAGGCCGTTCAGGAGCCCCGGGTACGTCCCGGCGATCACGTGTTGCATGATCGAGCCGCCCGAGCATCCGGTGCCGATGGTGTAACGAATCGGCCCGTAGGTCTCGGCGATGTGCTCCTTGACCATCATGACGGTCTCGGCCGCGAGCGTGTGATTGGCGTTCGTGCCGTTGTCGGTGAGAGACGAGGAGGCGACCATGAACCCTTGCCGTAGCGCGTTGTCGTTGAGCACCGTCCCAACGTTCGGCCCGGTCTGAAACCGGCTCGCGCTCGCCCCGGCGCCGAATGCCCAGAGGAGCTTGCCGTTCCAGCCCTTCTGCGGCGCCCACGGGGCGTTCGGCTGCCTCGGGTCGAAGAAGGTCGCGAGCTGATAGATGGCGCGGTTCATCGTGCCGCGCTCGACGCGAACGATGCTCTTGACGGTGTCGCCCCGGTCATTCGTGAAGTTTGCGATGTCCGCATCGACGGGCGGATTGCTCGGATCGTACGGAACGAGACAGGGGTTGGCGCCCGTGGTCGTGAACGTGCAGGCGGTGCCCTCCTTCGCCTTCGGCTGGTAGACGTAGGTGAGCTTCGCCGGCGCGTTGCATTTTTCATCGACCGGGTCGACGTCCAGGCCACTCGCGCGGGTGGTCGCGGTCGCGGACAGCGTCGTGCCCGGCACGGTGACGGTCACCACGGTGGGGACGACCCGCGCACAGATCCACGGCTGCAGCTGCGCGCCGGAGAAGATCGGGCCGCCCCGCGAGTGGTTGGTGATGGTGAGTCGTGCCGACGTCTTGCCGGGCGGGCGCTTCGACGTGGGCGCGGGCAGCACCACGGCCTGCACGTCGTTCGGGCCCTCGGCGAGCCCGGTGAGCAGGCCGGAGAAGCGTCCGTCGGGGCGAACGGCAAATGCGCTGGTCACGTCGTGGCCGTTGAGCGTGACGCGCACGCTGCTCGGCGCCATCTCACCGGGCAGCACGACTTCCACGAGGGCATCGCCGCCGGAGATGAGGTCCGCGCGGTTCGACAGCACCGCGATTCGTAGCGCCTCCTGAGCGGCCTCGACGGCCGGCACGCCGCCCGCCGAACCCAGGAGGGTCACGAGCAGCACCACCAGGATCCTCTCGAAATCGCGGGTCTTCTTCATGGGGTCCCCCAATCCGGAGCAGCAGCGTGGTGCCGAGTAGATAGCGAAATGTCGTGTCGAAAATATGATCGGATTGCAACGAACTGTTACAAGCCTCTTGAATCGCGACGACGTCCTTGGCTAAGGTGTGGGCCCTGACGGGCGTCAGCAAGGGGTGGTCGCAATGGAGCGCACATCTGTCGACTGTTCTCAAAGCTCGTGGCTGCAGGCCGGGCTCGATCACATCGACCAGGGCATCAGCGTCATCGATCGGGATCTCCGGCTCGTCGGCTGGAATCGTCGGTTCATCGAGCTGATGGACTTCCCATCCGAGATGGTTCGCGTCGGCACCGCGTTCGAGGAGTTCATCCGCTTCAATGCCGCGCGAGGCGAATACGGGCCCGGCCCCGTCGAGGCCCTGGTGGCGGAGAGAGTTCGGGCGGCGCGAACGTTCGTTCGCCATTACCTGGAACGGACCCGCCCCAACGGGGTGGTCATCGCGGTGCAGGGCATGCCGCTGGCCCAGGGCGGTTTTGTCACCGTCTACACCGACATCACCGAGCGTCGCCGCGCGGAGATCCTCATCCGGCAGCACAGCGAGGAGCTCGAGGCGCGGGTCGCTCGGCGCACGGCGGAGCTGCGCGCCGCGAACGAGGATCTGCGGAAGAGTGAAGAGCGGCTGCGTCTCATCACCGATGCGATCCCGGCCTCCATCGCGTACATCGACAAGGACGCCTCGGTCAGCTTCGCCAACCGCCGCTTCGCCGAGCTGTTCGCCCGCTCGACCGACGAGGGCCTCGGCCTCTACGAACGGCTCCAACCGCATCTGGCGCCGGCCTTCGCCGGGGCGACGCAGACGTTCGAGCACACGTATCCTCTCCCCGGCGGCGACGCGCTGACCACCCACAACGTCCTCATTCCCGAGCTGGCCGATGACGGGCGGGTGCTGGGCCTGTTCGTGCTCTCGCTCGACGTCACGGCCACCAAGAAGGCCGAGGCGGCTCTCCGCGATGCGCAGAAGATGACCGCCATCGGGCAGCTGGCCGGTGGCTTGGCCCACGACTTCAACAACCTCCTCCAGGTGGTCGTCGGCAATCTGCGCTCGTTGAAGGACGAGGTGGGGGCGGACCTTGCGGAGGAGTATGTGGAGCCGGCGATCCGGGCGGGCCGCCGCGGCGTTGACATCACGCAACGACTGCTCGCCTTCGCGCGGCGACAACCGCTCGAGCCGCAGGCGGTGAACGTCGAGACGATCGTCACGCGAACCATCGGCCTCCTGCGCCGCTCACTGCCGCGCTCCATCACGATCACCGCGACCGCGGACGGCTCGCCCTGGGCCGCGCTCGCGGATTCCAGCCAGCTCGAGAATGCGCTCCTCAACCTGGCGTTCAATGCGCGCGACGCCATGCCGACCGGCGGCACGCTGCGCTTTCACGTGGCGAATCGGACCGCCTCGGAGGGCGCCGTGATCGGGGATCAACCCGCGGTGGCGGGCGATTACGTCGAGATCGATGTGACGGACTCGGGAACGGGCATCGATCCGCCGACGTTGTCGCGGGCGTTCGAGCCGTTCTTCACGACCAAACGGTTCGGAATGGGCAGCGGCCTGGGACTCAGCATGGTCTATGGCTTCGCGAAGCAATCGGGTGGATATATCCGCATCGTCAGCGAGCTCGGCAAGGGGACGTGTGCGTCCCTGCTCCTGCCACGCGCCGACGCCGCGCCCGAGGCGGGGACACCGGCGGCGGAACAGTACCGGTCACGGGGCCACGGCGAGCTCGCGCTCCTCGCCGAGGACAACGACGACGTACGGCTCGTGATCCGCCGTCAGCTCCTGGAGCTCGGGTACAGGGTCATCGAGGCGAGGGACGGCGTGGAGGCCGGCGGTCTCCTCGTAGCCGTCCCGGACGTCAGCGTCCTCGTCTCGGACGTCGTCATGCCCGGCGAGGTCACCGGATCGGCGCTGGCATCGCTGGCGCGGCAGGTGCGGCCGGATCTCAGGGTCGTCCTGATCAGCGGATTTACAGATGCGCTCGACGGCTCGACCGCATCGCTGGACGACGTTGCGGTCCTGCGCAAACCCTTCGAAAAGGAACAGCTGATGAGGGCCATCGAGGGATGGGAACGCATCAAGGAACCGACGCGCAGTTGAGGGATCTGGTGTTCGTCGTCGAAGACGACGACGACGTGGCCCGGACGATCTGCGACACGTTGAGGAAGTTCGAGTACGAGACGGAGCACTTCCGGCGCGGTGGCGAGCTGCTGCGCCGGGTCACCCGGAAGAAGCCGTCCGTGTGCATCATCGACCTCGGTCTTCCGGACCTGGACGGGCTCGACGTGCTGCGGAACCTTCACGAGATGGGCGTGGCCACGGTCGTGGTCACCGGCCGGGGCGACGTCACGGATCGCGTGCTCGGCCTCGAGCTGGGTGCGGATGACTACGTCGTCAAGCCCTTCGAGCCACGGGAGCTCGTGGCCCGGATCGCGTCGGTTCTGAGACGGCTCCAGCGGAGCTCTTCGGTCGGATCCGGCAGTGCAGGACACTTCTCCGGCTGGACGTTCGACGTCGACGCGCTGTCGCTCACGTCACCCACCGGCAAGACGATCGGTCTCAGCCGCGCCGAAGCCCAGCTTCTCGAGGTCCTGGCACGTGCCAACAATCGCGTGCTCAGCCGCGACTTCCTCCTGGACGCCGTCGGTGCCGCGTCGACCTTCGACAGAACCATCGACGTCAGGGTCTCGAGACTCCGGCAGAAGCTCGAACGGGACCCGCAGAACCCGGAGATCATCAGGACGGTCTACGGCTCCGGGTACCTGTTCGCTAGCAGCGTTCAGTGGACGCGACGCGGCGGCCTGCCGCGGTGACGTTCCGCGCCGACGCCGTCAACCGCCGAGCAGCTTCGCGTCGAACGGATACGTGCACACGAGCCGCGGGCCGCTGGCCGTCACGAGCACCTGGTCCTCGAGCTTGACGCCGAACGGCGCGCCGACCTTGCCCGCGTAGCACTCGAGACACAGCACCATGTTCTCCTTGATCTCGCGCTCGGGCATGATGCGACGCGGGCCGCGCTCGTCGTCGGGGTAGGGAATGCCGGGGCCCTCGTCCTCGAGACCCGCCTGGTGCACCATGGTGGGATAGCGCTGGGCCACGTACGGCGCGGGCAGGCGCGGGGCTTTGCGCGCGAAGTCCTCGAAGCTCATCCCGGGCCGGATCAGGTCGAACATCCCGTTGACGCACTCGGCGGCCACGCGATACGCCTCCATCTGTCCGGGCGACGCCTGGTCGCCGCACAGGAACGTCCGCGACACGTCGATCACGTAGCCCTCATAGCCGTTGGCGTCGGTGTCGACCCCGACCAGATCGCCGGGCATCACCAGCTTGTCGTGCGCCTCGGTCAGCCACGGGTTCGTGTTGGTGCCCGACGCCACCAGCCGCGTGAAGAGGCCCTCGCCCTGGCGCCGCAGGAGCGAGTCGCTCAGGACGGCCAGGAGCTCGTACTCGCGGATGCCGGGACGGATCGCCGCCTCGAACTCGGCCAGCATCGCGTCCCCGATGCTGCCGTTGAGCGCGACCAGCTGGACCTCTTCGGGGGTCTTCACCTCGCGCGCGTCGACGGTGGCCGGCCCCACGTCGGTGACGGCGATGTTCTCGTCCTGGAGCGCCAGCAGCCCGGGCGCGTCGAGCCTGTCCACCGCGAGGCGCTCGCGCTCGAGTCCGAGCTCGCGCAGTGCGGAGCGGATGGAGCCCGCCCACTCGCGGGCCTTGGCGCGCGCGGCCACGCCGCCGAACCGCCACGTGTAGGCCGGGCGCACGTCCGCGACGAGCTTCTGCGAGACGTGCATCGAGCCGCTGTACTCGAAGAGAATGGGTGTGCCCTCGGCGGGGACGAGGCAGTAGCGCGCGAAGGTGCCCGCGGTCCACACCGACATGACGTCGACGCCGGTGGCATAGCGAATGTTCGGCGTGCTATAGAGAAGTGCCACCGGCAGGTCGTATCGCCTGAGCATCGTCTGCAGCCGCGCCAGCCGGCCGGCGCGCAGCTTCGCGAGGTCGAGCTCGCTGACGGCCGGGACGCGCAGCTCGGAAAGGCGGGAGCGATCCGACATGGACCCGAGCATAGCGCAGCCCTCGGCAAAGCGTCGGCGCGCGTTGCGGCGATTGCTGCGCGAGCTGGAGACGGCGCTCGTGTCCGTCGCGGCCTCGGGGTCTGACGGCGTCGCGGCCACGGCGTTCGGCGACTTCGGCGCGCGCGTGGGCGCGATCGACGCCGCCGCCGACGGGTCCAATCCGGACGACGCGCGCGCCCGCCTGCCTGTCTGCCGATTCTGGGAGGTCGCGCTGGAGGCGGCGTCACACGGAACGGTGAGCGCGATCGCAGATATGCTCGGCCGGCTCGCGCCGGCGCTCTCGTGGACGCAGAACCCGAACTACCGCCGCCAGCCGCCCGATGCCTCGTTCCTCGACAACTATGGCTATGCCGTCCTCACCGGCCCCGCCGACGGCCCCCCGGCGCTCACCGTCGACGCACAACTCGCCCTGGGTGTCCTTCTGCTGGGACCGCGCACGCACTATCCGCTCCACGCGCATCCCGCGGTCGAGGTCTACTACACGCTCACGCCCGGGGGCGAATGGTGGCGGGGCGCCGGGCCGTGGCGAACGGAGCCGCCGGGCGCGGCGATCCATCACGCGCCGAACGTGCCTCACGCCACGCGCGCCGGCGCCGAGCCGCTGCTGGCGCTCTACGTCTGGGCGGGCGATCTCGGCACCCACGCGCGGCTCGCCTGAGTCGCCGTGGCGCGGGTCAGTCGCTTGTGATATATCGTCCGGGCATGCCGAGCAAGGCGACGACGAAAGCGAAGAGCACGCGGAAGTCCGCCGGGCTGCTCGAACGGCTCGAGGCCGGTCCGGTCATCTGCGCGGAAGGCTACCTGTTCGAGTTCGAGCGACGCGGATATCTCCAGG
>Ga0209807_1000997_pt1 | contig 13274 bp, 10 predicted proteins | sample GraSoiAngelo_154_FD_186168 | JGI IMG/M metagenome (GOLD analysis project Ga0209807, IMG submission 186168) | Grasslands soil microbial communities from the Angelo Coastal Reserve, California, USA - 14_1009_13_20cm (SPAdes) (version 2) | ecosystem: Environmental > Terrestrial > Soil > Grasslands ... | reverse complement strand
TCACTGATGTGCGTCGGCACCGAATAGCGACAATCAAAAATAGACATGCGCTAACGAAGAAAAACGACACGGCTAAATTACGCAGGCCCAGCACGATGAATGGCAAAGTCGGGTGTCCGAGAAAATCCCAACCTCCGAGCAGCCACCCGTTTCCACAGAAGAGCCAGTGCAAGGAATACAGGTACGCGCTAGTCAGACCTACGGCTGGAATTGAGAACCACCAGGGAAGAAAAAACCAAAAAGGCAAAGCCCAGGCAAAATATTGGAACGCCCAATAGTCGCTAAATCCAAAAAGGACGGCATACGTCATTCCAATCGTGGCGCATACTTGTTGTGGAGACGGAAGATTTCTACGCAGCCAAAAAAGAACAAGCATCGCCGCGATTGCGATGGACCAACTGTGCTCAAGAAGGAATAGGGTCGGGCGGAGAAATTTCTCCGGCCAGGCCTGAATCGGGGTGAAGGTGGAGAAGAGTAAAACGCTTGGGCCCCACAGCGGAACGCCCGTCGCTGTTTGCAATATCAGTCCGCGATAGCCGAAAACATTTGTGAAGACAATTTTGTAATCCTGAATCAGTGCTGGGAGATAGGTTAATAATGCGACGACAGCCGCAGCTACAAGGAAGACGCCGCGAAGGCGCCAGCGACGGAGCATTATCAGCAGAGCTGGAAGAGCCAGAATGCCCGGTAGCTTTACCCAAAGACTTGCGCCGAGCGCGGCGCCACTGCTTGCGATTCGTTTGCTCCACCGACAGCCCATCCGAAATCTTGCCGTTCTGCTTCTGCCGCTCGGCGCTGCATTGCTTTTCTATCTTTCTCTTAGCTACGCGAGATTCGGCGACTTTAGCGGCATGAACATGAGGTATAACATCAATCCGGTTCAACGCGATTTCGCGGTTAAGCACGGGCCTTTTCAGCTCAAACGTGTGCCGTATAGCTTTGCGGACTATTTCGTGTTGCGAACTCCCCAACTGCAGCGTGAGGCTCCATTTTTGAAAGCCGGACGGCAAGATTATGACCACGAGGATCTTTATGTAATGCGTTTCACTGAGACATACTCCTCACTGTTGTGGTCCTCATCCTGGCTTCTGCTCGGAGCTGTGATCGGCATGGCGATGTTGCTGCGACCCGGAGGTGCTGACGCCGTGGATCGGGCAATCGCCGGGATTTTCCTGCTTCAAGTTGTCGTGATTCTTTCTTTCATGGGATTGGCCCAACGTTATCTTGCCGAGCTTTTTCCATTTCTAATCTTTGCTTTTCTGATCTGTCTGCGGCACGGCAAAATTGCATTTCAATCGCGCTACGTGCTTATGGGACTCGTTGTCGTCTCGGTGGTGATCAACTCGTTGACGACCCTCTCGTGGCTCGTGGAAGCGGACATGAACGTGCCCGCCGAAACCCGGGCGAAATGGAATCAATATCTCGGCAGAACGTCACGAGGCTAAACGGAGAATGGAGCGCTGGACAAGCCGCTCTGGTTTTTCCATGTTGGCCTTCCCGAAATGATCATCACGCGTTCTCCATTGCGGATCTCGCTCGGCGGCGGCGGGACTGATCTGCCTTCGTACTATCGCGACCACGGCGGATTCCTAATAGCCGCGGCAATCGACAAGTACGTTTACATTACTGTTCATCGCCGGTTTGTAGATGGTTTCTTGCTGAAGTACTCGCATCTCGAGGAAGTACGCAGTATCGACGAAATCAAACACCCGATCATCAGGGAAGCACTTAAACTAGCCGGCATACAGGAACGCAACCTGGAGATCGCAAGTATGGCCGATATCCCGGCAGGAACGGGTCTTGGCTCGTCTGGCAGTTTCACAACGGCGCTGCTCAAAGCCCTGCACGCATTGCGCAAAAATCTGGTGCACGCGTCTGAATTAGCCGAGCAGGCCTGTTGTATCGAGATGGAAAAACTGCACGAACGAATCGGTAAACAGGACCAATACATCGCCGCCTATGGCGGGCTCACTTGTTTTGAGTTTCTGCCGGATGGCCGGGTGAAGGCATCGCCGCTCAACGTCTCTGAAGAAACTTTGTTGGAACTGGAGGACAATTTGTTGCTGTTCTTTACAGGATATGCGCGCTCAGCCTCAAAAATCTTGCAGGAACAGCACGATAAAAGCACGAAATCTGATGAAGCGATGCTGGAGAACTTACATTTCGTAAAAGAACTCGGGCGCGAAAGCCAGCGCGCACTGGAGGGCAATAATCTTCGCGAATTCGCGCGGCTGATGAACGTTCACTGGCGGCGGAAGAAGGAACGATCGGCCATCGTGAGCAACGAATTTATCAACGAGTCTTATGATGTCGCGATGGCGAACGGCGCGCTGGGCGGAAAGCTAATTGGAGCTGGCGGGGGCGGTTTTCTCATGTTCTACGCCGAAGATAAGGCTCGCCTGCGTGACGCAATGCGCGAGAGAGGGTTGACCGAAGTGCGCTTCCGATTCGAGCCCGAGGGCACAAAGATCCTCATTCAATGATGCCGCGAAGGAGAGACATCGATTTGGCTAACTGGCCCGTGGCCATTCTCGCTGGCGGCCTTGCCACGCGTCTCCGGCCGGCAACTGACAAGATCCCGAAGGCGCTGTTGAGGGTGGCTGGCGAACCATTCCTCGTCCACCAGTTGCGGTTGCTGCATTCCGAACGCTTTCGCAACATCGTACTATGTGTCGGCTATCTCGGCGATATCATCGAGGCGACGATTGGCGATGGAAAACGACTTGGCTTGCAGATTGATTATTCGTCCGATGGGCCAACGCTTCTCGGAACGGGCGGTGCGCTCAAGCACGCCATTTCCAAGCTCGGCAAGCAATTTCTGGTACTTTACGGAGACTCATACATGCCGGTCGATTACGCCGCAGTCGTGGAAGCTTTTGTTCGAAGCGAGAAACCGGCTTTGATGACGGTGTTCGAGAACGAAGGGCGCTGGGACGCGAGCAATGTTTGGTTCGAAACAGAGGAAATTTTTCGATATGACAAAAAAAACCGTACATCGGTAATGCGGCACATCGATTACGGCATCAGCGTTCTGACCGCAGGCGTGATCGCTGGCTTTCCCGACAATGTGCCGTTTGATCTGGCCGATCTGTACTCGCGTCTCGTATCCGAGAAACAAATGGCTGCCTATGAAGTGAAACAACGATTCTATGACATCGGTTCAGCGGAGTGTCTTGCAGAACTTGATGCGCTATTGCGCAAGAACACAGTTTCCGTTCCTGGATGAGCTATTCAAAACAACACTTGCGCGAGGCGAGCGAAATCGTCGCGAAGCTTGACCCGACGCTTTGCGAAAAAGCGGTGGAATTATTCGCAGCACTGCGCACGCGCGGCGGCAGGCTTTTCATTCTCGGCGTGGGAGGCAGCGCGGCGAATGCTTCCCATGCGGTGAACGATTTCCGCAAGCTCGCTGGGATCGAGGCTTACGCGCCTACTGATAACGTCTCGGAGGTAACCGCTCGCACCAACGATGATGGATGGAATTCAGTTTTTGCCGAATGGCTCAAAGGAAGCCGGCTCAACGGAAAAGACGCGATTCTTGTCTTGTCGGTAGGCGGCGGCAGCCTTGAAAAAAATGTGAGTCCGAATTTGGTGAGCGCACTCCAACTCGCGAAGCAACGCGGTAGCGCGATCCTCGGGATCGTGGGCCGCGCCGGAGGGTACACCGCGCAGGTTGCCGACGTGGCGATTGTCATCCCGACAGTCAATCCCGCAAACATCACGCCGCACACCGAGGCGTTTCAAGCCGTGGTTTGGCATTTGTGGATTTCGCATCCCACTCTCAAAGTCGCCGAGACGAAATGGGAAAGCATGAAGTAGCGCGACGCGCAGTTTTTCTCGATCGCGACGGAGTAATCAACCGGGTCGCGGTCCGGAACGGAACGCCCCATCCTCCATCTCACGTCGAGGAGTTCGAGCTTTACGAGGATGTTCCGGACGGATGTGCGCAGCTTAAGGCTGCGAACTTCCTTCTGGTTGTCATCACCAACCAGCCCGACGTTGGCCGCGGCACCCAGAGTCGCGAAGCCGTTGAAGCGATGAATCTGAAAATGCAATCGGCGCTTCCATTACTTGATCGTATTAAGATTTGCTATCACGCCGGCAAGCGTTACGGCCAACCGTGCGGTTGCCGTAAGCCGCGACCAGGCCTGATCCTCCGCGCAGCTGCTGAACTGAACATTGATCCTAAAAGGAGTTATGTTATAGGCGATCGCTGGCGCGATATCGATTGCGCGCGCGCCGCAGGTTGTCGCGCGATTTTCATCCAGCGCGGCTACAAAGAAACCTTGCGCGAAGCGGCCGATTTTACCGTCGCGAATTTCAACGATGCCGTGAGCGCCGTTCTCCGCGACGCGGGTCTCTGAGAACTGCTTGCATCTGGCGGTGGCGGTTGAGTAGGCTGGAAGGGATGACTGAACGCTTGCTGGACCTGCCCGTGAAAATCTTCGCGGATGGCGCCGACCTTCAGGGGATTGCGGAGCTTTCGCGCCAGCCCTACATCCATGGCCTGACGACCAATCCGACTCTGATGCGAAAAGTCGGTCTGTCTGATTACGAAAGCTTTGCCAAAGCAGTATTGAAAAAAGTGAAATCTAAACCGATCTCATTTGAAGTTTTCTCCGACGATTTTGCGGAGATGCGCCGGCAAGCGCTCAAAATCCACGAGTGGCAGGACAACGTATACGTTAAGATCCCAATCACAAATACCAGTGGCGAATCCTCTGTTCCCTTGATCGAGCGATTAGCTGGTGAAGGCGTAAAGCTAAACATAACGGCGATGCTGACGCCGCGGCAGGTAACAGCCGTCGTTGCCGTGCTGAAACCGACCGTACCATCGATCCTGTCAGTCTTCGCTGGACGAATCGCTGATACCGGAGTCGACCCTTTGCCGATAATAAAGGAGTCCCTCCAGATCGTGCGGGCTTCGCCGAAGGCTGAACTCCTCTGGGCGAGCGTTCGTGAGGTGCTTAACATTTTCCAAGCTGCGGGGTGCGGTTGTCATATCGTTACTGTGCCGCACGACATTCTGAAAAAAGTCGTCGACCTCGGCGGCAAAGAGCTTGACGAGCTCTCGCTCGATACGGTTCGTATGTTCCACCGGGACGCGATCGCTGCCGGCTTCAAAATTTAGCGGCCAACACTCCTTCCACCCGACAAAGAACATCCGATTACGCATCTAACACCTCTCTGATCGGAGCGATGGACCCCGAAGCACCAAAGAAGTCGCCGACGCCAGAGGTTTGGGTGGCGATCGGACTCTCACTCGCCGCGGCGCTCGCCTTTTACTTCTCGACCAACCCGACGCTGCGCGATCTGGATTACACCGTCGAGATCGCCTCGGCTTTGCTGCGTGGCGACTTGGGACTTCGTGAAAAACCGCCCGAGTGGCTCAACGAGATGATTCCGTACGGGAACAGATATTATTCAGCGTTTCCGCTGGGCGCCGTGATTACCATGGTACCGGTTGCCATTCTCCAAAAAGCATCGCTAATCCACAATTTCCCCGTGCGAATTCTGGCCGCGTTGATTGCCGGAGCTTGCGTGTATTTCTTCTTTCAGCTCGCGAAAGCATTCGGACCCGACTACTCCAGCCTCAAAGCGAAACCACTGGCCAGGCGAATATTCTTGGCGCTTTTTCCAATTTTTGGAACGTGGACCTGGTGCAACCTTGGAATGGGCGGTGCATGGCAAATCGCTCTGGGTCTCGCGGTATTGGGAGAAACCGCAGCTCTCAATTTCACATTGGTGCGACCGTCGCCGTTCATCGCCGGGGCCTTTTTCGCGCTTGCGGTTGGAAACCGGACCGAGCTGCTCATCACTGCACCTTTCTACCTTTATCTCTTCTGGCGCCGCTCAAACGAAAATACTGCCGGCCAGTTGCGCACCGCTCGAGTGAAACAAATGCTTCGTGTAAACGCACCAATGGTTATCGACTTTTTAACTCTGCCAGTAGCATTGGCACTCCTGACTGCCGCTTATAATTTCGCCCGATTTCATTCGATCTTCGATTTTGGTTACTTTCATATCCCTGAAGTGCACAACGAACCTTGGTACGAACACGGGTTGTTTTCGCTCCACGCGATTCCGTGGAACGTTCACACAATGTTGTTCGAAGGGTTCCGCGACGACCCTGATTTTCCCTTCCTTAGTTTTCCTCCATTTGGGTGCTCCATCCTGCTCACCAGTCCGCTTCTTTTTCTCCTTTTTAGAGCAGTCGGAAGCTATGGGGCCATATCGTGGATTGCGATTGGGATCGTAACGTTCGTGCTCTGGTGCCATGGAAATCCAGGCGGGTGGCAATTCTCTTACCGCTACGCAATGATTCTCCTTCCGTGGATGTTTCTTTTGCTCACAGGTAATGGACCACCAAAGACAACCGTAGCCGAGATTTCACTTTTCGCTGTATCTATCGCGATCAACGCGACTGCCACATGGCTATTCCTTTGGACCGACCAAATCCAGCCGTCGTAAAAACGTCAGCTCGAGAGTCTCAGAACCGTTGCTGGTTCATCTCTGCGGAATAATGCGGACATGTTTGACGAAAAAAAACGAGCGTTTACGATTTGCGCCTATGCCTGCCACGCCGAAGCTTGGTGCGACGGCGAGTGCGGGTGGTAAATCAGCGAAGACTTGGGAATGCTGGCTCTGATTTATTTTGGGGTTGCCGCTTGTGTCGGGGATTTTCTGTGCCGGCGTTTTTACCAGTTTGCGTCGGTTGCACACCGGTGCGCGGCAGCGATCCTCGTCGGGCTATTGGTTAGTTCATGGTTTACATACCTGGCGGGGCTGGCTTTCTTCTGGACGTCACGACCTCTTTTGTGGGCAAATCTTTTATTCTCAGTAGCAGCAATCGCGCTTCTGTCTTGGCCTAAATGGAAAGGTAGAATTCTTAAACGCACTCCGGAAGAAGCCCATCTGAAGGGATCGAATTTGTATCTCCCGCGGCCTAGGGGGTCGAGCATAGCCGACTGGCTACTCATCGCCGGATACGTGGTCGTCGTATCGTGGATGATGTTTGCGTCGTTCAATACCAAGGGCGGCAAGCTCCAGATCGGCAACCCTGAGTACAGCGATTTCGGGCCAAACACCGCGCTGATGCAGAGCTTTGCCGTAGGACACAATTTCCCCACGGAATATCCGCATTTCTCCGGCGACCGGATCCGCTACCACTTCTTGTTTTATTTTCAGGCGGGCAATCTGGAATTCCTCGGACCCGATCCAGCGTGGAGCTTGAATTTACTTAGCATAACCACACTCGTAGCGATGCTCGTGATCGTCATGACGCTAGGGGAGGTGCTTTTCAATTCGCGCGCAGTCGGACGCCTTGGTTCGCTGCTCTTTTTCTTTTTCGGATCGCTCTCTTACGTCCCATTTCTTCGGAAACAAGCCTCGGTGCGCGGCGCATTCGAAGCTATAACGCACGTACGCGAGTATCTCCCGACGATCTTTCCATATCGTGGTGACGCTTGGGGTACTTGGTCCCAGGTGACCTATCTCAACCAGCGGCACTTCGCCAGTGCGATCGGGATACTTCTTCTCGTCCTGGTTTTTCTCGTGATCCGCTATCGCGCTGTAGCGGCGAGGAAAATAAAGACAGGGAGCCGTCTCATAAATGATGTAGCCGCCTCGCTAGGTCGGGGCGTCCGAGCGTTCTTGCCCAAGAGATCACGGAGACACAGCACCGTGGCTACAACGTCGCCTAGTTATGAGATCGTTCATAATGATCCGCTATCACCCAAACCAGAGGCGTTGACCGAGACTGCACGATCAGCGATGGCCAACCGGCCACAGGCTGGTGGCTACAACTACACGCTCTCTGATAACGCCACGCCAGCTGAAATTCCTGCGGAACGTGAAACTGAGGTGCCTCCGCCGCCGACGCTGACAGAACCGCAGCAGCAAACTCTCCTCACGCCGGAAAATTTCCGTGCCACTCTGTCCGGCTTTATTTTTTCGGGTGTCCTTCTGGGTTTACTACCGCTGTGGAACAGCGCGGTGTTTATCACTGCTGCCGCAATCCTAGGCCTCTTGTTCATCTTGTGTCCGTTGCGGCTGCAAATGGTGGCGCTGGCGGTTACTTCAGGTGTGATTGCGCTGCCACAGATGCTGTATCTGAGCACCGGGAGCGCTAGAGCCCAGATGCCGAAGCTCCTTCACTGGGGTTATACAATCGATCACCCTACCGTCGCGAATGTGGCTAAGTACCTTGGGTTCATCTTTGGGTTCAAGTGGTTGCTGATCGCACTGGCGCTGGTTTTCGCCACCAGCCTACAAAGGCGATTTTTCCTGGCAGTTTTCAGCCTGCTTGCGGTTGCCTTTTCTTTCCAGTTCACGATTGAGAGCCTTGCCAACCAAAAGTTTTTCCACATCTGGGTGATTATCGTTAATCTCTTCGTCGCCTTTGCGCTTTGGCGATTATGGCATCTTTCGTTAGTCGGAACCACGTTGCCCGGCAAATTTGCCGCGATTGCTGCCGCCCTGCTCATCATTCCGGGCGGCATCATTGATTTCTTCCCGATCCATAACACTGGCTGGAGCGAGGTCACATATAAGAATGATCCACTGATCAACTGGCTTAACAAAAACACTACACCGCGAGATATTTTTCTGACGGATCGCTTTGTTAATCATCCTATCTTAATGGCTGGACGGCGGATCTTGTATGGCTGGCCTTACTACGCATGGTCAGCCGGTTACAACGCGGGCAAGTACGACATGCTTTACGCAGAGCTTTTCGAGAGCAAGGACCCGTGGAAAGTGTTTCGACTTTTGAAAGAGAACGGCATCAAGTACGTGGCTTATGATAATGCGGTTCGGCAGGGTCAGTTCATTAAACGACCGAACGAACAGCTTTATGCGACTTATTTCCTAAAGGTTTTCGAGGACAACAGATACAATGGGCTTGTAATCTACAAGGTGCCAGACACGCCGCCTCCCAAGCTCGCCGCGTTGCCTGAAGGTGTAAGTAACATGTTCGAAGGCGGTAAGGGAAGCGGTAAAGGACAATTTGATTCCCCGACCGGAATCGCCGTCGATGCTAGCGGAAATGTCTTCGTAGCCGACACCAATAACGGTCGAATCGAGAAATACTCGCCGAGCGGGACGTTTCTTAGCACCATTGGAATCAAAGGAACCGGCTACGGCCACTTAGGCGCACCGAATGGGATCGCCGTTGACCGCACTGGCGACATCTACGTTGCAGATGCTTCCAAGCACGTTGTGGAAAAGCTGGAGTCGGACGGAAGTATCATCGCCGAATGGAAAGGGCCAGAGGCTGGCTTCTATGGACCGCGCCGGATCGCCATTGGCCCAGATGATTCAATTTATGTTGTAGATCAGGGCCGCACGCGAATCGTCAAGTTTAACCCTGATGGAAAAATCGTAACCACTTGGGGCAGCAAAGGGAATGGCGATCGACAATTCGACGACCATACCTCTGTCGCAGTTGATCCCATAACCAATAAGATTTACGTCGCCGATCCGCGTAACCGACGGATTCAGGTATTTGATTCAGATGGAAGGTTTTTAACCAAATGGTCAATTCCCGAATGGGGACAGCCAGCTGGCTTCGAAGATTTGATCATTGATTCGAAAACAGGCCGGCTCTACGCGTCGAGCGCACATATCAACTCAGTGCTCATTTTTGATTTGAATGGTACTAGACTTGGCAGTCTGACGCCAAAGCCCCCAGATAAACTCGACGGACCGTCTGCACTGGCCTTGGTTAACCGCAAGCTCTACGTCCTAAACATGCATGGGAATAGTGTAAGCGTGATCGATCTGTAATTAACCAACCGCTGGTCGTGCCGGACGAAGTCTCAACAGCTCGGTCTGAATCTGCAGGACCGACACGCAGGATTGCGAACCTGCCGCCTCTGAAATCCAGATTGCTTACACCGCGATTTGTTTTCCTCGGCTTATCATTGATCGCCACCGCGGTCTGCGCCTGCGCTGCCGCGGCGCATTACCGGAAATCCGCTTGGGGAGATCCGTGGCAGCCGATTGGATGGCTGCTTAGCATGCTCTTTTTGGTTTGCGCCTTCCTGTCAGACGCACGTGACCTGGCGGCCAGTTTCAGACCTTTAATAAAACCAAAAACAGCATTCTTCGTTTTCTGGATCCTGTTTTTTGTAGTTTCGCACTTGTGGAATTTCCGCACGGCGCCTTGGAACGGAGACTCACTTTTTGACGAGTCCGCTAATGACCTCCGGTATCTGAAAAGTCACATTATCGGTCACCCGTATCAGGCGGCCTGGTTTCATGGCATTATTTCGCGAGAGACTCTGTTTCACTATTACGTTTGGGGATTTCTCAAGCTATTCGGCTTTAACATCCTGTCGTACGAAGCAGCCCTGTTCGTCATTTGGCTGACCGTCTTTGTATTTACGCTTTTGCTCGTTGATCTGTTTTTCGAGTCTTACGTCGTCACTTCTGTCACCGCCGTTATCCTGAATTTTCTTCCTTTTGCATTCATTTACACTTTCGTTGGATACCGTTACCCGATGACGGCTGCCTTAGCCGTGGTCTCTCTTTATTTCCTACATCTGGGATTTAGAACCCATCTCATGAACACAGAGCGCTGTAGCCACGGCGCTGCGCGCAGATCGGGAAGCCCTGTGCCAGACGAAAGTAACGCCCCACAGGGGCGTGGCTCCAATATATCTGAGACTGCTGGCAGAAGCCGTTCACGTTTGTATCTTTCGCTGGGCGGGATTGCAGCAGGGCTTTGCCTAGCCAGCTCTATACCCGGCAAGCAATATGTGCTGGCGCTTATGATTGCTGCGCCGCTGTACGCTGTATTTTATTGGAAGAGCTTAAAGCGAGCCGCCGCGTGGAGCTCGCTGGCCGTTTTCGTTTATAGCTTTTTGGCGGCTGCCACGCCGATTCTCTGTTACATCATCTTCAATCGCGATCACTATACATCTTATGAAGGCGCGTACCTTCACCAATTCTGGAACGCGGTGCGGGGAGCTCCCGCCCCTAATGATGTCCGATATTATGTGACGGGCCTCTGGAACTGTTTTTTTGCTGCCCATTTTTGGCCCCGGCTTTTGTTTCCGGATTTTTTGCCTATTCCGTTGCCCTATTACTGGCTTTTATTGCCCGGTTTTGTGCTAGCTCTTTGGCAGAAGCGTTTTGAGGTCGTGCCGCTGGCAACGCTTCCCGTCGTAGGAGTATTTGTTACGGGAGGAGCTGCCGTTGAGCAGCGGCTGTTGCTTGCTATCCCGTTTTGGATCATCCTGATCAGCTTCACGGTTGCTTGGCTGTTGAAGCTTCGGCCGTGGCCAGGCGTGCAAATTGTTTTTGGAGCGTTGGCTGGATTGATCCTTCTGGATGGATTGGTCCCCTCGATTCGATACATCTATGCCAAGACGAAAAGTCCCTTTTCGATCCACCACTATGCGCAACATCAAGTCGCGGTCTCCCGGTTCTTAAAACATGTCGTAGTCGGCCAACAACACCCCGGTCCTCCTCACCTGGAATGGGACGAGTTTAATCGGATTAAGGGGATCCCCGATCCTCCTTACGACACATTCATCTGCCAGAATGATGCTTATTCAATCATTCACCTGTTCTTGCATGATTACGATGCTGACAAGATCCTGTCCTTTTGCGCGGATTTGCCCTTCTTCTCTGTCATGACCGAGCAGGATGTGTGGAACGCGAATAAAAGGGCCATTCTCAGCTATGTTCCCACCAACAAGGATCTGAAGCTGATCTGGGAAAGGGACCCAGAAACAGAAAGAATAATCACACGATTTCAATCGCTCCGTGGAATCGGAACGGAGGACTCGATTTCGTTTTCCTTTGGCGGGAGAACAAGGACGTTTTACGTGCTAAACATTCCTAACAGCAACATTCGCCAATTTCAAAAGCGCGTGAAAGCGTTGCCTGCTAGGCCAGATACTCCGCCTGCCCCTTTAGGCTCGCTTGGTGAAGGTGTGGCTAGCATGTTTGAAGGTGGCAAGGGAACCGAAGACGGCGAGTTTGATTCGCCAACTGGAATTGCAGTGGATGGCAACGGCAATGTTTTCGTGGCCGATACCGGTAACGGTAGGATCGAAAAATTCTCTTCAACCGGGCGTTTCTAAGTATCATAGGAAGCAAAGGGAGTGGCCGAGGACAATTTGCCCAGCCTAATGGCATCGGCATTGATCGTGCTGGCAACATATATGTGGCAGACGCTGGCAATCATCGTGTGCAGAAGCTGGCACCAGACGGCACATTTATCGCAGAATTGAAAGGGCCCGAGCTCGGGTTTTACGGACCGCGCCGGATAGCCATTGGCCCGGACGATTCAATTTATGTCGTCGATCAGGGTTACAACCGGATCGTTAAACTCAGTCCCGATCGAGACGTGCTCGCGAGTTGGGGCAGCAAAGGTAATGGTGCCGGCGAATTTAACAATCCAACTTCGGTCGTAGTTGATCCGGCGACCAACAAAGTTTACGTCGCCGATCCGCGTAACAAGCGGATACAGGTATTTGATTCAAATGGCAAGTTCCTAGCGAAATGGTCAGTGCCGCAGTGGGGACAGCCAGTTGGGTTCGAAGACTTATCCATAGATTCACGGACAGGACGGCTGTACGCGTCGAGCACACACGTGGACGCAGTGCTCACTTTCGATTTGAACGGTACCAGGATCGGCACGTTGATGCCGAAGCCTCCCGATAAACTCGAAGGGCCATCAGCCTTGGCTTTGGTCAATCGGAAGCTCTACGTTCTAAACATGGGCGGGAACCGAGTCAGCATAATTGATCTGCAAACGGGCGGCAGAGATGAAGCATCGGAGAACCACAACATCTCAACGAGTCCAATTCTGCAGAACAGATGCTTAACGGGGTGGAATTATCTCACGAACAATCGTGACGTTCTAGACCGAGCATTCTGTCTGAGGTCTCCTTGGCAGAAGAGATCTGGTTAGGTTCGATCGATTCCTTTACCAAGTATCGAGGGCGGCCTTTTACCTCTTCGTAAATTCGAGCAAGATATTCGCCGATAATGCCAAGGCTAATCATTAGCAGGCTTCCGACGATCAGCTGCAAGAGAATGACTGTAGCGAAACCGCTGACAGCACGGCCCACCACCTTCAGATATAACGTTTGCAGTCCCAAGAGCACTGATATTCCGAGAAAAACGACGCCCGCAAAGGTGACAAGGTGTAACGGGAACGACGAGAAAGCAGTAATTCCGACCAGAGCTAGCTTTAGGCGTTTCAAGACTGACCAGGTGGATTGACCTGCTGAGCGTGGCACGACTTCAAATGGAATCTG
>Ga0209807_1000996_pt1 | contig 13274 bp, 12 predicted proteins | sample GraSoiAngelo_154_FD_186168 | JGI IMG/M metagenome (GOLD analysis project Ga0209807, IMG submission 186168) | Grasslands soil microbial communities from the Angelo Coastal Reserve, California, USA - 14_1009_13_20cm (SPAdes) (version 2) | ecosystem: Environmental > Terrestrial > Soil > Grasslands ... | reverse complement strand
AAATTCATCCGGAGATGTACCCAGCATTGACTCCTGCTTCGACAAAGGACCTCACTTCGGCAATATATTTCTGCGACAGCGCAAGCACGTCCTCTGTTCCCAGCCAGTCGCCGAAAAGATACTGCACCTCGACCCGCGAAGACGAATGTTGCGTGACCAGGCGAGGAGCGTTTGCGACTTCGCGGGTTTCCGTCGTGCCATCCTCTCGCTCGATCTTTATAAGAAGTGATTCTGAAATATTGACGTGAGCCATTTCGGTCAGGGTCGTCTGCTGCATCAGGACAAGCGGCTTCACGTGTACGTTGATGTCTCGCTTGCCCTTGAAGAACCCAAGAACCGGGGACGCTCTCATCGCATTCTCATACCACGTCTGCCGGCCGCGAGCCCGGGCTTCCTCAAGCGCATATTGGAGCGTTGAACGTGCCGCTGACAGGAAAGCGCTCAAGGAATGCCGGAAGTCCTCAGCGGAAGCCGACCTCTCCTGCATCAGCTTCAGGAAGAATTCTGCCTCCAACACTTTGCTGCGTTCGTGCATCTCGATTCCGTCTACACGCAAATTTTGGCAGAGTGCACTGGTGCACAACGGACATGTGAGGCCCGAACCTCGGCTCGCGGGCGCGGGCGGAGGCGAAATTGCAGAAGGCCCGATCGAGATCCTTTAAGGCCTGTTGGAGGGCTTGAGAAGGACACTGGTTTAACCAGACAAGGACAGGATCTGACTTTCAAGCCGCAAGAGCTTTACACGATGCCGCGTACGAGAGCCTTGGTGCCCGACGGCAACACGAATTCGTTGCAGCGCCAAAGCCTTGTTGTAGACAAACCGACAGGAGCCCGCAATCCTGCACAGGAGGGCGCGCTGCTCCGGTGTCGCCCGGACTTCGAACCGATAGCTCCTGTATTGCTGCACGGACGGAATCTAGGAGCGCGCCTCTGATTTACAAGCACCAAATCGATGCGGTTCGTCCAGATACACACCAGGGAGAATTGGATGAGCCCGGAAGATCGGCGAGGTGGCGTACAATCCGGACCGTCGCCGCCGTAGCTCAGTGGCAGAGCAGCCGCCTTGTAAGCGGCAGGTCGTCTGTTCGATCCAGACCGGCGGCACCAACGTCCAGGCTGGCAGAAACTGTGCGTTCTTTGTCTTTTCTGCAAAGGCCAGCAGGACTACCCTTGTCAGCAATCGGCAAAAGGCCTTCAAAAAGGGGGGGTGCCCCATGATCCGCGTGATGTTTGCAGTGCTCATGCTTGCGCTGGTGCTCATGCTCTCGCTGGTGCTCGTCGTCACTGCAGGGTCGGTTGCCCACGCCGGCGCCCTGCAGCCTCCCGAGGGTCGCAAGATCCGCGTCGCGGTGGTGATGACCGAGGGCGCGGTGGTGATCGATTACGCCGGTCCCTGGGAAGTCTTCGCGAATGTCCACACCGGCACGGGCGACATGGATCGGCAGATGCCGTTCGAGCTCTACACCGTGGGACGCGACCGGCAGCCCATTCATACGAGCGGCGGCGGCATGAAGCCGGGCATGACCGTGGTGCCGGACTATGCGTTTGCGGATGCGCCGGCGCCGGATGTGGTCGTCGTCGGAGCGCAGTCGGGAGACGAGCAGCTCGGCCCCTGGCTGCGGAAACTCCACGAGCAGCACGCGCTCATCATGTCGGTGTGCACCGGCGCCTTCCGGGTGGCCGAGGCGGGGCTCCTCGACGGCAAGCCGGCGACCACTTATCACGCTTCGCTTCAGCGCCTGGCCAACCAGTATCCGCACATCGACGTGCGCAGCTCCGTGCGTTACGTGCAGTCGGACCCGCTGATTGTGACCGCCGGGGGCTTGAGCTCCGGCATCGACTCGGCGCTCCACGTGGTGGAGCTCTACTACGGGGCGCAGGTGGCCCAGGCCACGGCTGATAACATGGAGTACCAGGGTCAGGGCTGGAAGACGAACGCGGGCGCAGGGGAGCCCAAGCAGGTCCTGCCGACGATACCGCTCGCCTACCGCGACCACGAGACCGTCTGGCAGGGCACGCTCCTCCCGGACTATCCGAAGCCGAAGCCCGAGATGCCGGTGGTCCTGCATCTGGCCCTGGTGGATGGGCAGTACCGGGGGACGATCGACGCGCCAACCGAGTCGATGATCGGCGAGCCTCTCGATGACGTGCGGGTGGACCATGGGAGCATCCACTTCACGCTGGCCTCGGATCGCGGTCGGGTTGATTTCTCGGGCACCATGACCGCCGACAGGATCTCGGGCAAGGTGACCCACGGCGGCGGCTCTTCGACGCCTTTGACCTTGAGCAAAGCCGCGCCCTCGTCGCAGGCCGCGCGATGATCGCCGGATGACTGCCGCGATCACTGCGAGCGCAGCGCGCCGGCGCGGGCGTCCCCATCATGTGGTGATGCTCGCCTACCCGGACGTGCAAATCCTCGACGTCACGGGGCCGCTCGAGGTGTTCAGCCGCGCCGCCCGCTGGATGCAGGATCACGGGCTGCGCCGCGATCTCGCCTACCGGGTCGAGGTCGTGGCGCCGCGCGCCGGAGCTTTCCTTACTTCCTCGGGCATAAAGCTGGTCGCCGAGCGCGCGTATCGGGCGGTCACGAGTGCGGACACGCTGCTGGTGGCCGGGGGCCGGGGTCACGCCGCTGTGCGCGCGGAGGCCCCGCTGCTCGCGTGGCTTCGCCGGATGTCCGGCCGCGTCTCGCGCTTAGGGTCCGTCTGCACCGGTGCGCTGCTGCTGGCAACCTCGGGACTCCTGGAGGGTCGGCGTGCGACGACGCACTGGAGGTATCTCGAAGAGCTGAAGAAATCCGTCGGGCGCGGCGTATGCCACGACGCCATCTACACCCGCGACGGCAACATCTACACCTCCGCCGGCGTGACCGCCGGCATGGACATGGCGCTCGCGATGCTCGAGGAAGACCACGGTAACGCGGTCGCGCTCGCGGTGGCGCGGGAGCTGGTTCTGTTTCTTAAGCGTCCCGGCGGCCAGTCGCAGTTCAGTGACTACCTGGCGGCGCAATTCAGCGAGGACGCAGGCGTGCGCGAGCTGCAGCTGTGGATGCTCGAGCACCTCGATAAGGACCTCTCCGTGCCGCGCCTCGCCGAGCGGATCGCCATGAGCGAGCGCAGCTTCGCCCGCCACTTCGCCGACGGGGTGGGCCTCGCGCCCGGCCACTATGTCAGGCAGATCCGCCTCACTGCCGCACGACAGAAGCTCGAGCAGACGGATCTCCCGCTGCAGCAGATCGCCCGGCGCTGCGGATTCGGGACTCCGGAGAGCCTGCGGCGCAGCTTCATCGCTTCGCTGGGAGTGACCCCGGGGGCGTATCGCGAGCGCTTTCGCGGCGCTGCCCGGCCTGCCGGCTGACCGCCGGGCGTCACGAACGCCAGGGTCGCGACCCAGCGGGTCGCGCGACCGCCGCCTCAGGGCACGGTGCGGGTCGCGGCGATCTGCGGCGGCGGTGAGGCCGCGATCGCATGATCCTCGACGGGCGTGACCACCTCGACGCCCGGCAGGGCCCCGTGCGGAGACACGGACGGGCAGGGCTGCACGGCGATCCGCGAGCCCACCCCTTCGGCGAAGAGATCCGCGATCGGCACGGTGCTCATGCCGGCCGGCGGCACGAGATCAAGCCAGTAGAGCGTCCCGGGGAGGCGGCGCTCGGGGGAGCCGTCGCCGGCTTGCCTGCGCTGGCGGGGATCGAAGCCCTTGCCGCGCAGCAGCGCCGCTGCACGGGCGGCGTTGTCGACGTCCCCGAAAGGCCCGACGGACAGGCACCCGGGCGGCGGCGACACGCTGAGCGCGGGCGACACGGTGAGCGCGGTCTTCTCGGCGGCGTGGCCGCGCGGTGGCGGGGGTGGGTCCTCGCTCGCGAGCTTCAAGCGCGGGAGCCGGGCGATGCTCTCGTTCACGGGCGGCGGCGGGGGCTCGTCGATCCAGTGCGACCACGCAAAGTACGCGAGGTCGACGAACAGCAAGGTCAGGAACACATTCCGCACGAGGCTCATTCTAAATCAACGCGCGGACCGCTTTCCGCCCCTGGAGAGCACCGCGAGCCCCGTCAAAACCAGGTCCGGCACGGCAACGCTGCGGCTGCGCAGCAGCGGCCGCACGGTGCCCGCGTCGCCTCCCGTCAACACCACCAGGGGTTTTCGCCCCAGGAGAATGCGGGCTTCCTCGACCGCCCGATCGATGAGGGCGGCGGCCGCGTAGCGCGAGCCTTGGACGGTGGCGGCGCGGGTCGAGCGGCCGAAGAGTCCCGACGCCCCGAGCGCACCACCGCGCGCCCGGCGGCGGATCCCGTGTGTGTTGCGCTGCAGGGTGTCGACCATGAGCGCGGGCGCGGGAATGATCACCCCGCCCCGATGAGCCCCGTTGGCGCCCAGCAGGTCGATGGTCATGGCGGTGCCGACGCCGACCACGCAGGTGGGCGTTCCGTCGAAGAGGTGATGGGCCCCGACGGAAGCGACGAACCGGTCGACCCCGAGCCGCCAGGGCTCCAGGTAGCCTACGGTGACACCTGCCGCGCGGCGCGGGACCGTCACGAACCGCGCCCGGACCCCGGCCCGCCGTGCCGCGGCTGCGAGCATCCGGTCGAGGCGTCCGCCCGCGACGCTCGCGACGAGCATCGAGCCGGGAGGAGCTCTGCCGCCGAAGAGGCGCCGGGCATAGTCCGCGGCGCGCCACCCGGAATGCGCCGCCGCCCGGGGGGCGCTCAAGCGCTCCCCGTCGAAGCGGGCCCACTTGATGCGCGTGTTGCCGAGGTCGACGAGCAGCGCCGTCATCCTCAGGCTCTCACCGTCACGTCGCCTGCGATGAAGCGCCTGAGGCCCTCGCGGGTCTCGATGAGGAGCGCCCCGTGCACGTCGACGCCGCGGGCGAGGCCCCGTGCGGTACCGTCCGCACCGCTCACCGCGACCGGCCGCCCGCGCAGCGCATCCGCCGCGCGCCACTCCTCGATGAACGGCTTGAGGCCCTCGCGCTCAAAGGCCGCGAGGCCCCGGAGGCACGCGCTCAACAGTGCCGCCGCGATGGAATTGCGCGAAGGCGCGGCGAGGCCTGCGCCGCGGAGGTCGGTCGCTTCGAGGCCCATCCCCGCGATCCGCTCGAGCAGCGCCGCCCCGAGCGCTACGTTGAGGCCGATGCCGATCACGACGCAGGCGGGACCTCCCGACTCCGCGCGCAGCTCGATCAGCACGCCGCCGAGCTTCCGCCCCTCTGCGAGCAGATCATTCGGCCACTTGAGCGCGGCGCCCCGGACCCCTTGGCTCCGCAGGGCGTTCAGCGCGCACACCCCCACCACCAGGCTGAGCGCGCCGATGTCGGCCGGCACTTCGCGGAACGTCCAGCTGAGCGAAAGACAGATCGCCCCTCCGGGGGGCGCCAGCCAGGCGCGCCCGCGCCGGCCTCGCCCCGCGCTCTGGTGCTCCGCGAGCAGCACCTCGCTCGTCCCGACCGGCGGATTGGCCCGCGCGAGGAGGACCGTGTTGGTGGAGGAGGTCGACCAGACGGTCTCTATGGCGCTCACACGCTCGCGATCCTCGCGCGGGAGGCGATCGCGGATCTTCGCGGCCTCGAGCGGCTCGGCCGTCTCGGGGATGCGGTAGCCGCGATTGCGCACCGCGTGCACCGTGACGCCGAGCTCCTTGAGCGTCCCGGTGGCCTTCCAGACGGCGCTCCGGCTGACGCCGAGCGCACTCGAGAGCTCCTCGCCCGAGTGGAATCGTCCGTCCGCGAGCGCCGCGAAGACGCGCGCCACGAGCGGCGGGGGGTCCCCGGCTGACCCGCGGCGCGCTCGGCCTCCCGCGCCGGCCATCAGGCCGGTCCCCGGCGCGCGCCGAAGAGCCACAGCCTTCGGGCGCGCGACTCGGTGCCGGCGCGCATGCGCGCGATGTTGGATCGGTGCGTGTAGAGGATCAGCGCCGCGGCCGCCACTGCGAACGCGAGCAGCGGCAGCCGCGGGGCGAAATTCCCGATCGCGATCTCGACCGCGAGCGCGAGCGTCGCGAGCATCGAGGCAAGACCCACGAAGCCGAAGAGGACGACCGCGGCGAGCCAGGTGAGCACCATGGGCGCGAGGAGCCAGGGGTCGATGCCGAGCACGGCGCCGACCAGCGTCGCGACCCCCTTGCCGCCGCGCAGCCCGAACCAGAGGGGATAGACGTGACCCAGCATCACGGCGAGCGCGCACACCGTCACGCACCAGGCTCCGAGAGCCGGAGCCGCCGGCGCGATCCCGGGCAGGGGCGCCGGGGCGATCAGGCGCGTCGCGACGAACCCCTTGGCGAGATCGATCGCGAGCACCCAGAAGGCGATTGCCCTGCCGAGCGTGCGCAGCGCATTCGTGGCGCCCGCATTGCCGCTGCCGAGCGCGCGGATGTCGACCCCGCCCTTGAGGCGCCCGATGAGGAGGCTCCCGACGATCGAGCCGAGAAGATAGGAGAGGCCTGCCTTGACGATGAGCTCGGTCACGCCGGCCGGAATACTTCCGCCATCATGCAGCGCACGCTCCCGCCGCCGAGCCTTTCGATGGTGGGCACGGGAATCGAGAGCACGCTGTCGGTGCAGCCCGAGAGCTGCGCGAAGGCATCGTGACTCAGGCTCCGCCGCGCCGTTTCCGACATCACCACGACGCGCGAGTCCCCGAGCGCCTCGTCCCAGGTGCCGAGCTCGAGCATGTTGCCCGCGAAGCGCTCGATCTCATCCAGGCCGATCTCGAGAATCTCGCGCTCGCTCGCGCGCAGCCGCGCGAGCACCCGCTCCCGGTCACCGGGCGCGATCGCGGAAGTGGCGACGACGCCGAGGCGCTCGCCGATCGACATGAGCACGTTCGTGTGATAGAGCGGCGCACCCGCGCGATCGGTGGCGTGAAAGATCACCGGCTCGTACTTCAGCTCCCGCGCCCATTCCGCGACCAGCCCCGGATGGGTGCGGGGCGAGGCGCACGCGTAAGCCACGCGCTGGCGATGATCGAGCACCAGGCTCCCCGTGCCCTCGAGGAAGCGGCCATGCTGCTCGTGATGAGTGAGGTCGACCAGGTGCGCCACCCTGAAGCCGAGGCGCTTCACGACCGCGTCGATGACCTCGGTGCGCCGCTCGAGCCGGCGGCTCGCGCTCTGCATCGGATAGAGCACCAGCGTCCCGTCGGCGTGAAAGCTCAGCCAGTTGTTGGGAAACACGGCATCGGGCTTCACGGGCTGCGCGGTGTCCTCCACCGCGCAGACGCTGATTCCCTCGCTCTCGAGCGCCTGCTCGAGGTGCGCGAACTCATCTCGCGCCAGCTCGCGCGCCGAGGCGAGAAGCTCCGGCTCCCCGTCGCGCTGGAAGGTGTTGGTGGAGGCCGTTTCCGCGTTGTAGCCGAAGGCCTGGGGCCGGACCATCAGCACGGCATCCGCGCATTGCGGGTGCGGTTTCTCCATGGCCCATTCTCGCACGTCCGGCGCGCCGCGCGCGGGCGCAGCGCCAGGAGGCGAGCGCTTTAGACTTGCAGCGCCCGGAAGCGGTCGCCGCTGCCGGTGGCTTCCAGCGGGTCGAGCACCGGCAGCCGCGCGGTGAGATCGAGGGCCTCGCCGTTGAGATACTGGCGGCAGCTCTCCGCCGGCGCCGGGCGGGCGAAGAGAAACCCCTGCGCGTAGGCGCAGCCGAGCTGGCGCAGCTTCTCGAGCTGCTGCCAGCCCTCGATGCCCTCGGCCACTACCTTGATGTGGAGGTGCTTCGCCATGGCGATGATGGCACTCACGATCGCGAGGTCCGAGAGGTCCGTCACCAGGTCGCGCACGAAGCTGCGGTCGATCTTGAGCGCATCCACGCGCCAGCGCTTGAGGTACGAGAGGCTCGAGTAGCCGACGCCGAAGTCATCGATGGCGATGCGCACCCCGAGCTCGCGCAGCGCCGCCACCGCGTCCTGGCTCGCATCTCCACGGGGCGCCTCGCGCCGCTCGAACACCGCGCCCTCGGTGAGCTCGACCTGCAGCATCGAGGGCTCGACCCCGTGCTCGCGGGTGAGCCGCAGGATCTGCTCCGCGAGGTTCGAGCGCTGGAGCTGCACGGCCGAGACGTTGAACGAGACCGGCACGAGCTCCGCTCCCGCCTGCCGCCAGGCCACCGTGTCCGCGATGATCCGCTGAAGCACGAAGTCGCCGATCGGCACGATGAGGCCCGTCTCCTCGGCGACGCTCACGAAGCGCTCGGGGCGCACGTAGCCGTGGCTCGGGTGCTTCCAGCGCAGCAGCGCTTCGAGGGCCACCACGTGGTGCGACTCGACTTCCATGATCGGCTGATAGTGCACGGCGAGCTGCCCGCTCGAGAGCGCCGCGCGCAGGCTCGACTCGATGGCGATGCGCTCCTTGAGCCGCCGGTCCATCCCGGGACTGAAGAGCTGGAAGTTGTTGCGGCCACGATCCTTGGCCTGGTACATGGCGGTGTCCGAGTGCCGCAGCAGCTCGCCCATGTCGGAGCCGTCGCGCGGAAACATGGCCACGCCGATGCTGACGGTCGTCACCAGGGTGCGGCCGTCCACCACCATCGGCGCGCTCAAGGCCTGATTGATGCGCTCGGCGGTCTCGTTGACCTGATCGGTGCTCTGCACCTGCTTCAGCATGACGACGAACTCGTCGCCCCCCATGCGCACCACGGCGTCCTCGGGGCGCACGGTCGAGCGGACGCGCTGGGCGACCGTCTTCAGGAGCTTGTCGCCGGTCTCGTGCCCGCGCGAATCGTTGACGTGCTTGAAGCGATCGAGATCGAGGAACAGCACCGCGAGGACGCTGCCGTCCTTTCTCGCCTGCTCGATGGCGCCCGGCAGATTCGCCTGGAGATAGAGCCGGTTGGGGAGTCCCGTGAGCTGATCGTGGTGCGCCAGGTGCGCGAGGTGCTGATGCCGCTCGAGGAGATGCGTCTCGACCACGCGGCGCACGGTGACGTCGTTCACGGCGACGCCGAGCGCGTCTTCCCCGTTCAACGTCATGCGATTGCAGCGCACCTCGACGTTGCGCCGCGAGCCGTCCCTGCAGCGCTGGATCATCTCGAGCGTGGCCCGCATGGCGTCATCCCGGAGCCTGCTCGCGAGGGCCTGGGGATCAACCCCCTCGATGAGGAAGACGTCCGTGAAGCGCAGCGCCCGGACTTCATCCAGCGTGTAGCCGAGGCTGCGGAGCGCAGCGGGATTCGCGGCGAGAATCTGCAGGCTGCGGGGGTTCACGACCAGGGCACCCGTCGGCCACTGCTCGAACACCGAGTCCGACTCCTGCTCCTCGGATGGGGCGGCGCGCGCACCAGCTCGCAGGCGGTAAAGCGCCCAGAGCGCGGTGCCTCCCGCTACGAGCCCGATGAGGGCGCCAAGACCAAATGCCGATTGGTTCACATTTCACCGCGACGCTGCACGGAGAAGTGTGGCGGATCGGGATCGCGCGAGGCCGTGCGCTGCGCACAGTTTGAGCCTGCGGTCGCCGCGACATCTCTCAATGCGGGAACGCGGTGAGGGCATCGAACGTCACGCCGCAGGGCGACCCCCGCTCGATCTCGCCGCCGGCGCCTTCCGCGATCACCGCGTTCTCGCCGAAAGTGGCACCGCGGAGCGAACGGTCGAAGCGGAACTTGCGCAGCACCGGCAGCGGGTCGGTGGACGCCTCCCCGGTGACCTGATCGCGCGAGGGAATCGAGCAACGGGTGGAGGGCTTCACGAGGCGAAGGCTCACTCCGCCGACTTCGATGCGATCGATCCGATCCTCGGCCCAGGCCGGGAGCCCGGTAAGGACCAGGTTCGGCCGGAAGCGCTCCATCGGGACGGGTGAGCTCAAGCGGCGATTCAGGTCCTCGAGCGAGGCCTGGTTGCACACCAGGAGCGGATAGCCGTCGGAAAAGGCGAGGGGCGCCGGCGTCGGGTGCGCGAATTTGACATTGGCCGGGCGCACCATTCCGGGGCTCGCGCGCACCAGCCGCACGGCCTCGCCGAGGAGCCGGCTCGCCCACGCGTTTGCCGCAGCGCCCTGGTCGATGCCGACGCACACGTCATCCCACACCCGCACCGCCACGCGGTCGCCGCGGGTGTCGAGCGGCACGCTGATCTCATGCGCGCCCTCCGCGCGGAGCACGAGGGCATTCGCCGTGATCTCGGGCACGATGCGCGCGAGCAACGGGTGCGTGCGCTGGCTGAGGAAAGTGCCCTTCCCATCGACCAGCATCCACTGACGGTCCCACTCGAAGCCGCTCGCGCCCACGCGGACCCGCGAACGCGCGATGGCGCGCGCCGACTTCACCGGGTACACGAAGAGATCGAGGACCGTTGCGATGGTTGTCACCGGCGCCCCCGCGTGCGCGTCGCGGCAGTCTGCCATATGCTCGCCGCCTCGCCACGAGCCACCCACACAGCCACGAGCCACCGCACAGCCACGAGCTCCAAAGCCACGAGGGACGCACATGACGAGCGACAAGAGCCCCCCGGCAAGCCTTACGGGATTGGCACGCACCGCCGTCACCGCGATGGTGAGTGCCAGCGTGATCTTCGGCGGACCCCACGCGCAAGGCCGCACCCAGAAGCCCGCGCTCTACGGCCGGCACTGGATGGCGGTCACCGGCAAACCGATCGCGGCCACCGCGGGCGCGAAGATCTTCGAGCAGGGAGGCAACGCGGTCGATGCCGCCTGCGCCATGATCGCGGCCACCGCGACCGCGTGGACGACGCTTTCCTGGGGCGGGGAGACTCAGGCGCTCATCTACAACCCGCATACGGCCAAGGTGATCGCCATCAACGGACTGGGCGTCGCCCCCACGGGCGCGACGCCCGAGTACTTCCACAAGCTCGGCATGAGATATCCGCCCGAGTACGGGCCGCTCGCGGCCGTGACCCCGGGCACGCCCGGGGGCCTCATGACCATGCTGGCGGAGTTCGGGACGATGAGCTTAAGCGCAGTGCTCGCGCCGGCGATCGAGATGGCCGACGGCTTTCCGATCGACGCGCCGCTCGCGGCGACCATCGAGCACTACAAGGACAAGATCAAGGAGTGGCCCGACTCCCGGCGCGTGATGCTGCCGCACTTCGGGGCAGCCCACGAGGCGCCCGAGGCCGGCGAGATCTTCCGCCAGCCGGATCTCGCCGCGACACTGCGCAAGCTCGTCGAGGCCGAGACGAAGGCGCGCGCCGCCGGCAAGGATCGCAAGGCCGCCATCTACGCCGCCTACGACCGCTTCTACAAGGGCGACATCGCACATGACCTCGTTCGCGCCGTGCGCGACCTCGGCGGGCTCTTCACTCTCGAGGATCTCGCCAACTGGAAGGTGAAGATCGAGGAGCCGGTGCACGTCAACTACAAGGGAATCGAAGTCTACAAGCTCACCACCTGGGTGCAGGGCCCGGTGATGCTGCAGACGCTCAACATCCTCGAGAACCTTGATCTCAAGTCGATGGGCTATGACAGCGCCCGCTACATCCACGCTCTCTATCAGGCGATGAACCTCGCCTATGCCGATCGCGACTTCTATTACGGCGATCCGGCTCAATCGCCCGCTCCGCCGATCCGGGGGCTCCTCTCGAAGGAGTACGCCCGCGAGCGCGCGAAGCTCATCCGCTGGGATCGCAACGACCCCGACGCCCGCCCCGGCGATCCGTACCCGTTCCAGGGCGAGAAGAATCCGTACCTCGCCTACCTCGAGAAGTGGCACAGCAGAATGGCGGGCCAGGCGCCGATCGCCATGACCGAATTCGATCGCACGTTCCGCCTCGGCACGACGAGCGTCGAGGCGGCCGACGACAAGGGCTGGGCGGTATCCGTGACGCCGAGCGGCGGCTGGACGCCGGCGGTGATCGCCGGCCACACCGGCATCGGGCTCAGCCAGCGCATGCAGAGCTTCGTGCTGGATCCGAGCGAGAACCCGTACAACGTGCTCGCGCCCGGCAAGCGGCCGCGGGCGACGCTGACGCCGTCGCTGGCGCTCAAGGACGGCAAGCCGTTTCTCGTCTTCTCGGTCCAGGGCGGGGACACGCAGGATCAGAACCTGCTGCAGCTCTTCCTCAACGTCGTCGAGTTCGGCATGACGGTCCAGGAGGCAACCGAGGCGGCCAACATCACCAGCTACCAGATGCGCGACTCCTTCGCGGACCACCAGTCCTTCCCGGGGAGGCTCACGCTGAACGCCGGCACCCCGCCCTGGGTACGTAAGGAGTTGAGTGAAATGGGCTACACGCTCGAGCTCGAGGAGCGCACCTCGGGACCCCTCAACGCGATCTTCATCGACCGCCAGCACGGGACGCTCTGGGGCGGCTCGAGCAACTACGGCCAGGACTACGGCATCGGGTGGTGAGCTGACGGCGCGGGCGTCCCGACCTCACAGCATCCCCTGCCCCTGATACCACCTCACCGCGTCTTCGAAGGCCACCTGCGGCGACCGCCAGCGATAGCCGAGCTCACGGACGGCCTTGTCGCTCGAGAAGTACATGCGATGCCGGGCCATGCGCACGCTCTCGACCGTGAGGCGCGTTCCGCGGTGAGTGAGGCGCGAGAGGCCCTCGGACAGATAGGCGAGCGGCAGGACGCCCCAGTGCGGCAGGCGGATGCGCGGCGGACTGCTGCCGGCGAGGCGTGCGATCCGGACCAGAATCTCGCGCAGCGTCAGGTTCTCCCCACCGAGGATATAACGCTCGCCGAAACGGCCGCGCTCGAGGGCTAAGAGGTGCCCCGCGGCGACATCGTCGACGTGCACGATGTTGAGCCCCGTGTCGATGTAGGCCGGCATCCGCCCACGGGCCGCGTCCAGCACCATCCGCCCGGTCGGCGTCGGCTTGAGATCGCCCGGTCCCACGGGCGTCGAGGGGTTGACGATCACCACCGGCGCTCCCGTGCGCGCCTCGCCGCGCACCAGCTCCTCGGCGAGGAACTTGGAGCGCTTGTAGTGACCGATCATGTCGGTGAGAGCGACGGGCGTCTCTTCGCTCCCGGGCGAGCCATCGGCGGGGAGCCCCACGGTGGCGACGCTGCTCGTGTAGACGATCCGCGCCACCTTGGCGCGACGGGCGGCCTCTGACATTCCGTGTCCCCTCGACGTTGGTGCGGTAGAGGAGCTGCGGGTCGGGCGTCCAGAGCCGATAGTCGGCGGCGACGTGAAAGAGGTGCGTGCAGCCGCCGAGCGCCGCCGCCAGCGCCGCGCGGTCCTCGAGCGTGCCCTCGGCCGCCTCGAGGGCGAGGCCCGCGATGTTGCGCCGGTCGCTGCCGGGCCGCAGCAGCGCGCGGACGGCATAGCCGGCGGCAAGCAGCCGCCGCGCCACCGCGGACCCCACGAAACCCGTGGCT
>Ga0209807_1000993_pt1 | contig 13286 bp, 17 predicted proteins | sample GraSoiAngelo_154_FD_186168 | JGI IMG/M metagenome (GOLD analysis project Ga0209807, IMG submission 186168) | Grasslands soil microbial communities from the Angelo Coastal Reserve, California, USA - 14_1009_13_20cm (SPAdes) (version 2) | ecosystem: Environmental > Terrestrial > Soil > Grasslands ... | reverse complement strand
CGTGTCGCTCAAGCGCCGCGGTCGGCTGCGCGGGTGCTGCGGCATGGTGGGTGCCACGACGATCGGCGAGGCCCTCGGTCGCGCCGCCGCGCGCACCGCCACCGAGGACGGCCGCCTGCCGGCCGTGTCGCCGGCCGAACTCGGCTATCTCGACCTCGAGCTCTGGCTGCTGGCCGCGCCGCATCCGATCCCGGCGCGCGGCGAGGCGCGCCGCGAGCACGTGATCGTCGGCCGGCACGGCCTCGTCGTGCGTCGCGGCCAGGCCGGCGGTCTCTTGCTCCCGGGGGTCGCCGTCGAGGCGGGCCTCGACGCCGAGGGCTTCCTCGAGCAGGTCTGCATCAAGGCGACCCTGTCGCCGACGGCGTGGAAGGAGGCGGACGTCGACGTGTCCACCTTCGAAGCCGACGTGATCGGCGGCCCCTTCGATCCCGACGTCGCCGCGACGTTGGCCCCGGCCCCGCCGCGCGTCACCGCGGACGGCCTCGCGCGGCTCACGGCCCACTGCGCCGACAACCTGGTCGCGCTGGCACGGCGCCGCCACCCGAGCTGTTACTCGCTGCAGGCGCCCGACGGCACGGTGCACGCGATCTCGCTGGCGGTGAGTGAGCCGGATGGCGTGGAGCTCACGCGGCTCTCGCGGCTCTCGCTGCGTCCCGGGCTTCCGCTCCAGGCCACGCTCTTCGGACTGGTCGAGCAGGCCGCGGAGGCGCTCGCCGCGAACGCCCTCGAGGCCGACGGCGCGGGCCGGCTTCGGGTCGACCTGACAATCATGTGGGACCCGGCCATGCACGGGACGGCGCACGAGCCCGACCTGCGCGGCTTCGACCCGGCCGGCCACGCGTTGCTCGTGCTCGAAGGCGCGAAGACGGCCTGGCGCTACGATCCGCGCGCGTCGGCGGAATCGCTCCTCGCCGCCGTTGCCGACGCCGCCAACGTCCGGGATCCCCACGCCGCCGTCGTCGTCGGCCTCGCGGCGGCGTCGACCGAGCCGTGCCCCGCGGTCGCCGACGTTCTGCGCGCGCAGCGCGGCCCGAGCGTGCGTCCGCCGGCGGTCGCGGGCGCGTTCTATCCCGCCGCCGCGGCCGATTTGTCGCGCGTGGTCGACGGGCTGCTGGCGGGCGCGGGGCGGGCGGGTGAGCCTCGCGCGGCGATCATGGTGCCGCACGCGGCGCTTCGCTACTCGGGCCGCATCGCCGCCGCCGTCTATGCGCGGGTCGCGATCCCGGACGTCGTGATCGTGCTGGCGCCGCGCCATCATCGCCTCGGCGCCGACTGGGCGGTGGCCCCGCACGAGACGTGGTCGCTGCCCGGTGGCGCCGTGGCGTCGGATCCCGTGCTCGCGCGCGAGCTGGCCGAGGCCATTGCCGACCTCGAGCTCGATGCGGCCGCGCATGAGCGCGAGCACGCCATCGAGGTGCAGCTGCCGCTGATCGCGCGCCTGGCCCCGCACGCGCGCGTCGTCGGCATCGCGCTGGGAACGGGCGACGCCGAGCGATGTCATCGATTCGCGACCGGTCTCGCCCAGGTGCTCCGGGCGCGGCGCGAGCGGCCTCTCCTGGTGATCTCCACCGATCTCAACCACTACGCCAGCGACGCCGAGAACCGGCGCCTCGACGCGATCGCGCTCGACAGCATCGAGCGGCTGGACGCCGGCGACGTCTACCGAACGGTGTGTGAGCGCAAGATCAGCATGTGCGGCCTGCTGCCCGCGGTGGTCGTGCTCGACACGCTGCAGCAGCTCGGGGTGCCCCGGCATGGCCAGCGCCTGGGCTACGCCACCAGCGCCGACGCCGGGGCCGATGCCGGCCGCGTCGTCGGCTACGCCGGCATGCTCTTCGGCTGATCGACGGGAAGCGCTCGACGGTCGAGGATTCGCTGCGGTAGGAGGACGATCGATGCGCCTGACGGGGAAGATCGGGATCGTGACCGCGGCCGCCTCGGGCATGGGACGCGCCGGCGCGCTGCGCTTCGCGCGCGAGGGGGCGCAGGTCGCCGTGGTGGATGTGGACGCGGCGGGCGTGCAGCGGGTGGTGAGCGAGATCACCGCGGCGGGGGGCACGGCGCTCGGGATCACCGCGGACCTGACGAAGGACGAGGACTCGCGTCGGATCGTGTGGGACACGGTGAACCGCTTCAAGGGGCTGGACTTCGTCTGGAATCACGTCGGCCATCCGGGGCCGGCCGCCGTCGAGGGCATCGACATGAGCGCGTTCGATCTGGCCCTCGATCTCAACCTGCGCACCGTGCTCGTCACGACCGAGGCGGCCATCCCGGAGATTCGCGCGCGAGGCGGCGGCAGCCTCCTGTTCACCGCGTCCACCTCCGGGCTCCAGGGCTCCGGGTACAGTCCGGTCTATTCGATGTGCAAGTTCGGCGTGGTGGGCTTCGTCAAGAGCCTGGCGGTGCGGCTCGCGCCCGAGAGGATCCGCGTCAATGCCGTGTGTCCCGGGCCCATCGACACGCCGATGCTGCGTGTGTTCGTGGCCCGACCCGATCAGAAGTCCACCGCGGGGATGGATCCCGAGGACCTCGTGCGCAAGCGCGCCCACGGCGCGGTGCCGATGGGCCGCACCGGCCGGCCCGAGGAGATCGCCAACGCGGCGTTGTTCCTTCTCTCCGACGAGGCGTCCTTCGTCACCGGGGTCGCGCTGCCCGTCGACGGCGGAGTGACGGCGGCCTGAGCGGCGGCCGCGAACCCGTGGTGACACAGGAGGATGGCATGGTCGAGTTCAGGAAGCTCACGTACGAGGCGCTGCAGGTGGGCGAAGAGTTCGTCTCCGACGAGCACCTCGTCACGCCCGAGGACGTCGAGACCTACGCCTACGCGGTGGACGATCATCACCCGTGGTTCTCCGAGGCGTCGCCGTTCGGCGGGCCCATCGCCCACCCCACGCTGCTCGGCAATCAGGCGCTCCGTCTCCGGCACGGCCGCTACATCGTGCACGCGGGACTGCACGCGAAGATGGAGTTCGAGTTTCTCGAGCCGATCCGTCCCGGCGTGCGCGTGCGCTCGCGCGGCCGGGTCATCGACAAGTACGAGCGCCGCGGCAAGCCCTACATGGTCACGGAGTTCTCGACGGCGGACGAGCAGGGCACCGTGCTGGTCCGCGGGCGGTTCACCCAGATGCTGTTCCGCGACTGAGGCGGCCATGGCGACCATCGGCGAGAAGCTGCCGTCGCTCGACAAGGAGATCTCGCAGCGCCAGATCGACGCGTACTCCGGCGTGCGCCCGCTCTCCATCCATACCGACGAGGCGTGGGCGCGCGCGAAGGGGTTCCGCACCTGCCTCGCGCAGGGAATGATGTCCACCGCCTACGTCTCCGAGATGATGACGCGGCTGCTCGGGGCCGGTTTCGTGAAGGGCGGCACCATGTCCATGGCCTTCGTCCAGCCGGTCTTCGCCGGCGACCGGCTCAGCGTGCACGGCGTGGTGAAGGAGCGGCGCCCGGAGCGCGGTCGCACGCGCGTCGTGGTCGAGGTCTGGTGCGAGAACCAGCACGGTCAGAAGACCGCGGTGGGAGAGGCGAGCGGGCTGATCGCCTGAGGTCATGCGCGGGCACAGTCCACGCGGACAGCCCCGGGCCGCCCGGTGGGTGGACGCGGCCGCCCGGCTCGGCCACGTGGCGACGGGGTCCGTCTATATCATCGTCGGCGTCGTCGCCGCGCTCGCATGCTTCGACGCGCGGCTGCGCCCACTGGGCACCCAGGGGGCGCTGCACCGGACGCTGAAGGGAGACCTCGGCGCCATCGCGATGCTCGCGATCGCGCTCGGCCTGACCGCGGATGCCGTCTGGCAAATGGTCCGTGCGGCGGTCGACGCCGACCGCGTCGGACCCGGCATCACCGGCGCGACGAACCGGGTGGCGTGGATCGTCACCGGTGTCACTCATTTCGGGCTCGCCATCGCGGCCTTCAAGATCGTGCTCGGCATCCGGCAGAGCACGGCGGAGGCCGGCGTCAAGCGATGGACGGCGCTGATCATGTCGATGCCGTTCGGCCCGTGGCTGGTGGCGGCGCTCGGCATCGTCGTGATCGGCGTCGGTCTCGTCATGCTCTATCGGGCGTGGACCGGCGACGTCGACCGGTGGCTGAATCTGACCGAGCTGCCGCCGACGATCCGGGCGATCGTCATGGGCCTCGGGCGATTCGGTCTCGTGGCGCGGGGTGTCGTGCTCGGTCTCGCCGGGCTATTTCTCGTTGTCGCCGCCATCCAGCTCCGTCCCGAAGATGCTCGGGGGCTCGGCGGCACGCTCCGCACCATCCGGTACCAGCAGGAAGGACGGTTGCTCCTCGGCGTCATCGCGCTGGGATTCATCTCCAACGGTGTCCTGGAGCTCGTTCGCGCCCGGTATCGGGAGATCCGAATCACCTGAAGCGCTCGGGTTGTCATTCGGGCACGGTGAGCCGCCGTGGGTAGCCGAAAAACGCGGCCGGGGCGGAAACCACCGTGCGACTCGAGACCTCTAATTGGTCATGAGTCGCCCGTCGGCCGCCAGCGAGGTCAGGCTTCCTGATCACGAAGAGTCGATCGCTCCTGTGACCATTCTCGATGCACAAGGGCGGCTGGTCCGGGTCGTGGCGGCGAAGGATTTCCGTCGGACACCGGATGCCGGCGAGGCGCTGGTCGGTCGGATACCGCCGACGCTTGCACGCTCGCGTTCGCGGCCGGGCCCGCCATGATCCGGAGCGATCGACGGCTGACACTCCGCGCGCGGTTCTTCGTACCGCAGCTCGAACGGGCGCTGGAGGTGATCGCGGTCGTCGCGCTCCTCGGAATGATCGTGTTTCCCCTCGTCTGGGGCTACGAGCAGCGTCAACAGGCTCGGGTGTGGCAGGAAGCCGCGTGTGCCTACCGGCTGAGAGAAGTGGCGCGGGAGACCAACGTGCTCGTCCGCAGCGACGGCCGGGCCCGCGCCTGCACCGCTCTCCGCGAGCTCGGCCTCGACGTGACGCCGCCTTACGACGCGCGCGCCCAGACCGCGTACAGCGGATCGCCGCCGGCGCCCGGCGAGCGGTCCTCTTCTCGCGCATCCGTCCAGCCGCCGGCGGCCTCGAAGTAGGCGCGGACCAGGGTGAGGTGCTGGACGTCGCTGGTGCCGAGCCACAGCGCGATGGCCTTGGTGGGAAAGCAGCGGTTGGAGAACGACACCACGAACGGCGCGCCGGGGCGGAGCACGCGGCGTACCTCGCGCAGCAGGCGCACGGGGTGGATCACGTACTGGATCGAGACGGCGCACATCGCGCCATCGAAGGCCTCGTCACCGAACGGCAAGCGCGGCTCGCGGTTGACGTCGTGCACGACGGACTTCGTCAGCTGCGGGTTCTCGGCCATCTCCTCGGCGTTCAGTCCCAGCCCGACGACCTCGCCCGCGGCGGCACCGGCCGGCAGGTGGCTGCGCCAGCTACTCATCAGATCCAGGAGGTCGCCGCCCGCCGGCAGCACCTCGGCGTACAGTCGCCCGAGCGCGGCGATTGCCCCGTCGTCGATGTGGACGACCTTGCGCGCGAGCGCATAGAAGCGATCGTCCGGCGCGTCGTCGTCCCGCTCGAAGGCCGCGGGCGCAAACACGCCGTCGCCCCGGAGGGGCTCGGGCCTCATGCGGCGCCGGTCAACGTGCCGCGGACGCCTCGGGCATCTGCTCGACCTTCAGGGTCTGATGCACGGCCGGCGAGTAGACCGAACTTCATCCAGCCCTTGAGGACGTAGAACATCCGGAAGTCGCACGTGTGCTGGTGCAGGCGGCTGATGACACTCGCTCATCGCACGTAGTCCTTTCCGCGGCTCACGACCTCGCCCGTCTCGATGTCGATCTCGTCCCGCCGCGGTCCCATCGTTCGCATGGCGTGAAAGCCGTCTTCCACCATGTCGCAGTAGAGCTCCACACGATTGCCGTCGGGGTCCTGGAAGTACAGGCTGCGCGACACGTTGTGCTCGATGGTGGACTCCACCGGGATGCCGATCTCGCGCAGCTCGCGGTAGGCGGCCTGCAGCTCCTCGAAGCTCCCGAGCTGCCACGCCGTGTGATGCAGGCCGGGCTGCTTCGCGTCGGGCGCCTGCCCGGTGGCCAGCTGGAACAGCGCCAGGTCGTGGTGCTGGGTGCCGAAGCTCAGGAAGACGGCGCCGTGCTCGAGATCCTCGTGCGCGACCTTGAGGCCGAGGGCACGGGTGTAGAACTCCTTGGATTTCTGGGCGTCGCGAACCTTCAGCACGAGGTGGCCGAGCTTGCGGGCCTGAATCATCGCGGTGCTCCTGCGCCGTGGCGCCTGGGGGTCGGGAGATGCCGGACCGTGTTCGCGTGCGCCAGTATACTCCGGCCCATGAAACGTGATGAGCTCGACGAGGTGACCCGGCGGCGCGGGCACGAGCTGGAGATGCACCGGATCATGGCCGCCGCCGACGCGGAGTGGGTCGAGAAATACGCGGCGTTCATCGAGGCCACGTACACCGGCGAGATCCTCGAGGCCCTCGAAGCGGTGATCATGCCGATGGGCGGCCTCGCATTCCGCCGCGGTGTCCAGGCCTGGGCGGCCGAGACGGGATTCCAGGAGATGACGTGATGGGGCTGGCCGACAGCGGCGCGTTGAAGGGCAGGGTGGCGCTCATCACGGGCGCGGCGACGGGGATCGGGCGCGCGAGCGCGCTGCTCTTCGCGCGGGCGGGCGCACGCGTGGCGCTCGTCGACGTGCGCGAGCCCGAGCTGGCCCGCACCGAGGCCGACGTGCGCGCGGCCGGCGGCGAGTCGACGGCGCTCGCGGCCGATCTCGCGCAGCCCGACGACTGCGCGGCGGTGGTGGCGCGCGCCGTGCGCGCCTTCGGCCGGCTCGACGTCGTCCTCAACAACGCCGGCGTCGGCACCATGGTCGTCGGCGGCACCGTGGAGAGCATCACGCTCGAGCACTGGGACCTCGCCCAGGACGTCAACGTGCGCGCCATCTATCTGGTGAGCCGCGCGGCCGTGCCGCACATGCGCCCGGGCGGCGGCGCCATCGTCAACATCGCCTCCGTGTCCGCCTTCCACGGCTCGGTGGAGCGCCCCAGCCACGCCTACGCGGCCAGCAAGGGCGCGGTGCTCGCGCTCACGCGGGTGATGGCGGCGTCGTACGGGCGGGACGGGATCCGCGTCAACGCCATCTGTCCCGGAACGATCCGCACGCGCCTGACCGCGGACATCGTGGAGCGCGTGGAGCGCGCGGCCAAAGAAGGCCACGGCATCCCGCTCGGCCGGGTCGGCGAGCCCGAGGACATCGCGCGGTGCGCGCTCTTCCTCGCCTCCGACGACGCGTCCTTCATCTCGGGCGCCGCCATCGTCGCCGACGGCGGCGCGATGGCGGCGTCGCCCTAGCGTCGGGTCGCGATGGCGGCTGCGTTTGGGATTGGGTGGGACGCCGCGCTGAAGCCGCCGAGCGCCCGGGCTAGCGCTTCGGGGTCGAGAGGTCGGCGCGGACGATGGCCCAGCCGAGCGCGGCGATCTGGCGCTCGACATTGCGCCAGCGCAGGTTCATTCGCGCCAGCGCGGGCTGGGGCCGGTTGCCGCGCCGGTCCTGGATGACCGTGACCGTCGCGCTGTCGTGGAGCTCGCGGCGAAGCATCTCGTACAGCTTGGGCTGGTCGCGCGAGACGATGACGAGGTGGTGTGCGTCGCCGTGGGCGGCGCCGTTGCCGCGTGTCTCCGCGACGACGGCGCGGACAGCCCGCACGACCACTCCCTCGGAGGCGTGTCCGATGAGTCGGGCCAGGGGCGACCACGTCTGACAACCGCAGGCGGGGCAGGCGGCGAGGCCGATTTCGAAGCAGACCTCGCAGTCGGCGCAGAGGGCGAGACGGGCGAGGGGGAAATAGAGCCGGGCCGTCGAGAGCTGCAGACGTGATCGCATGGCGCGCCCACGTGGCAAGGTCGATGCCACGCCGATGACCGCGCCATTCAAAGCCTCGCGTGCCGCACGCGCCAGCGGGTCACGCGCGAAGTGGCACCGCCCGCGCCAGCCTGACGCGTGAGCCGATCTTCTCGTTCTTGTCGTTGTACACGGGCTTGCCGAGGCCCGTCGTGCGCGGTGGTGGCGAGGCTACGTCGTGCCCGCCGGCACGTCGCCGGCGAGGGTGATGCGGTGCATGACGCGGCGGTGGCCGGCGTAGTCGTTGACGGCGTTGTGCTGGGCGCAGCGGTTGTCCCAGAACGCCAGCGAGCCCGGGCGCCAGCGAAAGCGACAGGTGAACTCCGGCCGGATCTGGTGCCGAAAGAGGTAGCCGAGCAGCGGGGCGCTCTCCTCCTCCGTCATGCCCTCGAAGCGGATGGTGTGGGCGACGTTGACGTAGAGCGCCTTGCGCCCGGTCTCGGGGTGCACGCGCACGACCGGGTGCGCGGCCTCGTAGAGCGTGCGCGCGTCGGCGCGGCCGCGCTCGGCGATGCGGTCCTCACGCGTGCGCGAGGCGTCGGCCTTGGCCGAGCTGTTGACGGCGCGCAGCCCGGCGAGCAGCCGCTTCATGCCGTCGGAGAGCGTCTCGTAGGCGAGGTACATGCTGGCGAACAGCGTGTCGCCGCCCGCCGGCGGCACCTCGCGAGCCAGCAGCATGCTGGCCATCGGCGGCACGTCGAGGTACGCGGTGTCGGAATGCCAGACGCCGCCGAAGTTGATCTGCTCGTGCTCGAGCTTCACGACCGGGATGATGTCCGGATACTCCTCGAGCCCCTTCACGAAGGGATACTCGATCGTGTGGCCGAAGCGCCGCGCGAAGGCGAGCAGCTGCGGAGGCGCGAGCGGCTGATCCCGGAACAGCAGCACCAGGTGCTCCAGCCACGCGCGCCGGAGCACGGCCACCGTGTCGTCGTCGAGATGCTTGGCGAGGTCCACCCCCGAGACCTCGGCGCCGAGGGCGCCGGAGACGGGATGGATGCCGATGCCGCTCACCATGGGGCCTCCGCGCGGAGACCTTATCACGTCGACGACGCCGCGGCTCAGCGTCCCCGGCGCTTGCCGCGCGGCGGCACGCGGCGCTGCTCGCGCTGCTCGTTGGCGGGGGACAAATTGGAGATGCCCACGGCGCCGACGGCACGCAGGCGCCCCGATCGGGTCGCCGCCGCCCGCCGCTCGAGCGGTCCCGCCGATTGGGGCGTCCGCCGGTCGGTGCCCGCGCGGCCGAACGCGCCGCCTACCGGCCGCGTGGCGGGCTGCGCCCTCGTGCCGTACCGGGACGTGGCCGCCTTGCGCGATTCGGACTTGAGACCATGCTTCGCCGATCCCTGAGCGCCCATCGCCTGCACCTCCGCACCGCCGGAGATAGCGAGCCGCGTGCCACCGCGCCCACGCGACTCGCTGAAAGAAGTGCAGCGCGCGCGCTACGAGATAGTTTCGCGCTCGAGCAGCAGGCGCTTGCGCTTCACGCCCCAGCGGTAGCCCGACAGCCCGCCGTCGTGGCGCACGACGCGGTGGCAGGGAATGGCCACCGCGATCGCGTTGGACGCGCACGCCCGCGCCACCGCCCGCACCGCCCGCGGCGCGCCGATGCGCGCGGCGACCTTCGCGTAGGTCGACGTGGTTCCCGCGGGAATCTCGCGCAGCGCCTGCCACACGCGCTGCTGGAACGCCGTGCCACGCACGTCCAGCGGCAGGTCGAGGCCCAGCGCCGGCGTCTCGACGAAGCCCACCACCTTCGCGACGAGCCGCTCGAAGTCGCGCTCGCCGCCGATGAGCCGGGCCTTCGGGAACCGGTCTTGGAGGTCGCGCGCCAGGGCGTCCGGGTCGTCGCCGAGCAGGATCGAGCAGACGCCGCGCTCGGTGGCGGCCACCAGGATCGAGCCGAGGGAGCACTCGCCGACGGCGAAGCGGATCGCCGCGCCGTCGCCGCCGGCGCGGAAGTCGGTCGGCGTCATCCCGAGCACCTCCGAGGAGGTCGCGTAGAAGCGCCCGCTCGAGTTGTAGCCGGCGCCATAGATCGCGTCGGTCACCGTGTCGCTGCGCGACAGCTCGTCGCGCACGCGCCGGGCGCGGTGCGCCGCCGCGAACGCCTTCGGGGTGAGGCCGGTGGTCGTCTTGAAGACGCGGTGGAAGTGGAAGCGGCTCAGGCCGGCGGCGTCCGCGAGCGCGTCGAGGCTCGGTACCTCCTCGGCCGCCTCGATGAGCCGGCAGGCCCGCGCCACCGCCTCCGCGCGCGCCGCACCGAGGCCCTGACCGTCGGGACGGCAGCGCTTGCACGGGCGAAAGCCCGCGCGCGCGGCGTCGCCGCACGTCGCGTGGAAGCGCACGTTCTCGCGCCGGGCCAGGCGCGCCGCGCAGGACGGCCGGCAGTACACGCCGGTCGTGCGGACGGAGTAATAGAAGACGCCGTCGGCGCGCCGGTCGCGGCCGGCCACGGCCGCCCACCGCGCGGCGTCGCTCTCGTACACGGCAGAACCTGTCCGATGTCTCGTCGCCACGCTGATCATGATGCCTCCTTTTTCGTGGCTTCATCCTCTCCGATTGCGTCGGCGCCGACACTCCGGTCCTTGCTCTCGAATTCGCGCCCGCGCGCCGCCCGGCGCGCCGCGACCTACGTGGCAGGTAATTGATTTCACGATGGCTGGCGCGGAGGATCGGGCGCAGGAGGAGCCGCCATGCTCACCGTCGCCTTCGCCGGGACCTTCGCCGCCGGCCTCGCGCCGCCCGTGCGGGCGCACCTCGGCATCCCCTGCGACATCCGCGTCACCGACGAGGCCGGCATCGTGGACAAGCTCGGGGACGTGGACGTGCTAGTGGCCATGGCGTTCACCCGCGAGATGGCCGCGGGCGCCCGGCGACTGAAGCTCGTGCAGGTCCCCGGCGCGGGCCTCGAGCGCATCGATCGCGCCGCGCTCCCGGCCGGGACGGCGCTCGCCAACGCCTACGGCCACGAGGTCGGCATCGCCGAGTACGTGCTCGGCGCGATGCTCACGCTCACGCGCGGCTTCGTGCGGCTCGACGCCGCCCTCCGGCGGGGCGCGTGGGAGAGCCAGTGGGCGGTGGGGGCCACGCCACCGCGCCCGTGGCCGGAGCTGGCGGGCAAGACGCTCGGCATTCTCGGCTACGGGCGCATCGGGCAGGCGCTCGCGCAGCGCGCCCGCGCGTTCGACATGGAGATCTGCGCGATCCGTCGCGACGTCGCGCGCTCGGCGCGGGACGGGCTCGCGCGGCTCGGCGGGCTCGACATCCTCGACGACGTGCTGCGGCGCTCCGACTATCTCGCGATCACGCTGCCGGCGACGGTCGCCACGCGCGGGCTGCTCGGGACCGCGCAGCTGGCCCTCATGAAGCCCACGGCCGTGCTCGTGAACGTGGCGCGCGCCGAGATCGTCGACGAGCAGGCGCTCTACCGCGCGCTGGCCGAGCGCGCGATCGCGGCGGCCGCCCTCGACGTCTGGTATCGCTATCCGACCGACGCGACGCCGACGCCGCCCGCGCGCCAGCCCTTCCATGAGCTGCCGAACGTGCTGATGACGCCGCACGTGTCCGGCTGGACCGAGGGAATGCTCGCCGCGCGCGCGCGGCTCATCGCGGACAACATCAGGCGGATCTCGCGCGGCGAGCCGCCGGAGAACCTGATCGGCGACTGATCAGAACGCGGCGGCACCCTGCGCGGTCTCGCCGGCGTCAGCGATGTCGCGGCCGCACAGCGCGGCGATCGTGCGGCAGAGCCGGTCCATCTGCAGCGGCTTGCGGAGATACGCGGTGAACCCGCGCGCGGCCGCTACCGGAAAGTCTTCGTAGTGGGCGGTGATGGCGATGGCGGGAATGTCGGCGCCCTCGGCGGGCGCGCGCGCGCGCAGCCACTGCATGAAGTGCGTGCCGTCCTCGCCGGGCAGATTGAGATCGCACAGGATCAGGTGGGCCTTGCGAGTGCGCAGGAAGTCGCGGGCCTGACCCGTATGGGTGGCCAGCAGCGGGTGGGCGCCCGCCGTGTCGAGGATCGCGCGGATCAGGTTCAGCGCGTCGAAGTTGTCCTCGACCACGAGGATCGTCAGTCCCGTCAGATCGGGGAGGGCCGCCGGCCGCATCGGCGTCATCAGGGATTCACCAGGTCGCGAACGAGGGTGACGAGGTCGTCGAGATTCACCGGCTTCACGAGATAGCCGCTGTAGCCGGCGATCTTCGCGGCGGCTGCCGTGAAGTCCTTGTCGTAGCCGCTGACCGCGATGGCGGGAACGTCACCGCCCGCCTCCGGCTCGAGCCGGCGCAGCGCGCGGATGAAATGAAGCCCATCGGCGCCGGGCAACGACAGATCCGACACGATGACGTGCGGCCGATACTCGGCGAGATCCTCGAGCGCCGACTCGGTCGAATGACACATGGTCACGAGCGCTCCGCAGTATTCGAGGAACGTGGCCAGCAGTTGCCGGCTGTCTTCGTCGTCCTCGACGATGAGCACGTGGACGCCGGTCAGGTCGACCGTCGCCGCCGACGGCTTACTCCCCACGACGTACGCCCCTCCTTGGCGATCGATGTACTGCCGTCACCGTACTCTTACTGAGGGGCAAAAGGCAGCCCTGAAAAGAATTCTCCTGAATTGCCTACGTAGGTGTACGCATTACATTACCCTTGTCTAGACGATCGGCAGGCGTCTCGCGCGCCTCCTCCTGTCGTGCGCAGTCGCGATGCACGCCGAACCCGTGCCAGGAGGTGGTCGAGCGGTCCGGTTCGATCGGGTTGTCGCAGAGCCAGCAGAGGCCGTCGTCGTCGGATTGCATAGTGAATCCCCCCGCGAGGCCGTCGAGCATCACCGATGCCAGCGAGCGCCGGGACCCTTCAGCGCGCGGAGTGGCGGAGGCGCTCGATGAGGTCGAGGACGCGCAGGATCTCGGCGCCGTCGCGGACCATCTGACGGTCGCCGGCCTGTCCCCAGCGCAGCACGCCGTCGCGGTCGACGACGAACGTCGAGCGCCAGGCGACGTTGCGGTCGGCGTCGAGGACGCCGTACGCGTCGATGGCCCTGCGGTGGAGGTCGCTCAGCAGCGGGAACGGGAACCTCCGCGCCGTCGCAAAGGCCGCGTGACAGGCCGGGCTGTCACCGCTGATGGCGAGCACGGCCGCGCCGCGCTCGCCCGCACGCTCGGCGACCTCGACGAGGTCGCTCAGCTCGGGGGTTCAGATGCTGCCCCAGTCGAAGCAGTAGAAGATCAGCACCACGTCGCGCCCGCGGAAGTCCGCCAGGCGCACCTCGCCGCCTGTGGTCGCCGGCAGCGAGAAGTCGGGGGCGGGTTGGCCGAACCGCAGGCCCGTCATGGCGTCGCAGTATATCCTCTCGCGCACACGGCAGTGCCAGCCCCAGGACGTCGTG
>Ga0209807_1000990_pt1 | contig 13307 bp, 7 predicted proteins | sample GraSoiAngelo_154_FD_186168 | JGI IMG/M metagenome (GOLD analysis project Ga0209807, IMG submission 186168) | Grasslands soil microbial communities from the Angelo Coastal Reserve, California, USA - 14_1009_13_20cm (SPAdes) (version 2) | ecosystem: Environmental > Terrestrial > Soil > Grasslands ... | reverse complement strand
GGCTTGGCCTTCAGCTCGGCCAGCTGCGCGCGCAGCACCACGCGCAGCCGCGCGGCGGCGCCGTCCCAGTCGCGGTGCGCGCCGCCCACCGGCTCCGGCACGATGCCGTCGATGACGCCCAGACGCAGCAGCTCGGGGGCCGTGGTGCGCATGGCCTCCGACGCCTCCGGCGCCTTGGCGGCATCACCCCAGAGGATCGCCGCGCAGCCCTCGGGCGAGATCACGGAGTAGACGGCGTGCTCGAGCATCAGCACGCGGTTGCCCATGCCGATGGCCAGGGCGCCGCCGCTGCCGCCCTCGCCCGTCACCACGGCCACGATCGGGGTCGGCAGCGACGCCATGCGCCGCAGATTGCGCGCGATCGCCTCCGCCTGGCCGCGCTCCTCGGCGCCCAGCCCCGGATAGGCGCCGGGCGTGTCGATGAACGTGAGGATGGGCTTGCCGAACTTCGCGGCCAGCTCCATGAGGCGCAGCGCCTTGCGATAGCCCTCGGGGTGCGGCATCCCGAAGTTGCGCGCGATCTTCTCGCGCGTGTCGCGCCCCTTCTGGTGACCGATCACGACCACCGACTGCCCATCGAAGCGCGCGAGGCCGCCGATGATGGCCGGATCGTCGCGGAACAGGCGGTCGCCGTGCAGCTCGGTGAATTCCTCCAGCAGCAGCTTGCACCAGTCGCGCGTGTGGGGACGCTTGGGGTGCCGCGCCAGCTGCGTGCGCTGCCAGGGCGTGAGGCCGGCGTACGTGCGCTGGCGCTGGCGCTCGAGGCGTTCCTGCAGGCGCGCGATCTCGTCGGCGTGCGCCGGGTCGTCGGTCGCCTGGAGGGCCGCGATGCGGATCTCCAGCTCCAGGAGCGGCTGCTCGAAGTCCAGCGCGTCAGGCATAGTCGATCGTGAGCGTGGCCCGGCCGAGCAGGCCCTCGACCTCGCTCACCAGCTCGGGCGTGGCGTCCACCGAGAAGCCGCGCGAGCGGATCACCACCTCCTGCCCGGCCAGCACGACGTGCACGAACACGGGCACGCCGCCGGGGTGCGCCTCGCAGATTTTCCTCAGCGCGGCGAGCCGGGATTCCGGATCGCCGCCGGCGACCACGCGGATGCGGCACGCCCCCGGCTCGGCGCCCGCCGCCCGCGGCCGCGGGGCGCCGCCCAGCGCCTGCTCGAGCAGCCGCACGTCCTCGGCGAGGATCACGCGCCCCTTGTCGCCGTCGTCCACACGGCCGCGGACGACGAGCGGCTCGCGGGAGCGCAGGAACGGCGCCGCCGTCTTGAAGGGCTCCGGGAACACCGTGACCTCCACCGCCCCCGCCATGTCCTCGAGCGTGACGAAGGCCATGCGGCTGCCGCTCTTGGTCGCCGTCTCCTTGAGGGCGGCCACGTGGCCGAGCAGGGTGACGCGCGCGCCGTGGCTGCGCGCCGCGAGGTCGGCGGAGGTCGTGACGCCGAGCGACTCGATGACGGCGGCGTACTGCGCGAGGGGGTGGCCGGAGATGTAGAAGCCGAGGACCTCCTTCTCGTACGCCAGGCGCTGGTCGTCGGGCCACTCGGCCACGATCTCCGCCGGCTCGCGGCGCGCCGGCGCGGCGGCCGGCGGGATCAGCGCGTCGAAGAACGAGGCCTGCCCCTCGAGGCGATCGCGCTGCACGCGCTGGCCTCCCTCGAGGGCGGCGTCGGTCTGCGCGAGCAGATGGGCGCGCGGCAACCCCAGCGAGTCGAAGGCGCCGGCCTTGACCAGGGACTCGATCACGCGGCGGTTGACCAGGCGGAGGTCCACGCGCGCGCAGAAGTCGTCGAGCGTCTTGAAGGCGCCCTCACCCGCGCGCGTGGCGAGGATCGACTCCATGGCCGCCTCGCCCACGTTCTTGATGGCGGCCAGGCCGAAGCGGATCGTGTCGCCGGCGACGCTGAACTGCACGGCCGAGACGTTGACGTCGGGCGGCGACACCGTGAGGCCCATCGCGCGGCACTCCTCGATGTACTTCACGATCTTGTCGGTGTCGCCCATTTCCGAGGTCAGCAGGGCCGCCATGAACTCGACGGGATAGTTGGCCTTGAAGTACGCCGTCTGGTAGGCGACGAGCGCGTAGGCGCCGGCGTGCGAGTTGTGGACGGCGATGCCGTTGGCGATGAAGCTCCCCGCCCCCGGGACCTCGATGTCGTAGGTCGGCTCGGTGCCCTCGAGCACGAACGCGACGGGCGCCGCCCAGAGCATCGGCGTCTCGGCCAGCGCGGCCGCGCGGGCGCCACCGCTGCGGCGCGCGGCCACGCGCTCGAAGGCGGCCGCGACGGCGTCGAGGACGCCCACGCCGTCGGCCGGGGCGAGCTTCTCGGCGTTGACCCAGCCGCGATGCGTGAAGATCGGATGATCCGGCGTGCAGCGCACGCTCAGGCCGTTCGTGAGCGTGAGGCGGCCCACCCGCCGCACGCCGCTCGGCGTCACGGCCCGGGCGCGGTGGGCGCCGTCCTTGGTGAGCACCAGATCGCCCTCGCGGACGGCCGTGATCGGCTTGCGCGTGCCGTTGGCCATCTCGATCCACGTGTCGGCGGTGAGGCACTTGTTGAACCCGTAGCCCGCGAACTTCTCCATCAACTCCCAGACGCGCTCGGCCTTGCCCGCCTGGGTGCCGCGGTCCACGCAGCCGGCGAGGAACTTGTCGCGCTGCTTGCCCATGAGCTCGCGATCCTTCTTGCCCATGGCCCGGCGCAGGGTGTCCGCCTCGCCCATGGTGAAGCCCGCCATCTCGGAGGCGATCTGCATGATCTGCTCCTGGTACACCATGATCCCGTACGTCTCCCGCGTGAACTTCTCCATGGCGGGATGCTCGTAGGCGATCTTGGCCCGGCCGTGCTTGCGCGCGATGAAATCGGGGATCAGGTCCATCGGGCCCGGCCGGTAGAGCGAGACCATCGCGATCACGTCTTCGAGCTTCTCCGGCTTCAGTCCACGCAGCGCCTCGCGCATCCCCGAGGACTCCAGCTGGAACACGCCGAAGGTCTTCGCCTCCGTCAGCATCGCGTAGGTCTTCGCGTCGTCGAGCGGGAGCGCGTCGAAGTCGATGTCGATCCCGCGCGATGCCTTGAGGAGCTTGGCCGTGTTGGCGAGCACGGTGAGCGTGCGCAGGCCCAGGAAGTCCATCTTCAGCAGGCCGAGCTTCTCGATGGGGCCCATGGCGTAGCCGGTGATGAGCTCCGGGCGCTTGGGGTCCTTGTAGAGCGGCACGTGCTCGTCGAGCGGCTCGTCGGAGATGACGACGGCGGAGGCGTGCACGGAGGCGTGGCGCGTGCAGCCCTCCAGCGTCCGCGCGATGGCCCACAGCTCGCCGACGCTCGCCTGGCTCTTGACCATGTCGGCCAGCGGCGGCGACTTCTGGTAGGCGTCGTCCAGCGTGATGTTGAGCGGGAAGTTCGGCACGAGCTTGGCGATACGGTCGACCTCGGTGTAGCTCATGCCGAGCACGCGCCCGACGTCCCGGATGGCCGCCTTGGCGCCGAGGGTGCCGAAGGTGATGATGTGGGCCACCCGATCGCGCCCGTACTTGTCGGCGACGTAGCGGATGACCTCGTCGCGCCGGTCGTCGGCGAAGTCGATGTCCATGTCGGGCATGGAGACCCGCTCGGGGTTCAAGAATCGCTCGAACAGGAGGCCGTAACGCATGGGATCGATGTTCGTGATCCCGAGGCAGTAGGCGACGAGCGAGCCCGCCGACGAGCCCCGCCCGGGGCCGACGGCGATCCCGGCCTGCCGCGCGTAGTGGATGAAGTCCCAGACGACCAGGAAGTAGCCGGCGAAGCCCATCTTCTCGATGACGGCCAGCTCGTGGCCGAGCCGCGCCTCGAGGGCGTCGCCCGGGGTGGCGCCGTACCGTTTTCGTAGCCCGTCGCGCGCCAGCTGCTGCAGATAGGTCTCGAGCGTGTGGCCCTCGGGCACCACGTACTTCGGCAGGTGGAAGTTGCCGAAGTCGAGGGTGAGGTTGCAGCGCTCCGCCACCGCGAGGGTGTTGCGGCACGCCTGGGGCGTCTCGGCGAAGACCAGCGCCATCTCCTCCGCGGACTTCACGTAGAACTCCTCGGTCGAGAACTTCCAGCGGCCGGGGTCGGCGAGCGTGGACCCCGTCTGGATGCAGAGCAGCGCCTCATGGGCGCGTCCGTGGCCGGCCTCCAGGTAATGCGAGTCGTTGGTGCCGACGACCGGCGCGCCGATGGCGTGCGCGATCCGCAGCGTCTCGGCGGTGACGCGGGCCTGCTCCGGGATGCCGTGGGCCTGGATCTCCATGTAGTAGTGGTCGCGCCCGAAGACCTCCTGGTACCAGCCGGCCGTCTGCTTCGCCTTCTCGAAATCGCCCCCCGACAGCGCCCGCGAGACCTCGGAGTTCAGACAGCCGGAGAGCACGAGCAGGCCGTCGGCGTGCCGGGCCAGCAGCTCGCGGTCCACGCGCGGCTTGTAATAGAAGCCGTCGAGGTACGCCTTCGAGACGAGCTTGATGAGGTTCTTGTAGCCGGCGAGGTCGCGCACGAGGACCGTGAGGTGGTTGGCGCCTTCATAGCCCCCGTCCTGCGAGCCGCGCTCCGTGTGCTTGCCCGGCGCCACGTACAGCTCGGCGCCGAGGATCGGCTTGATCCCCGCCTTCTGGGCGGCGAGGTAGAAGTCGATCCCGCCGAACAGGTTGCCGTGATCAGTGAGCGCGATGGCCGGGAACTTGAGGTCCTTGGCTTTCTTGACGAGCTTCTCGAGCTGGGCGGCGCCGTCGAGCAGGCTGTACTCCGAGTGCACGTGCAGGTGGACGAATTCGGCGTGCTGCACGACGGGGCGGTTACTCGAGCTCGATGGTGGCGGGGGGCTTGTTCGTGACGTCGTAGAGCACGGCGTCGACGCGCGGCAGCCCGCCGAGCACCCGCGCCAGCTCCGTCACCACGGGCACCGGCAGCCGTGCGAAATCCGCCGTCATGCCGTCACGCGAGTTCACCGGCCGGAGCACGATCGTCTCGCGCCCGGGCGCGCCGCCCAGCGGCAGCATGGCGACCGGCATCTGCCAGATCGCGTCGTAGAGCCCGCGGGCCCGCACGATGCGCGTGACGAGGTCGTCGGCGGCGCGCAGCACCTCGATCCGTTCGGGCGTGAGGACCGCGGGGTGGACGGCGAGCCGGCCGAAGGCGGCGCCCTCGCGCTGGAAGATCACCGCGGCGACGCGGTTGATCGTGCGCTGCTCGTTCGTCACGCGCCGGGCGAAGGCCCCGGACGCCTCGGCGTCGCCGAGACCGGCGACCGCGAGGAGCTGCGAGTAGCTGCGCTCGTCGCCCTGCACGCCGACGGTGCGGACAGGGACGATCCAGCCCTCCGCACCCACCGGCAGCGGGATCGTCGCGGGCTCGACGGCGGCCCGAGCCTCGGCGCACAGGCACCGCACGGCCAGCCCCGGGCCGGGAAACGGATGCCGCCACACCACGTCGTGCGGCAGCCCCAGCTCCTCGCCGAGCACGCGCACCTCGTCCTTGTAGAAGTCGACCAGCGGCTCGATGATCCGGCCGGCGTCGATCAACGCCTGGATGCGCTCGACACGATTGTGGTGCGTCTTGATCTTCGCGGCGTGGCGGGCACCGCCGGACTCGATCGTGTCGGGATAGATCGTCCCCTGCCCGAGCAGCCAGTCGCCCTCGCGCAGCCCGAGGCGCGTGAACTCGTCCTCCTGCACCGCGACGAACGTCTCGCCGATGATCGCGCGCTTGTCCTCGGGATGGGTGACGCCGCGCAGCCGGCCGAAGAAGTCCGCCCTGCGGTCCGCCAGCCGCACCGCGTGCTCGCCAACGGTGCTCGTCAGATACTGCATGGCCTCGGCGTCGCCCTCGCGCATGAAGCCCGTGTCCACGTAGAGGCCGAGCACGCGCTCGGGGCCGAGCGCCTTGGCGCAGAGTGAGAAGGCGACCGTGGAGTCCACCCCGCCGCTGATCAGGAAGAAGACCTTGCGGTCGCCGGCGACGCGCCGGATGTCGGCGACGACCTGCTCGACGCGGGCGCGCGGGTCCCAGTCCCGGCGGCAGCCGCAGACGTCGAAGACGAAGGTCCGATAGATCTCCGTACCGTGCTCGGTGTGCACGACCTCCGGGTGGAACTGCAGACCGAAGAGCCGGCGGCCGGCGTGCTCCATCGCGGCCACCTTGCAGTCGTCCGTCTCGCCGGTGATGACGAAGCCCGGCGGCACGTCGACCACCGTGTCGCCGTGGCTCATCCAGACGGTGAACTGGCGGGCCGGGAGGCTGCGGAACAGGCGGCCGTCGCCCGCGTGCAGCGAGGAGTGGCCGTACTCCTTGGTGATGCCGGGCTCGACGCGGCCCGACAGGTCGCGCGCGAGCAGCTGGTGGCCGTAGCAGATGCCGAGAATCGGCACGCCGAGGTCGTAGATCGCGCGATCGACCGAGGGGCTCGCGGCCTCGGTGACGCTCGCCGGCCCGCCCGAGATGATGAGGCCGCGGGCGCCGCGCAGGTCGGCCGCGGGGCGGCTGACGTCGGCGACGACGGCGTGGACGCCGAGCTCGCGGATGCGGCGGGCGATGAGGTGGCAGTACTGCCCACCCGCGTCGAGGACGACGATCTGGTTCACGGGCGGCGCGGCCCTAGCGTGGACGCCCCAGCTTCTGCGCCTGCTGGAAGACCTTGCCCTCAGTCTTGATGGTGGGCGCGATGATCAGCTCCGTCTGCTGCAGCTCGCGGATCGACTGCGCTCCCACCGACCCCATGCAGGTGCGGATGGCCCCGACGAGATTCAGCGTGCCGTCTTCCGTGAAGGCCGGCCCGAAGAGGATCTGCTCGAGCGAGCCCGCGATGCCGACCCGGATGCGCGTGCCCCGCGGCAGATTCGCGTGCGGCGTCGCCATCCCCCAGTGATAGCCGCGGCCGGGCGCCTCGGTGGCGCGCGCGAAGGCGGAGCCGATCATGACGGCGTCGGCGCCGGAGGCGAAGGCCTTGCACACGTCACCGCCCGTCGTCATGCCCCCGTCGGTGATGATGGGAATGTAGCCGCCCGTCCTCTTGTAGTGGAAGTCGCGCGCCGCCGCCGCATCGGCCGTGGCCGTCACCTGCGGCACGCCCAGCCCCAGCACCTCGCGACTCGTGCAGGCCGCGCCCGGGCCCACGCCGATCAGCAGCGCGTCGGCACCCACCTCCATCAGCTCGAGGCAGGCCTCGTAGGTCACGACGTTGCCGATGACGAGCGGGATGGCGAGCTGCTTCTTGAGCTTGCGCAGATCGACGGGCGTGTACTCGGTCGCGATGTGGCGCGCGGTGGTCACCGTCGACTGCACGACGAAGATGTCGGCGCCCGCTTCCTGCGCGATCTGCCCGAAGCGCTCGGCGCGTTGCGGGATCGAGGAGACGACGGCGGGGCCGCCGCCCTTCTTGATGGCCCGGATCCGCTGGTGGATCAGCTCTTCTTTGATGGGCTCGCTGTAGATCGACTGGATGATCTTGGTCGCTTCTTCCTGGCTGGCCGAGACGATCCGGTCGAGCACGTCGTCGGGATTGGCATAGCGCGAGAAGATACCTTCGAGATTCAGGACGGCCAGGCCGCCGTGGCGCCCCATCTCGGTGGCCAGCTTGGGGCCCACGACGCCGTCCATGGCGGCCGCGATGATGGGCAGGGCGTAGCGATGGCCGCAGAGCTCCCAGGAGATGTCGACTTCGTTGGGGTTGACGGTCAGGCTGCCCGGAACCAGCGCGATATCGTCGAAGCCGTACGCAGCCCTGGCCTTGCGCCCCCGGCCGACCCACATCCCCATGTCGTTCCCTCCCGGCTGGCCTGAGATCCGCGCCGGGCCCTATCCCCAAATGTAGGGGATGCCCGGCCCACCCCTCACTAGATTTAGTGCAGTATACCGACGGCCCTGGGGGGTGTCAATGCCGCCGCACCGCGTCACCGCCCCTGCGCGCGCATCCATAAGATGCGCAGCCCCTCGAGGCCCAGGTCCACGTTGACGGTGTCGATGGAGCGCGCGACGTTGGCGATCAGGGTGGCGTGGCCGCCGGTGGCGATGACCTTGGGCGTGCCCGCCATCTCCGCCTTCATACGGTCCACGACCCCGTCCACCAGGCCGGCGTAGCCGTAGACGACGCCGGACTGAATGTTGGTCTCGGTGTTGCGGCCGATCGCCTCCTTCGGGCGCACCAGCTCCACCCGGTACAGCCGCGCGGCGCGCGCGATCAGCGCCTCGGTCGCGGTGGAGATGCCTGGCGCGATGGCGCCGCCGATGAACTCGCCGGCGGCATTCACGCAGTCGAACGTCGTGGCGGTTCCCAGATCGACCACGATGAGCGGGGGCCCGTAGAGGGCCGCGGCGGCGACCGACTTGGTGATCCGGTCGGCGCCGACCTCGCGCGGGTGGTCGACGGCGAGCGGCATCGTGACGCCCACGCCGGGCTCGACGGAGTACGGCACGAGATTGAAGTACTTCTCGCACATCCACTCGAGCGTCTGCTGCACCGGCGGGACCACGTTGGAGATGGCGACGCCGTCGATCTGGCGCGGCTCGATGCCGCGCGTGCGCAGCAGCGTCTCGATGAAGAGCCCGTACTCGTCGGCCGTCTGCTCGCGGCGGCTCGTGAGCCGCCAGGACACCCTCAGGGTCGCCCCGTCGTAGACGCCCACCTTCGTGTTCGTGTTGCCGACCTCGAGCACGAGGAGCATGTCAGACGACCTCCAGCTCGCCGGCCACCACGCGGTGCCGCCGCGCGCCGTCCTCGAGCACGAGGGCGCCGTCGACGTCGAGGTCCACGGCCACCCCGGTGACCCCGTCCACCGAGACGCGGCGGCCGATCGTGTCGGCCAACTCCAGCCAGCGCGCGCGCACGGGCGCCAGGCCGTCACGCTCCATCCGGCCGCGCCAGCCGTCGAAGGCCTCGAGCAGCGCCGTCAGCGCCGCGTCGCGCTCCACCGCGCGGCCCGTCTCGAGCGCCACCGACGTCGCACGCGCCGCCAGCGCGGCCGGGAATGCGCGCTGGCCGAGATTGAGGCCGATGCCGACCGCGATCACCGCCGCCCCGCCGGCGGCACCCGGACCGGCGGCGGGCGTGCGGCTCTCGAGGAGGATGCCCGCGATCTTGCGGCCGCCGACGAGGATGTCGTTCGGCCACTTGAGCCGGGCGCCGATGCCGGCGAGGCGCGCGAGGGCGTCGGCCACGGCCAGCGCGCTCACGAGCGAGTAGCCGCCCCAGCGCTCGGGCGCGGTGCGCGGACGGACGAGGATGGAGGTCAAGAGACTCGTGCCGGCCGGCGCGTCCCACGCGCGGCCGCGGCGGCCGCGTCCGGCGGCCTGGTAGTCGGCGACCACGACCGTGCGGTCGGGCGCATCCTGCGCGGCGAGGTCGAAGATCGTGCCCTGCGTGGAGTCCACGCGCGGCAGGTGAACGATGGTCATCCGACCCATTCCAGGCTCGCGACGAGCTTGTCGCGCAGCGCCTCCTGCTCGACGAGCTTCTCGCGCTCCTTCTCCACGATCTCCGCCGGCGCGCGCTCCGCGAACTCCGGGCGCGCGAGCTTGGCGCGGCCGAAGGCGATCGCCTCCTCCGCGCGACGGATCTCTTTCTCCAGTCGCTGCCGCTCGGCCGCGAGGTCGACGACGCCCTCGAGCGCCACGTGGAGCTCGGTGCCCCCCACCACGCCGAGCGCCGAATTGCGCGGGCGGGTGGCGCGCGGATCCACGGTCAGCGTGGCCCGCGCGAGCGACTGCACGAGCGGCGCGTGCGCGCGCAGGAGAGCGGTGTGGCCGCCGGCGGGCTTCGCGGTGACCGCCAGCGTGGTGCCCGGCGGCACGCGCATCTCGCCGCGGATGTTGCGGATCGCGGTCACCGCGCCCATGACGACGCCCATGTCGCGCTCGGCGGCCGCGTCGACCTGCCGGCGCGACGCGGTCGGATAGGGCGCGATCATGATCGAGTCCCCCTCGTGCGGCAGCCGCTGCCAGATCTCCTCCGTGATGAACGGCATGAACGGATGCAGCAGACGGAGCGTGCTCTCGAGCGTGGTCACCAGCGTGTGCTGCGTGGCGAGGCGCCGCGCCGCATCGTCGCCGCGGTAGAGGTCGAGCTTGGCGATCTCGAGATACCAGTCGCAGACCTCGCTCCACACGAACTGGTAGAGCGTGGACGTCGCGTCGCTGAAGCGGTAGCTCGCGAGCGCGGCGCGGACGTCCATCGTCGCGGCCGCCAGCCGGCTCTCGATCCAGCGCGCGGCGAGATCAGGTCGCGGGCGGCGCGCCGCCGCGGCGGCGTCGTAGCCCTCGAGGTTCGACAGCACTAGCCGCGAGGCGTTCCATAGCTTGTTGGCGAAGTTGCGCGACGCTTCGAGCCGATCCTCGGTGATGCGCACGTCGCGCACGCTGGGGGCGGCCAGGCCGGCCATCGTGAAACGCAGGGCGTCGGTGCCGTAGCGGTCCATGAGGACGAGCGGATCCACCACGTTCCCGCGCGTCTTGGACATCTTCTGGCCTTCGGGGTCGCGGACGAGCGTGTGGATGTAGACGTCGTGGAACGGCACCTGGCGCATGACCTGGAGCCCGAGCATGGCCATGCGCGCGACCCAAAAAAAGAGGATGTCATAGCCGGTGACGAGCAGCGACGTCGGATAAAACGTCTTCAGCTCGAGCGTCTTGTCGGGCCAGCCCAGCGTCGAGAACGGCCAGAGCCCGGAGGAGAACCACGTGTCGAGCACGTCGGGATCCTGGCGCACCGGCCCCTTGCACGTCGGACAGGCCGTGAGATCCGCGCGTGAGACGTGGATCGAGCCGTCGCGCTCGCAGTACCAGGCGGGGATGCGATGGCCCCACCAGAGCTGTCGTGAGATGCACCACGGCCGGATGTTGTTCATCCAGTGGTAGTAGGTCTTCGTCCAGCTCTCCGGGATGATCCGGATCTTGCCGGTGCGCACCGCGGACACCGCTTTGCGCGCCAGCGGCTTGACGTTCACGTACCACTGCTTGGAGACGAGCGGCTCCACCACCGTCTTGCAGCGGTAGCAGACACCGACGGCGTGCCGGTACGGCTCGATGCGCTCGATGAGGCCGAGCGCCTGCATGTCCTCGACGATCTTCTTACGGGTCTCGAAGCGGTCCATGCCGGCGTACTTGCCGGCGGCCGCCGTCATCTTGCCGTCGAAGCCGATGACCGTGCGGATGGGCAGCTTGTGGCGACGCCCGATCTCGAAGTCGATCGGATCGTGGCCCGGCGTGACCTTGATGACGCCGGTGCCGAACTTCGGGTCGACCGCGGCGTCGGCGACGACCTTGACCCGAATGTTGCCGTCGACCGACGGAATGTCGAGCGTCTTGCCGACGTACTTCTTGTAGCGCTTGTCCTTGGGGTGCACGGCGAGGCCGGTGTCGCCGAGCTTCGTCTCCGGGCGCACGGTGCCGAGCGTGAGCGGGCCGTACTTGATGTAGACGAACTCGGCGTCGCGCTCCTCGCGCTCGACCTCGAGGTCCGAGAGCACCGTCTGACAACGCGGGCACCAGTTGACGATGTAGTCGTCGCGATAGATCAGCTTCTCGGCATACAGGCGCACGAAGACCTCGCGCACGGCGCGCGACAGGCCGGCGTCCATCGTGAAGCGCTCGTGAGACCAATCGCAGGAGGCGCCGAGCCGCTTGAGCTGGCGGATGATCGTGCCGCCGGACTCCTCCTTCCAGCGCCACACCCGGCGCAGGAACTCCTCACGGCCGACCTCGTCCTTCGTCTTACCCTCGGCGGCGAGCTGGCGCTCCACGACCACCTGCGTCGCGATGCCCGCGTGGTCGGTGCCGGGGACCCACAGCGTGTTGAAGCGGTCCATGCGCTTCATGCGCACCATGACGTCCTGCAGCGTGATGTCGAGCGCGTGCCCCATGTGCAGCGAGCCGGTGACGTTCGGCGGCGGGATGACGATCGAAAACGGCTTCTTCTTCGACGGCAGCTCGGGCCGGAAGTAGCCGTGCTTTTCCCAGACCGGATACCAGCGCTCCTCGACGGCGGCAGGCTCGTAGCGGTCGGAGATGGCGGTGGTGTCGTGCGACGGGTCGCTCATGCGGGGTGCGTCATTGTAACGGGGTCCGTCGCTCATTGCATCACCGGCGCCGCGGCCGTCAGGCGCCAGCGGACGCCGGCGCGGCGGAACGTGAGGTTCCACGGCCGTCGATCCGCGCTCGTGGCCGCGATCGAGACGGTCTCGCGCACGCCGTCGGCGGCGTCGCATGCGGGCTCGGGGACCAGCGCCGGCAGCCGCGCGCGCAGGGCGGCGTCGGGGACGAGCGCCGCCAGCGACGGCTCGTCGCCCTCGGCGAGGGCCGCGAACAGCCGCGCGACGGCCGCGTGCAGGTCGCGGTGCCACGCGTTGTGCTGCTGCCGGCTCACGCGGGTCAGGGTACTCTGCGCCGGCGCCAGCCGGTACACGTCCTCCTGCTCGGTCTGGCCGTCGCAGCCCGGCGTCCAGCCCGGATAGTGCAGCTCGTAGCGCAGGCGGATCTCACCGGGACGCACGGCCCACGCGCGCGCGTGGAGACCCTCGGGGAAGAGCGTGGCGGTCGACCAGGTGACGCGCACGCCGTCGGCGTGGGCGCGCACCAGATCGACGCGCAGCGGCCGCGTGCCGCGTCCGGAGGGCGCGCCCTCCCAGGTGGCGAGGAACTGCGGCTCCCCTGCCCCCGCGAGCGGGGTGACGCTCGGCCGGCCCTCGCGATAGAGCGTCGCCAGCAGCGCCGCCTCGTCCCGCAGCGGGCCATACACGCGCACGCTGTTGCCCCCGCCCGCCTCGGTGAGGCGGAAGGCGCCGACGAAGAGCCGGCCGAGCCGCGTGAGCCGAATCTGCGCGCCGCCCCAGGCCTCGCCGAACGCGTCGAGCCGATCTTGCAGGAACTCGGGGGAGGCGAAGACGCCGCCGGAGGCCAGGCTGTCGACGATCTCATCGTCGAGCAGCGCGTAGATGTCGCGGTACGCCTCGGCCGGATTATCGGGCTCGGCGAGGTCGCCGAGGGCGAGGCGGGAGGCGGCCAACTCCCGGAAGCGCTCGAGGCGGTCGGGTGCGCGCCCCGTCCACGCGCGCGTCGCCGCGAGCGTCCCGGTCGCGGCAATCGTGACGAGGAGGGCGGCGAGGACCGTGAGCAGCGTCCGGCGCCGAAGGCGCGTCACGGGGGGTATGGTACAACAGTCGCGTGAAGGCGCCAGGGCTGCCGGTCCTCGACCGCTATCTGATCAGCGAGCTGATCTCTCCCTTCTGCTTCGGCGGCGCGCTCTTCACGTTCTTCCTCGTCATCGACCGCATCTACCATCTGACCGACCTCGTCATCACCAAGGGC
>Ga0209807_1000989_pt1 | contig 13313 bp, 9 predicted proteins | sample GraSoiAngelo_154_FD_186168 | JGI IMG/M metagenome (GOLD analysis project Ga0209807, IMG submission 186168) | Grasslands soil microbial communities from the Angelo Coastal Reserve, California, USA - 14_1009_13_20cm (SPAdes) (version 2) | ecosystem: Environmental > Terrestrial > Soil > Grasslands ... | reverse complement strand
ACATGCGCACGCTCGCATCGGCGTCATCGACGCCGAGCGCGCGCTGAAGGCTCCCGGCGTCGCCGGCGTGGTGACCTTCGCCGATCTCGGGGAGGCGGCCCGCCCGCTGCCGGTCGTGCCGCCCCACCCGATGCTGCGCGCGAAGAATTTCTGTCTGCTCGCCGGCGACCGGGCGCGCTTCGTCGGCGAGGCTGTGGCCGTGGTGCTGGCGGACACCCGTTACGCGGCCGAGGACGCGCGCGCGCTGGTCGACGTCGCATACGAGCCGCTGCCCTCCGTGCAGGAGCCGACCGCGCCGGGATCGGCGCTCGTTCACGACGACATCGCCGGCAACCTGGCGGGCCGCCTGACGCTGTCGCGTGGCGACGTCACCACCGCGCTGGCCGCGGCGCCCCGACGCGCGAGCCTGAGGCTGACGATCGGCCGGGCCGGCGGCCAGCCGATGGAGACGCGCGGGCTGATCGCCGAGTACAACGCGATGGCGGGGCTCCTCACGGTGTGGGCGTCGTCCCAGGTCCCACACCAGGTGCGGCAATTCGTCTGCGATCTCCTCGGCCTGCCACCGCACCGCGTGCGTGTGGTGGCCCCGGACGTCGGCGGCGGATTCGGCGCCAAGCTCATCGTCTATCCCGAGGACGTGCTCATTCCATTCCTTGCCCTGCGCTTCGGCCGCCCGGTGCGGTGGGTCGAGGATCGCCTCGAGCACATGCTGACGGCCACGCAGGAGCGCACGCAGGTCCACACGGTGAGCGTCGGCTTCGACGACGAGGGACGGCTGCTGGCCCTGCGCGATCAGTTCGTCCACGACACGGGCGCCTACACGCCACGCGGGCTCGTGGTGCCGCTGCTGAGCGCCTCGATGCTGGCGGGCCCGTACCGCGTCCCGAACGTCGAGGTGAGCTTCGACAGCGTCTACACCCACCGCGTGCCGGTCACACCGTACCGCGGCGCCGGCCAGCCACAGGCGGTGTTCGTCATCGAGCGGGTGATGGACCTGATCGCCCGCGAGACGGGACGCGACCGCGCCGCCGTCCGCTTCGCCAACCTCGTGCAGCCGGCCGAGATGCCGTACGACGTCGGGCTGCCGAACTATCGCGGCTCGGGCAACGTCGTCTACGACAGCGGCGACTATCCGGCCGTCCTTCGCCGCGCGATGGAGATGGCGGACTACGAGCAACTCGCGAAGGAATGCCTGCGCGCCCGTCAGGACGGCCGCCTGCTCGGGCTCGGCGTCGCGTGCTACGTGGAGCTGACCGGCGTGGGCCCGTTCGAGGGCGCGACGATTCGCGCCGACGCCGCGGGACGCATCGCCGTCTTCACCGGCGTGCCCTCGCAGGGGCAGGGGCTGGAGACCACGCTGGCCCAGGTCGCCGCCGGCGAGCTCGGCGTCACCCCGGACGAGGTGAGCGTGATCGGCGGCGACACGCTCGGTATCGGGCAGGGGGTCGGCACCTTCGCGAGCCGCGCCGCCGTCGTCGGCGGCAGCGCGGTCGCGCTGGCCGCACGCGCGCTGCGCGCCAAGGCCGTCCGCCTCGCCGCGCAGCAGCTGGGCGTCGCGGAGGACGACGTCCAGCAGAACGGCACCGTATTCGTCGAGCGCGCCAACCCCGAGCGCCGGATCGAGCTCGGACGGCTGGCCGCCGTCGCGGCGATGGCCGGCGCCGCGCACGGTGTCGCGCCCGGGCTGGAGGCCACGCACTACTTCCAGCCTCCCGACATCGCGTATGCGAGCGGTGCTCACGTGGTGCTGGCCGAGCTCGATGCGGACACGATGCGGGTGCGGATCGGCGGGTACTGGGTGAGCCACGACAGCGGCCGGCTCATCAACCCGACGATCGTCGAGGGTCAGATCCAGGGCGCCGTCGCGCTCGGCCTGGGCAGCGCGCTGTTCGAGGAGATTCGCTACGACGCGGCCGGCCAGCCGCTGGCCGCCACCTATATGGACTACGCGCTGCCGCGCAGCGACGACGTGCCGCCGATGCAGATCGATCACCTCGAGACCCCCTCGCCGCTGAACCCGCTGGGCCTCAAGGGCGTCGGCGAATCCGGCACGCTGCCCGTCGCCGCCGTGGTGGCCTCGGCGGTCGAGGACGCGCTCGCTCCGCGCGGGATCCGCGTCGAGCAGATGCCGCTCACGCCGGCGGCGCTGCGCCGGCTGCTGCGTCCGGAGCTCGGGTAGCTTGACACGGCCTCGGCAACGCAGTTTCATGGCCGCGCGCGCCGCGTGCGCGCGTTGGGAGGTCTGATGCGCTCGGATCGCGTGCTGGCGACCATCGATTTCCACACGGCCGGGATCGGGATGCGGCTCCTCACGAGCGGTCTTGGCCACCTGCCGGGTGCCACCATCGCGGACAAGCGCCGGTGGTTCCAGGAGCATCTCGACCATCTCCGAACGGGCCTCTGCCTGGAGCCCCGGGGTCACCGGGGAATGCTGATCGCGGTGATGACCGAGCCCGTGACGCCCGGCGCGCAGTTCGGGCTGTTCTTCATCTATCCCGGCGGCTATTACGTCTCCTGCGGCGAGGGCACGATCGGCGCGGCGACAGTGGCGATCGAGACCGGGATGGTCGAGCGCCAGGGCGCCGAGACGCGGATCGTCATCGACACCGAGGCCGGCGCCGTGGAGACGATCGCCCGCTCGGAGGGCGATCGCGTGCGTGCCGTCACGCTGAAGTGGACGCCCTCGTTCGTGGCCCTGCCCGATCAGGTGGTGGAGGTCGAGGGCGTCGGCGAGGTCCCGCTCGACATCGCGGTCGGTGTCGGCAACGTCTTCGCCGTCGTGCAGGCGGAGCACGTCGGCGTCGCGGTCCGGCGCGAGCAGGTCAGGCGGATCGCCCAGCGCGGGATGGCCGTCCGCGAGGCGGTGAACGCCCAGCTCCGCATCGACGTCCCGGGCGTGGGCAAGACCACCGTCGACAACGTCCTCGTCCACGAGCTGCCGGACGCGCAGGGCGTGTCGCCCAACGCGCTCGTGTGGGGCCCGGGCCAGGTGGACGCAGCACCCTGCGGCTCCGGCACGTGCGCGCGCATGGCGCTGTTTCACCACCGCGGCATGATGACCGTCGGCGACACGTTCGTGAGCCGCGGGCTCCTCGGCCTCGACTTCACGGGGCGCATCGCGGGAGAGAGCGCGGTAGAGGGGCGCGCCGCGATCCTGCCGGAGATCACGGGGACGGCCTATCTCACCGGCTTCAGCCAGTTCCTGTTCGATCCGGCCGATCCCGTGCGGGCCGGATTCCTCCTCGACGCGTGAGGCGCCCGCGATGAAGACGCTCGTCCTCGGTGGCGGGGTCGTCGGCGTCACGACCGCGTACTTCCTGGCCAAGGCCGGCCACGAGGTCACGCTCGTCGAAGAAAAGGACGCCGTCGGGCTCGAGGCGACCGGCGGCAACGCGGGGATCATCGCGCCCGGCCACTCGTTCGCGTGGGCGTCGCCGCGCGCGCCGCGCATGCTCTGGCAATCGCTGCGCGGCGCGGAGACGGCGATCCGCGTCCGGCTCACCGCCGACCCGCGGCTCTACGCGTGGGGCCTGCGCTTCCTGCGCGAGTGCACGTCCGCGCGCGCGCGCCGCAACACGCTCATCAAGCTCCGTCTCTGCCAGTACAGCCAGCGGGTGATGGACGAGCTGGTGCGCGCGGAGGGCATCGAGTACCAGGCGATCTACAAGGGCGCGCTCTACATGCATCGCGACCCCGCCGAGTTCGAGGCGGGCATCAAGAAGATGGCGCTGCTGGCCGAGCACGGGCAGAAGCAGGAGATCCTGGACGCGAACGCGCTGGCGCGGCTCGAGCCCGCGTTCGAGCCGGTCAAGAGCAAGATCGCCGGCGCCATCCGCGACCTCGGCGATTCGAGCGGCGACTCGCGCCTGTTCAGCGAGGCGCTGGCGCGCGTCGCACGCGACAAGCACGGCCTGACGATCAAGCTCGGCACGCGCGTCGGCGCCCTGCGCGCGGACGGCGACCGCATCGGCGGCGTGGTGACGAGCGGCGGCCTGCTCACCGCGGACAGCTACGTGCTGGCCCTCGGCGTGGGCGCGCCGATCGTCGCGCGGACCGCCGGCGTGAGCCTGCCGATCTATCCGGCCAAGGGCTACTCGTCGACGTTTCCGCTCAAGCCCGGTGGTCTCGCGCCGACGATCTCCGGCGTCGACGAGCAGTGGCTGGTCGGCTGGTCCCGGCTCGGCGACCGGCTGCGGCTGACGTCGACCGCGGAGTTCGCCGGCTACGACTGGGGCTGGACGCCGCGCGACTTCAACAACATCCTTCGGCTCGCGCGCGACCTCTTTCCCGAGGCCGCCGACTACGAGCGCGGCGAGTACCGCGCGTGCCTGCGCCCGATGACGCCCGACGGCCCGCCCATCCTCGGCCTCGCCCGCCACCGCAACCTCTTCCTCAACTGCGGGCACGGTCACATGGGCTGGACGATGGCGTGCGGCACCGCGCGTATCGTGACCGACCTCATGACCGGCCGGATGCCGGACCTCGACCTGGAGGGGCTGACCGTCCGGCGGTGACAGGGAGACTCTCATGAACTACGGTGTCGTGCTTCCGATCTGGCAGCTGACGATCGCTGACGCGGAGTCGCTGACGGCTCGAGCGGAGCAGCTGGGTCTCGACGGCGTCTTCGTTCCCGACCACATCCTGGCCAAGCCGGCCACGACGCAGCACTATGGTGGCCACTGGCCCGATCCCTTCTCGCTGCTCGCGTATCTGGCGGGGCGGACGCAGCGCATTCGCCTCGGCGCCAGCGTCATCGTGCTGCCGTACCGGAGCGCCCTGGTGGCGGCCAAAGCCGCCGCCACGGTCGACCAGGCGTCGGGCGGCCGCTTCATCTTCGGCGTCGGCGTGGGCTGGGACGAGGCCGAGTTCGAGGATCTCCGCCTGCCCTTCCGCGAGCGCGGACGTCTGAGCGACGACTACATCCGGGCCATCAAGGCCGCCTGGGCCAACGATATTCCGGAGTACAAGGGCAGCCACGTGAGCTTCAGCGGGGCCACGTTCTCGCCCCGTCCTCTGCAGCGGCCGCACCCGCCGATCTGGGTCGGCGGGGCGCCGGGCGCCGTGTCGGCGCCGGCGGTGCGCCGCTGCGCCGAGCTGGGCGACGCCTGGCATCCGCTGGGGCTCAGCCTCGACGATATCGAGAAAGGCTTCGCGACGCTGCGCGACCTCGCCGCCCGGCGCGGCCGGCGCGAGGCGCTCGGCCTCGCGCCGCGTAATCTGCTCGACCTCACGGAATCGCCGAAGGGGAGCGGGCGCGCGGCGTTTGCTGGCTCCGTGGCCGAGGTGGCGTCCGACGTGCGCCGGGTGCGGGCGCTCGGCGCCGACTGGATGACGTTCGACCTGCCGCGAGCGGGCGTACCCGCGATGGTGCGCGCGATGGAGCGCCTGGCCGGAGAGGTGAAGCCGGCCGTGGCGTAGTGCCGGATCCGTTCGCGGTTCGTGCAGCCGCGATGTAGGAGGGACGTCGATGCCCAAGATGCCTGACATCATCCCGGTCACCGATCTGCGACAGCATGCGGCGGCGGCTCTCAAGCAGGTTCGCGCGACAAAGGAGCCCCTCGTCATCACACAACGAGGGAGGGCGGCGGCCGTCATGCTCAGCGTCGAAGCGTACGAGCGCGCCGAACGTGAACGGCACATCCTTCGGCTACTCGCGCGCAGCGATCGCGAAATCCGAGCCGGGAAGGGATATGCGCTCGATGACGTTATGGTGGAGGCCGATCGCCTGCTCGCTGATACGTGAGACTGCGAGTCCGCTTCACGCCATCCGCCCGGCGCCAGTTTCTCGACGCGATCCTTTTCTGGTAGCTACTTCTCGCCGAGGTAGGTCTTGCGCACGAGGTCCGAGCGCAGCAGCGCGGCGGCGGCGTCGTGCAGCACGATGCGGCCGGTCTGGATCACGTAGCCCCGGTGCGCCACCCGCAGCGCCATCCGCGCGTTCTGCTCGACGAGCAGGATCGTCGTCCCCTGGCGGTTGATGTCCTGGATGATGCGGAAGATCGTCTCGACGAGGATCGGCGACAGACCCATCGAGGGCTCGTCGAGCAACAGCAGGCCGGGGCGCGCCATCAGCGCGCGAGAGATGGCGAGCATCTGCTGCTCGCCACCGGAGAGGGTACCGCCCTTCTGGGTGACGCGCTCGCGCAGGCGCGGGAAGAGCGCGAAGACGCGCTCGAGATCGGGCGCGATGCCGTCCCGGTCCGAGCGCACAAAGGCCCCGAGCTCGAGGTTTTCCAGCACGCTCATGCGCGGGAAGATGTGGCGGCCCTCCGGCGACTGCGCGATGCCCAGGCGCACGATGCGGTCCGTACTCATGGCGTCGAGGCGAGTCCCGTTGAAGCTCACGCTGCCCCGCCGCGGCCGCACGAGGCCCAGGATCGTGCGCAGAGTCGTGGTCTTGCCGGCGCCGTTGGCGCCGATCAGCGTCACGATCTCACCGCGCTCGACGGAGAGCGACAGTCCGCGCAGGGCCCGGATGTTGCCGTAATAGGTGTGGACGTCGGCGAGGTCGAGCACGGCGCCTAGGGGGGCGTGCCCCGGGCCGCCGGCTCCTGCTCGTAGCCGGTGCCCAGGTAGGCTTCGATCACGCGGGGGTGACGCTGGATCTCCGCCGGCGTGCCCTCGGCGATCCGCGTGCCGTAGTCGAGCACGGTGATGCGGTCGGAGATCCGCATGACGACCTCCATGTCGTGCTCGATGAGCAAGATCGACAGCGACAGCTCGCGCCGCAGCAGCCCGATCAGGTCGGTCAGCGTCTCGGTCTCGCGCGGATTCATTCCCGCCGTCGGCTCGTCGAGCAGCAGGAGCCGCGGCTCGGTCGCCAGCGCGCGGGCGATCTCCAGCCGGCGCTGATCGCCGTACGGGAGGTTACGGGCGAGCTCGTCTTCCTTGCCGATCAGACCGACGAACGCCAGCAGGCCGCGCGCCCGCTCGCGCGCGCGGCGCTCCTCCGCGATCACCCCGGGCGGCCGCAGCACGGCGCCGGCCACGGTGGCGGCGAGACGGCAGTGCTCGCCGACCAGCACGTTGTCGAGCACGGTCATGTGCGGGAACAGGCGGATCGACTGGAAGGTGCGGGCGATCCCGCGCGCGACGATGGCGTTGGGCCGCAGCCCGACCAGGCTCGCCCCCGCGAACGTGATCCGGCCGCCGTCGGTCCGCACGAGGCCGGTCACGACGTTGAAGAACGTCGTCTTGCCCGCGCCGTTGGGACCGATGAGACCGATGATGGCGCCGCGCGGAACGACGAGGTCGACGCCGTTGAGGGCGACGACGCCGCCGAAGGCCTTGGTGACGCCCCGCACGTCGAGGATCGCCGCCTCGTGCGCGGTGGGGCCGGACGTCACGCGCTCGCGCAGCCAGCCGGGAATCGCGTCGACGCGGAGCGGGGGTGACGGCTCGGGAGCGACCGGCTCGTCGACGTCGTCGCCGGCGGCGATCGGCTGGACCCGCCGCCCGGCGAGGCCTTGTGGCCGCAGGAGCATGACGAGCACGAGGCCGAGGCCGAAGAAGAACCAGCGCCAGAGGGTCAGGTCGATCGACGCCAGCACGGGCATGCCCGTCGTCCGTCCCAGCCAGCGGACGAGGAACGTCGTCTGCGACAGCACGACGCGGTCGAAGACGGTGATGAGCATCGCGCCCAGGATCACGCCGCGAATGCTGCCCGCGCCGCCCAGCACCACCATGCAGAGCAGCATGATCGACACCTGGAACTCGAAGGCGCCGGGCGTGATGGCCTGCAGCTTGGCGGCGTAGACGGAGCCCGCGAAGCCCGAGAACGAGGCGCCGAGCGCGAAGGCCAGCAGCTTGGTCGAGACGGGATTGACGCCGGTGCAGTCCGCGGCCGTCTCGTCCTCGCGAATAGCCATCCACGCGCGCCCCAGCCGCGAGTCGCGCAGCCGGCTCATCGCCCACACCGACAGCGCGCCGATGACGAGGATGAGGAAGTACCACGGCACCGGGTCCGTCTCGAAGGGCACGCCCGGCAGGTACGGGCGGCCCACCGGGTTCACGCCGTTCTCGCCGCCGGTGAGGTTGAGCCGCTCGATCGGCCGCCACGTGCCGATCTCCACGGTGACGTCGCCGAGGTTGCGGATCGCCACCGGGATGATCTCGCCGAACCCGAGGGTGATGATGGCCAGGTAGTCGCCGCGCACGCGCAGCGTCGGGGCGCCGATCACGACGCCGAGCAGCGCCGACATCGCGGCCGCCACCCAGATGCACAGCCAGAAGCTCCAGGCATGCCCGTAGAGGGGCGAGCCGAGCACGGGCGAGTTGAGCAGTCCCATCGCGTAGGCGCCGATGGCGAAGAACGCCGCGTAGCCGAGGTCGAGCAGCCCCGCATAGCCGACGACGATGTTGAGCCCCAGCGCGAGCAGCACGTAGATCATCCCGTCCGACACGGCGTGGACGGTCTGCCATCCCAGCGCCCGATCGACGAACGGGTACAGGAGCAGGCTCGCGACCAGCACCGTGCGGCCGAGCGCGCTCATGCCTTGTCCGCGCTCGCCTCACCCATGAGGCCGCGGGGACGGAACACGAGGACCACGATGAGGATCGAGAAGACGATCGCGTTGGTCCAGCGGGCGGAGATGTACTGGTCGCTCCACGCGGACAGGAATCCGATCAGCAGACCGCCGAGCGCGGCACCGCTCATGCTGCCGATGCCGCCCAGCACGGCCGCGGTGAAGGCCCGCAGTCCCGCCTGATAACCCATCCACCACTGGCCGATGTTGTAGTACATGCCCTGGATCAGCCCGGCCGCCCCCGCCAGGGCGCCGCCGACGAAGAACGTGACCAGGATCGTTCGCTCGACGTCGATGCCCATCGCCTGCGCGGTCTCCCGGTCCTGGGCCGTCGCGCGCATGGCCTTGCCCCAGCGCGTGCGCGTGACGAAATAATGCAGCGCCAGCATGAGCGGCAGGGTGGCGGCCACGACGAGCAGGTCCTTGCTCGTGACGAAGATGGCCGAGTCCACGCCGAACCACTCGCGCAGGATGTCGAACGACGGAAAGACGTCGGGATAGGCGATGGGCGCCGGCCCCTTCCAGAGCAGCGCCACGTTCTCGAGCATGAAGGACACGCCGATGGCCGTGATCAGCGGCGCCAGCCGCGTCGAGCGGCGCAGCGGCCGGTAGGCCACGCGATCGATGGCGACGTTGAGCGCCGCCGTCGTGAGCATCGTGAGGACGAACACGAGCGGCAGGATCGTCAGCAGCTGCCAGCCGGTGAGCGTCCCGGTGACACCGAGCAGGGTGAACCAGGCGAGCGAGATGAACAGGCCCAGCATGAAGACGTCGCCGTGGGCGAAGTTGATGAGCTCGATGATGCCGTACACCATCGTGTAGCCGAGCGCGATCAACGCGAAGACGGCGCCCCGGGTGAGCCCGTTGATGGATTGCTGAATTAGGACTTCCCACCAGGTCATGTGAACGTGGGGGGCCCCGAAACGGCCCCCCACACCCCCCAGCGCTCGTCGCGCCCCGGCGAAGCCGGGGCGCGCCTCGATCGTCGGGCCACCCTTGGCGGCGCTACTCGAGAATCGTCTCGAACTGGAACTTGCAGCCGACGGGGCTGTCGGCTTTCACGGCCTTGAAACCGGACATCGTGTCGTAGTCGACGTCACCGTTCTCGTCGAAGCTCCACTTGCCGTTGATCCCCTCGAAGCTCTTCGTCGCCGCGATGGCCTTGCGCACGGCCTCGCGCTTCTCGGTGACATCCTTCGTCTTCTCGATCACCGGCGCCGAGCGCTTGATCGCGTCGATGATGACGCGCGTGCCCTCGGCCGCGTAGAGCGCGTACGAGGTCGGCTCCTTGCCGAACTTCGCCTTGTAGGTCTCGTACGTCTTGGCGCCGACGCCCCGCATCTTCTCGAAGGGCAGGCCGGCGAAGGTCACGCGCATGTCGGTCGCCAGCGCGGCGTCGCAGGTGGCGCCCTTGAGGAGCTCTTCCTCCAGGAGGCCGTCGGGTCCCATGAAGCGGGTGCGCGGCGCCGTCAGGCCCACTTCCTTCATCTGCCGGATGATCACCTGGGCACCCGTCTCGATCACGCCGCCGAGGTAGACGAGGTCGGCGCCGGAGGCGCGGACCTTGGTGAGCACGGGCTTCTGGTCGGGCTGCTTCCAGTCGATGCCCTCGTTGGCGACGACGTTGAGCCCGATCTTCTTCGCGGTGGCCTCGAACACGTCGGCGATGCCCTTGCCGTACAGCTCCTGGTCGTTGAGGACGTAGACCTTCTTGGCGCCCATGCGCTTGGCCCACTTGGCGCCGACGGCGCCCTGGATGTCGTCGGCGGGGATCGGGCGGAAGTAGTTCACGAACCCACCGGGACGGTAGATCTCGGGCTCGCCGGGGGCGGCGCCGCGCTTCTTGGTGAGGCCGGGATACGTGTTGGCCGGCGTCACCTGCGCCATGTGGGCACGGTTGGTGATCGGAATCGAGACCTTGGCGGCACCGGAGTTGTAGGTGCCGATGTAGACGATGGCGAGCGGGTCGCCGACCGCCTTGTTCGCATTCTCCGCCTCGACGGCGCCGTCCCACTTGCCGGTCTGGGGCGAGGCGTCGTCCATGTTCACCACCTCGAGGCAATACCCGGCGACGGCGCCGTTGACCTCCGAGACCGCGAGGTCGACGCCGTTCTTCATGCCGGTGCCTTCCGGCAGCATGGCCCCCTGCATGGGCCACGAGGTGTACAGACGCAGCTTGCCCTTCGGGCATTGCTGCGCGGCCGCGTTGCCGCCGGCGGCGGCAAAGGCGAAGAGCACGATGGCGACCCCAGCGATCCGTGAGAATCTCATGACTGGTCCTCCCGCTCGACCGAGATGGCGGGTATGAGACTATGCCGGCTCGCGCGTTGTCAACTGAACTGGGCCGTGGCGAGGTGAGGCGATGGCGCAACCACACGTGATCTACCAGGCGAAGCCGGGCTCGGCCCTCGAGGTGAACCGTGACTTCTACGCGCGCCTGGGGCCGGCCGCCGGCAAGCGAACGCTCGTCGAGCGGTTCGTCATCCCGCGGCGCTCGGGGCGGGCGTGGCCGGTCCGGGCGGGACAGATCTTTCGCATCGTGGCGGTCGAGGGGCCACAGGTGGCGGACCTCAACGTCTGGAATCTCGCGAACCCGCGCGAGCGCTTCTGGGCGTCGCGCTCGCGCCAGCTCCATCAGGCGCACGTCAGCACCTTCGACCGGCTGTGGTCGTGCCTGCCCTACCTGCGCCCGATGCTGACGATCACCGGCGACAGCGTGCAGTACGGTCGCGACGCCGACGGCGGCGGCTGCCACGACCTGCTCGGCACCCGCTGCGATCCCTACGTGCACAAGCTGCTCAACGGCGAGGAGTGGGACGTCTGCTGCCACTCGAATCTGGTGCGGGCGGTGGCGCCCTATCACCTGACCGAGCTCGACGTGCACGACGTGCTGAACGTGTTCCAGGTCACCGGCCTCACCGCCGAGGGGCGCTACTTCACGAAGCCGAGCCCCGCGAAGGCCGGCGACTTCATCGAGTTCTTCGCCGAGCTCGACGTGCTGGCCGCGCTCTCGGTGTGCCCGCACGGCGATATGTCCAAGCCGGTGTGGGGAGCAGGCGCGGGCGACGGGCTCGACATCTGCCGCCCGCTCGCCATCGAGATCTGGCAGCCGGCGTCCGAGCTGCTCGCGGGCTGGACGTCGCCGGCGCCGTCGGACTATCGCGGCGGCCACGGACTGAAGAGTCCATGAGCCTGGTGACGATTCCCGCCCGGCGGGGCAAGGCGGCGCGCGTGCGCGCGGGGCAGCGCATCCGCGTCGTGAACACGCACGGCACCCAGGTGGTCGACGCGTGGGCCTTCGACGCGCAGGACTCGACCGAGTGGATGGCGATGGAGGCCAGCCGCGCGTGGTTCATGAAGCTGGCCGCGGCCGTCGGCGACTCGTTCGTGACCAACCGGCGGCGGCCGATCCTGACGCTGGTCGAGGATACGTCGGGTTGCGCGCACGACACGCTGATGGCGCCGTGCGATGCCGACCGCTATGGACTGCTCGGCGTGAAGGGCCATCACGACAACTGCCGCGACAACCTGCACGCCGCGCTGGCCGAGCTGGGAGTGAAGATCCCGGCCACGCCGCCCTCGCTCAACCTGTTCATGAACATCCCGTGGACGGCGGACGGGGAGCTGGCGTGGGGCGAGCCGGTCTCGACGCCCGGCAGCTACGCGCTCTTCCGCGCCGAGATGGATCTGGTGGTCGCGTTCTCCGCCTGCCCGCAAGATATTCTGCCGATCAACGGTCTCACCGGACACACGATGGAGGCACACTTCAGCATCGAGTAGCCCGGGAGATCCCACGGAGGCCCCGCCATGGAGCGACAGTTCGATCTCGTGGTCGTCGGGACGGGGGTGACGTCGGCGGTCGCGTCACGCTGCCGCGAGGCCGGCTGGACGGTCGCCGTGATCGACTCCAGGCCGTTCGGAGGCACGTGCGCGCTCCGCGGCTGCGTCCCGAAGAAGATCCTGGTCGGCGCCGCCGAGGCGGTGCAGGCTGCGCGCGACCTCGCCGGCCACGGCGTGCGCGCCGACGGAGTGACGCTCGCCTGGCCCGAGCTGATGCGCTTCAAGCGCTCGATGGTCGATCCCACGCCGCGGCGCACCGAGGAGGCCTGGGCGAAGATCGGGGTCGAGCCGTTCCACGGCCGGGCCCGGTTCGTCGGCCCGACGATGCTGGCGATCGGCGAGGATCGACTCGTCGGTCGGCGCATTCTCCTCGCGGCCGGCGCGAAGCCGGCGCCGCTGTCGTTCGCCGGTGCCGAGCGGCTGACGACGAGCGAGGAGTTCCTGAACCTCGATCGGCTGCCCTCACGCCTGGTCTTTGTCGGCGGTGGCTACATCTCGTTCGAGTTCGCCCACGTCGCCGCGCGCGCGGGCGCCGAGGTGACCATCGTCCACCGCGCCAGCCGACCGCTCGAAGCGTTCGACCCCGACATGGTGGATCTGCTCGTCAAGCGCACGCGCGAGCTCGGCATCCGGGTGGAGCTCGACACCGAGGTCCGCGGCGTCGACGCGGCAGCTGGCGGCGTGGTCGTGCGCGGTCTCCAGAACGGCGCCGAGCGGCGCTTCGAGGCCGACCTGGCCGTGCATGGCGCCGGCCGCGTGCCGGACATCGACGATCTCGATCTCGACGTCGCGGGCGTCAAGCGCGAGAAGGGCGGCATCATCGTGAATCAATTCTTGCAGTCGGTGTCTAACCCCGCCGTCTATGCCGGCGGCGATGCCGCCGCCAACGGCCCGCAACTGACCCCCAAGGCCGACCACGACGCGCTGGTGCTCACCGCAAACCTTCTG
>Ga0209807_1000985_pt1 | contig 13352 bp, 14 predicted proteins | sample GraSoiAngelo_154_FD_186168 | JGI IMG/M metagenome (GOLD analysis project Ga0209807, IMG submission 186168) | Grasslands soil microbial communities from the Angelo Coastal Reserve, California, USA - 14_1009_13_20cm (SPAdes) (version 2) | ecosystem: Environmental > Terrestrial > Soil > Grasslands ... | reverse complement strand
TGCGGGAGAAGCAAGCATCTTTATCTATCCCGGATACAAGTTTCGTGTGGCCGGTGCGTTGCTTACCAATTTCCATCTGCCGCAATCGACATTGCTGATGCTGGTATGCGCTTTCGCGGGGACTGAGCGAGTGCTGGCCACCTATCGGCGCGCGGTTGAGCAGAGATACCGGTTCTATTCGTACGGTGATTGCATGTTTCTTGAATAACATTGGAGCTATACTGGCAGGGGTGAAACATGAGTACACAGGTTCTGTCTAGGCAAGTGCCGATCAACGAATTCGTCGCAGGTCTGCGAAAATTTCCCGACTCCGCATTCGGCCATGTGGACGAGATATTTGATTTTCTGAAACGAACACCCGTCTCGCCTGAAACGCTTGGTCCCTATTTGACTTGGGATCGCCAGCATTACACTAGAAATCTTATCGATAAAACGCCGTTATACGAGTTGATCGCAATCTGTTGGGAAGTTGGGCAGATCAGCTCGGTACACAACCATCGCGACCAGAATTGCTGGATGGCCGTGCCCATCGGCAGGCTGCAAGTAGAAAATTTTCGGGTTCTCGCTCAGGACCTCGATGCCGGAAAATGCCACCTGGAGCCTTCCAACACGTGCGAGATGAATTCGGCCAATCCCTGTGCCGTCGATCCGCACGAGCCAGTTCATAGGGTGCTAAATCCGCGCGAGTTTAACGAAAGGGCCGTCAGCCTGCACGTATACTCGCGTCCCTTTAACACGTGCGTGGTCTATTCCCCCGAACATGGCACCTGCGGAGTGATTGAACTTCATTACAACACTGAATACGGCCGCCCTGTGAAGGTCTAACTGATTCACCTCTGCTGCGGCTGTTAAAATTGACTGTTGCCTTCCCAAAGAAAATCATCTGCAGTCGCCGAAAAAACTGCCATTTCCGCAGAACCAAAGCCGTCTGCGCCGAAGCCCAGTCTCAGCATGGCCGATGGACGACGCATCTTCCTGATCGACGCCATGTCATTCATCTTCCGCGCCTACCATGCCATGGCGCGGCAGAGAGGTATGTCGACGAAAACCGGGTTGCCCACGGCAGCGACATACGTTTTCGTCAACATGCTTCGCAAGTTGCGCGATGACTTCTCCCCAGAGTACCTGGCGGCAGTTTTCGATGTCGCTGCTCCAACATTTCGCGATCGGCAGGCAGGCGAAATCACGAGTGTGCGCCGATTCGATTTGAAGACTCAGACCTTCCAGGAGATTGAATACCGAGGCTACAAAGCAAATCGCAGCGAGATGCCCGGTGACCTGGCACAGCAGCTTCCCTATATTCGCCGCGCGCTCGAAGCCTATCGAATTCCGATTCTCGAGCTCGGAGGCTATGAGGCCGACGACGTTATTGGCACGCTGGCGAAGAAAGCTGCAGTGCAGTCCTATTTGGTGTACGTCGTCTCCAGCGATAAGGACATGTTGCAGCTCGTTAATGATCGCGTTCTGGTGCTTAACCCTCCGAAAGACAACCTGATCTGCGACGCGGCAAAAGTCGAGGAGATTCTTGGTGTCCCGCCCGAGCGCGTGGTAGACGTCATGGCGCTGCGTGGCGACAGTATTGACAATATCCCCGGAGCGCCAGGCATCGGCGACAAGGGTTCGGTTGAACTGATCAAGCAATTTGGAACCGTCGAAGCAGCTCTGGACCACGCCGCCGAGGTTCAGAGAAGAACCTATCGCGAGTCTCTGCAAAACAATCGCGAAGCAGTTTTGATCAGCAAAAAACTGGCGACCATCGATTGCGACGTCCCGATCGAGCTGGATGTTCAGGCAATGAAGGCTGGGGAGCCGGATATTCAGGCTCTGCGCGCGCTGTTCACACAACTGGAATTCACATCGTTGCTCAGGGATTTGCTTCCGGTTGTGGAGGTGACCGAGGCGGAGTACCGCGAAGCCAAGTCTGCTGCGGATATTGAAGTGGAACTTGACGCGCTTCCGCCAGGTGGCGCGCTGGCCGTGGCTATTGATTCTCAAGCCCAGCCTGCACCGACTGAAGAAGAAGAAGCGGGAGAAGCGGAAGAGATGCTTCCGCTCACGAGTACAGTCGCGCCGCCTAAGCCAGCCAGATGCATTGCCATTTCGTCCACGGCTGGAAAGGCTCTAACCATCCCAGCAGAAGGGGCCATGGCATCCCGCCTTAGAGATATTCTTTCTGACGAAAGACTGCCCAAAGCAATTCACGACTACAAAGCCGTAATTCATTCCCTCGCCGAGCAGCAGGGAATTATTCTTCGCCGCGTCCAGCATGATCCTATGCTGTATTCCTATCTCCTCGATCCGACTTACTCATCGCATCGGCTGCCCGACGTTGCCTTGCGGCGGTTCAGTTTAAAGTTGAGCGGCAACGTAGCGGAGGCCGCAGATATCACTGGCCGGCTCGCAAGCACTCTTCGCCAGGAAGTTGAGGAATGTGGGCTGCTGAAGGTCTATGAAGAGATCGATCTACCGCTGGTTCCGGTACTGGCGCGCATAGAGCAATCGGGAGTGAAGATAGATCGCAAGGCGCTTTCGGAGATGTCGTCGCGGCTGGAGCACGAGGTTGAAATCAAAGCGCGCGAAATTTACGAACAGGCTGGATGCGACTTCAATATCAATTCGCCCCGCCAGCTTGGGGATGTGCTTTTCAACAAGCTCAATCTGCCCAAGCCGGTGAAGTACGGAAAAGGCAAGACAATTTCCACCGCCGTCGATGTGCTCGAAGCGTTGGCAGCTAATCACGAAGTGCCGCGCCTGGTGCTCGAATATCGCCAATTGGCTAAGCTGAAATCCACTTATGTGGACGCTCTGCCCGCGCTGCTCAACTCAAGCACTGGACGCCTGCACACAACTTTCAGCCAAACAGGAACGGCAACCGGCAGGCTATCATCCGCCAATCCCAATCTGCAGAACATTCCCATTCGTACTGAACTGGGAAGGGAAATTCGCGCCGCGTTCACGGCGGAAAAGGGACACGTGATCCTGGCCGCGGATTATTCGCAAATCGAGTTGCGCTTGCTGGCCCATTTCTCACAGGATCGTCTGTTGGTCGAGGCATTCCGTCGCGGCGACGACATTCATACGCTGACTGCCTCGCAGGTGTTTGGTGTGCCACCGCTCATGGTCACCCCCGAGCATCGTCGCCAGGCCAAGGTAGTGAATTTTGGAATCGTTTACGGGCTTTCGCCATTTGGGTTGTCGCAGAATCTCGGGATCGAAACCTCCGAAGCCAAGCGGTACATCGATGCCTATTTCGAAAAATACAGCGGCGTGCGGAAGTTCATCGACAAAACTCTCGATGAAGCGCGACGCGAACAAAAAGTCAGAACGTTATTCGGCCGGATGCGGCCCATTCCCGATATAAACAGCAAGAATGCGAATCTCCGCGGCTTTGCCGAACGAACTGCCGTCAACACGCCCTTGCAGGGCACCGCCGCGGATTTGATCAAGATGGCCATGATCCGAATCGACGCCGCGATCATGGAACGGGGGATGAAATCCCGAATGACGCTGCAAGTTCACGATGAGCTAGTCTTCGAAGTTCCAGAAGAAGAGATCGAACTGATGCGGACGCTGGTTCGCGATCAGATGGAGAACGTGCATCTGCTGGCTGTTTCTCTGCTGGTTGAGATTGGGGTAGGAAAGAATTGGCGGGATCTGGAGTGAAAGGATAATTTCGCCGTGGCCGGCGAGACGCCGGCGCTACTATCTAGCGTCTGAAGTGCTCCCAGCCTTGAGAATGTAATTCTTGTCCAACCCCATATTGGTTGATGAACATGATCTCTCGGCCACGTGTTACGCGGCCGATCTGCGTAATTCCGACACCAGCAATCTTCCTGGGAATGCGCTTACCTCGCTTTGCCGTGAAGAGCAGTTCGTAATCTTCTCCACCATGCAGCGCAGCACGAAGGTCTACCTCCCGAGCCGGCCGTCCGATGATTGCCTTGGGGATCGCTTCTTCCAAAATTTCTGCACCCACGCCGCTTTCTTCGCAGATGTGAGATAGATCGGTGGAAAGCCCGTCGCTGATATCGATCATCGCTGAGGCCAGATTATTCTCACGAAGGAACCGACCGACGTCGATTAGCGGATTGGGATAGAAGTGCTGTTGAAAATCACGAGCGCGTATTCTTCCTTTTCCAGCAAACAAAAGCTTCAGAGTCGCTGCCGAAGCGCCCAGGCCGCCGGTCACATAAATTCGATCGCCGGGGCGCGCGCCAGATCGTAAGACTGCTTTTCCCCTTGGAACTGAACCGAGCACGATGATATCGGCCAACACGCCAGCGGGAGACTCGGCTGTGTCTCCACCAGCAAGGCTGACGCCGTAGTCAGCAGCCAACTTCAGGAGCCCTCGCACAAATGCATCAACCCATTTCTGTGGCAAATCTCGCGGTAGTCCCAGTGAGAGGAATGCGGTAATTGGCTCTCCGCCCATCGCGGCGATGTCGCTCAACCCACGCGCCAGGCATCGGTGCCCAACTGAGTCGGGCGGATGCCATTCGCGGCGGAAGTGCACACCTTCCAAACTGAAATCAGTGGTAACCAGCGCCTGGTGACCTTTAGGAATTGCCAGCACGGCAGAGTCATCACCGATTCCGGTCACAACGCGCCGCCCGTTAGTTGCACTTCGACGGATGCGGGCGATCAGCGCTTTTTCGGGCAGTGGCATGGCGACAGCCACTATAGCGAAAAATTGTGCCGGGAATTGGTCTCCTTCTCTGGGCAACCTCACTGCTCGGCAGCTTCATCTATCCAACGCCCGCACGGGCGCCACGCTTGTGTGTACGTTGAAGCCTGCGGGCCGAGGCGGATCTGCCAGGCTGGTCCGCGCCAATAAATCGCCCAGGGTCACCGGAAAAGTAACCTGTCCGAAAGGACCACTTTTTATTACCAGGCCTTGGTAATTCAAATCAGGCCCTACCGCCGTTGACAGGGGGAACCTACTTTGTTACCGTTACCAAGCTGTTTCCGAATACCTCTGGCTGAGCTAAGTGCTGGATCTGGCTTGGATTGCAGCCAAATGAGTTTCTGGTCTTTCCCGGTTCCGGTAGGACGCGGGCTCGGATCGTCCCCATCCCAAGATGGGAATGAAGCCCGTATTCAGGACGAAATCGAAGGTGTGCTCGCGTGTGAGCCAGCCCAAGATCATGCGATCCTGAGCACTAACGGAAGGAAAAAATTGCGTAAACGCTTCTACATTCTTTTTGTCGCCCGTGGTGACGACGGACAACTCCGTAAGGTTCCTATCCCACTTCACTATCTGTACGTGGTCATTGTGGGAGCGGTAATCGGGGGCCTTAGTCTGACGGGCATTGCCAACTCTTATCTGCGGATGGTCTTCAAGGTCTCGCAATTTAATGAATTGCAGGCTGAAAAGGAAAACCTGAGAAACCGCTACACGCGGCTGGAACAGGTTGCGAAGGAGAGAGATATTCAGGTTGCCTCACTAGGGTCGCTGGCCGGTGAAGTTTCATCGCTGTACGGTCTGAAACCCGATCCGGCTCTCGTGGCGGTAGCGACCGACCACATTCAAGACGCCCAAGTTAACTCCTCCCTTGATCAGCTTTACGCCCTCAGAACTTCGGCGCTGACGGGCGCGACCATGACGGGGATTTCGCTCGGTTTAACCAGGAACGTGACCACGGCCGACTGGGTGCGGGCGAATTCCGCTCCCAACCTTTGGCCGGTGGAGGGTCCGGTTACGGGCTCGTTTGGAGAACGAATCGATCCCTTCAACGGCGAAGGCGCTTTTCATAGCGGCATAGACATAGGCTCCTCACTGGGACAGCCTGTGATTGCCCCTGCCGATGGCGTCGTGCTCTTCGCTGACTTTATGGGCGGCTACGGTCGCGCCGTAATCGTTGACCACGGTCGCGGCATTACCACTCGTTACGGACATCTCGGAAACTTTGCGGTGGCTCCCGGACAGCACGTGCAGCGTGGCGACGTCCTTGGATACGTTGGGCTGAGCGGCCGCTCTACAGGGCCTCACCTGCATTACGAAGTCCGGATCAATGACACTCCCGTCAACCCCCACAAATATCTTCGCTTGACTGTGGCCAATGCAGGTGGGTTCTCGGCTGGAAGTTAAAAACAGAGTCTTCAGCCCTTAGTCGTTGGTCGTTAGCTCGCCCAGGCATAAAAAAGCTTAACAGGCTGCGAAAAAAGTCGGGGTTGAGGCGATTCGCCGCCCTCAGAGGCTAAAGCCTCACTGATTTTGCGCGACTTACGCGGCGCTGAAGCGCCGCTCTACCACAGTGCAGCAGGCTTTCGTGAGTTTCTTTGTAGCCTGCTAAGGGCTAAAGACTAACGACTAACGACTAACGACTAACGACTAATGACTAGCGACTAACGACCAACGACAGCGCTACTGCCGTAACCCCATCCACTTTTCTGAGACGACGATTGAATTGCCAGGATTCTGTGGGTCATAGCGGACTGACGTCGGCAGTCCCAGCCGGCAAGAATGCAGATTGATCCATTGCCGCAGATACGTGACATCCTGCGAAGCTTCGTACGAGACGCCAGCTACATCATATTGGTAGATGAGCAAGGTTGACGGTCCCTTGCCGGAATCCATCTCCTGCACATCAATCACTGTACCGTCGGTGATGCGCCCGATTTGATCGAGCCACTGGCGGCGTTCGCGCTCCAGATCGTCGGCGCTTTTGGGTTTTCGGCGGAGCAGCAGATACGCGGCCAACACCGCGCCAGAGCCGGCGAGGATCAGACTATAAAGGCGAAGTGGAATCATGACTGCAGAATAGATGGCGGCCCCGCAAACAGCATAAGGCCAGATGACAAATCGGGGAAGAGGCAGAGTTGGTTACGGAAGTCGGCCCGCTGTAAATCACCAAACTGAAACCGGCAGGAGCGAGAATCGCGATCCTGAGAACTGAGAACGGACACTGAGATACCAAAGGCGGGATGGGTCCTAAGTTGCCCGGTCAAATAAAATAACACCGCACGGCGATCCCTCACACTCGTTGTGCTCCTCGGTCTATAATCGGCAGTTTGCCTGGTGAAGCAGTGCGAGTCCTTCTGCTCAGTGACATTCACTCAAACCTCGAGGCGCTTGAGGCCTGCCTCGCGGCTGCGCCGCCCTATGACATTGTGGTGAATCTCGGAGATATTGTCGGTTACGGCGGCAGTCCAAATGAGGTCATCGAGCGCGCGCGGGAACTGGGGAGGTTTTTCGTGCGCGGCAATCACGACAAGGCAGCGACCGGCCTGATGGACCTCACGGATTTCAATCCTATCGCCGGTTTGGCGGCTCTCTGGACACGCGAACAGCTCAGTGCTGACAACCTGGAGTGGTTGCACTCTCTGCCCCAAGGCCCGATCGAAGTGGATGGGCTACCCAATGTTCAGTTCGTGCATGGTTCTCCCGTCGATGAAGATGAATATGTGGTCACACTGCGGGACGCGATCGAGCCGCTGTTGACTTCGAGCGCCGCAGTCACATTCTTCGGACACACACACTTGCAGGGTTGTTTCTCGTCCAGCAATGCGGCCAGCGATTTTTTCCGGCCTCTGTATAACACTGTCGGTCAGAGCGAGCGCAGCGAGTTTCCGCTGAAGAGGGGGTTGCGATATCTGGTGAATCCCGGCTCGGTCGGTCAGCCGCGCGATGGCGACTGGCGGGCGGGCTTCGCGATGTACGACTCTGACGCGGCTGTCGTGACGTTCTGCCGTGTGCCATACAATCTGAAGGCCTCCCAGGAACGCATCCTAGCCGCGAACCTGCCACAGCGTTTGGCGACACGCCTCGCGGCCGGCAGATGAATGTGAGCCGTTCCTGCCGCGTAATTAAATGATCCTGTAAACTTCTGAGATGCCCTCGATTCGCGGGACCGGCAAGCTTTTCAGTGAACCGCCAGCGAAAATGCCAGCCCACTATCTGGTGGCGCACAGCGATGGAGGGGCGCGCGGGAATCCAGGTCCGGCGGGATATGGCGTCGTTATTCACGACGAGAACGGACAAAAAGTCGCGGCATTGAGCAAGTATCTAGGCCATCAGACGAACAACTTCGCCGAGTATCAGGGACTGATCGCCGCTCTCGAATACGCCATTCAGCACGGGCGCAAGGCCCTCAAGCTGATCAGCGACTCCGAGCTTCTGGTGCGGCAAGTCAAGGGTATTTACAAAGTCAAGAATCCTACGTTACAGGATCTCCATGCCCGCGCCAAGCAGTTGATCGCGCAATTGGAATGGTTCTCGATCGAGCACGTTCTGCGTGAACATAATCGGGAGGCCGACCGCCTGGCTAATGCCGCCATGGACAAGGGCACGGGCCGGGTAGAGCGGGTGGCGCCAAGTCCGGCCATGGCGCAGGAATACGAGGGGATTGTGGCAGACGGTGTCGTCAAGATTCTAAACGGCACTTTGCCGGAAGGCTCACGCGTGCAGGTTCGGGTGAAGCAATAGATTTATTCTGCCGATGTATGGTCGTGCACGATTTTCCAGCCGGTGGAAAATTTTCGGACGATTAGCGTAAACAGCCCGTGCGGAGTCTCCCCATCACTCATGGTCAGTTTCCACGCGCCGCGCACGAATGCAGCATCGGCCGCAAGCGGCGTTATCTGCAGATCGGAAAACTGAAGCTTGCCCATCTCGTGCCCTTCGCTTTGGTACCGTTTTCGATAGCGCTCGAGCGTGGGTTGCCATCCCGTAATCGCGTTCGCTCCCGAGAAAAATGTCAGGTCGGGAGAATTCCAGTATCCGGACATGAAGGCTTCGAGATCGTGCCGATTCCAGGCGTCCTGCTGGTGGAGTAAGACATCGTGAACCGCTGCTGCAATCTGTGCATTTGAATCTTGTGCGGGTATGCAAAGTGCGAAGCTGAGGATGAAAGCAAGATTCGCAAATAGGATGCGCATTCAGCCTCCTGGCGCATGTCAGTTTCACACAGAAAATGTTACTTTGCCCAGGATGAATGAGGGGAGGGTTTCGCTATTTCGAGACGAAGCCTGATTACACCCGGCTCTTTTTGCCCTTAGTGGTCACCACACGGGCAGTTTCCCACGGGCGCTTGGGACGCTCGGCCCAGGGTTTGTCGCGATCCTGAATGCGGTCGTACTGATAGGATTCGCTCACGGTTCCCAGAGATTCGTTGTACAGGCTGGGCAATCCCAGAGCTTCTTTCAGCTCTTCGGTGAATTGCTGGAGCGATTTCAAATGGTCGGCAGTTGCAGGGACTTCCGTCTTGGCGGTCTTGAGAAATTGCTGGTATCCGCGGTTGACGAGTTTGGAGATCTCACCGCCAATCAAATAGCCCGGATAGGCGAAGATCTTGGCGCCATCGTCGCCGTTCTTTTGAATGGCGGCGGAACAGTTGTACTTCTTCAGGAAAACGCGGCCCTGCATGCCGGGCGCTTCGATCAGGTCGAAGCCATGATCGCGCAGCCAATTCAGCGCGTCCTCGTAATTGCGTTCCTCCACCTTGGTTGACATCGTGTCGTTTGTCCCCTTCGCGTTCAGTTACTTAGATGCCGATTCTCCCAAAAGGTGCAATTGTGTCGCTGCCTTGGATCGAATCACGCTCTTTTATAATCTAAACGCCAGTGCATTATCCGGCTTTTTGGAATTTCCAGACATTACGTTAGTCATAGTCTGCGCCCGAATCTAATGCCGCCCGCATCCAGCAGAGCGAGCCAAGTGGCCGATTCTAAGGACGATTCTCGTCTTGAACGCAAGAACGCGCCGGGAATTCATGCGCTCGGCCAACGCACTCTGGAACGCGTCGGGAACACGCCACTACTGCGCTTGGAGCGGGCCGCGCGCGATTTGCCCAATATTCAGTTGCTCGGTAAAGCTGAATGGATGAATCCAGGTGGATCGGTAAAAGATCGTGCTGCGTCGAACATTGTGGCCGAGGCCCGCGCGTCCGGCCAGTTCAATCCGGGGAAGATTCTGTTGGATTCCACCAGCGGAAATACGGGCATTGCCTACGCGATGATCGGAGCGGCTCAAGGTTTTCCGGTGACGCTTTGCATGCCGGAGAATGTTTCTCCGGAACGCAAGCACATTCTCCGCGCCTACCGAGCCAACATTATTTATACCGATCCGGCGGACGGGTCTGATGGCTCGATCCGCAAGGCGCGAGATCTCTATGCCGCCGAGCCGGACAAATATTTCTACGCCGATCAATATTCGAATGACGCGAACTGGCGTGCGCACTATCTTGGAACTGCCAATGAAATCTGGGAGCAAACCGAAGGTCGGGTCACGCATTTTGTTGCCATGCTTGGAACCAGCGGGACGTTTGTTGGAACAGCCCGGAGACTGAAAGAGTTGAATTCTCGGATTCGGTGCATTTCTCTGCAGCCCGATTCCGCCTTTCACGGCATTGAAGGGGCGAAGCACATGGCGACCGCCATCGTGCCTAAGATTTACGATGCGTCCATCGCCGATGAAGACATCGGTATCTCGACTGAAGATGCGCATGCCATGGTCCGGCGGCTGGCGCGAGAGGAAGGGCTGCTGGTCGGAATCTCAGCCGGGGCGGCGGTGGTTGGATGTCTGGAAGTGGCGCGATCACTGGCAAAACGCGAGCGCGCCGTGTTTGTGACGATCCTGCCCGACTCGGGCGACAAGTATTTGAGCGAGCGGTTTTGGGAAGAAGGATAGACGCAATACGGAGCGGCGGGTTTCTGCATTCTGACTTCTGAACTTCTTACTTTCGCGAATGGTGAAAATACCTAAGATTCACTACGAGTCTATTCGCCAGCATGGCGAGGAGACTTATCCTCACGAGTGCTGCGGCGTTCTGCTCGGCCAGATGGACGGAGACGCGCGCATCGTTACTTCCATTGCGCGCGCCGGCAACACTAGGCTTGATTCACTGCACAATCGTTACAACATCGATCCGAAGGATTTGATCCGCATTCAGCGTGAGGGACGCGAACGTGGCGAGGACATTATCGGTTTTTATCACTCTCATCCTGACCATCCGGCGCGATGGTCGCAAACCGATCTGGCTGAGGCACACTGGCTCGGCTGCTCGTACGTGATTACGAGCGTAGAAAAAGGCTCCGCGGCAATCACGAACTCGTTCGAGCTTAGGGGCAACGAAGAGAACGACAAAAAGTTTATCGACGAAGCCTTAACCGTCGCATAGCTCGGCGTCGATGATTGTCCTCGCATGATCTACTCATTCAGTCTGTACTCGTCTGACACCCCAGCTCGCGGCTAACGCGAATCAGGGGCGCCTTGCCCGTAATGCCGAGCGGTGGGACAAGATATGCGTCAGCTGCGAAGCGGCGGCACAAGAAAGCCCGGCACGTGAGTGCCGGGACAGGGAAAGTGGGAAATCAGAGTCGGCTTTTAGCCGACGGCACAGTTTTCGTAACAGTCTCGATTATCCGGGCCTTTTCCTCAAATACCAGATGAATCCATCCATTTCTGTTGGATATTTAGTGATTTACCCTCGGTTGCTACACCATTGTACTGATTGTTTCAGAGGCCTCCGGTCCTTAGGCTGACAGCATCCCAGAAAGCGGAGACCGCATGACCATCAAACAATCACGAATGATGTTTGCCGGCGTCATCTTGCTCGTTCTCTCTGGCGCAGCATCAGCAGAATCGCAATTCAAAGCACAACTCTCTCCCGCCGATCTGGTTAAGGCCGTAATCCGCAGCGAACTGAACACTTCGGACGTCACAGCGATCCGGTGGAAGTATCTGCTGGACAAAGAAGTGGACGGTAAACAGCAGACCAGAGAGGTGATCGAAACCAAGTCGGGGTCGCTTGATCGCTTGATAGCGATTGCGGGTAAGCCTTTGACCGACGCCCAGCAGCGCGATGAGACCGAACGCATCCTGAGGCTCTCTCACAACCCTGAGGAGCAGCGCAAGCTGGAACAGACCCGTCGAAAGGATGCTGAGCAATGCAATGCGTTTCTGCAGATGATCCCCGAGGCGTTTCTGTTTGAGTACGCTGGTGAAAGCGGCGGCTTAACAAAAATGACTTTTAAACCCAATCCTGGCTTCCGGCCCTCTTCTCGTGAGGGAAAGGTTCTTCACGAAATGGCGGGAGAGATCTGGGTTAACGCCAAGCAGCAGCGCTTGGCCAGCATCAATGGCCAGCTCATGAACCCGGTTAAGTTCGCCGGGGGGCTGCTGGGGCACCTCGAAAAGGGCGGCCTGTTCGCGGTAAAACGAGCCGAGATCGCTCCTGGCCATTGGGAACTAACGGAAATCGCTGTGAACATGCGAGGCAAAGCGCTTCTGTTCAAAACCATCTCCGTACAACAGAAAGAGCTTCACACCAACTTTCAACGTGTCCCAGATGATTTAAGCCTGTCTGATGCTGCCGGGCTTCTTCTTAAACAAGCTCTCGTCGCCGCCAAGCGTTGACCGCCGCCTCAGTAGGCGCTGTGCCCTCCCAACTACAGGTTCTTCTGTAGTGACATCGACATTTTTTTGTAATTTCTGCTTTCTATTTCTGCGGAACCGACGCCAATTCAAATCGTCGCATCAGAATGGCAGCACGAAGTAGTGAAACTTTGTCCGCGAGGTCAAACATGCTTTGGACGATTTTCGTGATTCTGCTGGTTCTGTGGCTGCTCGGGCTGGTTAGTTCCTACACGCTGGGCGGGTTCATCCATATCCTGCTGGTGCTGGCGATTGTCGTGCTGGTCATCAACCTGCTGAGCGGGCGACGCGTGGTCTGACCGGATACCCGCGCTAGAACTGGCGGCCTGCGCCGCGAAGGACGTTCGCTTCTTCGCGGCACTCTCCACTCGCCCTGCACGTAAAATTGCTTTTCTGCTCATAGGCTCAAGGGCTTGTGAATGTGGAAGTTCGGGATGGCAAAGCCTGCGGCGATCCTGTTACCCTGACCTCCATGCCTGAAATCCTCACCCAATCAAAGTCGTTCCTCAGCAGCAAGGTCGCGCATTTCACCGAATCGGTAATCCGCGAAATGACCCGTCAGGCGATGCAATATGGCGCGGTCAACCTGGCTCAGGGTTTCCCCGATTTTCCGGCGCCGCGCGAAATCAAAGAAGCAGCGCAGGAGGCGATCGCGGGAGACATCAATCAGTACGCAATCACCTGGGGAGCAAAGAATCTGCGGGATGCAATCGCCCGGCAGATGCAGGAGTGGCAGGGAATAACTGTCGATCCTGAGAGAGAGCTTACGGTCTGCTGTGGCTCGACGGAAGCGATTGTTTCGACGCTGCTGGCGGTGTGCAACGCAGGCGACGAGGTGATCATTTTCGAGCCGTTCTACGAAAACTATGGCCCGGATTCGATCATTTCAGGCGCACGGCCGCGATTTGTGAAACTGCGCCCGCCGGAAGCGCCCGAAGGCGAATGGACGTTCGACTCGCGTGAGCTGCGAAGCGCGTTC
>Ga0209807_1000984_pt1 | contig 13355 bp, 10 predicted proteins | sample GraSoiAngelo_154_FD_186168 | JGI IMG/M metagenome (GOLD analysis project Ga0209807, IMG submission 186168) | Grasslands soil microbial communities from the Angelo Coastal Reserve, California, USA - 14_1009_13_20cm (SPAdes) (version 2) | ecosystem: Environmental > Terrestrial > Soil > Grasslands ... | reverse complement strand
AATACCACTACTGCGAACGGCGACACGGCGAGAGACGGCTGGGAGAAGGGGCAGCTGGGTTTTCGGACCGACTGGGGTACGACCGCAAACGGCTTCACGCTGCAGGGCGATGCGTACCGGGGCTTGGAAGACCGGACCACTCCCACAGATCCAAATCCGGGAAAGACTCACGCGTCGGGCGGAAATCTCCTCGGGCGCTGGAACGGCGACCTTGCCGCTGGCGACCATCTGCAGGTTCAGGTTTATTTCGACAACACCGAGCGCGATATTCCCGGAGCGTTTGCGGAGCGCCTGAACACCTATGACGTCGAGTTTCTGTACAGCCTTAAGCCCACTGAAAACAACGCGATCACCTGGGGCGGCGGCCATCGGGTGGCGTACGACTATGTCACCAACGGCACAGTTGCGTTTCTGCCGCCGAATGTGAAACTGCACTGGACCAACCTGTTCGCGCAGGACGAAATCACCCTGAAAGAGAACTGGCGCCTCACGCTCGGCAGCAAGTTCGAGAACAACTACTACACCGGCACCGAGTTTCTGCCTTCGGTGAGGCTCGCCTGGAAGCCCGAGCCGCAACAGCTCGTCTGGGGCGCGGTCTCGCGCGCCGTGCGGGCGCCATCGCGCATCGACCGCGACTTCTTTACCGGCCCGCCGGTTCAGTTCGCGGGCGGACCGGACTTCGTGTCCGAGGTCGTCAAGGTCTTCGAAGTCGGATATCGGGCTCAGCCGTCGCCGCGAGCATCGTATTCGATCTCCCTGTTCCACAATATTTACGACAAACTGCGCAGCGTCGAGCCCGCCGCCGGAGGTGCCTTCGTCATCGCCAACAAGATAGAAGGCACGGGCGACGGGGTCGAAGCCTGGGGCAGTTATCAAGCGACGCGGAACTGGCGCCTGAGCGCCGGAACGCTGACGCTCAGGCAGCGCCTGAAACTTAAGCCCGACAGCGCAGACACGGTGTTCGGTGTGGCAGCCGAAGGCAACGATCCGAAACTGCAGTGGACTTTGCGCTCGTCGCTCGATCTGACCGACGCGGAGTTCGACGTCAGCGTCCGTCATGTTTCTGCGCTACCGAATCCAGGTGTTCCCGCTTATACGGCGGTGGATGCGCGCTGCGCCTGGCGAGTGCGGCGCGACCTCGAGCTTTCGGTCGTCGGACAAAACCTTTTTGATCCGGGTCATCCGGAATTCGGCGCTGAACCCGGGCGCAGCGAAATCGCCCGCGGAGCGTATGTGAAACTGAGATGGACTTTCTGAACAAACGATCGTGCCGAGAGCTCTGGCGGGAACTTGCTCGCACCATTGAGCGTCCGCTGCGCGCCTGCGCTCTTTCAATCCTAGTCGCCGCCGGTATCGCGGGCCCGTGCGCGGCGCAGTCTGATGCGCAGACAGCAGAATACCGCGTCAAGGCCGCATTTCTCTACAAATTTGGAGGCTACGTCGAATGGCCGCAAGGAGTTTTTGCGAAGCCGGACAGTCCGATCGCGATCGGGGTGATCGGTGCGGACGCTCTGGCCGAGGAACTCGCGCGGATCGTTGCCGGCCGCACGATCAACGGCCGGCCGGTGACGGTGCGCAAGCTCCGGCCAGGAGAGGCGGTCGCGCGCTTGCACGTCCTTTTCGTCGGCCGATCGGACAGCAGCCGACTCGCCGACATATTGGCCGCCGCGAAAGGCCAACCGTTGTTGACGGTGACGGAATCGGAAGAAGCGCTCGAGCTCGGCAGCATGATCAATTTCGTGGTGGTCGAGGACAAGGTGCGTTTCGACATTGCGCCTCCCCCCTTCGAATCGAGCAACCTGAAAATCAGCGCGCGCCTTCTCGGAGTCGCGCGCAAAGTCGTATCGAAATCGTCGTGAAGCTCCCCTCCACGCGCTCGTTGCGCCAAAAGCTGCTCGGGATGGTGCTCGTCACCACGCTGGTGGCTCTGATCGTCGCCCTGGCCGCGATGATCGGTTACGACCTGAGCGCCTACCACCGGACCTTGGTATCGGACATGACCACGCAGGCGGAGCTGCTCGGGCGCACGATCGCTCCCGCGCTGGCATTCGACGACACCCGAATGGCGAAGGAGAACCTGAGCCTGCTCCGGTTCCGGCCGCCGGTGAGCTCCGCCGCCGTCTACAACGCGCGGGGGGCGCTCTTCGCGACCTACGCGCGGGCCGACGCCGCGCGCGCTTTTCCGAAACTGCCCGAGGCCGACAGCGCCCGCGTAGACGACGGGGACCTGGTCCTTTTCAAGCGCATCGTGAGCGACGGGGAGATCCTCGGAACGGTGTACCTGCGCGCCGACTACGAGCTTTTTTCCCGGGTCTACGATTACCTCGGGATCGCGGCCGTCGTCCTGATCGCCGCGATGCTGGTCGCGCTGCTCATGTCCTCGTGGATGCAGAACATCGTCACGCGGCCGATCCTCGCGATCGCCCAGGTCGCCCGCGAGGTGGTCGGGCAGCGCGACTATTCCCGCCGCGCCGTGAAGATGAGCGCCGACGAGGTGGGAACGCTGGTCGACTCGTTCAACGACATGCTGACGGAGATCGATCGTCGCACCCGGGAGCTCGAGGCGTCGAACGCGAAGCTCGCTCAGGAGGCCGAGGAGCGCAGCCGCGCCGAGCGGGAGATCCTGCGCCTCAACGCCGAGCTCGAGGGGAGGGTGCGCGAACGCACCACGCAGCTCGAGACGGCGAACCGGGAGCTCGAGTCGTTCTCCTATTCGGTGTCCCACGACCTGCGCGCACCCTTGCGCGCGATCGACGGGTTCGGCCAGGCGCTGCTCGAGGATTTTCCCGAGCACCTTCCGGACGAGGCAAAGCGCTACCTGTCGCGGATACGCGCCTCGACGCAGCACATGGGCCAGCTGATCGAGGATCTGCTCAAGCTCGCCCGCGTGTCGCGCGGGCCGCTCGAGCGCCGGGCGGTGGACCTCGGCCAGGTCGCGCAACAGGTGGTGAGCGAGCTGCAGCAGCGCGAGCCCGGCCGCGCCGTGGAAGTCTCGGTCTGGGACGGGATGCTTGCCGAAGCTGACCCGCATCTGCTGCGGGTCGCCTTCGAGAATCTCATCGGAAACGCGTGGAAGTTCACTTCGAAGTCGGCCAAGCCCCGCATCGAAATCGGCGCCCTGAAGGATCACGGGCGCACGACCTATTTTGTCCGCGACAACGGGGCGGGCTTCGAGATGGCCTACGCCGACAAGCTTTTCGGCGCGTTTCAGCGCCTGCATTCCGCAACCGAGTATGCCGGCACCGGCATCGGGCTCGCGACCGTGCAGCGCATCGTGCACCGGCACGGCGGGCGCATCTGGGCCGAAGGGGAAGTCGGCAAGGGGGCCGTTTTCTTCTTCACGCTGGCGCTCGTCGCGGAGGAGGCCGCCGACGAAGGGGCGGTCGGGAAGAAGGCCCATGGATAGAACTCCGATCCAGGTGCTGTTCGTCGAGGATTCGGAAGTCGACGTCGAGCTCGCGCTGCGCTCGCTCGAGCAGGGCGGGTTCGAGGTCTCATGGAACCGAGTCGACCTCGAAGAGGACCTGAAGCGGGCCCTGGGCGCGTCGCAGCCGCACGCGATCCTTTCCGATTTCTCGATGCCGCGCTTCGACGGCATCGATGCGCTGCGCCTTTCGAAGGAGCTCGCCCCGGGCGTCCCGTTCATCTTCCTGTCGGGCACGATCGGCGAGGAACGGGCGATCGAGGCGATGCGGCTCGGCGCGACCGACTATGTCCTGAAGAACAACATGCGGCGGCTGGTCACGGTCGTCAGGCGCGCCCTGTCGGAGGCCGGCGAACGCGAGCGCATCCGCGTCGCGGAGGAGGAGCGCGCGCGCCTGGTGCAGATCCTCGAGGCGACCAGCGACTACGTCTGCATGACCGACCCGGCGGGAACGATCACCTATCTGAACGCCGCCGGGCGCAAATTGATCGGCGCGCCGGAATCGCAAGGCGCGGGCAAGTCGACGGGCGAGATCTATCCCGCGTGGGCGCGCGAGCTGATCGAGCGCGAGGGAACGCCGGTCGCCTCGAGCACGGGCGCGTGGACCGGCGAAACGGCGATCCTGGGCGCCGACGGGACGGAGATCCCCGTCTCGCAGGTGATCATCGCGCACCGGGGACCCGGCGGGGAGATACGCTTTTTCTCGACGATCGCGCGCGACATACGGGAGCGAAAGGCCTACGAAGCGCGCCTGCAGTATCTGGCGAACTACGATCCGCTGACCGGCCTGCCGAACCGCGACCTGCTCGGCGACCGCACCTTGCAGGCGGTCGCGCACGCCCGGCGCGCGAGCCGGCCGGCGGCGCTGCTGGTCCTGAACCTGGATCGCTTCAAGCTGGTCAACGAGAGCTACAGCCGCGGCGCGGGCGATGCGCTGCTGCGAATGGTCGCCGACCGCCTGAAGAGCGCCGTACGCGAAGGCGACACCGTGGCGCGGCTCGGTGGAGACGCCTTTGCGGTGCTCGCGACCGATCTCGCGCGTCCCGACGACGTTCTCTCCGTGGCGCGCAAGATCCGCGAGGCGATGCACTCGCCGTTCCGGCTCGAGGCACGCGACCTCCACGTCACGCTGAGCATCGGGGCGAGCGTCACTCCGCGCGACGGCGAGGAATTCGACATGCTGCTGCGCAATGCCGACGCGGCGATGCACCGCGTCAAGGCCGAGGGCCGCGACGGCTTCCAGTTCTACGCCGCCGCCATGACCCGGCAGGCCGCCGAGCGGGTCGAATTGGAGAACGAGCTGCGGCTCGCGCTGGAGAAGAACCAATTGGAGATGCACTACCAACCTCAGGTCGTGCTCGCCGACGGGCGCATCGTCGGGGTCGAAGCGCTGATGCGCTGGAACCACGCGCAGCGCGGATCGATCTCCCCCGGGCAGTTCATCCCCGTCGCGGAGGACTCCGACTTGATCCACCCGCTCGGGGCGTTCGCGCTCGCCGAGAGCTGCCGGCAGATCCGCGTCTGGGGAGATGCGGGGTCCGCCGAGCTGCGTCTCGCGGTGAACGTCTCGGCGCGGCAGTTCCGCAGCCCCGGTTTCGTGAATACCGTCGAGCGCGCCCTGCGCGCATCGGGGCTAGCCCCGCGCAATCTCGAGCTCGAGCTCACCGAAGGCGTGCTGGTCGAGAGCCGCGACCGGACGGTCGCCGTCCTCAAGGGCCTGAAGGAGCTGGGCGTGCAGATCGCCGTCGACGACTTCGGCATGGGCTATTCGAGCCTGAGCTACCTCTCGCGCTTGCCGATCGATTGCCTTAAGATCGACCGCACGTTCGTGAGCCAGGCCCGCCGGCGGCAGGACGCGGCGATCATCCAGACGGTGATCTTGCTCGCCCATTCGCTCGGCGTGCGGGTGATCGCCGAAGGGGTCGAGACCGTGGAGCAGCTGGACTTCCTGCGCATGCACCGCTGCGATCAGGCCCAGGGCTACTTCTTTTCCCCCGCCGTTCACCCCGGGGCGATGGCGCAGCTCTTGGCGGCAGGCTCGATCCGGCCGCCGGCCGGGAAATTCAACTGAGGGCGCCCGGCGCCGTGGAGGGATGATGGAAAAGACGATCATGCTCGTCGAAGACAACCCGAACGACGAGGAGCTGACGCTGCGCGCGCTGCGAAAGGCCAACATCGCCAACAGCGTCATCGTCGCGAGGGACGGCCAGGAAGCGGTCGACTTCCTGTTCGGAACGGGCAAGCACGCCGGGCGCGAGCCGCCGACGATGCCCGCCGTGGTCCTGCTCGATCTCAAGCTTCCCAAGCTCGACGGCATCGACGTGCTGCACCGCATACGCGCCGATCCGCGCACCCGGCTCGTCCCCGTGGTCGTCCTCACCTCGTCGAGCGAGGACGAGGACATGCTGCGCAGCTACCAGTCCGGCGCGAACAGCTACGTGCGCAAGCCGATCGACTTCTCCGCCTTCGCGGGCGCGGTCACCCAGCTCGGGATGTACTGGATCCTGATCAACCAGAGCCCGCCGAGCCGCGGCTGATCCCGCGGCGCGCGGGCCGCGCGCTAACATGGCGCAATGAGCCGGCACGCGGTCCGCCGCAGCCTCCTGCTCGCGCCGCTCGCGCAGCACAAGGGCAGGCTCGCTCTGTCGGTTCTCGCCATCGCGCTCGGCGTCGCTCTCGGCTACGCCGTCCAGCTCATCAACCAGGCGGCCATCAACGAATTCGCCGCCGCCGTGCAGACGCTCTCCGGAGAGGCCGATTTGGCTGTTCGCGGCTCCCGGGCGGGTTTCGACGAGTCGCTGTACCCGCGCATCGCAAGGCTGCCCGAAGTGGCGGTGGCGAGTCCGGTGCTCGAGGTGGAGGCGCGGCTCCCCGGGCGCCGCGAGCCGCTCAGGATCCTGGGGCTCGATCTCTTTCGCGCGGCCCGCATCCAGCCGTTTCTGTCGGCCGGGGATTGGGGCGAGCGGCTGGATTTTCTGCGCCCGGACCGGATTTTTCTTTCCGCAGCCGCCTCCGAGTCGCTCGGGCTTAAGAAAGGCGACGCGCTTTCCGTCCAGGTGGGCCTGCGCGTGCGCTCGCTGCAGGTCGCCGGAGTGCTGGGCGAGGCCCGCCGTCAGCGATTTGCGATCATCGACATCGGTGCGGCACAGGTGATCTTCCAGCGCCCGGGCCTTTTGAACCGCATCGACCTGCGGCTGCGCCCGGGGGCCGACGCGGAGCGCCTGGCCGAGCGCCTGCGCGCCGAGATGCCGCCGGGCACTCTCATCGAGCGGCCGGACGCCGACATCGAGCGAAGCGGCGCGCTGTCGCGCGCCTACCGCGTCAACCTCAACGTGCTGGCGCTGGTGGCGCTCTTCACCGGCGGGCTGCTCGTTTTTTCGGCGCAAGCTCTCGCCGTGGTGCGCCGGCGCGCGCAGCTCGCGCTGCTTCGCGTCCTGGGCATGACGCGGCGGGAGCTGGTTGCGATGCTCCTCGCCGAAGCCGCCATCGTCGGCGCCATGGGGGCGCTCGCCGGAATCGCGCTCGGCCATGCGGGCGCCGCCTTCGTGCTCCAGCGCTTCGGTGCAGAGCTCGGGGGCGGATATTTCCGCGGCCTCGCGCCTTCGCCTGTGCTCGACTGGCCGGCGCTCGCGCTGTTCCTGTCGCTCGGGATCCTCGCAGCGGTGCTCGGCAGCCTCGCGCCCGCGCTGGAAGCGGCCGGTGCGGTGCCCGCGCCCGCCTTGAAGGCGGGCGATGAAGAGCGCGCGCTGCGGCGGCTGCAGCCGGTGCGGCCGGGAATTGCGGTGCTTCTCGCGGGGGCGGCCCTCACCCAGGCGGGGCCGGTGAGCGGGCTGCCGTTGTTCGGCTATGGCGCCATCGCGCTCCTTCTGATCGGCACGGTGATGCTGATGCCGCGCATCGCGGTGCTCGGCTTCCGCGTCGCGCCGCTCCTCGGGCCGGTACCGGCGCGCATCGGGCTCGCGCAGCTTCGCGGCGCTCCGGGACAGGCGGGAGTGAGCCTCGCCGCGATCGTCGCGAGCGTGAGCCTCATGGTATCGATGGCGATCATGGTCGCCTCCTTCCGCCAGTCGCTGGACGAGTGGCTGGAGCGCGTGCTGCCCGCGGATCTCTATGTGCGCGCGGGGCCGGGCTCGGACACGGCCTTTCTCTCGCCCGCCGACCAGCAGACCATCGCAACGCTGCCCGGCGTTCGTCGCGCCGAGTTCCTGCGCAGCCAGCGCCTGCTCGTCGCTCCGGACAGGCCGCCTCTCACGCTCCTTGCCCGCGCGGTCGAGGCCGAAGGGAGGGTGCCGCCGCTGCTCGGTTCCGCGCATGCGCTCAAAGCGGGCGAGCCGCCAGCGGCATGGGTGAGCGAAGTCGCCTCCGATCTGTACGGGTGGCGGCCCGGCGCCGTCATCGAGATCCCGCTCGGCGGGCGGCGCGCGCGCTTCACCGTCGCAGGCATCTGGCGCGATTACGCGCGCCAGCAGGGCGCGGTGCTGATCGAGCGCTACGAGTACCTGCGCCATACGGGCGACGCCTACGCCGACGACGCGGCACTGTGGCTCGCGCCGGGCGCGGACGCGGCGAGCGTGACGAGCGAGATCCAGGCGCGCGTCGCGGGCGCGGCGAACCTCGAGATCGCCGGCCCCGGAGAGATCCGCGAAGTCTCGCTCAAGATCTTCGATCGCACCTTCGCGGTGACCTATGCGCTCGAGGCGGTGGCTGTGGTCATCGGCCTCTTCGGGCTCTCCTCGAGCTTCGGCGCGCTGGTGCTCTCGCGGCGGCGCGAGTTCGGCGTGCTGCGCCACCTCGGAATGACGCGGCGACAGATCGGCTCCATGCTCGCCGCTCAAGGGCTCTTGGTGAGCGCTCTGGGTCTCGCGGTGGGCCTCACGCTCGGCTGGGTGATCAGCCTCGTGCTCATCCACGTCGTCAATCGCCATTCGTTCCACTGGGGGATGGAGCTGCACCTGCCGTGGCGGCTCCTCGCCGAATTCGTGGCGGTGATGCTCGTCCTGGCGACGTTCACCGCGATCGCGAGCGGGCGGCAGGCGATGAGCGGGGAGGCGGTGCGGGCGGTGAAGGAGGACTGGTGAAGTCCGCGCTGGCGCTCGCGCTCGCCTTGTGCCCCGTCTTTGTCCACGGGCAGGGCGAGTATCCGAGGGTGCGCCAGGGTCTAGCGCTGCAGTTCCCGCGCGACCACGGCAGCCATCCGCAGTTCCGCAGCGAATGGTGGTACATCACCGGCTGGCTCACCGCGGCGGGCGGCAAAGAGCTGGGCGTACAGATCACGTTTTTTCGCAACCGGCCGCGCCTCGCCGAAGACGTTGCGAGCCGCTTCGCGCCGCGGCAGCTGCTCTTCGCGCATGCGGCACTCGCCGATCCGAGTGCGGGAAAGCTGCTGCACGATCAGCGCGCCGCGCGCGCAGGCTTCGGGCTCGCCCAGGCGCAGGAGGGGCGCACCGAAGTCGCGATCGAAGACTGGTCGCTCAAACAGATAGACAGCGGCTACGCGGCGGAGGTCGCGGCGCGCGATTTCCGCTACAGCCTGCGGTTCGAGGCGAAGCAGGCGGTGCTGCTCCAGGGCGAGCGCGGCTTCAGCCGCAAGGGGCCCGACCCGGCGCAAGCGAGCTACTACTACAGCCTTCCGCATCTCGCGGTCACGGGCAGCGTCGCCGTCGGCGGCCGCGAGCTGGAGGTTAGCGGCGAAGCCTGGCTCGATCACGAATGGTCGAGCGAGGCTCTCGCCGAAGACTCGGTCGGCTGGGACTGGATCGGAATCAATCTTGCCGACGGAGGTGCGCTGATGGCGTTCCGCGTGCGCTCCGGGGACGGCAGCGGCTTCTGGGCGGGCGGAACTCTGCGCGGCGCCGACGGCCGCGTGCGCACTTTCAAGCCGGGAGAAGTCCGCTTCGAGCCGCTCAGCCGCTGGCGCTCGCCGCGAACCGGAACCGAGTATCCGGTTTCGGTGCGCGTGCAAGCCGGTGCTTTGACCCTGGAGATCGAGCCGCTCATGGAAGACCAGGAGCTCGACGCGCGCGCGAGCACCGGCACCGTGTATTGGGAAGGCGCGGTGCGCGCTCGGGCAGGGGAGAAGGAGGCCGGGCGCGGCTACCTCGAGCTGACCGGATACTGGAAGCCGCTCAAGCTATAACAAGAGCCGGCGCGGTTTCGATAAACTTGCGGGATCCATAGAACGGAAGAAAGCCCCAGTTTGTCCGAGAAAGCCGATCATTCCTTCGTCACCGTTCAAGGGCGCAAGCTCGAGGTTCAGAAAATTCCCGGCGAGAATCGGGATGCGCCGACTCTGGTCTTTCTCCACGAAGGTCTGGGCTCGGTCGCGATGTGGCGCGATTTCCCGCAGAAAGCGGCTGCGGCGACCGGCTGCGCCGCCGTGGTCTACTCGCGCTACGGCTACGGCCAGTCCGAGGTGCTGCGCGAGCCGCGCGCGGTCGACTACATGCACGTCGAAGCGCTCGAGGTCCTGCCCGAGCTGCTCGAGCGGCTCGGCGTCGGCGACCCGGTTCTCGTGGGCCATTCCGACGGCGGATCGATCGCCCTCATTTATGCAGCCGCGAAACACAGCGTCAGAGGCCTGGTGGTCATGGCGCCGCACGTGTTCGTCGAGGACATCAGCGTGACGAGCATCGCCGAGGCGAAGACCGCCTTCGAGGGCACCGACCTCGCGCAGAAGCTCGGCCGCTATCACGCCGACGCGGCCAAGACATTCCGGGGATGGAACGATATCTGGCTCGATCCGGCTTTCCGCAGCTGGAACATCGAGGAGGTCCTGCCGCGGATACATTGCCCGGTGCTCGCGATCCAGGGCTTCGACGACGAGTACGGGACGATGGCGCAGCTCGAGGCGATCGCGAGGCAGACCGGCGGTCCGATCGAGCTCCTGCGCCTCGCCGACTGCCGGCACTCGCCGCACCGCGATCAGCCCGGAGTGGTGCTCGAGGCGATGGCGAGCTTCATCGCCCGGCTCGAGGGCGGGGCCTAGGCGCGATCTGGAACGGGCGGATTTGAGGCACAATCCCCTGCTCGCAAAATCCGAATCCACATTCTCAGGCGCTCATGAACCCGAATCTCAAGCTCGACATCTTCCCGCACATCTTTCCGCAGGCGTTTTTCGAGCGGGTGAAGGCGATCGCGGGGGAGAGTCCCGCGCTCGCCGCGCAGATCAAGCGCTGGCTGCACATCCCGGTGCTGTGGGACCTGCAAGCGCGCCTGCGCATGATGGAGCGCTTCCCGGGGTACAAGCAGATCCTCACCCTGTCGCTTCCGGCGATCGAGTTCCTCGAGCCGCACGACCGGTCGCCCGAGCTCGCGCGCCTCGCGAACGACGGCATGGCGGAGATCGTCGCCGCGCACCCGGACCGTTTCCCCGCCTTCGTCGCCTCGCTCCCGATGAACAACGTCCCCGAGGCGCTGCGCGAGATGGACCGCGCGATCGGGAAGCTCGGCGCGAAGGGCATCCAGATCTTCACCAACGTGAACGGCCGGCCGCTCGACGAGCCGGAGTTCTACCCGATCTTCGAGCGCATGGCGAACAGGTACGATCTGCCGGTCTGGGTGCACCCGACGCGCACCGCGAAATTCGCCGATTACGTGAGCGAGAGCAAATCCAAGTACGAGATCTACTGGCTGTTCGGCTGGCCCTACGAGACGAGCGTTTTCATGGCGCGCCTGGTGTTCTCGGGAATGATGGAGAAGCTCCCCAATCTCAAGATCATTACGCACCACCTGGGCGCGATGGCGCCGTTCTTCGACGCGAGGATCGGCTACGGGATGGATCAGCTGGGCACGCGGACTTCCGACGAGGACTACACCGTCATCCTGAAGCGCATGGCGAAGCGCCCGGTCGATTACTTCAGGATGTTCTACGCGGACACCTCGGTCAACGGCTCGGCCTCCGCCACGCGCTGCGGCCTGGATTTCTTCGGCGCGGACCACGTGCTCTTCGGCACCGATTGCCCCTTCGATCCGGAGGGCGGCCCGCTTTTCGTGCGCGAGATCATCAAGACGATCGACTCGCTGAAGTTGAAGGACGACGACCGGCGCAAGGTCTATTTCGGCAACGCCATCCGCATGCTGAAGCTCGAGCTGCCTGCGGCGCCGAAGAGGGAAGCAAAACCAAAACTGCGTCCATCCAGGAAAAAGACCAAGAAGAAAGCCCAATGACAATCCCACGAGACCGCGTTAAATACTCTGCCATCGTCGACCGGCCGAAGCTCAGGCTTCCCGCCGGCAAGCGCATCGTCGTCTGGACCATCGTCAACCTCGAGGTCTGGGACATTTCCAAACCGATGGCGCGGCAGGTGCTGCCTGCGCCGACCGGCGTTCCGCTCCTGCCCGACGTGCCGAACTGGAGCTGGCACGAGTACGGCATGCGCGTGGGCTTCTGGCGCTTTCACGCGCTCTACGAGCGGCTGCGCATCAAGCCGACCGTGGCGATCAACGCTCGCGTGTGCGTGGATTACCCGCGCGTCGCTCAGGCGTGCAAGGACGCGGGCTGGGAATTCATGGGGCACAGCTACGAGCAGGGGCCGATCCACAACGAAAAGGACCAGCCGGGGATGATCGCTCGCTCGCTCGACACGATCGAGCAATTCACCGGCAAGCGCCCGGTCGGCTGGCTGGGTCCGGGGCTCACCGAGACCACCGACACGCCCGAGCACCTCGCGGCCGCCGGCGTCAAGTACATCGGCGACTGGGTCTACGACGACGAGCCCACCGAAATTTCAACCGCGAACGGGCCGCTCGTCACGCTGCCTTATACCGTCGAGTGCAACGACATCCCGATGATGATCGTGCAGCATCACGAAGCCGCGTACTGGACGCGGAAATGCATCGACTGTTTCGAGCGCCTCTACAAGGAAGGCGCCGAGCGGCCCAAGATCATGGCCATCGCCATCCATCCCTACATCAGCGGCCAGCCGTTCCGCATCAAATACCTCGAGCAAGTGTATGAGGCGATCGCCAAGCACAAGGGCGTGCTGCACTGGAACGGCGAGCAGATCCTCGAGTGGTATCTGAAGGCGAGGCGGGAAGCGAAGTAAGCCGGCGCGTCAAGGCGCCGGAAGAGCTATCTTGCCTGTCGCGGCCGGCCTGCCGGACGGATTACTCGCCGCCTTGGCGGCGCGCGGGCTCCCGCTCTATCGCCCCACGACGATCAGGACGCCGGCTGCGATCGCGAGGATCGCCATCACCGTGCCCAGTCCCGAGAAGCTGAGATTGAGCAGCGGTATCAGCCCGGTCAGGATGAGCCAGGCGGCCAGCAACAGCATCCCGAGGTTTCGTATCACTTTCATTGGCGGACTCCCTTGAACACCCGCTGGTGAAGCTACGGAAAAACTTCAGCTCTTGGAAACCCTACACTTCCCTTTTTCGCAGATTATCCTGGAATCGCGCTTCAGTTTCGGCATCCACGCGGCCGCTTTGCGGCGGATCTGGTCGCGGTGTTCGGACGACAGGCTGCGGATGTAGGCGGAGTCGGCCTTGAACCAGATTCCCTGGTAGCGCCTCATCTCCGCAATCGCCGCGTCGCGGCTCAGGCCTTCGACGATCACCCGGTACGCGGCGACCATCACGCCCGTGCGGTTCTGTCCCGAGCGGCAGTGGACGTAGACGGGCTTCGCTTGCTTGTCGACGACCGCGAGGAAATGAGCGACGTGTTCGTCCAGAAGAGCCGGAGCGAGCACCGCGTTCGCCTCCCAATCGGATATGCGGAAGTAAGCCAGCTCGTACCTGCCGGCGCTAGTAGGCCTCGCCTCGCCGAAGGCGCGCCGGTCGTCGTGGAGCAGCTCGAGGTTCACGATCGTGCGCACGCCGTGCTGAATGAGCCATGCGGCGCCGTCTTGCGCGGGCTTCGCCCCGCGCCACAGCACGTTCGGCGTCACCACGCAAAAATTCGGTATGGGAGAGCCGAGGTCGTTCGTACACGCGG
>Ga0209807_1000983_pt1 | contig 13359 bp, 13 predicted proteins | sample GraSoiAngelo_154_FD_186168 | JGI IMG/M metagenome (GOLD analysis project Ga0209807, IMG submission 186168) | Grasslands soil microbial communities from the Angelo Coastal Reserve, California, USA - 14_1009_13_20cm (SPAdes) (version 2) | ecosystem: Environmental > Terrestrial > Soil > Grasslands ... | reverse complement strand
TTGTGCTGAGCGTGTTGCTCGGGCGCCAGCATGGACTTTACGCCGCATTTTTTGTGAGTCTCTGGAGCAGCGTCCTCTTTGGCCCGATCGACGCGCCGCTCCTTGTGACCAGTTTGATTAGCGGATTCACTGCGGTCTCTCTCACGCTACAGGTGCGACGCCGCAGCAAATTGGTTCGCGCAGGCTTTGGAGTCGGGCTCGCTATTTGGTTGCTATCGCTAACGTTTGGTCTGATCGGCCCGATCAATCTGTTTTCGCCAGTTGCCAATGACTGGGGAATGATCGGATTCCAAAGTGCGCTGGCTATCGGAAATGGAATTCTGACCGCCACGCTCGTTGGCGGCGCGCTACCGATGCTCGAACATCTGTTTGGAATCACGACGGATATTTCCTGGCTGGAAGCGTCCGACCTTAACCATCCATTACTACGCCGGATGACGATTGAAGCACCGGGCACCTATCACCACAGTTTAGTCGTCGCCAATCTCGCCGAGGCAGCCGCCGAAGCTATCGGCGCGAACGCGACGCTATGCCGCGTCTGCTCTTATTTTCACGATGTCGGCAAATTGGTTAAGCCGGAATATTTCACCGAAAACATGAGCTTCGAGCGCAATCCGCACGATGATCTCGCCCCGACCATGAGTGCTTTGATCATAATCGCGCATGTTAAAGAAGGCGTCGATCTCTCGCTAAAGTACAAGCTCAATCAGCGCATCATCGATATTATTCAGGAACATCACGGCACGTCACTCGTCCGTTACTTCTATCAACGCGCTCTTCAACAGCATGAGGACGCGCGCGCCGGTGGCAAGATTATGAAATTGCGTGAGGACGACATTCCTCAGGTGCGCGAGGAAAGTTTCCGTTATAGCGGACCCAAACCGCAAACGAAAGAAAGCGCCATCGTCAGTCTGGCCGATATGGTAGAAAGCGCCTCCCGTAGTCTGGAGAAACCGACACCTCAGAAAATCGAATCGCTCGTCAATGAACTAATCGAGGAACGGATGGTTGATCGACAATTGGACGAGTGCGACGTCACCCTGGCCGAGCTCAAAGTGATTGCCGAACGCTTCCGCTTCACACTTTTGATGATGCTGCACAGTCGAATTGCCTATCCCAAGCACGGGGGAAAGACAGCTGTGCCGCGAGAGGAACCTTTGCGTCCGGATGTGATGGCAGCAACGCGAAAGCCCGAGACAGCTCCACCGGTCTCAGCCGCGTAAAGTGTAGAGGCCTTTGTATCAAACACCTTTTTCGTGCAAGCAACGCTACATCAACGTAGCTTTACTTATCGCTCACGATTATTTGCGGTGAAGGCTTGTTCACCTCAAATTGAGCGCTCACTTTCTGCAGGCCTGCAGTAAGCGCTTCAATTTGCTTTTGCTGAAGCGCAATCTTCGAATCGAATTCTTTTTTGCTGCGCGGTAGTTGCTACGAGGTCCTTCTGCTGTTGTGCGACCGTAGACTTTAATTGGGTAATCGTCGCTTCCTGCTGCTCTACTTTGCGGTGCTCTTTGAGGAACTCGTTCAGCTACTGTACCGAGCTACCGCGAACCGCGTCGCAGTCTCTATAATTCCGGCGGATGGGCGCGAGGTTCTCGATCTTTTGCGGTAGCCGTGCTCGGTTTGGTGACAAACGGGCCGCCTTCCATCGGTGTGACCTTCGTGAAGGCGACGTCAGGCATTTCGCTCGGCAAACCTTCGAGCGGAAACTCTTTTCGAAGCGGAAAGAATGGATAACCGTCCCACATCAAAATCCGACGCAGATCGGGATGACCGTTAAATTTGATTCCCATCATGTCGTAAATCTCGCGCTCGTGCCAATTCGCGGTCGGCCAAACGTCAGAAACCGTGTCAACGACAGCGACATCTTCAGACAGTCTGAGCTTAAATCGCAGATGGACGCCAAGCGGCATCGAATAAAGCTCGTAAACGATCTCGAAACGCGGTTCTTCGCCGAAATTGTCGATGCTGGTAATGTCGATCAAATAGTCGAACGAGAGTTCGTCACGGCAGAATTTCGCGATTTCACGCAGATCTGCGGGTACGATTGTATAGGTAATTTCACCACGAAACTCAGTTTTATTCTGAATCTTCTCGCCGAGCGATTTCTCCAGTGAAGGGAGTAATTCCTGCGTGGTCATGAAAGCGCGTCCTCGAGTCTTTCGGCCAATTTAGGTTTCTGATTCCTGAATGAGCGTTCGCCGGAAATTTTTTCCTGCAATTTCATCAGGCCCGCGAGCAGCGCTTCCGGACGGGGCGGGCAACCGGAAATGTAAACATCAACAGGCAAAAGCTGATCAATCCCCTGGAGAACGGCGTAGGAGCGATACATCCCGCCGGTGGAGGCGCACGCGCCCATAGCGATGACCCATTTCGGTTCGGGCATCTGCTCGTAAATTCGCTTTACCGCGAGTGCCATTTTGTAAGTGACCGTGCCGGCGACAATCATTACGTCGCATTGTCGTGGCGAAAAGCGCATTACTTCGGCGCCAAACCGCGCAATGTCGAATCGAGAGGCGGCCGTCGCCATCAATTCAATTGCGCAACAAGCGAGGCCCATCGGCATCGGCCAGAGCGAATTTTTTCGCACCCAATTGAGCGCAGCATCAAAGCGCGTAAAAATCACGTTGCCCTCGATTTTTGAATCGTAGGCCGTCGCGTGAGATTCCGGCATAGTAAAAGGTTAAAATGCGCCGCCGGTCGCGCAAGCTGAATCCGGGCGTGAGATCAGCAATCATATTTCAGGTAGGGGCGATTGACCTCAATCGGCCGCTCGTCGAATATCATGCCTCGCGCAGCGGGCGGTTCAGGTGAACCGCCCCTACCAGACGAATCATGACGCAGACAACTCGTACTCATCTCGACCAACTCGAGAACCAGAGCATTTTCATTTTTCGCGAGGCATATCACGCCTTCAAAAACATCGCCATGCCATGGTCGATGGGGAAGGATTCCAACGTTCTCCTCTGGCTCGCCCGCAAATCCTTTTTCGGGAAAATTCCTTTCCCGGTCCTGCATATCGATACGAGTTATGAGTTCCCCGAAATGCTGGAGTTTCGTGAATGGGCGACGAAGCATTACAACCTCAATCTTATCGTCAAAATTAATACCGAAGCCCGCGAACGCGGGGTTGGATACGAAACGCACGATCCAGTGACGGTGACGCATGAATTAAAGACGGTGGCGCTACAACAAGCGCTCGCAGAGCACAAGTGGAACGCGCTGATTACAGGAATTCGGCGCGATGAGGATCCGACTCGCGCGAAGGAGAGATATTTTTCGCCGCGGAACGCGCAGTTCGAATGGGACTATAAAGATCAGCCACCGGAATTTTGGGGACAATTTGCGACTACTGCGGCAAAAGGCGAGCACGTTCGTGTGCAACCGCTGCTCGATTGGACCGAGGTTGATGTCTGGCGTTACATCCAGCGCGAGAATATTCCGATACCGAAAATGTATTTTGCGCGAAACGGAAAACGATTCCGTTCTCTCGGCTGCAGCCCAATCACGCATCCAATTGAAAGCACGGCATCGACAATCGACGAAATCATCGTGGAACTGGAGGCGACGCGCACGAGCGAGCGCGCTGGTCGCGCGCAGGATCATCACGAGCGCAATGCAATGCAGAAGCTAAGAGCGAAAGGATTTTTATGAAAACCGGAAAGCGGATACCGGAAAGAATTGAAAATGACGCGCGCGGAATTTTGCAAACGCACTTTTGAATTCGGGATTCGCTGTATCCGGTTGGCCGAATCCCTTCCTAAGACGACTGTCGCGCAAATAATTGCAAAGCAATTGATTTGGGCCGCAACTTCCGTTGGGGCGAATTATCGTGCTGCGATACGAAGCAGATCGCGGGCAGACTTCGTGGCCAAGATGGGAATCGTTGAAGAAGAATGCGACGAAACAGTTTACTGGATCGAGGTCCTCATGAAGCTTGGGTTACTCCATGAGAAGCGCACTTCTGCGCTGCTGCAAGAGGCAAATGAAATCCTCGCGGTCACAGTTTCTTCGATCAAGACTGCGCGCAAAGGGCAACAAATTTCGAAAATCATCTTAACGTGACTCAAGAAAACTATCCGGTATCCGGTATTCGCTCTCAGGTTTCGTCAGCGGTTTCCCCGCTGAAGGTCGTGTTCGTCGGGCACGTCGATCATGGAAAATCCACGCTCATCGGCCGGATTTTGCAAGATACGGACTCTCTGCCCGCAGGGAAGATCGACATGGTGAAGAAGACGTGCGCGGCTGAGGGGATGGAATTTGAATATGCCTTTTTGCTCGATGCGCTGCTCGAGGAGCAAAAACAAAACGTTACGATCGATACAACCGAAATTCCGTTTCGGACCTCGCGCCGGCAATACGCGATCATCGACGCGCCGGGTCACAAGGAGTTCTTAAAGAACATGATCACCGGCGCATCCCGAGCGGACGCTGCCGTTCTCGTGATCGCCGCCAGCGAAGGCGTGCGCGAGCAGAGCCGGCGCCATGCTTATTTGCTCAGCTTACTTGGTATTAAACAGGTTGTCGTAGTCGTTAACAAACTCGACCTGGTGGATTTTTCCGAGGAGCGATTCAAGGAGATCGACAGGGAATATCAAAAGTTTCTTGCTGATCTTGGACTGGAAGTGCGTGCAGTTATTCCGGCCTCGGCAAAACAAGGCGAGAACGTCGCGTGCGCGGGTATGAAAATGAAGTGGTATTGCGGTGCAAGTGTGCTCGAAGCACTCGATCTTTTGCAGTCGCAAAAACTCGATCTCGATCTTCCGCTCCGCTTCTGCGTTCAGGATGTTTATCGATTTGATGGACGGCGCATCATTGCGGGCCGGATCGAGACGGGAACGTTGAGTGTGGGGGACCAATTGGTTTTTTCGCCGGCAAACAAATCGTCTGTTGTCGCAACTATTGAGCGTTGGAACGCACCGTCGAACGGTCCAGCCGTGGCAGGGGACTCCATCGGAATCACGTTGAGCGAACAGATTTTTGTAGAACGCGGCTATGTCGCTTCGCACGAAAATGACACTCCGATCGAGACGAATCGATTTCACGCCGATCTTTTTTGGATCGTGCGGGAGCCGCTCCATGTTGGCCGTCCTTACGATCTGCGTTTGGCGACCCAAGAGGTGAAATGCGAGATCGTGTCAATCGAAGAGGTAATGGATTCATCGACGCTCGAGACGAAGATCGACCAGCGCGAACAATTGGAGCGGAATGAGGTCGGGAGGCTAACGATTCAAACCCGCGGTCCACTGGTAATCGACAATCATGACCGTATCCCGAATCTCGGTCGATTTGTGATCGCCGATGACGGGCAGATTTACGGAGGAGGCACCATTTTCGGCGGCGTCTATACCGACCGGCAAGTTGCAAAGAGCAAAAACATTTTTTGGACCGAAGGAAAAATTACAGCCCGCCATCGTGCCATACGCAGCGGGCATCGTGGCGCAGTTGTGTGGTTCACCGGGCTTTCAGGCGCTGGGAAATCGACAATTGCGCAAGCGCTAGAGCGCGAGTTGTTCCAGCGCGCCATGCACACATACGTGCTCGATGGCGATAACATTCGCCACGGCTTAAATTCCAATCTCGGGTTTTCACCTGAAGATCGAGTGGAAAACATCCGGCGAGTGAGTGAAGTAGCCAAGTTAATGGCGGATGCTGGCGCGGTCGTTATTACGGCATTCATTTCGCCGTATCGAATGGACAGACGCCGCGCGCGCGAGATTGCGCTCGAGGGGAACGCGGAGTTTATCGAAGTTTTTGTCGATGCCCCGCTCGAAGTTTGCGAAAGGCGCGACCCGAAAAATCTCTACAAAAAAGCGCGGGCCGGAGAGATCCAGGAGTTTACGGGAATCGATGCCCCCTATGAAGCGCCGGACGATCCGGAAATTGTTGTGCGCACGGACGAACAAACTGTCGATGAATCCGTGGCGACAATTCTTGAGCAATTGTTACCGCTTTTGAAAAGAGAGGCAGCGAATGAGTAGCGCCACCTGTCAGATACTGGATGGATGGCGATCTTAGAATTCGTAATGCCGAGTTGAGTGATGCGGCAGATCTGGCTGCGCTCGCATGCGAGCTTGGATACAAAACGACCAGCGCGGAAATGGAATCCCGCCTGGTGTCGATTCTAAAAGACCCGCGCTACAAGACGCTCGTGGCGTTGAAGGATGAAAACATCTGCGGCATGATCGGAACCTTTTCAGCATCTAGTTATTTACACAAGGATCTCAACGGCCGGATCATCGCGCTTGTCGTCTCCACGGAATCGCGACAGCGTGGTATCGGTGCCCGATTGATCGCGGCGGCGGAAAAGGATTTCGCGAAGCGAGGAATCACTCGAGTGACGGTGACCACTCGCTTCGAGCGTGAAGAGGCACATCAGTTTTACGAAAAGGTCGGTTATGCGCGGACTGGCTTCCGGTTTGCAAAAAATCTCGTATCCCCTTCCGGTTGAAACTGCCACACAGCCTTATCTTTATCGGTCAATAGCGCACACGAACGAGAAAAAGACCTTCGGCAGGAGCAACAAAACGTCGGTGGCTGGCACGTGCAGAGACAAGCCGTTCGGTGACATTCTCAATGCGTGATTTGCCAAGCGCGCAGTGCACAAGTGAGCCGACGATCAGCCGAACCATCTTGTAAAGAAAACCGCCGCCATTGAAATCGATCATCACATAAGGACCATTGCGTCGCACCGCTACGGAATAAATCGTGCGAATTGTACTCTTTTCCGGCTTACCGCGATTGGCGGCGAATGCCGCAAAATCGTGCGTGCCGACGAAAGCTTTAGCTACTTCCTTAAGAATCTTGAGATCGAGTGGCCGCGCGACATGCCAGGCGCGGCCGTGTTCGAATGGCGGCAACACGGGAGCAGACCAGATTCTGTAGCGATAGGTTTTTCCCTTGGCGGAATGGCGGGCATGAAAATCGCCCGAAACATAGCGGCACCGAAGCACGCGAATGGTCGGAGGCAGTAACGCGTTGAGCGCAGTAATCCAACGCGCAGCCGATAGCCGATCGTTAGGAAGATCGACATGCGCGCACTGTGCGAGGGCGTGAACCCCGGCATCAGTTCGTCCGGCGCCATGAACTCGCACGAGCGTGCCGCCGACACGCTCGAACGCGCGCTCAAGATGATCCTGAATCGTGTTGCGATGGGATTGGCTTTGCCACCCTGCAAATCCTCTCCCGTCGTATGCAACGATCAATTTCAGCCGTCGCGACATCGCCATCTAGCACGATGTTCCCTCGGCATGCGCCACGTATTGTCGCCGGTCGAGATATCCCTGCAAAATCATCTGGGCCGCTACCTGGTCTACATAGCCGCGGGTATGGCGCGTTTTTTTGCCAGCATCTCGCAGCGCGCGGTGCGCCGCGACCGTGGTCAGTCGCTCGTCCCACGTCACAATTGGGCATGGAAGAATCGCTCGCAATTTTTCTACGAACCGGAGAGCTTCGGTTGCGGCGGCGCCAATCGTACCGCTCATCTGACGCGGAATTCCCACCACAACATGATCGACTTTCTTTTCACGCACGATTGCCCGAAGCCGTGAGGTCACCTGCTCAGTCGATGGGATCGTCTCGAGCGGATGCGCCAATAACTGTAACTCGTCAGAGATTGCCACTCCGATACGCGCGCGGCCAAAATCGATCGCTAAAATCGGATTCATCACCCGCAGATCATTGCAACTCAGGCGGAAGTTTTCCGATCAAATTCTTGATTTTTTCGGCTTGATGACGATGGCAAACCAAAACTGCGTCACCAGTCCGGACAACAATGAGGTTGTGAACTCCAAGCAGCGCGATCGTTGTCCCGTCCTGATCGAAAATGATGTTATTAGTGGAATCGATCGCCGTAACCGCGCAATTCGCGGCATTCTCCTGTTCATCCTTCTTGAAATAATTCGCCACCGCTCTCCAGGTTCCGATGTCATCCCAATCGAAGGTCGCTTCCACCACCAGAACACGATCTGCTTTTTCCATGATCGCGTAATCGAATGAGATCCGTGGCAATTTACTGAAGCGCGTATGCACAACTTTCTCGAAATCTTCTGGACCGCGCAGCTGGGAAATAAAATCAGCGAGTTCGGGCGCATGGCGATTGAATTCGCTCAGCACGGTAGGTACCGACCAAACGAACATCCCTGCATTCCAGCGAAAATTTCCTTTGCGCAAAAACGATTCGGCGAGATCGGGATTGGGTTTCTCGCGAAAGCGCTCAACTCGGTGAATGGAATCTTTGTTGCTGCGATCCCGCAAATGAACGGGCTTGCCCTGCTCGATATAACCAAAACCGGGACATGCCCAGGTTGGTTTGATGCCGACGGTCACAAGCTCGCCGGTCTCTTCCGCTGCTTCGGCAGCCAGGGCGAGGGTTTCCTGAAATGCGGCACGATTGGCGATGACATGATCGGCCGGAAGCACGGCCATTATGGCGGCGTGATCCCGGGCCGCGACCCAGCCAGTGCCAAGTGCAACCGCCGCTGCCGTGTCGCGTTTGGCTGGCTCGCCAATAACATTCTCGCTGGGGAAACCGGTGAGCAATTTACGAACAGTCGTTTCCTGCTCCGTGTTCGTCAGGATCAGAATGCGTTCGCGGGAAACTAATCCGTCGAGGCGCGCTACGGTTTCTTCAAGGAGAGTTTTTTTGGAAATCAGGCGCAGCAATTGCTTCGGCCGGGCCCTTCGACTTAGTGGCCAAAACCGTTCGCCGCTCCCACCGGCAAGAATCAGCGCATAGATCGATTTGGCCATTGCGATGCAAAAAATCAATTCTGGCTCGACCGATGTCGGGCCGCGAAGATTCCCGTTTCTTTTTTCAAAACGAGACGTATATGGTAGGCGATGTCGCTCCCAATATCCATTTTAAAAACCTCCGAGCAGCTTCCCGTTGATCCATTGCTTGTTGTGACGCGGGCTGCCATTGGTCTGGGCTTGGGCTTACTAATGGCAGACAAGATCAAGCCATCGATTCGCCAGGCAGCTGCGATTACGCTTGTTTCGATCGGGGCACTGGCGGCAGCGCCCTGGCTGGTAAAAATGGCCTTTGCGCAGATTAATCGTCCAGAATCGGAGTGGGGGAGCCGCGCCAGATTGCGTTCAATCCGAGGCGATTCCGGCTACCGGAACGAAACGGACGTTTACTAGTGGTATTGTAGAGGGCTCGCGGCGGCGAATGCCTGTTTATTAATTTTAGCGGTTAATACAGCCGCCGCTACCATGCTTGATTCAATCTGCTCCGCAGATTAAGCGTCTTCGCGCCATGTCTCATCCATCGATCTCTTCCAGCAGCGAAGTGTTGCGTGCTCACTGTGCGGCAATTGCCAAAGAAGAGGCTGCTTTGCGCGAAGGCGGCGGCAAGGCCGGGCACGAACGCCAGCGAAAGATGGGCCGGCTGCCAGTGAGGGAACGCATCGGTCATTTGCTCGACAAAGACTCGCCCTTTTTTGAGATCGGTCTCTGGGCTGCTTACAAAATGTACGAGCAATGGGGAAAGATTCCCGCAGCGGGTGTGGTTGCAGGAATCGGAAATGTTGCCGGTGTTCCGTGCATGATTATCGCCAACGATGCGACTGTGAAGGCGGGCGCTTTCTTTCCGCAAACGGCAAAAAAAGTGATTCGCGCGCAACGCATCGCTTTTGAATGCTCGTTGTCGATCGTTTACCTCGTCGATTCCGCGGGTGTGTTTCTGCCGATGCAGGATGAGATCTTTCCCGACGAAGACGATTTCGGCCGCATCTTTCGCAACAACTCTGTCATTTCCGCTGCGGGCGTTCCTCAATTTGCCGCGATCATGGGCAATTGCGTCGCGGGCGGCGCTTACTTGCCGGTTTTGTGCGACAAGATCCTGATGACGAACGGAAGCGGTTTATATCTCGCAGGCCCGTCACTCGTCAAAGCGGCCATCGGTCAGATTGTGGACGCAGAAGAGCTCGGCGGCGCGCAGATGCACGCGGAGATAAGTGGCACGGTGGACTTTTACGAAAAGGACGACCCATCATGTCTCAAACGTCTTCGTTCGCTCATCGCCTTGCTGCCGGAAGCGAAGGAATCCAAGACATCCGAGGCGTCGAAAGAAACAGCGAAGCCAGCGAAGAGTCCGGATGCCATTTACAATCTGATGACCTTTGATGGACAGAAGCAGTACGATGTACGCGATTTGCTCGCTTCAGTTGTCGATGCAAGCTCAATTGATGAATACAAGGCCGGCTATGGCAAAACAATCGTAACAGCTTACGCGCGCATCAACGAACGCCCCGTGGGCGTTGTGGCAAACCAGCGCTTGCAAGTCCGGACAAAGAAAGAGGGTATCCAGATGGGCGGCGTCATTTACTCGGACAGCGCTGATAAGGCGGCCCGTTTCGTGATGGACTGCAATCAAGCAAACCTGCCAATCATCTTTTTCCAGGATGTTACCGGTTTCATGGTCGGACGCGATGCGGAGCAGAGCGGGATCATTCGCAGCGGCGCGAAGTTAGTGAACGCGGTCAGCAATTCCGTGGTTCCGAAGATCACAGTCGTTGTCGGTGGATCATTCGGCGCCGGCAACTATGCGATGTGCGGCAAAGCGTACGATCCGCGCTTTATTGTCGCCTGGCCGACGGCTCGCTACGCCGTGATGGGCGCCGCCCAGGCCTCTGATACCGTTTTTTCGATTCTGGCGCGTGCTCGGGAGCGCGGTGACAAAAAAGCAGCAGCTGGAGAATTGGAAGAACTGCGGGCAACGGTCAAAGAGAATTACGAAGAACAAACCGACATTCGTTACGGCGCCGCGCGTGGCTGGGTGGACGCGATCATCCCACCACATGAAACGCGGGACGTTCTGATTCGTTTGTTGCAATATGTTTCACGTCCGATGCCGAAAGCGCGCTTTCACACGGGCGTCATCCAGGTTTAGATCGCTTTACGCTTCAACGTTTCAACCGTTCAACGAATCTCATGGCCGTCGTTCTCCTCGAAAAGCAAACGCCGCAAATTACGATTGTCACTCTCAATCGTCCCGAGCGGCGCAACGCGCTTACAATTGAGTTATTGGCGGAACTGGCTGCAGCAATAAAGGTTGTTTCAGACGACCCTCACGCGCGTATCTTAATTTTCCGAGGCGCCGGCGCGGCGTTTTGCACTGGTCTGGATTTGAAGACTGCAACTCTAGAGAACGCACAGGCGACGGCGGCGATGGTCGCAGAGACTTTGCTTATACTTAGCCAAACACGCCTGGTCACAATCGCGGCGGTCCATGGCGCCGCTGTCGCCGGTGGCGCCGGCATTATGTCGGCATGTGATTTTGTCGTCGCGGCAGAAAAGACAAAGATCGGCTACCCCGAGGTGCGCCGCGGCTTGGTAGCCGGCTTGGTCATGACCTTTCTTCGCCGGCAAATAGGCGAACGAAAGATGCGTGAATTATTGCTCGGTTCCGAATTGATTGATGCCGAACGAGCGAAGGACATTGGCCTGGTAAATCGCGTCGTCTCTCAAGAGAATTTGATGAGCGAAGCGCAAAAGTTTGCTGATTCGGCCTTGCAAGGCGCCCCGGGCGCGCTGATGCAAACGAAACAATTAATCGAAGATTTCTGGTGGCGTTCAGTAAAAGAGGATATCGATCTTGCGCTCAAGCATCACATGCAAGCCCGCGAATCGAATGAAGCGCGCGAAGGGATTGCCGCCTTCAACGAAAAGCGGCCGCCGGATTGGGTACGCTAACGGTGTGCGTCCCACGCGCCTGTAGCAGTTATACAAGCACGCCTGTCGCGTGCAAAAACAATCAATTCGCAGCTTCGAAAACTTCGCTTTTCAATACAACGAGGGATGAAAGTGAGACGCGCATTTTGGAAACGCAATTGGCGCCCGCAAGTCGGCTGGGGAGTACCGATAGCATGGTTGACACTTTGTATCGTCTGGAGTTCGACATGGCTCGTCATTAAAATCGGATTGCGCGATTTGCCTCCGATTTCGTACGCCGCGATCCGTTTCGTCATTGCGGTCGTCGTCCTTCTGCTGTTGTCGGTTGGCCGAGTGCGGTTACTGCCGGAGAGTCGATCCGATTACATTCTGCTCGGTTTCACCGGCGTGTTGATGTTCGCGATTAACTATGGATTACTTTTTTGGGGCGAGCTTTATGTTTCGTCTGGGTTGGCGGCGGTGTTGCAGGCGACAATCCCGATCTTCGGAATGGTGTTCGCGCATCTGATGCTTCCGGACGAACCTATGCGTCTGCGGAAACTCGCCGGCTCACTGCTCGCGCTTGGTGGCGTAGCGATAATATGCGCCCGGCTTCTTGGTTTCAACGGGATGCTGGCGTTCTGGGGCGGGCTCGGCATTGTGTTCGGAGCTGCCGGCGCGGCGTTCTCGAACGTGTTGCTCAAAGCGCGCGCGATCCGGCTGGCGCCAGCAATGATCGCGGCATGGCAAATGATTTTCGGGGCAGCGCCTTTGCTGGTAACTGGGCTTATCATCGAAGGAAACCCGCTGCGTTTTCATTGGGCCGCGTTGTCGATCTTTTGTTTGTTTTATCTCGCCGTGATTGGTTCTGCGCTCACCTTTCTGCTTCTGTACTGGCTCCTGCCTCGGATGTCGGTGGCGAAACTGCAAACCGTTTCGCTGATCACGCCGCCAGGCGCGGTTGCGTTGGGCTGGGTAATTGGCGGGGAAAAGTTTTCTCTGTGGTCGCTTGTTGGGGCATGCTTTGTCCTCGCCGGTGTATGGATGATTTTCGGCAAAGCAGAAATGAGGAGACTCGCCTTGCAAGAAGGCGCGCAAGTATCCTCATGAAATCGCAGTTGGTGGCGGGAAAAACCTAGCTAAGATCAACACTCGCAGCGCCGATGTGGCGAAATGGCAGACGCAACGGACTTAAAATCCGTTGGGCTTTAAAAGGCCCGTGCCGGTTCGAGTCCGGCCATCGGCACAGGATCAATCAACTCTCTGCGCGGTTTAATTGTCGATGCAAACGCAAGCCGAACGCCCGCTTTTCATTCCGCTGATTCTGGGAACCGCGCGTCAGGAAAGACAAAGCGAACATGTTGCTCGCTTCGTTTTTGAACAAACAAGAAAACGCGCCGGTGTGGAAACGGAGTTCATCGATGTCCGCATACTCCCGATGAAACTCGATGACGCCGGCGAACAAATGAAGGATCCGAAATTTTCAGCGACGATCGAGCGTTGTGATGGGCTCATCATCGTCACGCCGGAATACAATCACAGTTTCCCCGGCCTGCTCAAACACGCGCTCGACATGAACTTGAAGGAATACATTCACAAAGCGGTCGGGATTTGCGGCGTCTCGGCCGGAAGCATGGGCGGCGCGCGGGTGATCGAAAGTTTACTTCCCGTGATGCGCGAGCTCGGGCTCGTGACAATCTT
>Ga0209807_1000973_pt1 | contig 13432 bp, 10 predicted proteins | sample GraSoiAngelo_154_FD_186168 | JGI IMG/M metagenome (GOLD analysis project Ga0209807, IMG submission 186168) | Grasslands soil microbial communities from the Angelo Coastal Reserve, California, USA - 14_1009_13_20cm (SPAdes) (version 2) | ecosystem: Environmental > Terrestrial > Soil > Grasslands ... | reverse complement strand
GTCGTCCTCGCCAGTGGAAAGGTGCAGACCTACTCGACGGATCCCGCATGCAGCCGCGGCGTTGAGGGACCAAACCTCTGCCACGAGGCTACCGGCGTGGTCCCTGCCGGAGCGAGCGGCCTCGCGAATAGCACGAACTTTGGGGCCGGCGGTGATGCAGACCTCACGGCATTGTCCGGATTCCAGACGTTCGACGCGACGATTCTCGAGTTTGATTTCGTCCCCATGGGTGCGACCGTCCAGTTCGAATACGTCTTCTCGTCCGAGGAGTACAGCGACTTCTCGAACACCTCGTTCAACGACGTATTCGGCTTCTTCATCAATGGCAGTTCGGGAAACTGCGCGACCGTACCGATCACAGGTCAGCCGGTCTCGATCAACACGATCAATAACGGGAACGACGTCGGCGGGGACGCGACTCCACACAATCCTGCGCTCTTCCGCGACAACGTCCGCCCGGCGGGTCCCACCATCGACACGCAGATGGATGGGCTCACGGTCGTGCTCACATGCAAGGCAACCGTGACCCCGAACGCGACGAATCACATGAAGCTGGCCATCGCCGATGCGAGTGACGGCATTCTCGACTCGGCCGTCTTCATTCAGGCAGGAAGCCTCACCAGCGGCACGGTCGTGACGACTTCGCTCAAGGGCAGCGACAACTCGTCTGGGCCGATCATCACGGTGCCATCGGGCACTGTGGTCACTGACTCCGCCATGCTGACGGGTCTGAATACGATGACGGCCGGCGGCACCGTCGATTACAACGTCTACAAGGACGCGATGTGCGCGAATCTGTTCATGTTCGCCGGTACGAAGACCGTCGTGAACGGCATGGTGCCGGATTCCAATCCCGTGACCTTCACCAATCCCGCGACGTACTACTGGCAGGCTGCGTACAGTGGCGACCCATCCAACAATCCATCCAAGAGCCTCTGCGGGAGCGAGCAGGTCATCGTCAACGTCGGCCCGCCCGCGACGCTCGTTCTGACGCCGCCTGCGGCCACGAACACGGTCGGGACGAAGCACTGCGTCACCGCGACGGTGAGGGACGCGTCCGGCACGCCCGTGCCAGGGGTGACCGTCATCTTCTCCGTCGGTCCGTCGGTTCCGACGACATTCCCGAGTCCCTCCAGCGGCTCTGGGGTGACCGACGCAAACGGGCAGACAACGTTCTGCTACACAGCGTCGCTTCCCGGCGTGGATACGATCCATGCCTTCGCCGACACCAACAACAACGGGCAGCAGGACGCTAGCGAGCCGTTCGGCGAAGCGACGAAGACGTGGACGCCGCCGGCGAGTACCAACCTGTGCGAGGTAAAGATCACGGACGGCGGTTGGTTCATCGCGAATAACAAGGACCGCGCGAATTTCGGCGGCAACGCCCAGGTCATCAACGACACCCCACAGGGGCAGCAGGAGTACCAGGACCAGGGTCCAGCTCAGCCGATGAACGTTCACTCGATCGAGATCACGGCGACGACCTGCAGCGACGATCTGAAAAACGCGAGCATCTACGGCAAGGCGACGATCGACGGAGCAGGTTCGCACGTCTTCAAGATCGATGTGACCGACATGGGACCGGGCGGATCCACTGACAGCTACGGCATCACACTCGACACCGGCTACCAGTCCGGTCAGCACATCCTCAGCGGAGGGAACATCACGATCCACAAGATGTGATCCAATGCATCTGACGCTGACGAAGGGGCCCGCTCCGAGCGGGCCCCTTCTCGTTAGGATCGAAGCGTGGCGACCGATCCGCTCGCGTCCTTCAATCCCGCGACACGCGCATGGTTCGAGGCGACATTCCAAGCGCCGACGCGTGCGCAGGAGCTCGGGTGGCCGGCGATCGCGGAGGGGGACAGCGTTCTCGTCCTCGCACCCACCGGATCGGGGAAAACGCTCGCGGCGTTCCTCGCCGCGATCGACCATCTCATGTTCTCGCCTGCTCCGAAGAAGCCAGCGACGCGAATGGTGTACGTCTCGCCCCTCAAAGCACTCGCGGTCGACGTCGAGCGAAACCTGCGCGAGCCGCTCGTCGGCATCACCCGGCAGGCGCAGCGTCTCGGGATTCCGTACCGCGAGCCCACCGTCGCCATCCGGACCGGCGACACCCCGTCGCGCGAGCGCGCGCGCTACCAGCGCGAGCCCGCGGACATCCTCATTACGACGCCCGAGTCGCTCTATCTGATCCTCACGAGCCTCGCCCGTGATGCGCTTCGCAGCGTCGAAAGTGTGATCGTCGACGAGATCCACGCGGTCGTCCCGTCAAAGCGCGGATCCCACCTCGCGCTGACGCTCGAACGGCTCGAAGAGCTGCGCGGGCGTGGTGCCAAGAGGCTCCAGCGGGTCGGGCTCTCAGCGACGCAGCGTCCGCTCGACGAGATCGCGCGATTCCTCGGCGGCCTCGACGACGGCGTGCCGCGACCGGTGCGTGTGCTCGACGCCGGGCGTAAAAAGACACTCGAGCTCCGCGTCGAAGTCCCGGTCGAGGACATGGCCCGTCTCGGGGAGCCGGCCGAGATTCCCACGGGACCGGTGACCGCGGTGCAGCGCTCCTCGATCTGGCCCGCGATCCATCCGCAGATCCTCGAGCTCATCCGCTCGCACCGGTCGACGCTCATCTTCGTGAACTCGCGCCGTCTTGCCGAACGCCTCGCGGCCGCACTCAACGAGCTCGCGGGCGAAGAGCTCGTCCACGCGCACCATGGCTCGATCGCGCGCGAGCAGCGGCTCCGGATCGAGGACGACCTCAAATCCGGGCGGCTCCCCGCGCTCGTGGCGACGAGCTCGCTCGAGCTCGGCATTGACATGGGCGCGATCGACCTGGTCATCCAGGTCGAGTCGCCGCCCTCCGTCGCGAGCGGCATGCAGCGGATCGGGCGCGCCGGTCATCGCATCGACGAGCCGTCGACCGGCGTGATCATCCCCAAATTCCGCGGCGACCTTCTCGCGAGCGCCGCGATCACGGAAGGGATGTTCGCCGGGGCGGTCGAGCCCCTCCGCTATCCGCGGAATCCACTCGACATCGTGGCACAGCAGGTCGTCGCGATGACCGCGATGGACGACTGGGGCGTGGACGATCTCGAGCGCGTCATCCGCCAGGCGGCGCCCTTCGCCGAGCTGCCGCGGAGTGCGTTCGAGGGCGTGCTCGACATGCTGTCGGGTCGCTACCCGTCGGACGAGTTCGCTGAGCTGCGACCCCGCATCGTGTGGGATCGGACAGCCGGCGTCGTGCGGTCGCGCGAGGGATCGAAGGTCGTGGCCATCTCCAACGGCGGGACGATCCCCGATCGCGGCCTGTACGGCGTGTTCCTGGCGGGGGCCGAGAAGGGAAAGGGCCGCGTCGGCGAGCTCGACGAGGAGATGGTCTTCGAGACGAAGGAAGGGGATGTGTTCCTCCTGGGCGCGTCGAGCTGGCGGGTCGAGGAGATCACACAGGACCGCGTGCTCGTGTCGCCCGCGCCCGGCGTGCCGGGACGAATGCCGTTCTGGCACGGGGAGAACGTCGGGCGTCCTCTCGAGTTCGGCCGCGCGATCGGCGCGCTCGCGCGCCGCATGCGGTCGCTGCCCAGCGAAGAGGCCACGAAAGAGCTCGTCACGAAGCACGCTCTCGCCGAGGGCGCCGCACGCAACCTGCTGCAGTACCTCGGCGATCAGGTCGCCGCCACCGGCACGGTGCCCGACGACCACACGATCGTCATCGAGCGCTACCTCGACGACATGGGCGACTGGCGCGTGTGCATCCTGAGCCACTTCGGCGCACGCGTGCACGCGCCGTGGGCGATGGCGATCGGCGCGATGGTGCGCGAGCGGAACGGCGACGAGCCGGACATCCTCTGGACGAACGACGGGATCGTCGTGCGTTTTCCGGGGACCGATCAGCCGCCGCCGGTGGAATTGCTTTTGCCCGACCCTGACACTGTTGGCGACCTCGTTCAGGCGTCGCTCGCCGTCGGCGGCGGCGGAGCGCGCGCCGCGAATCTGGGCGCACCGACGACCGCGCTCTTTGCGGCACGGTTCCGCGAGAACTCGGCGCGCGCGCTGCTCCTCCCGCGGCGTCGACCCGGACAGCGCGCGCCGCTCTGGCAGCAGCGCAAACGTGCCGGCGATCTCCTCGCGGTCGCGAGCCGGTACGAGTCGTTCCCGATGGTCCTCGAGACGTACCGCGAGATCCTCCAGGACGTGTTCGACATGCCCGGCCTTACCGAGCTCCTCGCCTCGATCCGATCGCGGAAGCTTCGCGTCGTGACGGTGGACACGAGAGCGCCCTCGCCGTTCGCGGCTTCGCTGCTCTTCAACTACGTCGCGAACTTCATGTACGAGGGCGACGCGCCGCTCGCTGAGCTGCGCGCGCAGGCCCTCACCGTCGATCCCTCGCAGCTCCGCGCGCTCCTCGGCGAGGTCGAGCTTCGCGAGCTCCTCGACCAGGACGCGGTCGCCGATCTCGAGCTCTCTCTCCAGCATCTCGTTCGCGAGCGGGCCGCGCGTCACCCCGACGGCGTCCACGAGATGCTCCTCCGTCTCGGTGATCTGACCGCGGACGAGATCGGAGCCCGCAGCGCCGAACCCGCCGCCGCGGAGGATTGGATCTCGAAGCTCGTGAGCGAGCGCCGCGTGCTCGACGTGCGGATCGCCGGCGACCGCCGCTTCATCGCAGCTGAAGACGCCGGCCGCTATCGCGACGCGCTCGGTGTGGGCCTTCCGCTCGGGCTCCCCGCCTCTTTCCTGACGACCGATGACGCCGACCCGCTCGTTTCGCTGTTGCGGCGGTACGCGCGCACGCACGGGCCGTTCGTTGCCGGCGATCCGGCCCGGCGTTTCGGCCTCGCGGAAGCTCCGGTCGTCGAGGCGTTGCGCCGGCTTGCGGAGGCGGGAACGGTCGTGGAAGGACAGTTCCGCCCGGGCCAGTCGGGCGCCGAGTGGGTCGACACGGGTGTGCTGCGCACGCTTCGCGGACGATCGCTGGCGCGTCTTCGCCGCGAGGTCGAGCCGGTCGACCAGGATGCGCTCGGCCGGTTCGCGGTCGCCTGGCACGGCATCGATTCCGGTGAGCGCGGGCAGGCCGCGCTCCTCGATGCCATCGCGAAGCTCGAAGGCGCCTTCGTGCCGGCGTCGGATCTGGAGACGCGGATCCTTCCCGCGCGCGTCGCCAAGTACGACCCCAGGGACCTCGATGCCCTGCTCGGCTCCGGTGCTGTCATGTGGATGGGCGGCGGCGCCGTTGGTCCGAAGGACGGGCGTGTCGCGCTGTTCCTCGCCGAGCATTTCTCGCTGCTTCGCCCCGCTCCCGAGACACGGCCGGACCGCCCCATCCACGATCGCCTCCGCGAGGTGCTGCAGGCGCGCGGCGCCTCGTTCTTTCCACAGCTGCTCGCTGCAGCGCGTGGCGGCTTCGCGCCCGAGCTCGGCGACGCGCTGTGGGATCTCGTCTGGGCGGGCGAGGTCACCAACGACAGCTTCCACGCGGTGCGCGCGCTGCTCGCTCCCATTCGCCGGTCGCGCCGGACCAATTCAGTCGGCCGCGCGATGCACGTGCGTAGCCTCGAACGCTTCACGGTGCGCGACGACGTTGCCGGACGATGGTCTCTCACCGACGCCGCCGGCGACGCGCCGATCACCCCCACCGAACGCGCGACAGCCCAGATCCGCCAGCTCCTCGAGCGGCACGGGGTTCTCACGCGCGAGATCGTTCGGTCGGAAGGGACCGGCGGAGGGTTCGCAGCGGCGTACGGCATCTTGAAGGCCATGGAGGACGCGGGCCGCATTCGGCGCGGCTACTTCGTCGCAGGCCTCGGCGCCGCGCAGTTCGCGCTACCCGGTGCTGTCGATCGGCTTCGCGCCGCGCGCGAGCGGACCGAAGAGCCGCACGCCGTTGTCCTCGCCGCGACCGATCCGGCCAATCCGTACGGCGCGGCCCTTTCGTGGCCGGAGCGTCCCGAGGGACGCAAGCCCATGCGCACCGCCGGTGCGCTTGTCGTCCTGGTGGATGGGCGGATCGCAGGATGGCTCGGCCGCGGCGAAGAGCAGCTCCTCACATTCGTCGCCGATGAGGCGGACGCCGAGCCAACGCGCACAGCGCTCGCGACCGCGCTGGCGGCGGAGGTCGGTCCCGACCGCAGGACCACGCTTTTCATCCAGTCGGTCGACGGAGCGCCGGTGGATGAGTCGCCCCTTTCGGACGCCCTCCGCGAGGCCGGCTTCGCACGCACGCCGCGCGGCTATCTCCGGCGCGTCTCGCGCGCGTAAAGGATGCCCGAGGGCGACACGATCTTTCGCACCGCGACCGTGCTTCGCCGCGCGCTCGCAGGGCGCGTCGTCACCGGGTTCGAGCTCGTCGCGCCCAAAGTGACCCCGGCCGCGGCACGCCGGCGGGTGGTCGGCGGCACGGTGAAAGCGGTCGACTCGAACGGCAAGCACCTCCTCATCACGTTCACGACCGACGGCGAGGATGTCGTCCTCCACACGCACATGCGCATGCAGGGGCAGTGGCACGTATACCGCCCAGGCCAGCGCTGGTGGTTTGCGCCGTCGACTGCGCGCGTCGTGATCCGCACCGCTGAATACGTCGCTCCCTGCGAGACCCCGCCGATCGTCGAGCTCATGACCGCGCGCGAGGTCGCGCTGCACCCGGTGATTCCCGAGCTCGGGCCTGATGTGATCGCCGACGACTTTGATCTCGACGAGGGCATCCGCCGCCTGCGCGAGCAGCCGGAGCGCGACATCGCCACCGCCTTTCTCGACCAGCGCACCCTGTCAGGCATCGGGAACGAGATCAAGAACGAGACGCTGTTCATCAGTCGCACCTGGCCGTGGACGAAGATCGGCGACATCGACGACGACGAGCTTCGCCGCATCGTCCTGGCCGCGCGCGAGCTTCTGCGGCGAAATCGCGATGGCGGACCGCGACGCTCACGTTTTGTGCTCGATCGCCGGCAGCTCCGATCGGTACAGGAGCGCCGGGGACTGCCGTGCTACGAGTGCGGGACGCCGATCGACGTGGGATTCCATCCGAACGAGTTCCGCAAGAGCTATTACTGCCCGAGCTGCCAGCCGGCGCCGCGGCCCGTTTAGGCCGGCTCTCCACCCACCTGTGACATGACGGGAGTACCACTTGACACGCGCGCTGCTTCTCGATAGAAAGTGTGTAAATGACACTAGTGTCTATCGGACACTAATTGGATACGCGAAGGAGGCCGACGTGTTCGAGTACGAAAAGGCCGCTCCCACGACCCACGTGATGCACTTCTCCGGAGGGAGGATCCGGCGCCAGGGCGCTGGGCTGGCGTTCTGGTACTGGTCACCGAGCGCCACGATCGTGGAGATCCCGCTCGCCAGCGTGGCGCTGCCGTTCGCCTTCACCGGAGCGACGCGCGACTTCCAAAGCGCGACGCTGCAGGGTCAGCTGACCTATCGCGTGACCGATCCGGGAAAACTGGCGCAGCTCCTCGATTTCAGCATCCGTCCCTCGGGCAACTACCGCACCGACGACCCGCTCAAGCTTCGCGAGCGCCTCACGCAAGCGGCTCAGATCCACCTGCGCGCCGTCGTTCAGCAGATGGACCTTCGTGATGTCCTGATCGGATCGACGCGGATCGCTGGCGAGGTGCTCACGCGCATGCGCGCGTCCGACGCCGTGACCCTTCTCGGCATCGAGATCCTCGATGTCTCGCTTCTCGACGCCAAGCCCAGCCCCGAGACCGCCCGCGCCCTCGAGGCAGAAGCCCGAGAGGCGCTCCTTCGTCGGGCCGACGAGGCGATCTACGCGCCGCGGCAGGCCGCGGTCGAAGAGGAGCGCAAGATCAAGGAGACCGAGCTAAACACGCAGATCGCGGTGGAACTGAAGAATCGCCAGATCCGCGAAACCAAGATGGCCGCGGACATATCCGTCGAAGAGCAGCGCGCCGCCCTAATCGCGAAGCGAGCAGACAACGAGAAGATCGACGCCGACAGCAAGGCGTACGCGCTCGAGGCGACGCTGCGTTCGGTCCGGGACATCGACTGGAAGACGCTGACTGCGCTTTCCGCAACAGGCGCGGATCCGCGGCTTACCATCGCGCTCGCCTTCCGTGAGCTCGCCGAGAACGCCGAAAAGATCGGGCAACTTAACATCACGCCCGACCTCCTTCAAAGCCTTCTGGCCCGTGCGCCGGGAACGGAGCCGGCGTGACCTACGACAAGATCGTCCTCGTGACGCGAAAGACCAGGCTCGCCAACCTGATCGACCGATTCAACACGATGGATCAGGCGCGCTTCTATCTCGAGCAAGCGGGCCTGGACTTTTCGGACTACGCACGCGAGGACGATGCCTACGAACGTGCGCTGGTCTATCTCAAACGATCACTGGAGCTTCGCGATGTGCAGCAGCAGACCATCGACCGGTCGTTGCTCCCGACCTTTCGGTTCGCTCCGGGTGATCTCGTGGTCACCCTGGGCGGCAACGGTCTCGTCGCCAACACCGCGAAGTACGTGGGGACGACCCCGATCGTCTCGGTCAATCCAGAGCCAGAGCGTTTCGACGCGATCCTGGTGCCGTTCGCGGTCTCGCAGGCTCGCACGGCGGTCGAGCATGTCATCTCGGAAGTCGCTCGCACACGAGAGGTGACGCTTGCTCAGGTCGATCTCTCCGACGGCCAGCGTCTCCTCGCGTTCAACGACTTCTTCGTCGGCGCGCGGACACATGTGTCCTCGCGCTACCGCCTCACCTGGAGTGGCCGGACTGAGGACCAATCCTCATCCGGGATCATCGTCTCGACCGCTGCAGGATCGACCGGCTGGCTGACGTCGATCTTCAACATGGCGGCCGGCGTGAGCGTATTCACCGGCGGCACACCAGGGAGACCGATCAGACTGGACTGGAATGATCCGCGGCTCGTCTTCGCGGTTCGCGAGCCGTTCGTCAGCCAGCGCTGGAGTGCGTCGATCGTCGCCGGACTCGTCGAACCGCGCCAGGCGCTCCGCGTCGAATCGATGATGTCGACAGAGGGCGTCCTGTTCAGCGACGGAGTCGAGTCCGACTATCTGGCCTTCGGGGCCGGGTTGGTGGCGACGATCCAGGCCGCGCCGGAGAGGGTCCGTCTCGTATGCCCGTAAGACCGTCGTCCATCCACGTGACCGTCGACACCGTGATCTTCACGGTGAGAGAACGTGCCCTGAACGTGCTTCTGGTCCGGCGGGGCAGCCCGCCGTTCGAGGGAGGCTGGGCGATCCCGGGTGGGTTCGTCGACGAGCGCGAGTCTCTGGACGCGGCCGCGCTGCGCGAGCTCAGTGAGGAGACCGGCGTGACCGATGTCTATCTCGAGCAGCTCTACTCCTTCGGCGATCCCGGGCGTGACCCGCGGGGGCGATTCGTGACGGTGGCGTACTTCGCACTGATCTCGGCGGATCGTCCGATTCACGCGGGCACAGACGCAGCAGATGCGCGATGGTGGCCGATGGACGAGCTGCCGCGGCTCGCGTTCGATCATCGCAAGATCCTGGACTACGCCCTCGAACGGCTTCGCAACAAGCTCGAGTACACGACCGTCGGCTTTCAGCTGCTTCCTCGCCGTTTCACGTTGACCGAGCTGCAGCAGGTGTACGAGGCGATCCTCGGACGACCTCTCGACAAGCGGAACTTCCGCAGAAAGATCGAGCTGCTCGCGATCCTGAAGCCGCTCGAGCATCACCGCACCAACGGCCCGTCACGGCCCGCCCGCTTGTACCAGTTCTCCGCCGGCAAGTTCGAGAAGCTCCGCAGCCGCGGGATCACCTTTCCGTTCTGATGGAGACGCCGCGCCACATGCGTGCGCTCATGCCGGACGTCGAGCGTCTCGCGAGCCTTCGCGCGGCGAAGGACCTCATGGACCACTCGTATTCCGAAGAGCTAGATCTCGACGCGATTGCAGGCGAGGCCGGTTACTCGCGGTTCCACTTCGTGCGCTCCTTTCGCGACACCTACGGGCGAACTCCGCGTGCATACCTGTCGGAGCGCCGCATCGAGCGGGCGCGGGAGCTGCTCCGCACCGCGAATCTCACCGTTACCGAGATCTGCCTTCTCGTCGGGTTCTCGAGCCTTGGCTCGTTCAGCGCGCGGTTCAAAGAGAACGTCGGTGTTTCGCCGTCGGAATACCGCGAGCGTGAGATCGCGCGCGGCGGACCGCCGCCCATCCCTGGATGCTTTGTTCTCATGTGGAGCACGCCAACTCCGCAATTGCGAAGAAGCCCTCGGCGCCAGGACGGCCCTATCGTCGACCGAACCAACAGTCGAAGGGGTGAGCCATGATCACCGGGCTTTCGCACACCACCGTCTGGGTGCTGGACCAGAATTCGGCTAAGAACTTCTACACGGAGAAGCTCGGGTTCGACGTCCGCGACGACACCGTGATGACCAACGAGTACATGCCTGGAACGAGTGGATTCCGCTGGCTCACCGTCGGACCGAAGCGGCAGCCCGATCTCCGCATGCTGCTCGCGGAGCCGAAGCCGCCGATGGTCGATGACGAGAGCGCGAAGGCGATCCGCGCGCTCGTGGCGAAGGGCGCGTTCGGCGCGGGCGTTCTGGATACCGACGATTGCCGAAAGACATATGAGGAGCTGCGCAAGAAGGGCGTGCAGTTCCTGCAGGAACCGGCCGATCGGCCGTACGGCGTCGAGGCGGTCTTCCGGGACGACTCGGGGAATTGGTTCAGCCTGACCGAGCGGAAGGGGCGCTAGCGCCGGAGAAGACGTCGGGCGCGCACCCGAGGAATCGAAAAAGAGGCCCCCGATATCGGGGGCCTCTTGTTGTCAGATCGCGCGGGTTTCTAGCGGGAGCCAGTGAGGACCGGCTCGCGCCTCGTTGCGACGTCCGGCGTTGGGATGATGCCGAGCTGCTGCATCAGGCCGAAGGTGTCGAAGATCGACCACGCCTCAACGACCTTGCCGTCGTCGAACTTGGTCGTCATGACGCCGACGGTGCTCGACTTCTTGCCGGTCGCGGGCATTCCGTTCAACTCACCGGTGTTCGTGCCGGTCGCGCGGAGATGCTGGACGACATAGTCGCCATCCGCGATCTCCTTCTCGATGGTGATCTTGAGATCTGGGAACGCCCTGAGGTACGTGTCGAGGGTCGACTTGGCGCCCTGCGGCCCCCTGAGAGTGTTCGGGTTCTGGGGATCGTGGAGCGGCGCGTCGTTCGCGAAGAGCTCGTCGAGCACCTTCGTGTTGCGCTTGTTCCAGCTCTCCTCGACGATGCGACGTGCGTTGATCTTGTTCTGTTCGTTGTTCATGGGTTCTCCTCACAATTGCTTTTTTGAGGGATCGATCGTTCCCGAGGATCCGGCTGAAGACCTCGCCGGCACGAATGCACGGCGGTGAATCACCGGGGGAACGGCTCCATTGTCCTACCGTCTTGGACCAAAACAATGGCCGGACCTGAATCGTTGGGTAATCGTGCAGAAGCGTTTTGGGCCTGTTTTAGGCCGTTTTCTTGAGCTCCTGTACCACTTTGCCAACAGCGTCTTTCGCATCGCCAAACAGCATCGCGGTCTTCGGATCGAGATATAGATCGTTGTCGATACCCGCGAATCCAGGTTTCATCGATCGCTTGATAACGATGATGTTCTGCGCCTTGTCGACGTCGAGGATCGGCATGCCGTAGATCGGCGAGCCGGGATTGGAACGCGCCGCGGGGTTGGTCACGTCGTTCGCCCCGATGACGAGCGCGACGTCGGCGCGCTGGAACTCGGGGTTGATCTGGTCCATATCGAAGAGCTTGTCGTACGGGACGTTCGCCTCAGCGAGGAGCACGTTCATGTGACCGGGCATCCGCCCCGCGACTGGATGGATCGCGTATTTCACGTTGATGCCCTTCGACTCGAGCAGATCCGCGAGCTCGCGCACGCCATGCTGGGCCTGCGCGACCGCGAGACCGTAGCCCGGAACGACGATCACGTTCTGCGCGTACGAGAGAAGGATCGCGGCGTCCTCGGCGCCGATCGAGCGGATGGACCGCCCGTCCTCGCCCGCCGTCGCAGCTGCCGCGCCGGTGGGCGTCGCGGCCCCGAACGCCCCGAACAGCACGTTCCCGAGCGAGCGGTTCATGGCCTTCGACATGAGGCGGGTGAGGATCGTTCCGGAGGCGCCGACGAGCGTGCCGGCGACGATGAGGAGCTGGTTGCCCAAGGTGAAGCCGGCCATCGCGACGGCGAGACCGGTGTACGCGTTCAGGAGCGAGATCACGACGGGCATGTCCGCGCCGCCGATCGGCATGACGAGGGCAACGCCGAACGCCAGCGCGAGAACCGTGATGACCGCGATCAAGAGCATCGGCTCGATCGCGAACGATCCCGCGATCGCACCGCCGAGCACCACCAGCGAGAGCAACGCGGTCGCAGCCGCGATCCCGCCGGTCACGAGCTGCTGGCCCGCGTAGCGGAACGCCTTCGGCGTGATCAGCCCCTGCAGCTTTCCGAACGCGATCGCGCTGCCTGAGAACGAGACCGCTCCGATGATCAGGGCCAGCAAGGTAGCCAGGGAGGCGCCGAACTCGAGTACACCGGCGTCGCGCTGCCGGGCGAACTCGAGGATCGCGACGAGCGCCGCCGCCCCGCCGCCGGCTCCATTGAAGAGGGCGACCATCTGGGGCATCGCGGTCATCTTCACCATCCGCGCGCCGGTGAATCCGGCGATCCCGCCGACCGCGATGCCCGCGACGATGATCGGGACGCCGCCCTTCACGTCGGCTGCGAAGAACGTCGCGATGACCGCGATAAGCATCCCGGCCGCCGCGATGCGATTCCCTTGAACGGCTGTCGTCGGCGACGAGAGGCCTTTGAGTCCGAGGATGAACGTGACCGCCGCGATGAGGTAGGCGAGCGGGATGAGCGTTTCGACGGTCATTCGCGCTTCCGCGCCGGCCTCTGTTTGAACATCGCGAGCATGCGGTCGGTCACGACGAAGCCGCCGACGACGTTCGCCGTCCCGAGCACGACCGCGAGGAACCCGAGGATCGTGCCAAGAGTGCCGCCGATCGCGCTCGCCACGAGCATCGCGCCGACGATGACGATTCCGTGGATCGCGTTCGCGCCGCTCATCAGCGGCGTGTGGAGGGTCGAAGGTACTTTCGAGACGACCTCGAAGCCGACGAAGATCGCGAGAATGAAGACGTACGCCGCGACGATCGCCTCGCCGGTCATGCTGGCACCTTCTGCGGCTCGCCGAGCGCCTTGCGTGTCGCGTCGTGTACGACCTCGCCGTCCTTTGTGATGACGGTGCCGCGGATCACTTCATCGCTCATGTCGAGGTTCAGCTTGCCTTCTTTCGTGATCATCAACCCCAGCAGGCTTTGGATGTTGCGCGAGTACATCTGGCTCGCGTGATACGGCATCGTCGACGGGATGTTCGTTGTCCCGTCGACGCGAACGCCGTCGACGTCGATCACCTTGCCGGCCTCGGTGAGCTCGGTGTT
>Ga0209807_1000972_pt1 | contig 13454 bp, 11 predicted proteins | sample GraSoiAngelo_154_FD_186168 | JGI IMG/M metagenome (GOLD analysis project Ga0209807, IMG submission 186168) | Grasslands soil microbial communities from the Angelo Coastal Reserve, California, USA - 14_1009_13_20cm (SPAdes) (version 2) | ecosystem: Environmental > Terrestrial > Soil > Grasslands ... | reverse complement strand
TCGGTGACAATGCCGAGCATTCCTTCCGAGCCGACAAAAAGACCAATCAAGTCGAAGCCGGTCTTATTTTTGTGGACGCGTCCGCCGGTTCGCAAGATTTCACCATTGCCTAGCACAACTTCGAGACCGATGACGTAATTGCGTGTCACCCCATACTTTAAACAGCGCGGGCCGCCGGCGTTCGTGGCGACATTTCCGCCAATCGTACAATCCTTCATGCTCGCAGGGTCAGGTGGATAAAATAATTGCTGTGCGCATACGGCCGATTTGAGCTCAGCGGTGAAAACGCCTGGTTCAACAATCGCGACGGCGTCCGTAAAGTTGATTTCCTTGATGCGATTCATGCGAATAAGCGAGAGCGCAATTCCGGCGCGCGCCGGCACGCATCCGCCCACGTAACCAAATCCGCCTCCCCGTGCGGTGACCGGAACTTTCTCGCGCGAGGCGAAGTGAAGGAGCTTGCTCACGTCCTCTGTCGATCTTGCAAAGACGACAAGGTCCGGCGGATGCGTTGCAAACCACTTATCACCGCTATGCGCAGCGATACTGTTCGGATCGTCCGCGACAATTTCGTCGCCGAGTAAATCGCGCAGGTCTGATGCGAGCTTCGTGCTCATGCTCGTAATCGTGCTCGACATTGTCTAATCGATTATGGGCAGGAGCACGAGCACGAGCATGAGCACGAGCACGAGACTAATCGCCAGCCGATAATGCCGAGCCTGCTCCATTCGTGCGATGAGCGCTTCGGCTTTTGGAAAGATCACCGGCTTACTCGCCTCCGCACCAGCAAATTCCGTCACCGCATCCTTGGAATCGAAGCGGAGTAACGTGATGAATTCCACTTCGTCGCCGTCGTCGCGCACGAACAATTCCGCGCCGCGGTAACCGATGATTTTTCGCGCGGCGATGCTCGGAAAAATCTTGTCGCGCAACAATTTCTCGTAGGCGTTCGCGTCTCCAGGTTTCGTCCAACCGTGCCAAATGCGTGCGATCATCGGTCATTGTGTTGGTAGGGCGCGACCGCCGGGCGTGCCGTTTTGCATTCGATCATGAGCAGGAGCAAGATTAAGAACGAGAGGAAGCGGAACAGATGGTCACATGCCCATTACCTGATACCCGCCATCCACATAGATAACCTGGCCAGTAATGGCTGCAGCCCCTTCGCTGGCGAGGAAAACTCCCGTAGCCCCTATCTCGGCGCGTTCGCAGCTTCGCTTTAGCGGTGCGCGTTCCTGATAGTGTTTCAACATGGAGGTGAATCCGCTGATGCCGCGTGCGGCCAGCGTTTGCACCGGACCGGCAGAGATGCAGTTCACGCGAATCTTTTTGGGGCCGAGATCGTAGGCAAGATAACGCGCGCTTGCTTCAAGGCTGGCCTTGGCCACGCCCATCACATTGTAATGCGGGACTACTTTTTCCGAGCCGTAATAGGTCATCGCGACGATGCTGCCGCCGGTGGTCATCAGCGGCGCCGCTTCACGCGCGAGTGCGACTAACGAATAGGCGCTGACGTCCTGTGCGACGCGAAAGGCTTCGCGAGTCGTGCTGACGAAATCGCCTTCCAACGCTTCGCGCGGTGCATACGCCAGCGAGTGCAGCATTAAATCGACCCGATCGGTTTGGCTCCGAAGGTTCTCGAAAAATGCTTTGATCTGATCGTCGCTCGTAACGTCGCACGGAAACAGCGGAGTCTTCTCTCCGAACTCGCCGGTCAGTTCCTCGACATTCTCCTTTAGCCGTTCGCCTTGATAATTGAAAATCAGGCGCGCACCCGCCGCGGCCCAAGCCTTTGCGATTGCCCAGGCGATGCTACGCTTGTTCGCTACACCAAAAACAAGTCCGATTTTTCCTGCCAAAACTTTGTCCGTCATAAAAACGTTAAGAGGTTAAAACGTTACAGCGGTTCGGCGGATAGCAAACTGCTGGGGAGCACGCGCCTCGCGTGCTGCGACGGCGCCCTCGCAAATCGTTGGGCCTCACGGTCGCGTACTTTCTGAGGCATCCACGACAGGACGTAGGAAACAACCGATGAAATGCTTGCTGGTATTTCGGCGAGGTCGCCGAAATGCGCACGCGAGGCGCGTGCGCTCCCCAAAACAAGCGACCCGCTTGCCCTACAAGGGTACAACGCGATGATAAGCCCTCATGACGACTCGAATTGTCCGTTGCTGCACTTTGCTTGTTTCGATTTTCGCGATTTCAATTTCATCGGCACAAGAAGCTTCGTCGCCTTTTCCGACATCGAATCCTTCTCCCTCACCGACGCTGCTTGGCGAAGCGCTCTTTAAAAATCTGAAGGCGCGCTCGATTGGTCCCGCGGTGATGGGCGGTCGGGTGTCAGACATCGCGATTGACCCGCGCAATCCATTTGTATTCTACGTCAGCCTGGCACACGGCGGCGTTTTTAAAACGAACGACAACGGCGTTACGTTTCAGCCGATCTTCGACAAACAACCGATGCTCTCCATCGGGGCGGTCGCGGTTGCGCCCTCTGATTCCGATGTCGTTTGGGTAGGAACCGGCGAAGCCAACGATCGGAATTCATCGGACTGGGGCGACGGCGTGTATCGGTCCACAGATGGTGGCGAGACTTGGCAGAACGCCGGGATAAAAGAAAGCCGCACGATTGCGCGCGTCGTTGTCGATCCTAAAAAAAGGGAGGTCGCTTACGTCGCAGCCATGGGCAACTTGTGGAAGGACGGCGGCGAACGTGGCCTATTTAAAACAACTGACGCGGGTAAGAGTTGGAAATTGATTCTGCACGCACTGCCTCCGCACGATGCACAGACGGGCTGTGGCGATGTCGTTCTCGACCCGACGAATTCACAGATCCTTTACGCGGTGCTGTACGCGCGGCGACGCACGCCGTGGAGTTTCACTTCGGGACCGAGCGTGACCGGGGGTGAAGACGTTGGCGGAATTTTTAAGAGCACTGACGGCGGCGCAACCTGGAAAAAGCTCGGCGGCGGTCTTCCTGGTCAAACTGGCCGAATTGGTCTGTCAGTCAGCGCCAGCAATGCAAAAGTCGTGATGGCAGTTGTGCAAAGTTACGAAGGAGGCTTCGGTCCGCTCGACGATCTTCGCAGCAAAAGCGGTGGCGTTTTTCGTTCCGAGGACGGAGGCGAGACGTGGACGCGAATGAGCGCCATCGACCCACGCCCATTTTATTTCAGCCAAATTCGTGTCGACCCCGCGAATGACCAGCGCGTGTACCTGCTCGGGTTCGCGTTGTTCGTGTCGGATGATGCCGGGAAAAACTTTCGCGAGGATTTAACCGAAAAAACTCATCCCGACGATCACGCGTTCGCGATTCAGCCCGGCACTGTGCCGCCGCCGAAACCACCCAAGCCTGAAGAAAAAAATAAGCCACCAAAGCCTCAAGTTTGCCAGCGTGTGTTGCTCGGGACTGATGGCGGTGTGTATCAAAGCTTTGCCGGCGGAAAAAATTGGGATCATCTCAACAAAATTCCGTCGGGCGAATTTTACCGAATCTCGCTTGACGACACGAAACCGTATTTCCGAATCGCGGGCGGCCTTCAGGACAATGAAAACTGGGTGGGACCCAGCGCTGTGCAAAGCAAGGAAGCGATTCGCAATTGTGACTGGACTGCTCTCGCCGGTGGCGACGGATTTTACGTGCTGTTCGACCCAACGGATCGCGACACGTTTTACGCCGAAAGTCAGCAAGGCGAAGTGCACCGGATCAATCTCCAAAATGGCGAGATACGGCGTTTGCGTCCTCAACCGGCTGAAGGCCAGCCGCATTATCGCTTCAACTGGAATTCGCCGATGATCATGAGTCGGCACAAACCGGGCGTGATCTATCTGGGCGGCAACTGCGTATTCCGCTTGACTGATCGCATGGAAAAATATTCGGTAATCAGTCCGGATCTGACGCGCAACGAACCTGGACGTACCACTGCCGCGGGAAGCGGCGCAGAAAACTACGGCACTGTGTTTTCGCTGGCCGAATCGCCTAAACGCGCGGGGTTGCTGTGGGCGGGGACAGATGACGGGCGGCTGTGGGTGACAGAAAATGACGGCGGCAAGTGGACGGAGTTGACGGACAATTTGCCTGAGCCGGCGCGCGGTCAATGGGTCTCGCGCATCGAGGCTTCTCAATTGGATGCGAATGTGGCGTACGTCGCTACGACTGGTTATCGCACGGGTGATGATCGTCCCTCGATTTTGCGAACGGCCGATTTGGGAAAAACGTGGCAGTCGGTCACAGGCGATCTTCCACCGGCCGACCCGGTCGAAGTCGTGCGGGAAGATTCAGTGAATCCGAAATTGCTTTATGCGGGCACGCATTTCGGAGTATTCGCCTCGTTTGATCAAGGCGAACACTGGGTGCGTATTGGCGATATGCCTTCGGTGCGTGTTGATGACATTCAAATTCATCCGCGCACATCAGATCTGGTTATCGCTACACACGGACGGAGCATTGCCATTATCGATGACAGTGTTCCGTTTCGCGAGTTCACTCCGGAAATTGCCGCGAAGCCGGTTCACTTGTTTAGTGTGCGTTCCGTCACTGCCAGATATCTGCAACCTGGATTCGTCGACTCGAACGGCAAAGGGGTTTATCGCGGTGAAAACCCGGCCGAGGGCGCATTGTTTACAGTTTGGCTGCGCGAATTTACGGGCGACGAAACCAAAATCGCTGTTGCTACAGCAAGCGGGCAACCGGTAGCGAATCTAAAGGCGCCCGGCACGCCAGGCTTTACTCGTTTGAATTGGGATTTACGGCCCACCAAAGATGTCAGGGTAGAATACGGTGGTGAAAAGCCGGAGCGGTTTGTGCCCGCAGGTGATTACACCGCGGAGCTAACCTTTGGCAGCACTAAAATGAAGCAAACGTTTCATGTCGATCTTGCCGAAGGCATCACGCCCCGGTGACGTTCGCGTCATGCCTGCAATTGGGATTACCGGCGGAATTTCCACGGGTAAAAGCACGTTCGTCGAATGTCTGCGCGAGCTTCTGCCGGTCGCAACCTTCTTCGATGCAGACGAGGCAGCTCATGCGCTGCTGAATCGGCCGGAGGTTCAAAAACAAATCCGGCGTGAATTTGGCGCGCAAGTGTTTTCAACGGCAGGCGACTTGAATCGACCGAAGCTTCGAGCCATAGTATTTGCCGACGCGAACAAAAAACGCGCGCTTGAGCGGATCCTCCATCCGCGGATTCGCGGCCAATGGAGGACAGAGGCGAAAAGGCATCGCAATTCTCCCAGATTTTTCTTTGCTGATATTCCACTCCTTTATGAGACCGGCGGTGAGAAATTTTGCGATCGAGTCGTTGTGGTGGCCTGCTCGCCGAAGGTGCAGCTGTCCCGCTTACGAAAACGGACGTCGGTCACAAGCGCCGAAGCTAAACAAATGATTGGTTCGCAAATGCTGCTCGAGGAAAAAATCAGACGCGCTGACCACGTCGTTTGGAACAATGGGGATCGAACCTCGCTTATGGAGCAGGCGCGTTTTTTGGTCGCATCATGGCAAGGGCAAACATGGATGAAAAAGTAGAGACGTTGAAGTCACAGACGGAAACTGAAGAGGCAGGCTTGCCGCCGCGCGAACAAGATCCGGCCGACACGGCCGCGACTACAGCGCCGCGCGCGCTTGATTTGAACGAGCTGCAGGAGTTTTCGGAAAAGAAACTCAAAGCGCTGGCGCGCGATTTCGATCTGCATCTGCATCCAGCGCGATCGCAACATCAGCACATTGTCGATATCGTGCGTGCCGCAATCTCAAGTGGCGCAACAGTCACGGCGGAAGGGTTCGTTGACCAGGTGAGCGATTCCTTCGCGATATTGCGCTGGCCGAAGTTGAATTTTCTGCCTGTTCCCGAAGATGTCGCCATCTCGCGCACGCTGATTGAGCGACACGATCTGCGACCCGGGCAAAAAGTTGTCGGCACGGTGCGCTTGCCGGTGCAACGAGAGAAGTTCCTGTCGCTCGACAAAGTTACAATGGTCGAGGATCAACCTGCCGAGGAATGGAAACAATCGACCGCGTTCAACAAACTAACGCCACAGTTTCCGCAGGGCAGAATCATCCTGGAGAATCCAAACACGAACTCCGTCTGCGCGCGCGCGGTCGACTTGCTGACGCCGCTCGGTCGTGGGCAGCGCGGCCTCATCGTTGCGCCGCCGCGAGTCGGCAAGACCATTTTGCTGAAGGAAATTGCGAAAGCGATTCGGGCAAATTATCCCGATATTGTTCTTATCCTGCTGCTGGTGGACGAGCGACCGGAAGAAGTGACGGATCTGCAGCGGGAGATCGCCTGCGAAATTTATCATTCAAACTTCGACGAAAACGTGCAGCGCCATGTGCAAGTGGCGGAGATGGTAATAGAGCGCGCGCAACGCCTCGTGGAAATGAAACATGACGTCGTGCTGTTGCTCGATAGCCTCACGCGGCTTTCACGCGGCTACAATAATCTAGAGCCGGGCAAAGGCCGGATCATGTCGGGCGGCGTCGAAGCGAAGGCGCTGATTAAGCCCAAGAAATTTTTTGGATCCGCGAGGAACGCGGAAGAAGGCGGCAGCCTCACCGTGCTAGCCACGGCGTTGACTGAAACTGGCAGCCGGATGGACGAACTGATCTTCGAAGAGTTCAAGGGCACGGGCAACATGGAATTGCATCTCGACCGTGGGCTGCAGGAGAAGAGGGTTTATCCGGCGATTCACCCAACGCTCTCGGCCACGAGACGCGAAGAATTGCTTTATCATCCAGAGGAATGGGAGCGCGTGCTGATGCTGCGCAAAACAATGGCCGCGTTGCCGCCGCTTGAATCGATGGAAAAACTTATCGATAACTTGCACGCGACGAAAACGAACGCCGAATTGCTCTTGAGCGGATTGCGGTGAGGGAGATGGCGCTCGCAAGATCTGCTTCACACGATGTGATCGCGTCGGAGCAGCAGTTAGCCGATTTGATTCGGCGAATCCAGGCGGCCGATCGCGTCGCGCTCGATACTGAGGCAGACAGCCTGCATTCATACCGGGAAAAACTTTGTTTGCTGCAGTTGAGCGTGCCGTCCGCCGTCATCCTGAGCAACGTCGATGGACCCCGCGAAACTGGGTCAAACATAGCGCTACAGGATGGAAAGTCTGGCCTCGCCGCATCTGGCGGCTGCGTTGCAGCCTCGACTTCGCTCGGAATGTCTGTCCAGTCGGTTTGCGATTTCATCGTTGATCCGTTGAGCAATCTCGATTTGGAGCCGCTGCGCTGCGCATTGGAACCGAGAGAGATTGTTTTGCACGCTGCCGATTACGATCTGCGGATGCTTCGGCGCGGCTTGCATTTCACGGCGAGCAGAATCTTCGACACAGTCATCGCGGCGCGGTTGCTTGGAATCCGCGAATTCAGCTTGGGTGCGTTGGTGAAGCGATTCTTCGGTGTCGAGCTTCACAAACATTCGCAAAAGGCAAATTGGGCGCTACGACCGCTACCGGTGCGGATGCTGAAATACGCGCTAGACGACGTACATTATTTGTTGCCACTTGCCGCAAAATTAGAGGAAGAGCTGGAGCGAGTTCAGCGACGCGATTGGTTTCGGCAATCTTGTAGGCGTGCAGTCGAGTTGGCCGCCGCTGAGCGCGAACGCATCCAGGATGATCTTTGGCGCATCGGAGGAGCCGGCGCGCTCGATCCGCATGCGGGAGCAGTTCTTCGCGCGCTGTGGCAATGGCGGGAGGCAGAAGCGGAAATGGCAGATCGACCGCCATTTCACATCTTACAGAACCGCGAGCTCTTGAAAGCAGCGGAAAGTTTCACTTCGGGACACGTGCCCGATTACAGACATTTTTCCGCTCGCCGGCGGCAGACCTTCCACGAAGCAGCAAAAATTGCGTTACAATCGACGCAATCGGAGTGGCCGGTTATGCGGCGCCGCTCCGGTTCTCGACCGACCGCCGAAATGCGTCGCCGCGCCGATCAGTTGCGGGAACGGCGCGACAGGGCGGCTGAGCAACTTGGGTTGGAGCGATCCTTCATTGCATCTCGCGGCACCCTGGATGCGATCGCAGCCGACCCCGCGCGGGCAACGGCCTTGCTGGTTCCCTGGCAACGCGAGTTGATCGGAACGGAAGAGTGACGTTGTAGCTTTTATTGGTGATGCGGGTGGCGCTTGAGTAGCTGCGCGGTGCGAGGTCAACGATCCCGGCTATAGGATTGTTACGGAATTACCAGCGCCTGACCGACTGTGAGGTCTTTTGGATTGCGAACATTCTTCTTGTTCGCTTCAAGGATAGCTTTCCAACGGTTCGGCGATTTATAAAACTTTCGCGAAATCGAGAAGAGCGTGTCGCCCGACTGCACAACATAGGTTTGGCCTGCTTTCCTTGATCCGGGTTTCCTGGCGTCGTTTCCTTGCAACTTCTCTAACGCCGTTCGTGACGCTGCGCGCTCTTCCAATTGCTTGTGCAGGGTTAGATTGTCATTGCGCAGTCGCGCCGCTTCCGCCCGGGTGATAACGGAATCGCCGGACAACGCCGTGAGCGCGGCGATTTCGTCGCGCTTAATCGAATCCTTGACGTCTTTTGCGTGAGGACCGTTCGGACTTAGCGCGAGGTAACGCTTGAAATGGTGCAGCGCGCTTACAGGATCGTTGAGCTTGTCATCGTAAAGAAGAGCCAGTTTGTAGTGAACCTCGGCTCCGCGTGGAGTGTCATCGAGTGCCGCTTCGTAAAGGTTCACCGCTCGTTCAAAGTCGCCCTGCGTTGATTTGTTTTCTGCGTCCTGCATCAGTTGGACGTAACGGGAATTGCCTATGCGATCGCACGCAGCGAACGCGCAAACAAAAAACATCGAGAGACAAAGCCAGGTCAGATTGCCGCTTGCGGACCACAGTAAAAGGAAAGGGGAGCGGGCGGCCCGAGGCTTGTCAGTGGAGCGCATTCTCGGGAATTTGCTACTTGTGACCGTGCGTGCACTTCAAATCTTTTCATCACTGGCAACGGCGCTCCTCCTCGCCGCCCTGCCTGCGCATGGCGGGCTTTCAACCGGCACCACTTATTCGATCAGCTTTCTCGACCTCGACGGAAATAAACTTTCCACAGCCGATGGACACGTGACTATCCTGGTGTTGACCACGAGTGCTGATCGCGAACAGGCGCGCACCGTGGGCGACCGAGTTCCTGATTTTTGTTTGGGCAATCCGGCTTACAGAATGATTACCGTCATTCATTTCACCGGCAGACACCTGGCAATAGGGCGCCGAATGGCGATTGTGTTCATCCGACACCGGGTGCGTGAAGAGGCAAAACGGCTTCAGGCGCGGTATGACGCGCAGAAAGTCTCGCGCGATGCCAAAAGCGACATATTTGTCGTCACCGATTTTGACGGGACTATCGCTTCGCAGTTGGGTCAGCCCACGGGAGCAACGGATTTCTGCGTGTTCGTATTTGGACAAACTGGGAAATTGTTAGCGCAATGGCATAGCGTTCCGGGTGCGGACGAACTCACTGCGGCTGTAAAGAAATCTGATTAACACCGCGGCTTCAGCCCAGCGATCATTCCGAGCGAAGCGCAGGGGAGTCGAGGAATCCCGCGACGTTACCGCACTATCAGCGCACCGGGATCCCTCGACTTCGCTCGGCACAACCGGCTGAAATCAATCTTCGTCAGTATTTCGGTACGGTCGGATCGATGAAGTCCGACCAGGCGTCGATTCCTCCTTCAAGATTATACACGTTGTCGAAACCTCGTTGCTTCAGCAGTCGCACGGCCTCTGCGCTGCGGCGACCGCTGTGACAATGGACGATGAGCATTTGCTCGCGGTCCAGCTCGTCTGCGCGCTCGGGGATTTCACCGAGCGGGATCAATTTTGCGCCGTTAATTCGTGCGATCTCAAATTCGAACGGCTCCCGTACATCGATCAACTCGAACGTGTTGCTAGCGTCCATCTTATCTTTCAATTGCTGCACCGATATTCCAGGAATGCTCGCGTCGTCTAGCGCGCCGCAAAACTGGTCGTAATCAATCGGCGCGAAGATTGTTGGGTTTTCGCCGCAAACGGGACACTGCGGATCGCGCCGCAGCCTTAGCTCGCGAAATGTCACCTTAAGCGCGTCGAAATGTAGCAGGCGCCCAACCATCGGTTCGCCGATGCCGACGATCAGCTTAATTGCCTCAATCGCCTGAAGCATTCCAATGATCCCGGGCAAAACGCCGAGCACACCCGCTTGCGCGCAATTCGGGACTGACTCCGGCGGCGGTGGCTCCGGAAACAGACAACGATAACAGGGACCGCCTAACAGCGGCGCGAACACAGTAGTTTGGCCCTCGAACCGAAATACAGAGCCGTAGAGATTTGGCTTTCCCGCAAACACACAGACGTCATTGGACAAGTAGCGCGTGGCGAAATTATCCGAGCCATCCACGATCACGTCGTAGTCAGCCACAATTTGCTCCGCGTTTTCGCTGGAAAACCGGCAGTCGTGCAACTCAACTTCGATGTCCGGGTTGATGTCGTGCAGTCGGTCGCGGGCCGATGCGAGCTTGCTGCGGCCGACGTCCTTTGTTCCGTGAAGAATCTGCCGTTGCAGATTGGTGAGATCGACACGGTCGAAATCGACAAGCCCAAGTTTTCCCACGCCTGCTGCTGCTAAATACAGTGCAGCAGGAGAACCCAAACCACCGGCGCCGATGCACAAAACGCGCGCAGCCTTGAGTCGTTTCTGTCCCTCAGCAGTCACTTCGGGCATGATTAGATGCCGGGAGTAGCGTTGAAGTTCCTCCTTCGTTAGGCCGACATCGGAAATCCTTTCTGCCGCGACGATACTCTTATGCATGGCTCGCCGTACGATAGCACGGCTCTCACGAGAAGCATGCCACTGCACCGAGCCGTCGCTCGTCAATGCGTATTCAGCATGGTGCGGCAGCCCGAGACATTGCAGATAAGCAGAATTGAAAGAACCCGAAAAGAAGCAGTGTCGACCACAGCTTCCGCGAACTGAAGTAAACCAGGCGTGTACGAGGTAAACAGCGTGCAACCTAAAAGGCACCCCAGCCACCGCTATTTGCCAAGTACCGGCTAAGGAAAGCAGCAAGACCGCGTGGAAACATGTAGGCTGAGGGCCAATACTTGCCGCTGCGATTCGTAGCGAAAGCGCCGCCAACCACGCCGCGACATAAGCGACGATCTTATATCTCAGCCCGACTGATTACGTCCGCAGGGATTCAGCGTTGCGACCAATCAGGTATCATCTCACTCAGTTACAGTCACCGAAGTTCCGACAGGAGCATTCTCGAAAAATCTAACAGCCATCTCTCCCGGCAAACGGATGCAACCGTGGGACGCGGCAAATGGCGGGACGTAGCCCTGATGCATCGCATAACCGCTTCTGAAAAACATGGCATACGGCATCCGCGCGCCATCGAAATGGGACCCTTTCGGGCGAGTATCCTTTCGTGAGTCGATATTTGACCTAACGGCATTTCCGTATTCATCCACATAATCGCCGAATACGCTCGAGACGTGGTCCGCGTCTTTCGAAAGCACTGTGTAATGTCCGGGCGGAGTCGAAAAGCCGGGCTTACCTGTGGAGACAGTTGTTTCGCCGACCAAAGTCTTGCCTTTGTAAAAGTAAGCTTTCTGCTCGCCGACGTGCACAACAATGCGCGGCTTTCCGGAAGCGCCTTCGTCGTCCCACCAGCCTGCGGGAGCAGCGCGGGGATACAAGCCGGGTTCATACGGTGTTGGGTACTCTTCGCAACTACAAATGATCAGCGCCGCGACCAGTGTCCCTGCAATTCTGAGTACTCGGCCATTATTCACAAAGCGGCGGATACTATTCAACGGGAGGTTACTCATTCAACTCTAAAGTCGATTTTAATCGGCCGGGTGGCCGCCTCTGAAAGCGGCAGGTTTCCAGCCGCCCGAGGTAGAGCCGTTAGGCTTGTTCGACAGAGTGAGTTTGACGCTTTACGCGCGCAGAAATATCCTCATGCCTATGACCAGAGTGCAGTCGCCGATTAATGTAGAGAAGTGGATCGAGGAGAACGCTGATAAATTCAAACCGCCGGTGAGCAACCGGTATCTTTACGACGGACGTGATTTTTTTGTAATGGTCATCAAAGGGCCCAACGCGCGTAACGATTTTCATCTGGTTGATTCGGAAGAGTACTTCTATCAGCTCAAAGGCGACATCAAGGTGCGTATCCGCGAAGGCGATGGCATCGTTGATCACATTGTCCGCGAGGGGGAAACGTTTTTCATTCCGCCGAATGTGCCGCACTCGCCCCAGCGGCCGCCAGACACCATCGGTTTGGTTGTGGAGCGGCGCCGTGGACCGGGTGAAAAGGAGCACGTGATTTTTTACTGCGAAAATTGTGGAGCAGTTGTTGAAGACATCCACTTCGATTGCAAAGACATCGTCGACCATTTTAGCAAGGCAATGCTCGAATTTTGGAACGACGACTCGCGCCGGACTTGCAAAAAGTGCGGTAAGAAAGTGGAAAAAGCGCAACCGGTAAAGGCGCTGTAAGCGTTACTGTAGGAAGTCTGTATCAGACGGGCTTTCAACATTGGCGTTTCACAGAATGGAGCCGGCGGGTGCCAAGCGATATAGACGGGAAGCCCGAAGGGAGAGCTCGCTGGCGCGAGCGAATCAAACGCCCTACAATTCCAGCCCGTGAAGATCGATCTGCACACTCACATTTTGCCGCGCGACTGGCCGGACCTCGAAGCGAAATATGGCTACAGCGGTTTTGTCCGGCTGGATCATTACAAGCCATGCTGCGCGCGCATGATGGTTTGCGACCGGTTGTTTCGCGAGATCAGCGACAACGTATGGGAGCCGACGCGCCGAATTGAAGAGATGGACGGGGAGGGTGTTTCGATGCAAGTCCTTTCCACAGTTCCGGTGATGTTCAGCTACTGGGCAAAACCGACTGATGCGCTCGATCTTTCGCGGCGGCTAAACGACCACATAGCAGAAGTGGTTCGCGATCATCCGACGCGCTTCAGCGGCCTTGGAACTATTCCGATGCAGGACGCGGATCTTGCGGCTGCGGAACTGGAACGCTGCGTCCGGCAACTCGGGCTGCGCGGTGCGCAGATCGGAACGCACGTGGACGCCAATCCGCATTTCGGACGCGTAGATACTCTGAACCTAGATAACGCAGCGCTTCAACCGGTCTGGAGCGCCGCTGAAGAACTCGACGCCGCGATCTTTGTTCATCCGTGGGACATGCTGGGCAGCGAGCGTATGCCGAAATACTGGCTGCCTTGGCTGGTCGCCATGCCGGCAGAAACGTCTCTTGCGATCTGTTCGATGATTTTTGGAGGCGTGTTCGAGCGATTTCCAACATTGCGCGTCGCGTTTGCACACGGCGGCGGGGCCTTTCCATTTACCATTGGTCGCGTTGATCACGCATTTCGTGTGCGCCCTGATGTGGTGGCGGCGGAAAACAGCACCAGTCCACGTCGCTATCTTGCTCACGACGGAAT
>Ga0209807_1000970_pt1 | contig 13472 bp, 14 predicted proteins | sample GraSoiAngelo_154_FD_186168 | JGI IMG/M metagenome (GOLD analysis project Ga0209807, IMG submission 186168) | Grasslands soil microbial communities from the Angelo Coastal Reserve, California, USA - 14_1009_13_20cm (SPAdes) (version 2) | ecosystem: Environmental > Terrestrial > Soil > Grasslands ... | reverse complement strand
GACGTGCGGATTGCGCTCGAGCGCGGCGAGCTCGCGCTCGAGACGCCCCGGCACCCACCAGTCGTCGGAGTCGCAAAACGCGATGAGCTCGCCCTGCGCGAGCTCCACCGCCGTGTTCCGCGAGACGGCCTTGCCGCGATGCTCTCGCCGCACGTACCGGATGCGCGGGTCGTCGTAACGGTCGAGGAGATCGGGCGTGCCGTCCGTCGAGCCGTCGTCCACGACGATGAGCTCGAGGTCGCGGAACGACTGCCCGAGGACGCTCGAGATCGCGTCGTCCAGGTAGTGCGCTCGGTTGTGCGTGATGATCGCGGCACTGACCAGCGGCATGCCATTGAGCGCATACCCCGGTCATGCGGCTTCTAACGTAGAAAGTGCAAGGTCTCTGTAAGGCGTCAGGTGCGGTGCACGCCCATGGTGATCGCGGCTACGTAGCCAGGCCCGCCGCGCGAGATGGTGAGCATGGAGCGGCTACCACCGTTGCGGAAGATCGCGTCGGTGGAGTTACGGGTGTCTCGCGCGCCTCGCGACTCGTACGGCGAAGCGCGGTAGACCTTGTCGGTGAGCGTGTCGGGGAAGAAGAGCTGACCGGTGTGCACGACGTTGCCGCCGAGATGCACCTTGACGTGGATGTGCACGGTGCGGCCGGTGTACCAGCCGGGATACACGGTGTCGAAGAGCGCGACACCGTGCGTGTTCGTCGGCTGGATGCCGCGCATGAACGTGCCGGTGTTTCCCTGCACGCCGGAGTAGACGCCGAGCGCGTCCGCGTGCCACACGTCGACGTTGGCGCGTGCAATCGGCTTGCACGTCGACGCGTTGACGACGGTGAGGCGGAGCGCCAGCGATGTGCCCGGGCGCCCTTCGGTGATGTTGCGGCGGACTGCCTCGCCTGCGACGTAGTACGGGCCCTCGGTCATCTCGGGGGTGAGGACGCAGGCGACCGCGCCCGAGGCGACGGCGGCGGGTCCGGCGCCGGCGTCCTCCGCTTGCCAGCCGGCCGCGCCGGCGACGAGCCCGCCGAGGGCGACGAGCGAGCTGCGTCGTGTCAGTTTGTTCTCCATGACCGGAGCGTAGGGCTCCGTTCTGAGAACCGCCTGTGACTTACCCGGCTGCTTCGGCCTTGCGGAGCCCGCGCACCGCCCACAGCGAGAAGAGGACGGCGAGACCGATTGCCGCCGCGTATGCGGCCGCCACCTGCGTCGGCGAGCCGGCGACGAAGCTGCGTCCCGCCTCGAGCACGCGCGTGAGCGGGTTGACGACGGCGACCCCGTGGATCCAACCGCTCAACAGGTCGAGGGGGACGTACACGGGCGCGAAGAACAGCACGAGGAAGACCGGCATCTGCATGACCGGGCCTGCCTGCATCGAGCGCAGCCGCATGGCGACGCCGCATGCCCAGAGGACCGCCGCCGAGTTCACGATTGCGGCGAGCACGTACAGGGCGGGGAGGTCGACGCCGTTTCCTCCGACCTTCATGCCGACTGCGAAGGCGACCGCGGTGAGGAACGCGGCGGTGACGAGCCAGCGGCAGAGTGCGGCCGCCGCGTACCCGATGACGATGCCGGTGCGGTGCGGCGCCGCGAGGAGAAGCCGCCGCGCGAAGCCGGTCTCGAAGTCGCGTGCGATTCCGAAGCCGGTGAATACGCCGCCGAACGCGGCCGACTGGAGAAGGACGAAGACGAACTGGAACGCGGTGTACCCCTGCGGGAAGTCGAACCCGCGCACGTCGTGGACGCGCGACAGCCCCCCGGCGAACGCGGTGAAGAAGAAGAGCGGGAACGCGAGCTGCGGGATGAGGAGGGAGGGATTCGTGAAGACGTTGTGCAGCGTCCTCCACGCGACCGCTCGGGCGACGGAGACGTTGCGCATCAGCGGGCCAGCCGTTTCGGGAGGGCGACCGACGCGAGCGAGAGGCCGACGACGGCGACGATTGCGACGATGCCGAACCCGAGCGCGAGCGCCTTGCCGTTCCAGCCGGTGATGATGAGACTGCGCACGCACTCGAGCAGGTAGGACACGGGGTTCGCGGTCGCCGCGTCCCGGAACCACGTCGTGGAGATCAGGTTGCGCGGGATGTTCATCGACGAGATGAACAAGAAGACGAAGAAGACGGGGAAGAGGCTCTGCACCGTCTCGGTGGAACCGGTGCGCAGCGCCACCCAGGCGCCGAGGCTGCCGAACGCGAGCGAGATCATCGCGGCGAACACGAGCAGGACGGCGACGCCTCCGATCCCGGAGGCGAGACGGACCCCGGCGATCGTGCCGACGATGATGTAGAAGCACGCCTGGACGACGCCGAGCGCGACCACGCCTCCGAGCTGGCCCGCCAGGAGCGCGGCCCCGCGCAGCGGCGTCAGCGACAGCCGGCTGAGGAAGCCGCTCTCTATGTCGCGCGCGAGGTCGGTGCCGGCGTTCATCGTCGCGAAGAGCGCGCCCTGGATGAACGGGACGGCGAGTGCGAACGCGAGGAACGAATGCGTCGGGAAGCCGGGGAGGTGCGTCTCCGCGCGCAGCCCGCCCGAGTTGACCGCGAGCAGGAGCATCGGGAACACGAGCGGGAAGATCGTCGCTGCGGGATTGCGCCACGTCCGCAGGACCGAGCGGCGCGCGAGCAGCGCGACCTGGTCCGCAGTCGTGCTCATTGGTCGTCTCCGCCGTGCCCTTCGAGCGAGCGTCCGGTCTTGGCGAGGAAGACGTCGTCGAGCGTCGGGCTGTGCAGCTCGAGGTTGTCCACCTTGAGGCTCGCCGCGTCGAGCGCGCGCACGACCTCGGCGAGGCCGGCCTCGCTCGACGACTCGAGCCGGACAGCGACGCCGCGGGACGAGGGCACGAGCGTGCCGAAGCGCTCGAGGATGTCGGCGACGGCGCCGCGGCCGTCGGAGCCGGCCGGCGTCACTTCCACCGTCGGGCGGCCGATCTCCGCCTTGAGGGCGTCGGGTGTGCCCTCGGCGACGATGTGGCCGTGGTCGATGATCCCGACGCGGTCGGCGAGCACGTCCGCCTCCTCGAGGTACTGCGTCGTCAGGAAGACGGTGACGCCGTCCTCCCGGGCGAGGCGCCCGACCTCGTCCCAGAGCGCCGTGCGGCTCTGCACGTCGAGGCCCGTCGTCGGCTCGTCGAGGAAGAGGAGGCGCGGCCGGTGCACGAGCGCCATGGCCAGGTCGAGCCTTCGCTTCATCCCGCCCGAGTAGCCACGGACCTTGCGATCGGCGGCTTCCATCAGGCCGACGCGCTGGAGGAGCTCGGTCGACCGTGGCCCGCGCTCCGCGCGCGGCAGCGCCTGGAGCGCGGCCTGGAGCTGGAGGTGCTCCCGCCCGGTGAGGAGCGGATCGAGCGCCGCCTCCTGGAGGGCCGCGCCGATGCTCGCGCGCACCTGCGGCCCCTCGCGGACGACGTCGTAGCCGCCGACGCGGGCGGTCCCGGCCGTCGGCGGGAGCAGCGTCGTCAGCATCAGGACGGTGGTCGACTTCCCTGCGCCGTTCGGGCCGAGGAAGCCGTAGATCTCGCCCGCCTCGACGCGCAGGTCGATGCCGTCGACGGCGCGCGGCCCCTTCTTGAACTCGCGGACGAGCTTCTCCGCCTCGATCGTGTTCGGGCGCTCCACGTGGCCAGCCTAGCCACGGCTGCGGCGCGCGAGCAGGATGGCGCCCACGGTCACCGCAACGAACGCGAGCACGCGCAGCGCTCCGAGCGCGCCCGTCGGCACCGGCTCGCCGAGCACGACCGTGCCCGCGGCGATGGGGAGCGCGTTCGTGAGCAGCGTCGCGAGGCCGGCGACGGTCAGCGCGCCGCCGTGCTGGTATCCGAGCTGGAGGAGAGCGGTGCCGAGGCCGTAGCCGAGGACCACGGTGATGCCGAACGCGGCGCGCGCGCCGCCCTCCGTCGCCACCTTGACGGAGATGTCGCCGATGGAGAAGAACAGTCCGCCGGCGATCCCCTCCGAGACCGCGATCGCGCCCACGCGGCGGCCGATCGCGACGGCCGCGACGGCGGCGGCCGCGGTCGCGGCGAGCCACAGCTCGATGTCGAGCGTGCCGCCGCCGTTGCCCTCGCCGCTCCCGCCGGCGAGCGAGACGGCGAGCGCGACGAGCCCGAGGACGGAGACGGCGACGCCCACGACCTCGTGCCGCGGCAGCGCATGGCCGCTCATGCGCGCCGACACGAACGCGAGCACGCCGATCCCTCCGGCGGCGAGGCTCTGCACGAGCGTCAGCGGGGCGAACGCCAGCGCGAGCACGTAGAGCGTGAAGCCCGTGCTCTCGAGCGCGAAGCCGCTGAGCCAGCTCCGGTCGGTGAGGAGATGTCGCCCAGAACGGAGGGGATGCCGCGCCGACAGCTCCGGCAGGGCGGCGACGGCGTCGTGCTCGCGGAGGTAGGCGACGTTCGTCAGGGTCGTCGAGGCGAGCGCAAGGGCGACGGCGAGGCTGGTCTCGGCGCTCATCGAGCGTACGCCCTCCACGTGAGCGCGCCGCCCGCGATGCCCGCTCCGATCGCGATGACCGTGAGTGCGCGCACCAGAGTTCCTGGGAGGGCCGACAGCACGATCGCGTGGAGGAACACCTCGCCCTTGCTCAGCCCGATGGCGACGCCGAGGAGGCTCAGCCACAGCGCGCTCGGCAACCGCGCCGACGGCGGGCCCCAACGGAGGACGCCGACGCCCGCGGCCGCGAAAACGAGCTCGTCCACTCCCGCGATCCAGGTGCCGGGCGATGCGTAGGTGCTGAGCGCGAATGCTGCCGCGACGATGATCGCCGCGCACGAGGACAGAACGCCGGCGGCGACCGGCGATCGCAGCACGCATGCGGCGAGCACGAACGCGGCGACCGCGACCGCCCACAGCGCGAGCGACGGCCGGGCGCGCCGGTCGGTGGCGCCGGCGATGGTCTCGCGCCTTCCGTCGACGGCGACAGGGACACTCCACCTCGACCTGCTCGTGCGGACGTCGTGCCACACGACGGACATGCCGTGCGTGCTCATGCGGGCCGCAGCCGCTGTCGGCGAGGCCTTGTTCACCGTGACGGCGCCGTCGCCGATGCGGAAGAACGGCTCGCCGAGGTAGCCGTAGACGGTCACGGTGTGCCCCGGCCGAACCGAGAGATGGAGTGCGAGGTCGCTCTGGTACACGCCGACAGTCACGGGCCCGACTGGCCGCCTCGTCAGCTGCGCGCGGTAGTCGACCGCGACCGTGCCCGTCCGCAGGTGGGCGGCGGCTGCCGGCGGGAACACGAGCGCAGCGGCGAGGATCGCGACGAGCTTCGGCACGGCCGAAGGACGCTACCGCTCCGCAGCTTGAAGCGGTACCGGCCGCGCTAGTGCTTCGCCGGCCTGAGGTACACGAACCAGTAGACGGCGCCGACCATCAACGCGCCGCCGATGATGTTCCCGATCGTCACAGGGATGAGGTTCGCCAGGAGGAAATGCGTCCAGGTGAGGTGACCCATCCCCGTGGCCGGCATCGTGTGCGATGCGACGAAGGCGTGGTCGGTCTTGATCAGCAGGGCCATCGGGATGAAGAACATGTTCGCGACGCTGTGCTCGAAGCCGGCAGCCACGAACGCAGCGATCGGCGGGACGATCGCGAGAATCTTGTCGGCCGTCGTCCTGGCGCTGTAGGCGAGCCAGACCGCGAGACAGACGAGGGCGTTGCAGAACGCCCCGAGGGCGATTGCCTGAGTCCAGCCCAGGTTCACCTTGCCGGTCGCGATCGCAATCGCCTGCTCGCCGATCGCGCCCTTCCCGAACGTGTACTGCTTTGCGACGAGCAGCAATCCGACGGTCGCGATCGCACCCGTGAAGTTGCCGACGTAGACGAGAGCCCAGTTCCGGAGCAGGCGCATTGTCGATACTCGGCGGCTGGCCCAGGCCATGACGATGAGGTTGTTGCCGGTGAAGAGCTCTGCGCCCGCGACGACGACGAGGATCAGTCCGAGCGAGAACGTGAGCCCGGCGAGCAGCCGCGAGACGCCGTAGGGCATCGTTGCGCCCCCGGCCGTGACCGTCGTCGCGAAGATCGCGCCCATGGCGATGAACGCGCCGGCGAGTACTCCGAGCGCGAACGTGTTCGCCGCGCTCATGCCGGCCTTCGCCATGCCCACGTCTTCGGCCTTGCGGGCAACCTCGACCGGTGCCAACGCGTCCAGCGAGGCGGGTGCAGGCGGTCGAGCGGGCTGAAGCGTGGCCGACATCGCGGTACCCCTAGCGCACCTCTGGGATCGCGTGGGCATCGGGCTCGACGACGAGGCGATCGAGGAGATCCCACCGGCGCCAGCCGACGACGGCGCCCCGGCATCTTCGACTGCTCGAGCAACCATCTCGGTCGGAGCGTGCAGGGCCCGGCCACGTGCCGCATCCGCGCACACACGCAACCGGGCACGGCCTTTCCCGGATAGGCCTAGTCCCGACTGGCCGGGCTACCATCCTCCTTCGTGGACGAGCGGCCTCTCCATGCGCCCAAGAGGTATTCCGTGACGACGTTCGGGTGTCAGATGAACGCCCATGACTCGGAGCGGATCAAGGGCATGCTCGAGGAGCTCGGGCTCGGCGAGGCGGCGAGCCCCGAGGACGCGGACGTCGTCGTCTTCAACACGTGCACGATCCGCGAGAAGCCGGACACGAAGCTCGCCGCCTACCTCGGCGACGCGGGCGCGCGCAAGCGCGCGAACCCCGACACGGTGATCGCCGTCGGCGGTTGCTACGCGGAGGCGCAGCGGGAGCGGATCTTCTCGCTCTATCCGCAGGTCGACGTCGCCTTCGGCCCGGGGACCATCTCGCATCTGGCCGACTGGCTCGGCGCCGGCGGCGAAGGGATCGCCCGCGGAGCGTGGGGGACGGGCGACGAGCGCCGGTTCGCGGCGACGCTGCCGATGCACCGCGAGCGCCGCTTCCAGGCGTGGGTGCAGATCTCGATGGGCTGCAACTCGGTCTGCTCGTACTGCATCGTCCCCGCGGTCCGCGGCCGCGAGGTGTCACGGCGCCCGGGCGAGATCCTCGCCGAGATCGAGTCTCTCGCCGCCGCGGGCGTCCGCGAGGTGACGCTGCTCGGCCAGAACGTGAACTCGTATGGCCGTGATCTCGGCACCGACTTCGCACAGCTGCTGCGTGCCGTGGACGCCGTCGACGGCGTCGAGCGCGTCCGCTTTACCAGCCCGCACCCAAAGGACTTCCGCATTCCGGTCATCGAGGCGATGGCCGAGTGCGCGGCCGTCTGCGAGCACGCGCACCTGCCGCTCCAGTCGGGCTCGACGCGCGTGCTGAAGGACATGCGGCGAACGTACTCGCGCGAGCGCTACCTGAAGCTCGTCGGCGAGATGCGCGCGGTGATCCCCGACCTCGCGCTCACCACCGACGTCATCGTCGGCTTCCCCGGAGAGACGGAGGAGGACTTCCGCGAGACGCTGTCAGCAGTCGAGGAGGTCGGATTCGACAGCGCCTTCACGTTCGTCTACTCGCCGCGGGCAGGCACCGAGGCCGCAGCGCGCGCGGATCAGGTTCCCGACGAGGTGAAGCGCGACCGCATCGAGCGCCTCGTCGACGTGGTGCAGCGTGTCGCCGGCGAGCGCAACGCGGCGCGCGTCGGACGCGTCGAAGAGGTGCTCGTCGAGGGCCCGAGCCGTACCGATCCGACGCTTCTCCGCGGCCGCACCCGCCGGAACGTCACGGTGAACTTCACCGGCGTCGCGCAGCCGGGCGACCTCGTGGACGTGCGCATCGAGCGGGCGACCTCGACGACGCTCGCGGGCGAGCAGGCTGCGGTCGTCGCTCTCTAGGCTTCTACGGCGCGCAGGGAGCGGAGACCGAAGACGGCCGGGAGGACCGGGAGCCAGAAGTTGAACACGCGGTACGTGAACACCGCGAGCACCGCCGCGGCGAGCGGGACGCCCGTCCAGGACAGCGCGAAGGGAAGCAACGCCTCCACCGCGCCGGCGCCGCCGAGCGGCAGCGTGCGCCGCGTGAGCGCGTAGCCGGTGGCATAGCCGATGAGGAGCAGCTCGACGTTGGGCGCGCTGTGCGCGAACGCGTGCAGGCAGGCCCAGAGACACACGATCTCGCCGAACCAGTACACGGCTGCTCCAAGCGGGCCTACGAGGTGGCGCCGAGCGAACAGGCACCGGAGCACGTGGATGGAGTCGAGCGCCTGTGCGAGCCCATCCTTCCAGTACCCCTTGTTGCGGAAGCGAGCGCGATGACCGACCGCCCATGCGGCGGCGGCGAAGCCGACCGGGACCGCGATCGCCCACGGCAGCGTCAGGCCCATCGTCGGGGTATGCGCGCCGCTCGCGAGCAGCTGGATGGAGGCGATGCAGGCGGCCGGGGCAAGCAGCGCGTATTCGAGGGCGCCGAGGCCGAGGACGCGAACGCGCGCCTCGCGGTCGGAGATCCCCGTCTGCTTGAAGGCGTGCAGGTCGAGCGCGAAGCCGCCCTGCGTGACGAACGGCCCGAAGCCGGCGGCAACCGCTGCGGCCGCTCGGCCGTGGTTCATCTCCGGGCCCTGTTCGACGCGGGAGACCTCGCGGTAGCCCATGACGTACCCGAGGTATGCAACGATCTCGGCCCCGAAGGCGACGACGAACCAGATCGGGTTCACGTGCTGCAGCCGGTACCAGACGTCGTCGAACCCGGCGACCTCGCTCAGGGCGAAGAGCGTCGCGAGCGCCAGCAGCGAGGCGGCCACGAGGAAGACGAACGACTCGACGTGCGTCTTGTCGATTTGACTCTTGGACTCGATGTTCAGGAAACGCAGGGAAGAATCCTCCGGTGACGGTTATCGGCATCTTCGGGCCGACCGCCAGTGCCAAATCGAGGGTCGCTTCGGCGCTGGCCGAGCGGATTCCTGCCGCGCTGATCTCTGCAGACGCCCTCCAGGTCTATCGGGGGCTGCCGATCCTCACGAACCAGCCTAGCGAGCCGACCCGGATGGTGGGGATCTGGCCGCTCGACCGGGAGGCGTCGGTCGGCGACTACGCCCCGCTCGCGCACGCCGCGATCGACGAGGCTCTCGCGGCCGGCCGGACGCCGGTGGTTGTTGGCGGCACCGGCCTCTATCTGCGGGCGGCGCTCGCCGAGCTCTCCCTTCCGCCGGCGCCCGGTCCCGGGGCGCGCGAGCGGTGGGCGCGCTTCTACGACGAGCATGGCGCCGAGGCCGCGCACGCCCGTCTGGAGGAGCTGGACGCGGCGGCGGCCGCGGTGGTGCACGCGAACGACCGGCGACGCGTCGTCCGGGCCCTCGAGCTCGCCGACGCCGGCGCGTCCCTCGCCCCCGACGAGGACCGGCTGTGGTCGGAGGAGACACGCCACCCGACGCACGTCGTCGGGCTCGACGTGCCGAAGGACGAGCTCGAGCGCCGCATCGAGGAGCGGACGCGGGCGATGTTCGACGCGGGCGTGCAGGAGGAGGTGCGGCGCGCGCTCGAGGGGCCGATCTCGCGCACGGCGCGGCAGGCGCTCGGGCTGGAGGAGGTGGCGACGCTCCCGCGTGAGGAGGCGATCGCCGCGCTCGTCGTGCGCACCCGCCGGTACGCGGCGTATCAGCGCAAGTGGATGCGGCGCGTCCCGGGCATCGTTATGGTCGATGCCGATCGCCCGCCGGGCGAGATCGCCGATGACATCGTCGCGCTGGCACGCACACGGGAACGCGTACCTCGTCAGTGACGGCGGCGAGTACACGATCGGCGACGGTCTCGACGGCGCGGTCGAAGTGCTCGCGGTGGACGGCGACACCATGGACATAGCGATCGTGAATCCGGACGGATCTCACGCGGAGATGTCGGGAAACGGGACGCGCATCGCCGGCGCCTGGCTCATGAGGCGCACCGGTCACGACGTCGCGCATGTGCGCGTCGGCCCGCGCGTCGTCGACGTGCGCCGCGTCGGCGATGGGATGTACGAGTCCGAGCTCGGCGAGGTGGAGGTGTACCCGCCGGAGCGGATCGAAGGCCTCGAGGTCGTCCGCGTCTCCGTCGGCAATCCGCACGCGGTGGTCGTCGGCGACCCGGACGAGCTGCCGCGCATCGGGCCGCTGCTGGAGACGCACTCCCGCTTCCCCGAGCGGACGAACGTGCAGGTCGCCCGCATCGACGGGCCCGGCGAGGTGAGCGCGCGCGTGTGGGAGCGCGGCGTGGGGGAGACGAGCGCGTCGGGCTCGAGCGCGGTCGCGGTCGCGGCGGCGACGCACGGCGACGGCGAGGTGCTCGTCCATTTTCCCGGCGGCGACCTGCGCGTCCACCTCGTGGGCGGCCGCGCGACGCTCATCGGGCCGGCTCAGCCGATCTGATACTCGCGCAGCACGTCGTTCAACGACGTCTTCAGGTCCGTCTGCTCGCTGCGACGGCCGATGATGAGCGCGCACCCGAGCTGGTACGTGCCGGCAGGGAACTCCTTCGGCCGGGTGCCCGGCACGACCACCGAGTAGGGCGGCACGTAGCCGCGGTGCTCGACCGGCTCCGCGCCGGTGACGTCGATCACCGGAACCGAGCCGGTGAGCGAGACGTTCGGCGCGAGCACCGCGCGCTCGCCGACGACGACGCCCTCGGTGAGGATGCAGCGCGAGCCGATGAAGGCGCCGTCCTCGACGATGACCGGGCGCGCCTGCAGCGGCTCGAGCACGCCGCCGACGCCGACGCCGCCGGCGAGGTGCACGTCCGCGCCGATCTGCGCGCACGAGCCGACGGTCGCCCACGTGTCGATCATCGTGTTCGGCCCCACCCAGGCGCCGATGTTGACGTAGCTCGGCATCATCACGACGCCGCGCGAGAGAAAAGACCCGTAGCGGGCGGTTGCGGGAGGCACGACGCGCACGCCGAGCTCGCCGTAGTCGTGCTTGAGCGGGATCTTGTCCATCCACTCGTACGGGCCGAGCTCGATCGGCTCCACCTTGCGCAGGCGGAAGTAGTCGAGGATCGCCGCCTTCGCCTCCTCGTTCGCGCGCCACTCGCCGTCGATCTTCTCCGCGGCGCGAACGTCGCCGCGATCGAGGGCCGCGATGGTCTCTTCGGTGTTCACAGGAGCTCGGCCGCCCGTTCGCATTCCTCCAGCGTAGGGACGAGTGCGAAGCGGACGAATCCCGCCCCGCTCGGGCCGAAGAACTCGCCGGGCGACACGAGGATGCCGCGCTCCATGAGCGAGTCCGCGTCCGGCCCGATCACCCAGAGGTACATCGTCGCCTCGCTCGCGACGATCTCCCAGCCCTTGGCTTCGATCGCCGGAATCATGACGTCGCGCTTCGCGCGATAGCGGGCGCGCGTCTCCTCGACGTGCCGCTCGTCGTCCCACGCGACCACGGACGCGCGCTGGACGAACTCCTGCGGCGCCGTCCCGACGGTCGGGCGGTACGCCTTCAGCGCGGCAGTCACGTCCGGCGGCGCCGCGACGAAGCCCGAGCGGTAGCCGGTCATCGACGAGCGCTTGCTCAGCGTCTGGAACACGATCGTCCGCGAGCGGTCCGCCTGCAGCGCCGACGAAGGCGGCTCGTCGAACCACAGCTCCGTGTACGCCTCGTCGGAGGCGATGTAATAGCCGCGCACCTGTGCCGCAACCGCGAGCCGGTCGTAGAACTCGAGCGGCGCCACCGCGCCCGTCGGGTTGTGCGGGTAGTTCACCCAGACGATCGCGGTGCCGTCCGGGATCGCGTCGACGTCGGGGAGGAAGCCGTTCTCGCGCACGAGAGGCAGCGTGTGCACCTCCGCGCCGGCGAAAAGGGCGCCGCGCTCGTACACCGGGTACGCAGGCTCGCCGAAGACGACCGTGCGGCCGGCGGAGTCGAGCACCTGGGCGAGCGAGAAGATCGCCTCCTTCGACCCGTACGTCGGGACGATCTCGGTGCCGGGATCGACGTCGACGCCGAAGCGGCGCCGGCACCACGCCGCCGCCGCCTCGCGCAGCTCCGGCAGCCCCTGCGCGAGCGGGTACGGCGCGCGCTCCGGCAGGGCGTCGACGAGAGCCTGCCGGATCATCGGATCGGTGGGCTCGTTCGGGTCGCCCTTGCCGAAGTCGATCACCTCGACGCCCTCGGCCACGAGTCGCCGCCGCGCCTCCTCGAGGCGCACGAACGGGTACGTCGCCATCTCCGCGAGCGTCGGATTGATCACGCGAATGAGCCTACAGCCGTTTCCGACTGCGACCGGTCTACACGCGATCGTCTGCCGTCGATGATGCAAAACGGCGCTGGGCGTTTCAGTTCGGTGTGGCGTTTTACGACATCGAGCGGGCGCGCGGCTCAGTCGGTTAGAAACACCCGGAGTACCTCGTAGCACTGCTCGAGGTTCGCGATCGGGACCTGCTCGTCGACGCGGTGCGCGTACGCGGTCGCGCCGGGGCCGTAGTTGATCGCGTCGATACCCTGCTCCGCGAACTGCGCGACCGGCGTCCACGCCTGCTTCGGCTTCACGGAGGGGACGAGCTCGCGAAGCCGCGCGACGTGGGGGTTGCCGAGCGCCGGCGGCGCCGACGGGGACTCGGCGATCACCTCGAGCTCGCCGTCGGGCAGGAGCGCGCGCAGCTGCTCCTCCATCCCGGGCCGCACGAAACGCGCATTCAGGTCCACCCAGGCGCTCGCAGGGACGACGTTCGCCGCGATGCCGCCGCCGACACGGACTGCGCTCACGACCTCCCGGAAGACGAGCCCGTCGAGCTCGACGTCCTCCGGCGCGAGCGCGACGAGGGGCTGCAGCCCGCGCACGAGCTCGTGGATCGCGTTCACGCCCGTCCAGGGGCGTGCCGAGTGCGCGCTCTCGCCGTGGAACGTCACCCGCGCCTGCAGGTTGCCGAGACAGCCGGCGTGCAGATCGTTGTCCGTCGGCTCGAGCACGACCGCGAGCTCGGCGTCGGCGAGCATCCCCGTGGCGAAGAGACCGGGCAGCGGGCTGTCGCTGACGGGCACTTCTTCCCGCGTGAAGAAGAGATAGCGCGCCGGCACGCCGGCCCGCGCGAGCTCGACCATGACCGCGACGCCCGCCTTCATGTCGCTCGCACCCAGGCCGTGCACGGCGCCGTCGGCGATCCGGCCCGGGACGTTGCCTTGCGCCGGGACCGTGTCAACGTGTCCCGCGAGGACGATCGGCCCCTCGCCGTAGAGGAGCACCTCGCCGTCGTCGTACGTCGGCGACCCGGGCATCAGCTCGCGCACGAGCCCGACGATCTCCGCCTCCGAGCGGCTCTCGGAGGGGACGTCGATCAGACGCAGGGTCGTCGCGGCGAGATCGGGGGCGGGCACGGCAGAAGTCATAATGGACGTCGGTGGCAGTGCGACAGCCCGATCCGACGCCGGGCCTCGAGCCCGAGCGCGGGCTCGTCGTCGCCGTGCTCGATCAGGCGGTCGACGCCGACGACGAGCTCGGGGAGTTCGAGGAGCTCGCCCGGACGGCGGGCGTCGAGCCCGTCGCACGCGTCGTCCAGCACCGGCCCGATCCCGATCCCCGCAGCTACGTGGGCAAGGGGAAGCTCGAGGAGCTGAAGCACGAGTACGGCGGCACCAA
>Ga0209807_1000968_pt1 | contig 13502 bp, 15 predicted proteins | sample GraSoiAngelo_154_FD_186168 | JGI IMG/M metagenome (GOLD analysis project Ga0209807, IMG submission 186168) | Grasslands soil microbial communities from the Angelo Coastal Reserve, California, USA - 14_1009_13_20cm (SPAdes) (version 2) | ecosystem: Environmental > Terrestrial > Soil > Grasslands ... | reverse complement strand
CCAATTCGACGCGCCGAAGTAGCCACCCGAGTCTAGACCTGGGTCCCCGTTGGATTGAGGCGCTGCGCGATGCGGTGCCGCCGGCGGGCAAACTCTACCGCCGCGACACAAATGAACAGCCAGATCACCCCCGCGGCATAACCCCCCACCACGTCACTGAAATAGTGGACGCCGAGATACAGGCGGCTCACGCCGATCGCGAGAATCAGAATGGCAGCACCTGCCACGATCCAGAGTCGTTTCCGGTGGTTGCGAGTCGCCAGCGAGCACAGGACGTAAGCGAGCATGCCGTACCCAACGAGGGATCCCATCGCGTGTCCGCTGGGAAATGAATATCCGGATGCACGCCGCAGCATCTCCGCGACATCCGGACGCGCGCGCGCGAAGTAGCGCTTCAGCTCCGCGTCGATCAAGCTGCCGATGCCGACGTTGATCGCGACGTAAATCGCCCAACGAAATCGCTTTGTGATGAGAAGCGCGATCGTGACTACGGCCGCGATCGCAATCACGCCGAGGATGAGGATGACGATGACCGTGGCCGCGACGGCGAGCCCGTAGCGAAGCCCATGTCGAGAACCTGAGCGTGCCCGCGGGCGGGATCGAAGAGCAAGCGGTACCCGCACGTCAGAGCGAGATTTGGGAGCAGCCCGACACGCGACCCGTGGTCACTCCCCATATCGTGCATCCTTCGGCGCGTCGACACCATGTTGAATTTGTCACGACCGGAGGTGGCGATTTTCGCACCAAGGGTCTAGGCTGGAACCTCGTTCATGCCCAGCCCGACCGAGTCAGGTCCGCCGGCACCAGGCTTCGGGCGCGTCTCCGCGGAGCACGCCCAGACGTTCATCGGGATCATGCACACGCTCCACAGCGAACCGACGGCGACCGCCTTCGGCCGCCTGCTCAAAAAGAACCTCCAGGCCGACGACTACATGCTCCTGGCGCACGTCTTCGAGGAGATCAGCGTCCTGACCCTGCACCACCTGATCCCAGAGGCTCTTCTCTTCGACGCCTTCGCATTCGACCTGTACTGGGATGAGCTGCGCGAGGACATCCTGGCTCTCAGGACCCAAACCGGCAACGAGAAGTTCTGCGAAAACTTCGAGCTGGCCGCCGAGCGCGCCCGCGAGTACCGGCGTGACCGCCCGCCAAAGCTTCGGTGGAGGCGTCGCCACGAAGACGAGGGGCCGTCGGGGCCGCCTGGCGGATTCGGCCGGCGGCCGCCGACACCGGCTCCGCCGTCGCCGAATCGCGCTCCGCGGGAGCCCGCGATGCGGCGGAGGAGCTGAAGCCCGACTACCGGGCTGCAACCGGCAAGCTGTTTCGCGCATCCAACAAGCAGCAATATGTCTGCCGCTGTGTTGGAGCAACGACCCCAGATCCTGGCCCGGGCGGCCCAGGGCGACCTGGAATCGTTCTCGCAGCTGATCGACCCGCTTCTCGACCCGGCCTACCGGCTGGCGGCGGTGATGCTGGGGGACCGGAGCGCGGCCGAGGATGCCGTCCAGGAGGCCTCCATCAAGGCGTGGCGGAAGCTGCGGCAGCTGCGGGGCGACGCCCATTCCCTGAGAGCCTGGTTCCTCTCGATCGTCGCGAATGAATGCCGGATGGCTCGCCGGACGCGCTGGTTTTCGGTGATCAAGGTGGCCGAACTTCCAGCCCGGGCGCCGGAAGAGCTCGAAAGCTCGTCCGATCTGCATCGCGCGCTCATGCGCCTGGCTCCTGACGAGCGGCTGCCCCTGGTCCTCCACTTCTATCTCGACCTTCCGCTCGATGAGGTGGCGAGGACGCTGCGCGTTTCACCGTCCGCCGCCAAGTCGCGCATCTACCGCGCCGCGAAGCGGTTGCGGGCTGACCTCACGATGGAGGAGGTGTTCTGACGTGAGCAACGAGAATTTCCGCCGCGAGCTGAACCACACGTTTGACGAGATGAGCGGCTCACCCAGTCCCGCCCTCCGCGACCGCGTGCGCTCATCGATCGCCCAGGCCCCGGAGGCACGAGGTCCTTTCTGGATCGCGACCGTCGCCGCGTGCGTGATCGCCGTGCTCGTCGTTGGCGTGCTGTTTGTGGGCAATCCATTGAGGCGGCCGACCTCGAACGCCGGCGTCGGAGCTCCGACAGCGAGTCCTGGCGCGTCGCCAAGCGCGTCCCCAGGTCCCAGCCCGTCGGCGACCCCCGACGCGCAGCTGCCTGCCTTCACGTGCGTCCAGCAGGACTTTGTCTTCAATGCGACCACGGCCCCGACGCCGACACCACCGGTCGCATTCGTGAGCTCACTGCGGACCGGAGCACATGACACGTACGACCGGGTGAGCGTTGAATTCAGCAACGGGATGCCGCACGACGTACAGATCAGCACGCGCGGGGATACCACGTTCACCCAATCGCCCAGCGGGATGGCGGCGACGCTCAAGGGCCGCAAGGGTGTCCTCGTCGTGATCCACGGCTCCGACCTGCACAGCGCGTACAACGGGTCCCTCGACATCGTGACCGGATATCCGATCCTGGCCGAGGTCAAGCGGCTTGAGGATTTCGAGGGCGTGGTTCAGCTCGGCCTCGGCGTCAACGGGTCCGGCTGCTACCGGGCGTTCTTCCTCACCAATCCCGACCGGCTCGTGATCGACCTCCAGGGGGCGGGCTAGCTCCCTCCGGCGCAGCCCCTCCGGCGCAGCCCCTCCGGCGCTCCGCGCCACCTCCCCACAAGTGGGGAGCCGCTGAGCAAATTACATCAAGGGGTGGCGCAGGGATAGCTGCCGCTGGCGCTCGCGGTGGTAGCCCGGATCGGCGATGCGGCCGAACAGACCGCCGTACGGCGTCAGGCGAAGGCGCACCAGCTCACCGATCGCCCGTAATCCGTCGAGCCAGGTCAGCTTCTTACCCTCGGCCCGGCTGCGCGCGTAGTACCGGATCGGCACCTCGTGGATCCGATAGCCCAGGCGCAGGACGCGGGCGGTGATATCAGGCTCGATGTCAAATCGCTCGCCTTGCAGGTTGAGACGCCGCCAGAGGTCCGCTCGAAGCGCTTTGTAGCCGCTCTCGAGGTCTGAGATGTAGCAGTCGAAGAGCAGGTTGGCGGCGAACGTCACCGCCTTGTTGCCGATCACAAACCAGAAGCTGAAGGCGGTCTGGCCGGCGAATCCGCGGACCCCGTAAACCACGTCCGCGCGGCCTTCGACCAGCGGCCGGAGCAGGGTGGGATAGTCGCGAGGGTCGTACTCGAGGTCGGCGTCCTGGACTAGCGCGAATGGCATCCGGATCTCGGCGATCGCGCGGCGCAAGGCGGCGCCTTTGCCGCGGTTTGCCTCCTGCCGGAACGCACGCACGCGGCGATCGCGCTCGGCGAAGCGGCTCATGATGGCCCAGGTTCCGTCCGTCGAACCGTCGTCGACCGCGATGACCTCGCCAACCTCTGGCTGCTCGAGGACATGTTTCATGATCACATCGAGCGTGCGCTCCTCGTTGAAGGCCGGAATCATCACCGAAAGAACCTGGTTCAGGGACATCGAGCCCACCACTCTAATCCCGAACGCACGAATTCGGACCCCAGTTCATCACGGCGTAGAGTTGCCTTAATCGACCGGCCACCTGGAGGACTGCAGCATGTCAACGCTTGCGTTCGATCCTGAAGAGACCACGCACTGGGAACAGGTCCGCCCGCGCCACATCTCCCCCGAGCAGTGGAAGAAGTTCGAGAGCTACGCCGCCGAGATCCTCGAGGCGTTCGGGATGAACCTCGACACCCCGGGGACCCGCGCAACCCCCAGTCGCTACCTGCACGCGCTCTTCGAATCGACGGCCGGCTACGAAGGGGATCCCAAGCTGCTGACCGCGTTCCCGACCGAGTGCCACGGCGGGCCCGACTGCACCATCAGCCAGGTCATCGAGGGACCCATCGAGTTCTACTCGCTGTGCGAGCACCACGTGCTCCCATTTCACGGTCACGCCTACATCGGCTACATCGCGCACGAAGAGATCATCGGCATCTCAAAGCTGTCGAGGCTGGTGCGGGTGTTCGCGCGGCGATTCACGGTCCAGGAGCGAGTGGGCGTGGAGATCGCTGACGAGCTGGTGCGCGTGCTCGAGCCGCATGGCGTCGCCGTCCACCTCAATGCGACCCACCTGTGCACCCAGATGCGGGGCGTGCGCGAGGGCCACTCGAGGACCTGGACCTCATTCTGGCGCGGGAACTACGAGAGCGATCCGCAGCTCCGCACCGAGTTCCTCGCGGCCGTCAATCCCCGCATCGAACACTGATCGCTCCGTTCGAAGTCCTCTACGAGGACGACCTCCCTCCCTCCACGATGCCGGCGGAGCTCGAGAACATCTATGGCCCGCTCGGCTTCGGCGACCGCGTCCTCTATTCGAACTTCGTCTCGTCGATCGACGGCGTCGTGGCGCTGGGTTCGAGCCCGTCCGCGGGATCGGTGATCAGCGGCCGCAACCAGGCTGACCGTTTCTTGATGGGACTGCTGAGGGCGTTCGCCGACGCGGTCCTGATCGGCGCGGAAACGCTGCGCGCAACGCCTGGACATCAGTGGACGCCAGAGCACATCTACGCGGACCTGGCTGCCGGCTTCGCCGAGCTCCGGAACACCCTCGGCCGCAAGCCACGGCCCAGGCTGGTGGTGCTGACCGGCTCCGGTGACATCGCGATCTCGCATCCGGCGGTTGCCGTCGGAGCGACGATCGTCACCACCAGCGCCGGCGCAGCCGCGTTGGGAGGTCGGTTACCCGACTCCTGCGAGCTGATCGAGATCGGGCAGAGGGGCGCTGTCGACGTCAAGCGCGCGGTGGCCGAGCTGCGCGAGCGTGGCTACGGCGCGATCCTCACCGAGGGAGGGCCGCATGTGATGGGCGAGCTCATCGAGGGAGACCTGCTCGACGAGGCTTTCCTCACCATCTCGCCCGTCGTCGCGGGACGCGACGGCACACCTCGCCCCGGCATGGTGGCCGGCGCCGAGCTACTGCCTGGACGCGGCCTTTGGACCCGCCTGCTCAGCGCCCGCCGCCACGGCGACTTTCTGTTTCTTCGCTACCGAATGAACAACCGCTAGCAGCTGTCGGCGCCGAGCAGCAGCGGAGCCGAGGCCGCGACCGCGGGTTGTTGGGCCACCGCGACGATGGCGCCCGACTTGACCCCGCGCGGAATGCTCACCGGCCAGTGGTCGGTTGGGATCGCCACGATATATCCGGTCGCGGGTGTGGTCGTGGTCGGTCCCGGCAGGTCAGTCGTCTGCCCGGTGCAGCGGTCGAAGAACTTCACGACGTACGCGACCGGAACTGATTTCTGGACGGAGGAGAAGTACACCGCGACCTCGATCTTGCATGAGCTCAGGTCGCACGCGCTTCCGGTTTCCGGGGAGCCGCCGGGGATGTTGCAGGGGGCGGCTGTGGTGCAGATCTGAACCTTGGTCACCGGGTCGGCGTTGAGCGCTCCATATTTCGGCACCGCCTGCGCGACCTTGCCGCTGGTCGGTGAGGAGCTGGGCTGTGCGCTCGGCGAGCCCGTAGGGTGCGCCGATGTCGCCGATGTCGACGGCGTCGGGTGGAGGCCACCGGTGACCGGGCTCCCGGCTCGGTTGGCGAGCACGATCACGCCGAAGATTCCCAGCAGCACGATGATGGCGACGGCGACCGCGGCCGGCACGAGCCAGGGCGGGCGCTCGGAGGGTCCCCGGCCGCCGGACGATGGGCGGGGCACCGACGGCCTGCGCACGGGCGCGATGGTCGGTGGGCGGACGGCCGGCGCCGGAGGCGCGGCCGGAGGAGGCTCCGCGACGGCCACGCCGCTTCCAAGCGTCTCTGCCGGGACAGCCTCGCCTGGCTTCCAGACGGGCGATTCGACCGGCGTCCAGGTCGGCTGGCCCGGCGCCGGAGTGGGCCCAGCCGAAGTCGCGGATGCCGCCGCCGCGGGCACATCGAACGCCGAGGGCGGAGGGACGCTTTCGAAGGCCGGCGCCGGTTTCGGGGGCTCGGGCTGGGTGGGCGGCGCCTCTGGAACAGGCGGAGCGGGTGGATTGGTGGAGAATGCCGTGGGCGCCTCGTACGGCGCAGGAGTGCGCGGGGGCGCCTCTGACCAGGTCGGCACCGGCGGCGGGCTCGGGCGAGCTTCCTCGGCCGGTGGGGCGGCTGCGGGCGGTGGAGCGGCTGGTGCCGGGTCAGGCGGAGTCGGCGCGGTTGGGGGCGGGAAGGTGATCGCGGGCAGCGAGGGATAGGTCTGGAGCGGCCGGTCAGGGGCTTCATACGAAACTGGGGCGCGGACTGGCATTTCGTCGCGGCGCGGTGGCGCGAGGTAAGGGGCTGTATCCGCGGTTTCCGTGGCCGGGGTCGGCGGAAGGGTGCCGGCCGGCAGGAACGGCGTGATGGCCGGGACGTCCCGGCCGCCGGCGCGGGTCGCAAGCTCAGACTGAGAAGCCACCTGACGGTCGGGAGCCAGCAGCGCAGCGGCCATCTCGCGCAGCGCACCCTGCGCCCGATCGGCGGAGGGGCCCATGGCGCCGCTGGCCATCGAGCGCATCGTGACCACGAGTCCAGGCGCGATGTTTGGCGGTGCCGGCGCCCCCGCCGGGTCGACCCCGAAGGCGGCGCAGACAGCCATGCCGGACGAACGCACGTCCGCCCGCAGATCGCTCTGAGAGGGAGCGGCTCGCACCGCCGCCGCGGGGTGACCCGCCAACCTCGCCTCGCCGTTCGATGTCACCCGGACGGCCGTGGCTCCGAAACCGCCCATCGCAATCCCGGCCTCGTGCAGGGCAGCAACCCCGGAGAGCACGGCGGCTCCCAGTGCGGCAGCTGCCGGTGGGGTGAATGGACCACGGGAGAGGATCGAGCCGAGAGAGGTGCCCTCGTTGGGCTCGACCGCGACCCAGACGCCGTTCTGGTCCGTGCCCCACGCGAGGACAGGCGAAAGGGCGGGGTGACGGTGTTCGTAGAGGCGCTGAAGGCGCGGCACAGCGGCGGCCGCTTCGGCGGGGGGAACCGGGATCTCGTGCACCACGGCCGGCTTGCCGTTCTTGAGGACGGCCTTCCAGCCCTGGCCCGCACCGGGTCCCACTAGTTCGATCAGCTTCGGCTTCGGCTCTGATTCGGGCATTTAACGTTGCATGGTACCCTTGCGGCACGTGGCATACGTCATCGTCCAGCCCTGCATAGACGTCAAAGACGCCTCATGCGTGGAGGTCTGCCCGGTCGATTGCATCCACACAGACGACGCCGCGAACATGTATTACATCGACCCCGACGAGTGCATTGACTGCGGCGCGTGCGTCGATCCATGTCCGGTTGACGCCATCTTTCCTGAGGATGAAGTGCCTGAGCAGTGGCGCAATTTCATCCAGATCAACGCCGACTACTTCAAAAACCGGTAGTAGCACTGTCCGTCAAACGGGTTGACTAGGCACGCCGTAACGCTGATCCCGGGGGACGGCGTCGGTCCTGAGATCTGCGAGGCGTCGGTTCGCGTGCTCGAGGCCGCCGGGGTCGAGTTCGATTGGGACGTCCAGCAGGCGGGCGAGGCCGCGATTGCAGAGTTCGGGACCCCGCTGCCCGATCACGTCCTGGAGTCGATCCGCAAGAACGCGGTCGCGCTCAAGGGCCCGATCACGACTCCAGTCGGAAGTGGATTTCGCAGCGTCAACGTTGCCCTGCGCCAGGCTCTCGACCTTTACGCGCTGGTGCGGCCGGTCAGGGCGTACAAAGGCGCCCGCAACCTGCGCGACGATCTCGACTTCATCATCGTCCGCGAGAACACCGAGGACATCTACGCGGGACTCGAGTTTGAGAAAGGCACGCCGGATGCCCAGCACCTGATCGAGGAAATTTCAGCACTGCTCAAGAAAAGGATCCGCCCCGACAGCGGGCTCTCGATCAAGCCGATCTCCGTCAGCGGCTCGGAGCGAATCGTGCAGTTCGCCTTTGACTACGCGCGGAAGAACAATCGACGCAAGGTGACCGCCGTGCACAAGGCGAACATCATGAAGCACACCGACGGGCTCTTCCTGTCCGTCGCCCGCCAGGTTGCCGAGCGCAACCGTGACATCGAGTTCGAGGACCGCATCGTCGACAACATGTGCATGCAGCTGGTGCTGCGGCCCAAGGAATACGACGTCCTGTGCTGTCCGAACCTCTACGGCGACATCATCTCCGACCTCGGCGCGGGGATGATCGGCGGCCTGGGCCTGGCCCCCGGCGCCAACATCGGCACCAACGGCGCCGTGTTCGAGGCTACCCACGGGAGCGCGCCCAAGTACGCAGGCCAGAACAGGGTGAACCCGATGGCCGTGATGCTCTCGGGCGTGATGATGCTGCGCTACCTCGAGGAGGTGGCTGCGGCCGACGCGCTCGAGAAGGCGATCGCCAACGTGATCGCGCTCGGTGAGAACGTAACCTACGACCTCAAGGAGAAACGCGACGATCCCACCGCGGTGGGCACCAGCCAGGTCGCTGACGCTGTGATCGCCCAGCTGAAAGCGGCGGTTTAGCGCCCACGCAATCAGAGCCTTCAGCGTGACCTCGCGGGGACCCCTGGGGCGAGGAGCGACAGAAGAAGTCCTACGGCTTCGCCGGTTGTGGGATGACCACATCCACTCACCATTTCCGGTCGGCGGCTCGGATCCCCGCGAGCAGGAGGTCGCCCTCTATGCGTCCTGGGTCGGCAGCATGGTCGAGGTCGCCCTGGCTCGGGGCTCGCTGGACCGCAACCTGGCCAAGATGCTGGAAACCCGACGCGCCGAAGGCAACCAGGGCGTTTTCCGGGCGGCGGGCGAGCTGGGCGAACCGGTTCGTTCTCACGTCGCGCGTCTGATCGCTATCGAGGACCTGCTGGCACAATTGCCGGTCAGATGAGAAATCGTCAGCCCCTTTCACCTCCCCACCCTTTGGGGAGGTGGCGCCGCAGGCGCCGGAGGGGAGGAATAACTGGCACAGCGGTCGCCGCCCTGCTCCTGGTCGCATGCAACCAGGCCTCAACCTCCCTGACCCCGACCACTGCCGCCTCGGGCTCGCGGGCACTCGTGGCCGCGCCCGACTTCTCCGATCAGCCTTCATTTGCCAACCGCACCGGCCGCCTGCCCGGCCTCAGCCTGCAGGGCATGTTCCACCCTACATACGCCGTACCCAGTGATCCATCTCACATCCGCACCCTGCTCGTCACCGGTGACGTGATCCCGGCGCGCGGTGTCAACTACTACGCCACCAACCGACACGACTTCCTATGGCCTTTCCGCCCGACCGCTGACTACACCAAGAAGGCGGACATCACCTACATCAACCTCGAGTCGCCCCTGTTTGGCGGCTGTCCGCTCGTGGTCACCGCGACCTTGACGTTCTGCGGCAACCCGCGCTTCGTCGACGGGTTCACCTTGAAGGGCGCCGACGTGGCTAACCTGGCCAACAATCACACGTCGAACTACGGCGCCGCGGGAATCACAGCCACCGACCAGCTGCTTCAGCAGCACGGCATCAAGACCTCAGGCCTGGGCCCAGTAGCGGTCATCGACGTCCGCGGCATCAAGTTCGGTTTCATCGGCTTCAATGGAGTCGGTCGGGCGATCGACCAGGAAGCGCTGAAGGAGGGCATCGCCCGCGCCCGCGAGCAGGCTGACATCGTCGTGGTGCAGTTCCACTGGGGCAAGGAATACGAGCGCCAGCCGATGGCCGATCCCAACGTGCCGACTCCGGACGACCCGGTCGCCATCGGTCACGAGGCGATCGACTGGGGAGCGGATATCGTGATCGGCAACCACCAGCACTGGTACGAAGGGATCGAGATCTATCACGGCAAGCTCATCACCTACGCGCACGGCAACTTCGTTTTCGACCAGATGTGGTCGGAAGAAACTCGCGAAGGGGTGATCGGGACCTACACCTTCTACGGCACGCAGCTCGTCGCCGCGAACTGGAAGCCGGTCCGCATCTACGACTACGGCCAGCCGGTCTTCATGAACGCCAAGGACTCGGCCACTGCGCTGCAGACCATGGAGGCCGCGAGCGACCAGCTCGCGACGCGCCTTCACGAACCCACCACGTCTCCGATTCCGGCGATGCCGCCGCCGCCCGCCACCGCACCGGAGCACGCCCCCTCTTAGTTACAATCGCCTCCAAACATCACCTAGGGGGTCCCCACCGTCGCAGCCTACGTCCCAGAAAGCGGGAACATGCGGTCGCGCGCGCGGCGCCGCCGCCGGCGCGAGCGGCTCACGTTTCTCGTCTCGCTTGGCGTGATCGTGGCCGCGATCGCGACCACCGTCTACGTGGCGCGGACACGAATCACGCCATTCGCGTTCATGCTGCAGAGCGTCAACGCGCCGGCCGCGAAGGCATTCGACCATTTCGATTTCTCGACCTACTGGCTCGCCACGCACGGCCAGCCGAGCCTGCCGATCCATGGCCAGGCCGCCTACCTGGTCGACCTCGATGCAAGGCAGGTGCTGTGGCAGCGCGATGCGGAGACGCCGCGCCCGCCGGCGAGCCTGACCAAGCTTGTGACGGCGATGGTCGCGGTGGACGATGCAGGGTCACTTGACCGGACCGTCGAGGTGACCAAGGAGGCTACGAAGATCATCCCGAGCGTGATGGGTCTCACCGCGGGAGAACGCCTGACTGTGCGCGACCTGCTGTATGGGCTGTTCCTCGACTCTGGCAATGACGCGGCGGAGGCTCTGGCGACCGGAATCGTGCCCCGGGATCGTTTCCTCCGGCAGATGAACCAGAAGGCAAAGAGCATCGGGCTGGCGGCCAGCCATTTCGTCACCCCGAGCGGACTTGACGCTCCCGGGCACGCCATGTCCGCCCACGACCTTGCGCACACCGCCGCCTACCTCGACACGTACTACCCGCAGCTGGCGACGGTCGCGGCGACGAAGGACGTCGCCATCACGGCCACGGCCACCCACAAGGCATTCTTTCCCCACAACCTGAACCGGCTCTTGTGGAACTACGCAGGAGCTACCGGATTGAAAACGGGGCTCACGGACGGCGCCGGCGGCTGCATGCTCGCCACCGCGACGCGTGATGGCCGCCACCTGATCGCGGTGGTGCTCAACGCCACTCTGCATTCGACCGACGACGCCGCGGTGCTGCTGAACTACGGGTTCAGCGTTCATCCGAGCCGCGCCTTCGGGCCGTTCGCCGCCTAAAGCTAGACTTCGGGATCGTGACTGCGCTCACGGGGCTCAGCGCCCTCGAGGTGCTCGACTCCCGCGGCAACCCGACAGTTGCCGTCACCGCCCACACCGACAAAGGCAGCGGTCGCGCCATCGTCCCTTCGGGCGCTTCCACCGGTGTGCATGAAGCAGTCGAGCTCCGCGACGGCGACCCCAACCGTTACGGCGGCAAGGGCGTCACCAAGGCCGTAGGCAACGTCGAAGGCGAGATCGCGCGGCGCCTGAAAGGTTTCGACATCAGCGATCAAAAAGGCATCGACGAGGCGCTGATCGAGCTTGATGGAACCCCAAACAAGTCACGCCTCGGAGCGAACGCGATCCTCGGCGTTTCGCTTGCGGCCGCACATGCGGCCGCGGCAGTAAGCGGCGTTCCTCTCTATCGCCACCTCGGCGGCGAGAAAGCATCCGTGCTGCCGCTGCCGATGGCGAACATCCTCAACGGCGGCGCGCACGCGGACACGTCCGTCGACCTTCAGGAGTTCATGGTCTGCGCGGTTGGCGCGACCACGTTCAGCGAGGCGATGCGCGCGACCTCCGAGGTGTACCACGCATTGAAAAATGTGCTCAAGGCGCAAGGTCTGGCGACAGGAGTGGGGGACGAGGGCGGGTTCGCGCCGCAGCTGCGCTCCAACGAAGACGCGCTCAAGCTCATCATCGATGCGATAGGAAAGGCGGGCTACGAGGCGGGCAAAGACGTGGCCATCGCGCTCGACCCCGCTTCGAGCGAGTTCTACAACGCCGGCAGGTACGACCTGAAGGGCGAAGGGCGGACTCTCGACGCTGCCGCGCTCGTGAAGCTTTATGGCGACTGGCAGAGACGCTATCCGATCGTTTCCATCGAAGACGGCATGGCCGAAGACGACTGGGAAGGCTGGAAGCACCTGACCGACGCGATCGGAGACAAGGTTCAGCTTGTCGGCGACGACCTCTTCGTCACCAACGTGACGCGGTTGAAGGAAGGGATCGACCGCGGGGTGGCCAACTCGGTCCTGATCAAGGTCAACCAGGTCGGCACCCTGACCGAGACCCTCGAGGCGATTGAGCTCGCTCGCGAGGCTGGCTACAGCGCGGTCATCTCCCACCGGTCCGGGGAAACCGAGGACACGACGATCGCCGACCTCGTCGTGGCGACGGGCGCGGGGATGATCAAAACCGGCGCCCCGGCTCGATCAGAGCGCGTCGCGAAGTACAACCGCCTGCTTCAAATCGAGGCCGAGCTCGGTGAAGCGGCGAGCTACGCCGGCCGCACCGCGCTGAGGTGAAGCCGGCCTCGCGCGCCGTCCACGCGGGCCGCGAGCTGGGGGCTCGCAGTCCTCTGGCGCCCGACTTGAGCCCGGCCGCGGTCCACGTGTTCACCGACCTGGCCGACTACGATGCGGTCGCCCGCGGCGAGAAGCCTGGCCACTACTACGGACGGAATTCCAACGCCAACCGCGAGATGCTCGAGCGTGCCGTCGCCGAGCTCGAAGGAGCCGAGGCGGGTGTGGCGACCGCATCGGGGATGGCGGCGCTGCACGGCGCGATCCTCGCCCTTGTCCCCAGGCCGACGACTGTCATCGCCACCCGGGAGCTGTACGGCGGCACCGCCGCGCTGCTGCGCCAGGACTTCGAGCCCGCGGGTTATGAGGTTCGCTTCGTCGACCTGACCGACCTCGATGCTGTCAGCCACGGCCTGCAGGGCGCCGGCCTGGTCATCGCCGAGACCATCACCAATCCGCTGTGCGGGGTCCCGGACCTGGAAGCAATCGCCACCATGGCTCGCGAGCGCGGCGTGCCCTTTCTCGTCGACAACACGTTCGCCACACCACTGCTCTGCCGGCCGCTCGACCTCGGCGTAACCGTGGTCATGCACAGCGCCACGAAATACCTCGGCGGGCATTCAGACCTGGTCGCCGGCGTCATCGTGGGCGACACCAAAACGATGGGTGTCGCGCGCGCACGGTCCGCGCGCACAGGCACCCCCCTGGGCCCATTTGACGCGTGGCTTGCGCTGCGAGGCCTGCGCACGCTTGACGTCCGGATGCGCCGGCACGAAGTTGATCTTGTATTTCGCGAACTGGCTCTGCATCGCCGACGAGCTCGCCCAGTCGATGAGCTTCTTGCCGAGCGCCGGATTCTTCGCGCCCTTGATGAGCGCGATCCCTTCCGCCGCGGTGCCGATGCCTTCCTTGGGAAAGCTGATGATGACGTCGTAACCCTTCGCCTTGGTGTCGAGCGCGTCGACAATGAAGAAGATGCCCGCGCCAGCCTGGCCCAGTCCCACCGGCAGCGTGCCGCCGCCGCCGCTCTTGGTGTAGAGCTGGACGTTGGGGCGCAGCTTCTTCATGTAATCGAATGCC
>Ga0209807_1000965_pt1 | contig 13518 bp, 14 predicted proteins | sample GraSoiAngelo_154_FD_186168 | JGI IMG/M metagenome (GOLD analysis project Ga0209807, IMG submission 186168) | Grasslands soil microbial communities from the Angelo Coastal Reserve, California, USA - 14_1009_13_20cm (SPAdes) (version 2) | ecosystem: Environmental > Terrestrial > Soil > Grasslands ... | reverse complement strand
TGGTCGACGTACTCGTCGCCGCGATCGCAGCGGTTGAACGAGCCGATGATGTTGTTCTTGTCGCCGGCGTAGACGTCGTCCGAGCCGATGAACCCGAGCGTCTCGCGGAACCACTGCACGGTGTCCATTACTTTTGGACTGCCGAGCACGCCATGGCCCATCCGCTTGATCGGCGAGGGTGATGTGCGCAGCCGCATGAGGGTACCGGCGCGGCGCAGCGGCTCGGCGCCGCTGTTCATGTGCTGGCCGGGGACGGGGATCGGTGCCAGCGATTCGATGCCGTACACGACCTCGACCTGATAGCCGTTCGGCTCGCGCAGCCGCACGCGGCGCCCGCCGCCGGGCTCGTCGATCGACTCGACCTCCGAGGCGCCGGGCGCCTTCGCCACGCGCCTCAGATCGTCCTCGCTTGCGGCTTCGTAGGCGAGGCCGACGAACGCGGGATCGCCTTTTTCGGTGACGTGCAGGTGGTGGCTGGGGTCGGTGCCGCGCATGTAGAGCGCCGTCGGCGTGCGCGCCGCGCGGATCATGCCGAAGTGCGTGAGGAATTCCTCCGCCGCGTCCAGGTCGGGCGAGCGCAGCCGTCCGTACGCGAGGTCCTTCACCTTGATCAGGGCCATGTTCATGCTCCCTTCAACGAGCTCAGGAGGGGCAGGAGGTCGGGGAAGATCGAGTCCGGGCGCGGCCGGTCAGGCTCGAGCTCCTGGTGCTGCCGGTTGATCCAGGCCGTCTGGAGACCAAGGAGCGCGGCCGTCGGTAGGTCGACGATCTTCGACTGGAAGACGTGGAGCACCTGCGGACCCGGCGGCAGGCCGAGCCGGGCGAGCGCCGCCTCGAAGATCCGGCGATCGGGTTTGTAGACGCGGACGTCTTCCGCGGTGACGACGTGGGTGAACGTGACGTCCATGTGGGCGATGCTCCGCTCGATGATGTCGCGCGCCGTGTTGGAGATGATGCACAGCGGGTATGTCCGGGCGAGCTCGGTAAGCACGTCGTGCGTGTCCGGAAAAGGCTGCCAGGTCTTCATGTCCTGACCGAAATCGGCGCCGTCGTCGGGCCGAACCGGCAGGCCGAAGTCACGCAGCGCGCGCTGAACGCTCGTCTGCAGCACCTCGTGGTAGGTCATGAACGGACCGGCGATCGCCGGCAGCTCGCACTCGTGATACCAGTGATGGTAGAAGCGGTCCAGGTCGACCGTCCCGGCGCCCTTGGCGTCGAGCAGGCGGCGCAGGTAGGCCCGAATGCCCGCGTCCCAATCGATGAGGGTCCCGTAGCAATCGAACGTCAACGCCCGCACCGCGGCCGGATCCTTCATCTGACTCGCTAGCGCGCCCAGCCGAGCCACTCGCACACGCCACGGCCCATCACCCACTCGAGGTCCTCGCCCTTGAGCCACGGCTGCTCTTTCGTGAAGAGGTCGATGCACTCGCGGTAGGAGCACGGCATGCGGGTGAGGTCGGTGCCCCAGAACGTGCGCCTGGGGCCGAACGAGTCCACCAGCTTCTTGATCGCGTCGTGCAGGTCGCGGAACGGGTAGGTCTGCGTCGAGAGCGACGGCATGCCCGAGGCCTTCACGGCGATGTTCGGGTGCTTGGCCAGCGCGCACACGGCGGGCAGGTCCTCGAAGACCTTGGGCGCCTTCTGGCGGATGTTCAGCCCGACGTGATCGATGACGAGCCTGAGCCCCGGATGCTTGCCCGCGATGCGATCGAGGTGGTCGAGCGCGCCGGGCACCAGCACCATGAGCGGGATGCCGGCCTTCTCCGCCGCCGGCCAGAGCCAGTCGGCGCTGCCGTCGGTGAGGAAGTGGCGGTTGTGCTCGTTGTGGAAGGTGAAGCGCATGCCGAGCATGCCGGGCTGCTTCTTCCAGTCGGGCACGAGCGCCTTGCTCGCCGGGTCGGCCAGATTGATGCGGCCCATCACCGCGAACCGGTCGGGATGCGTGCGCGCGGCGTCCAGGGCCAGATCGTTGCGATCGCCCTCCCACGAGGGCGGCACGATGACGATGCGGTCGACCTTCGCCAGCTCCATCTCGAACAGCAGCATGTCGCGCGTGACGGGATAGGGCTTCTGCGCCTCGACGCCGCGGCCGGCGGGCCACGGGCGCTGCGGCGTGTCGGCGCCCCAGAGGTGCACCTGCGAGTCGGCGATCAACATGACAGCTCCTTTCGGGCGCGGCGGGCGCTACTGGCCGCCCGTCACGTCGATGGTCACGCCCGTGACGAAGTCCGCGTCGCTGGAGGCGAGGAAGCAGATCACGCGCGCCTGGTCTTCGGGCTCGGCGATGCGCCGCAGCGGCACGCGTTCCACCTCGGCCTTCTGCTCGATCGGCGACATGCCGTCCCAGCGCGGGCGCAGGCGCGGGCTCAGGGTCAGGCTCGGCGCGATCGCGTTGACGTTGATGCCGAACGGGCCGAGCTCCAGCGAGAGCTTGCGCGTGAGCGCGATGATGCCGCCCTTGGCGGTGGCGTAGGCGGCGCTGCTGCTGGCGCTGAGCCCGCGTCCGGCGATCGACGAGATGTTCACGATCTTGCCGGCGGCCTGGCGCTTCATGACGGGCACGATCGCGTGGCAGAACAGGAAGGTGCCGGTGAGGTTGAAGTGCAGCAGGCGCTGCCAGTCGGCGAGCGACAGCTCGTCGATGGGCGCGGATGGCTTGCCGATGATCGTGCTGCCGCCGACGGCGTTGACGAGGATGTCGATCCGCCGGTGCTCTTGCACGATCCGCTGCACCGTGCTCTCGACCTGCGCCGCGTCGAGCGCGTCGGCGAGGAGCGTGTGCGCGGTGCCGCCGCCGTTGCGAAGGGCGCCGGCCGCCTCGTCCAGCGCGGCCTTGTCCGTGTCCACGAGGACGACGGTGCCGCCCTCGCGGCCGATGATCTCGGCGGTGGCGCGGCCGATGCCGCGGCCGCCGGCGGTGATGAGCGCGATCCGTCCCTGGAATCTCATGGTGGCGGGAGTGTACCCTACCTGCCGGAATCAAGGAGGCCGGCGATGGACATTCCGGACGGCTGGGGACTGGACGGCAAGGTGGCGCTGGTGTCGGGCGGCGGCGCCGCCGGCGACGGCATCGGCAACGGCCGCGCGGCGGCGATCCTGCTCGCCAAGGCGGGCGCGCGCGTGGTGGTGGCGGACCGCGACCTCAAGCTCGCGCGTCGCACCGTGGAGATGATCGAGTCGATCAGCGGCCAGGCCATCGCGGTGGAGGTCGACGTCACGCGCTCGGCCGACTGCGCGGCGATGGTGAAGACGGCGGTCGAGCGCTTCGGGCGGCTCGACGTGCTCGACAACAACGTGGGCATCGGCAGCCGCGGCTCGGTCGTCGATCTCGGCGAGGACGAGTGGCGGCGGGTCATGCAGGTGAACGTGGAGACGATGTTCCTCGTGGCCAAGCACGCCATCCCCGCCATGAAGCGCGCGGGCGGCGGCGCCATCGTCAACGTCTCGTCGATCTCGGCGCTGCGCCCGCGCGGCCTCACCGCCTACACGGCGTCCAAGGGCGCCGTCATCGCGCTCACCCGCGCGATGGCGGTGGACCACGGCCGCGAGGGCATCCGCGTCAACTGCGTGGCGCCCGGCCCCGTCTACACGCCGATGGTCTACGCGGGCGGCATGACGCCGGCCGCGCGCGAGAAGCGCAAGAACGCGTCGGTGCTGCGGCAGGAGGGCACCGGCTGGGATATCGGCCACGCCGTGCGATTCCTGCTCTCCGACTACGCGCGCTACATCACGGGCCACACGCTCGTCGTCGACGGCGGCACCACGCTCACCGCGCCCGAGCGCGACTCGCAGTGACGCTGCTTCTTGCTCTCGTCATCGTGCTCGGTGCGGCCGGAGTCGGTGCGGCTGCGAACGTCTGCCCTCCGCCGAATCTGCCAATCGCGCCCGGCAGCGACGATCGGCGTATGACCGAAGACAGTTTCAACGCAAAGGACTTCGCGGAGGCTTTTCGTTACTTCGAGGAAGACCTGCCACGAGAGCTGCGCGAGAAGCCCACCACGGACGCCGTCCGAAGCACCGAATCCTTCATGATTGGGTATCCGAACGTGATTACGGCAATACGGGGATATGTGTTGCGACAGGATGCGCTCTTGCGCCTGGCCGAGCGTGATCTCGTCATCGAGAGGAGTCGGCGGCAGCGCGTGAGCAAGGCTGATGTCGCGGCGGCGAACGCACGCTTTCAAGAAGCGAAGCAGCGCTTTTGTGATTTCATGAAGCACACGTCCTACTCCGACTGAGGGCGCTAACACTTCGGAGGGGGCCTCGACGGCCCCCTCCGATGCCTCCCCCAGGATTCGATTGCGCCGGCAAAGCCGGCGCGCGAACAGCGCGAGACGCAGCCCGCTATACGGCGCGCGCGGGTCCGGCGTCCGGGCGCCGGCGGCACGACCACCGTGGGTGCGTTAGCGGACCAATCCGGCGCGGCGCGGCAGGAAGAGCGTGATCTCGGGAAATACGATGAGGAGCAGCAGCCCGACGCCGAGCGCGGTGAGATAGGGCCAGTACACCTTGAAGTGCCGGCCGGCGGACACGTTGGCGAACCGCAGCGCCATCAGGAGCCCCACGCCGATCGGCGGCAGGAACAGCCCGATGCCGACGGCGGCCGTCAGCACGATGTTGAAATGGATCGGATGGATGCCGATCTGCTTGGCGATCGGGAAGACGACGGGCACCAGCACCACGGCCGCCGGCAGGCCCTCGAGCACCATGCCGAAGAGGATCACGATCATCGACACCGCGAGCATGAACAGCCACGGCGTGCTGTGCAGCGGCTGCAGCATGCTGCCAAGCATGGCGGGCACCCCGAGCATGCCCATCAGAAACTGGTAGACGCTGGCCACCGCGAGCAGGAACACCACGGCCGCCGTGAGCAGCGCGCTCTCGTAGATCAGCGCGACCATTTCGCGCAGCGTGACGTTGCGGTAGTAGAGCAGGGCGGCGCCCACGGCATAGGCGGCCACGAGCGCGCCCGCCTCCGTGGCCGTGAACACGCCGAAGTAGAAGCCGAGCACGATCACGATCGGCACCACCAGCGGCACCAGGGAGGCCTTCACGGCCACGCCGAACTCGGCGCGCGTGGCGCGGCGGTCCTTGGGCCACTGCAGGCGATGCGCCTGGCCGAAGATGACGACCATGAGACAGAGCGCGGTGACGGCGGCGGGCAGGAAGCCGCCGAGGAAGATGCCCACCACTGACGTGTCGGTGACCTGGCCGAGCACGATCATGAAGATCGCGGGCGGCACCAGGATGCCCATGGCGGTGGCCGAGGCGACCAGCGAGGCCGCGTGCTCGGGCTTGTAGCCGGCGCGCAGCATGGGGGGCGTGAGCATGGCGCCGATGGCGGAGACGTCGGCGATCGTGCTGCCCGAGATTCCGGAGAAGAAATACTCCGCGAGCACGACGGACATGCCGAGGCCGCCGCGGACCCAGCCGATCATCGCGCGCGCGAGATCGACGAGCGCGTACGACATCCCGCAGCGCTCCATGAGGTTGCCGGCGAAGATGAAGGTGGGGATGGCCAGCAGCACCCAGCTCTGCGAGCCGGCCACCAGGCTGGAGGGCAGCTTCTGCAGCGAGAAGTTGCCGACGACGAGCCCGGTGAAGCCGGCGATGCCGAGCGAGAAGACGATGGGCAGCGAGACGATCGTCAGCACCAGGAAGGTCACCACCACGGCGCCAACGAGCATCAGGGCCCTCCGCGCCAGGCGTCCACGGCGGCGGCGGCGCTGTAGACGATCATCAGCAGGCCGCCGGCCACCGACGACAGGTACAGCCAGCGGAGGTTGAGGTCCAGCGCGGGCGAGTAGGACTGCGAGTTCAGCTCGGCGACCTGCCAGCCGTAATACGCGAGCAGCGCCCCAAAGCCGATGAGCAGCACGTAGTGGCCGACGCTGATGCCGCGGCGGAGCGCGGGGGAAAGCTTGTCGGTGACGATGTGCACGGCGAAATGCGTGCCGCGGCGGATGCCGATGGCGGCGCCGATGAAGGTCAGCCAGGCCAGCGAGTATTCGCCGATCTCTTCCACCCAGAAGAAGCGCACCGACGGCAGGTCGAACGTCGCCGAGATCCAGGTCACCACGTAGCGCAGGAAGACGCCGACGAGCATGTCGACCATGGCCACGATCATCAGCGCCGTCATCACGACGTGCGGCGTCCAGCCGATGACGCGAAGGAGGGCGGTCACGACGGCGCGGATCGTACGGGGAGCACCCGGCGCGCGTCAAGCGCCCGGCGGCGCGCCGCCAACTTGACAAGGCCGCGCGGACGCGCGAACGTCGCACGCCGACAGGAGGCGTCCATGAGCCGAGGGCAGCGCAGCGTTGCGTGGGTGGCGGTGGTGGTGGCGATGATGCTCGCTGGCGGAAGCGTCAAGCCGGCGCCGAGCCAGGCACAGTCTGGCGCCAAGAAGCTCGACCTCGCGCACATCATGCCGCCGCCCGAGTCCGGCGCCATCGGCTACAAGTACTTCGCCGACGAGGTCACGAAGCGCTCCAACGGTACTCTCAACGTCGTCTTCCACGGCGGCACCCTGCTCGGCAAGGAGCTGGAGATCATGGACGCGGTGAAGTCGGGCAACATCGCGTTCGGCACGCCGGTGGGCGCCGCCTGCACGGTGTTCCCCGAGATGTGCGTGTTCCTCACGCCCTACCTCGTGCGCGACTACAACCACGCCTACGCGATGTTCAACGGCGAGATCGGCCGCCAGCTCGACGACACCTTCCAGAAGAAGTACAAGGTCAAGATCATCTATTTCTACGACTACGGCTTCCGTCACTTCTGGAACAACCGCCGGCCAATCACCACGCCGGCGGACCTCAAGGGCCTCAAGATGCGCGTGCAGCAGGGCCGCGTCTTCGCCGACACCGTCAACGGGCTCGGGGCCAGCGCGGTACCCATGCCGTGGGGCGAGGTGATCTCCGCCGCGCAGCAGGGCGTCATCGACGGCGCCGACCTGCCGATCTACAACATCAACGCGCTCAAGGTCTACGAGGTCAGCAAGTACGTCTCGATGACGTTCCACAACTACGGGCCGACGCTGCTCGTGATGAACCTCGACGCCTGGAAAGGCCTCACGCCCGAGCAGCAGAAGCTCGTGATGGAGGTCGGTCGCGAGGCGCAGAAGAAGGTGCGCGAGCTGACCGAGAGCGTGGACAACTTCGCCAAGGCCAAGGAGATCCTCGAGGCGCGCGGCATGAAGGTGAACGCCGCCGACGTCGCGTCGTTCCGCAAGATCGCCGAGGACAAGATCTGGCCGCCGTACAAGCAGCAGTACGGCGAGCTCTGGGACAAGATCGTCGCGTCGAAGTAGGCGCGCCGCCCTCAGCCCTTCAGGCCGCTGACGCGCACGCCCTCGACGATGCGCTGGTTGGCGACCACGAACACGACCAGCAGGGGCAGGGCGCTCAGGGCGGCCCCCGCCATGATGGGGCCGTAGGACTCGGAGCTGTACGCGCTGCGCAGGAGGGCGAGCGCCACCGGGAGCGGGAACATCTCCGGCTTGTTCACGGCGATGAGCGGCCACAGGAAGTCGTTCCACGCCGAACGGAAGGCGAAGATCGCCAGCGCCGCCAGCACGGGCTGGGAGAGCGGCAGCACGATCCGCCAGAAGACCTGCCACGCGCTGGCGCCGTCGATGCGCGCCGCGTCCTCCAGCTCGCCCGGCATCGTCAGGAAGAACTGCCGCAGCAGGAACACGCCGAAGGCGAAGGTCATGGCCGCCTCCGGCACGATCAGCCCCTGATAGGTGCTCAGCCAGCCCAGACGCTGCACCAGCACGTACTGCGGCACCAGGACGACGGCGTTCGGGATCATCAGGCTGCCGACGAGCACCGTGAAGACGACGTCGCGCCCGGGAAAGCGCATGCGCGCGAGCGGATAGGCGGCCATGGCGCTGGTGACGACGACGACCGCGACCGTGCCCAGCGCGATCACCAGGCTGTTGGCGAAGGCGCGGCCGATGCGCGCGGTGCGCGAGCTGCTGAAGAGCACCTCCCGGTAATGCTCCGCCGTCACCGGCCAGGGAATCCATTCGGGCGGCAGACGCACGATGTCGGCGGTGAGCTTCAGCGACGTCACCAGCACCCAGGCGATCGGCGCCAGCCACACGACGGCCAGCAGGCTCAGCGCGAGGGTCAGGGCGAGCTCGGGAACCCGCGGGCGCCGCACCCCTCAGTACTCCGTGTGCCCGCGCAGCAGCCGGAACTGGAGGATGGAGAACACCATGATGATCGCGAACAGCACCCAGGCCATGGCGGAGGCGACGCCGAACTGGAAGAAATTCTGAAAGGCCGTCTCGTAGAGGTGCTGGACCACGGTTCGCGTCGCGTCGCCGGGCCCGCCGCTCGTGAGCACGAACACCTGGCCGAAGATCTGGAACGAGCCGATGACATGGGTGACGAGGACGAACAGGAGCACGGGGCGGAGTAGCGGCAGCGTGACCGACCAGAAGATCCGCGCGCCGCCGGCGCCGTCGAGCGCCGCCGCCTCGTACAGCTCGCGCGGGATATCTTGAAGGCCGGCGAGGTAGATCACGAGGTAGTAGCCGGTCACCCACCAGACCGTGGTCGCGATGATCGCCCACATCGCGGTGGCGGGGTCGGCCAGCCAGGAGCGCGCGGGCATGCCGAGCGCGCGCAGGTAATAGGTGAAGGGGCCGACCACGGGATCGAGCAGCCAGAGCCAGGCGAGGCCGACGGTCACCACCGAGAGCGTGAACGGAAAGAAGAACACGCCGCGCAGCACCGTGCGCAGCGCGCCACGGTTCAGGGCGAGGGCCAGGCCGAGGGGGACGGCGAGGATCGGCAGGGTGCTGGCCACCGTGTAGAACGCGGTGTTCCAGAGGCTCACGCCGAAGCGCGTGTCGTCGGCCAGTCGCGCGTAGTTCGCGAGCCCGACGAACTGATAGGTGGCGCGCCCGAGCCGCGCGTTGGTGAACGAGAGCCGCAGGCCTTCCAGCAGCGGGTAGAGGCGGAAGACGGCGAACAGCAGCAGGCCGGGTACCAGGAACAGGTAGGCCGTCCCCGTCTGCCGGCGACGGCCGCTCCTCACGCTCAGTCCGGCAGGGCGCTGATCTGGCGGGCCAGGTCCTCCATCGCCGCCTTCGCCGGCTTCTGTCCCGTGTAGATGCTCTCGATCACGGGTCGCGTGAGGTTCTCGGCGGCGACCCACTTGGGCGTCGGCTGGCCGACCTGCCAGTTCGGCGCCTGGCCGAGCAGCGTCTTGAGGACCGGATCGCCGGTGACGCGCGGATCGGTGTGCGCCTTGCGGCTCGCCGAGACCTGGCCGGCCTTCAGCGTCCACTCGGCGACGTGATCGGTCATCCAGCGGATGTGCGTCCACGCTGCCTCGCGCCGGTTACGGTCGGCGCTCTTCGGCTTCGGGAACGCGTACTGGTGCGGCATCGACCACACCACCGGCTGCTTGAAGAGCCGCGGGACCGGTGCCGCCGCGAAGTCCACCTTCGCCTCGCGCAGGCCCGTGAAGTTCCACGAGCCGGCGATCCACATGCCGAGGCGGCCGGCGATGAACGCGTCGCGACAGTTGGCGTTGGCGGGCGGCGCGATGCCCAGGGCTCCGCCGAGGCCGGACCAGAACTCGGCGACTTCGAGCGCCGCCGGCTCGCTCACGCCGGGGCGCTTGAGATCCGCTGCGTAGATGTTGGCGCCGTTCTGCCAGAGCAGGTTGTGGAAGCCCCAGGTGTAGCGGCCGGGATTGCTGGTGCCGATCGCGAAGCCGAACGTATCGGCCTTCGCGATCTTCTTCGCCATGGTGACCAGCTCGTCGCGGCTCGCGGGCACCTTCGGCGTGCCGTCGGCGCCGGCGAGGCCGGCGTCCTTCATGACCTTCACGTTCAGATAGAGCAGGTGCTGCGGCACGTCGAGCGGCAGCGAGTAGCGCTTGCCCTGGAACGTCCCGCCCTGCCACGTGGCGGGCAGGTACTCCTCGCCGCGAAAGCCCTTGCCGCCGGCCACCGCCTCGTCGATCGCTTCCAGCACGCCGTCGTTGGCGAAGTGCGGCACCTCGACGGTGTGGATCAACGCGAGGTCGGGGCCCTCGCCGGCCGGCACCGAGACCTGCAGCTTCGGATAGAGGTCGGCCCACGGCAGGCGCTGCTGCTCGATGCGGATGCCCGTCTCGCGCGTGAAGCGGTCGATCAGGTCGTCCATCACCTTGCCGTCGGCGCCGGTGAGACCGTTCCAGTAGGTGATGGTGGCCTTCGGTTGGGCGGCGCCGTAGCGCGGCCACGTCGCCGTCGTTGCGGTGACCGCCGCCCCGACCAGGAACATTCGTCGGTTCATGGCGCGACTCTACGACGGTTTGAGATTCAACGCCATGAGCTCCTCGTCGTAGTAGCTGTCGCCGACCTTGAGCACGCGCGGTTTGATCGCGATGCGCGTGAAGCCGCACGACGCATAGAGCGCGCGAGCGCCCTTGTTGACCGTGGTCACGTCGAGCCAGAGCTGCTCGAGGTCGGGCCACGCGCGGGCCCGCTCGACGGCCGCGACGAAGATCTTGCGACCGAGCCCCGTGCCACGGCGCTCGGGGATCACGTACACGCCCCAGATATGAGCGATGTGACGCTGCTTCGCGCCGCGATCGCGGTGACGGCCCGCGATGCCCACGAGCGTGTCGCCCTCGAAGGCGCCGAGCGTGAAGTCGAGATCGGAATTCACGTCGATGCGGAGGCGCTCGGTCCACACGTCCAGCGAATCGACCTCTTCCGGTGTCCTGCCGAAGGCCTCGGGATGCTCGCGGAGCGAGCGGATGCGCAGCGCGCGGAACGCCGCGGCGTCGTCGGGACCGAGGGGCCGGACCAGCATGGCGGTGAGTATTGTAGACTCCGCGCATGACCCGCATCTCGATCGACCTCAGGCGCCGCCTCGGCACGGTGGACCGACGGATCTTCGGTCAGTTCATCGAGCATATCGGCCGCTGCATCTACGGCGGCGTCTACGACGAGGGCTCACCGCTCGCCGACGCGCGCGGCTTTCGGCGCGACGTGCTGGACGCGGCGCGGCCGCTGCGCATTCCCATCCTGAGATGGCCGGGCGGCAACTTCGTCAGCGGCTATCACTGGCTCGACGGCGTCGGGCCCCGGGACCGGCGTCCACGGCGCAGCGAGCTGGCGTGGTACGCGGAGGAGTCGAACCGCTTCGGCACCGACGAGTTCATCGAGTATTGCCGCGTGCTCGGCGCCGAGCCGTTCATCTGCGTCAACATGGGCTCCGGCACGATGGACGAGGCCCAGGCGTGGGTCGAGTACTGCAACGGCATCGGCAACACCTCGTGGGCGAATCTGCGCCGCCAGCACGGACACGCCGAGCCCTATCGCGTGCGCTACTGGGGACTCGGCAACGAGATGTACGGCGGCTGGCAGATCGGCAACATGAATGCGCACGACTACGTGAAGAAGGCGCGCGCGTTCGCCATGGTCATGAAGCGCACCGATCCGTCGATCCAGCTCATCGGCTGTGGCCAGAACGGCTGGAGCGAGTGGGACGAGATCACGCTGTCCGGCCTCGCCGAGCTCATCGACTTCCACTCGATCCACCTCTACACGGGCGGCCCCGACCACTACGCCACGGTGTTCCAGTCGCACCAGGCCGAGCGCGCGATCCGGATCTGCGCGGCCCTGATCGAGCGCGTGCGCTACGCGCAGCGGATCGCGCATCCCATCCACATCGCCTTCGACGAGTGGAACGTCTGGTGGCGAACGCGCAGCCACGAGGACCGCGTGGGCGGCGTGGAGGAACGCTACAACCTCTCGGACGCCCTGGCTGTCGCCACCTACCTGAACGGCTTCATCCGCCACTGCCGCACGGTGCGCATCGCCAACTTCGCCCAGCTCGTCAACGCGATCGCGCCGATCTTCACCAATCCCAGGGGGCTTTTCTTGCAGGCGATCTATCACCCGCTGCGGCTCTATGCGGAGCATGTGCAGGACGTCGCCCTTGACGTGCACGTCGCCGGCGAGACCTACGCGCTGACGCCGGACCAGGAGTCGCCGGGCGGCCGCGTGCACCACGTCGCCGACCTCGGGCCGTTCACGCTGGTCGACGCGAGCGCGACCTGCGACGAGGCCGGGCGCGCGGTGGCGGTCGCGCTGGTCAACCGCGACCGTGACCGCGATCTGCCGGTGACGCTCGACCTCGGCGGCGCCGTGATCGCCGGCGCCGTGAGCGCGTGGGAGGTGAACGGGGCCGACGTCACGGCGACCAATTCGTTCGAAACCCCGCGCGCGGTGGACGTCCGCGAGCGCAAGCTCGACGCGCGAGGCGCGCGTCTCGAGATCATGGCGCCGGCGCACTCGATCACCGTGCTGCGCTGCGACGTCTGAATCGGGGGGCGCCCCGGGTTTCCCGGGGCGCCCCGAGCGTTTGGGGGGTGTGGGGGGCCATTTCGGGGCCCCCCACCTCAACCTCCGGCGCGCACGGCGTCTTCGAGCAGCTTCAGCGCCGCGCGGGTGAAGGCCCACATGTTGCGCTCGCGGTCGGCGTCGCCCGTCTCGACGGTGATCACCCGCTCGACGGGGCCGGCGACGGCGATGCAGGCGTGGCCCGCGGCGTCGCCGTAGCGGTTGCCCGTCGGCCCGCTCGCGCCCGTCTCCGCCAGCCCCCACGTCGCGCCCATCAGCTCGCGCACCGCCTTGGCCTTGAGCTGCGCGTAGGGCTCGCTGCTCGAGCGGATGCCTTTCACGGCATCGTCGCCGACCCGTAGCAGACCCCGCCGCGCGGCCTGGGTGTAGATCACGCCGCCGCCGACAAAGTAGGCCGACGCGCCGGGGACGGCGAGCAGGGTGGCGGAGATGAGGCCGCCGGCCGAGGACTCGGCCACGGCGAGGGTCTGCTTGCGCTCCTTGAGCAACGCGGCGAGCGCGGCGGCGATGGAGAGGTCGTTCGGCATGGCCGAGAGCATAGCGCGTTCAGCGGGCCAGCGTCGGCTGGCACTCGCGGTGGATCGCCGCGCCGAACGCCACGACGACGAGCGCCACCACGCCGGAGAGGCCGGCGAAGACCGTCCACGATGCGCCGTACGAGTCGAATGCCTGGAGCACCAGGCCGAAGGTCGGCGCGCCGGCGAGCAGGCCGATCACGATCGCCGCGAACGACACGCCGCTCAGCAGCCCGGACTGCGTGGCGCCCCCGGCCTCGGCGCTGATGATGAAGTAGATGCCGACCCAGCCGTAGGCGCCGATGCCGGCGAAGAAGGCGAGCAGCGCGGCGCCGAGCGGATCCGCCGTCGGCAGCCAGGCGTAGACGAGGAAGATGACGGTGCCGAGGGCGGACGTGAGCACGAGCCACGGCGGGCGGCGACCCGACGACCAGCGATCGCTCGCGATACCGAGCCCCAGGCGCGCGACGGCGCCGCCGATCTGCGAGGCGGCGATCAGCACGCCGGCGCCGACGGGCGTGAAGCCGAGCGCCTGGACGCTGAAGATCGGCAGGTAGGCGAGCACGGCCGACTGCACCATGCCGAGCACGACCCCGGCGCCGAACAGCACGAGCAGTGCCGGACGCC
>Ga0209807_1000964_pt1 | contig 13519 bp, 12 predicted proteins | sample GraSoiAngelo_154_FD_186168 | JGI IMG/M metagenome (GOLD analysis project Ga0209807, IMG submission 186168) | Grasslands soil microbial communities from the Angelo Coastal Reserve, California, USA - 14_1009_13_20cm (SPAdes) (version 2) | ecosystem: Environmental > Terrestrial > Soil > Grasslands ... | reverse complement strand
CTGATAGAGCGCATCGACGATGCGGCGGATTTCCTGGCCCTGCCCGGTGAGGCGGATGCGGACCGAGCGGCGATCGACGCGCGAGCGCTGATGATCGAGGAAGCCGAGTTCGACCAGCTTCTTCAGATTGTAGGAGACGTTGGAGCCGAGATAATAACCGCGCGTGCGCAGTTCGCCCGCAGTCAGCTCCTTGTCGCCGATGTTATAGAGCAACAGCGCCTGAACCGAATTGATGTCGGCGCGGCCGCGGCGATCGAATTCATCCTTGATGACATCGAGCAGGCGGCGATGCAGCCGCTCCACCAGAGTCAAGGCTTCGAGATAGAGCGGCTGCACCGGCGCCTGGCCGGGAGCATATTCAGCGGCTTCCGCCGCCGTCGCAACGGCTTTCATCATGACACTTCCCCTGTCGTCGTTTTATCGACTTATTCGACGAAACTTTTGTCCCGCCTGTGAGGGACAACTTAAGGGGGGCGTTTGAAGATCAGCTTAAATAAGACAATAAAGAGAGAATGAATTTAAGACAGTGAATCGCGGATTAAGCCCGTGAACAAAGGACTTCTCGCAACTCTTCATTGACATTGAGAGCCCCGTGTTCACGCTTCGTCTGCAGGCGTTGTCGCATTCCAAAACACCCCCGGTTGGAATTCGAAACGTCTGCGTAACCGATGTGACCGCCCATTTAAGGTGACCAGAAGATTACCACCGAAATCGCCGAAAATTTGAGACGATAGCGGGCGATCTTCTCACATGCGCCGGAATTCGTCATCGCTATGGCGGGCGTTCGCGCGCTGCCATCCAGGCGAGCACCAGATAGGCCGCCAGCATGATGACTTCGAATGCCACCACCATCAGACTGCCGCCGTAGATTCCCGGGAACATCAGTTCGATCACCGCCATCGACACCACGGTCGTCAACCACACCACCGCGCCCCAGGGCGTCGCGAGCCACAGTCCGACGGCGGCGACCAGTTCAATCACGGCGAAATAGACGGTAGCGGCCTGCCAGGCCATCGCCTGGTTCTCGAAGGCTTCCTCTTCGCCGCCGATGAAGCCTGTCACCTGGGCCCAGTGGTAGAGACCCTTGAGGATTGAGACCACGGCCATGACGCGCAGGAACTGCACTAGCCGCCGCGTCCACGCATTATCGTCGGTTTCGACGCGTTCAGACGAAAGCGCCTCCACCGACATGGCACCGTCGCGCGGATCGCGTGTTTGGGTGTCAGACATGCGGGCGGCCGTTCGTGGTCCGAATAGAGGCATTCATGAGGGGCAGTCATGACCTCTCGGCGCGACAAAATCAATTGGTCTGAGTGCACTCCTGCATGCTAGAATCAATCGCACTCTGAAATGCGCTTTCCGCCCCCGGGGAGAATTATATGGCGATCAAATTCGGGCGTCCTATCGAAATGCGCGACGCGCCGCGGCGCGACACCGCGACTGCCTCGCCTGCCCTCGATCTGGCGGTTCGTCCGCGCCGCAACCGCAAGGCCGAGTGGGCGCGGCGGCTGGTGCGCGAAAACGTCCTCACGTCAGACGATTTGATCTGGCCGTTGTTTCTGGTCGACGGCCACAACCAGCGCGCAAGTGTCGCCTCCATGCCCGGCGTCGACCGGCTCAGCGTCGATCAGGCCGTGCGCGATGCCGAACGCGCCGCGAGGCTGAACATCCCCTGTATCGCGCTGTTTCCCTATACCGAAGCCTCGCTGCGCGACGAGCGCGGCTCCGAAGCGCTCAATGCCGACAATCTGGTGTGCCAGGCGGTACGCGCCATCAAGAAAGAATTTCCCGATATCGGGTTGCTCTGCGACGTCGCGCTTGATCCCTTCACCAGCCACGGCCATGACGGGTTGATCGAGGACGGCAAGATCCTCAACGACGAGACGGTCGCGGTGCTGGTGCGCCAGGCACTGGTGCAGGCCGAAGCCGGTTGCGACATCATCGCACCATCGGACATGATGGACGGCCGCGTCGGCGCGATCCGGCAAGCGCTCGACCGCGCAGGCTTCCTCGACGTGCAGATCATGGCCTATGCCGCGAAATATGCGTCCGCCTTCTATGGTCCGTTCCGCGACGCAATCGGCTCGGCGAAGACGCTAACCGGCGACAAGCGGACCTATCAGATGGACAGCGCCAATTCCGATGAAGCCTTGCGCGAGGTCGAACTCGACATCGCCGAGGGCGCCGACATGGTGATGGTGAAGCCGGGCATGCCTTATCTCGACGTGCTGCGCCGGGTCAAAGATACGTTCGCAATGCCGACCTTCGCCTACCAGGTATCAGGCGAATACGCGATGATTGCGGCAGCCGCGAACAATGGCTGGATCGACGGCGAGCGGGCCATGATGGAAAGCCTCGTCGGTTTCAAGCGCGCCGGCGCCGACGGCATTTTGACTTATTTTGCGGCGCAAGCTGCGGAGAAACTGAAGGCAGCCTAGCCGTCATTCCGGGGGCGCGCGGAGCACGAACCCGGAATCTCGAGATTCCGGGTTCGATGCTGGCGCATCGCCCCGGAATGACGACCACAGCCCGTCGCGGAATCGCCGGAATATTGCGGTTCGGTAACAACCGCGGGCCCTTGCAAGTACAACGCCGGTTCCCATGTCTCGCTCGGGATGTACAGTCGGGAGGACTGATCATGTCTTACAGCAGTTCCGGCGGAAACGCCTGGCGCAGCGACGCCGGCGTGCCACCACATGCATTCGATCCCTGGTTGCAGCCGGAATTGTTTCGCGGCGTGTTGACCCGGCGCGTGGTCGCGTTCCTGATCGACCTCATCGTGCTTTCCATACCCGTCGTGTTGGCCGTGCTGTTCATTGCCGTCTTCGGCCTCATCACGCTCGGCCTCGGCTGGGTGCTGTTCTGGCTGGTATCGCCGGCCTCGATCATCTGGGCGCTTCTCTATTACGGGGCCTCGCTCGGCGGCCCGCATTCGGCGACCTTGGGGATGCGGGTGATGGATCTGGAGCTGCGCACCTGGTATGGCGCGCCGGGCTATTTCCTGCTCGGTGCCATGCACGCGGTGCTGTTCTGGATTTCGGTGTCAGTGCTGTCGCCGCTGGTGCTGCTGATCGGGCTGTTCAACGGCCGCAGGCGCCTGCTGCACGATATCGTGCTGGGAACGGTAGTGATCAACAATTCGGTTCGCTCGCAGGTTGCGCCGGCCGCGCGTCCGTATTGACTTTATTGAAACCGATTGACCGTTAAGCTCTGCGGCGCGATGCTTATTTCTCCGCTTCGCCCTTGGAGGCTGTCGAAGTTCCTTGACCCAGCACTCGCGTGATACCCCTCAGTTCTACCTGACGGCACCCTCGCCCTGCCCGTATCTGCCGGGTCGGCATGAGCGCAAGGTGTTTACGCACCTGGTCGGCGAAAAAGCAGGCGATCTCAACGACCTCCTGACCCATGGCGGCTTCCGCCGCAGCCAGTCGATCGCTTACCGGCCGGCCTGCGACCAATGCCGCGCCTGCGTCTCCGTGCGCGTGATCGCCAACGAGTTCCGGCCCTCGCGCAATTTCAGGAAGGTGTTGGCCCGCAATGCCGACATATCCGGCGAACAGCGCAGCGCGGTGCCGACCTCGGAGCAATATTCGGTGTTCCGCGCCTATCTCGACGCCCGGCATCGCCATGGCGGCATGGCGGATATGACGGTGCTCGATTACGCGATGATGGTGGAGGACAGCCACGTAGAGACCCGCATCATCGAATACCGCAAGCGCGGCACCGACAGCAGCATCGCCGGCCGCGGCGAGGAATTGGTGGCGGTGGCGCTGACGGATGTGCTCAGCGACGGGCTGTCGATGGTCTATTCGTTCTTCGAACCGTCGGAGGAAGGCCGCTCCCTCGGCACCTTCATGATCCTCGATCACATTGCCCGCGCCCGCCGGCAGGGACTGCCTTACGTCTATCTCGGCTACTGGATCGAGGGCTCGAAAAAGATGGACTACAAGGGCCGCTTCCTGCCGCAGCAGCGGCTTGCACCTTCAGGCTGGCTGCGCATCGACGCCTCGGGCGAAGTGCCGAGCGAGCCGCAGGATTAGTGGGGCGAATAGGGAGTAGCGAATAGCGAGTAGCGGAAACTTCTATTCGCTATTCGCTACTTCTTCACCCACTCACATAATCCCACACCAGCTTCGCATTCAGCGCGATGATGAGAGCCGCGGTCAGCGCCGCCAATACCGTGAGCCAGCGCGGCGCCACGAACGGGCCCATCTTGGCGCCGCTGGCGGTGAACATGACGAGCGGCACCACCGCGAACGGCAGTTGCAGGCTGAGCACTACCTGGCTCAGGATCAAGAGTTGCCCGGTCGCCTTCTCGCCGGCCCAGATCGTCACCACCACCGCGGGCAAAATCGCGATCATGCGCGTCACCAGCCGCCGCAGCCACGGCGTAATCCGTATATTGAGAAAACCCTCCATCACGATCTGGCCCGACAGTGTCGCGGTGATGGTCGAGTTCAGCCCGCAGCACAAAAGCGCGATCGCAAACAATGTCGGCGCCAGCGTCGACCCGAGCAGCGGCGCCAGAAAAGCGTGCGCCTGATCGAGCTCGGCGACGTCCGTTTTCCCGGCGCGATGGAAGGTCGCCGCCGCCAGGATCAGGATCGAGGCATTGATCACGAGCGCAAGGCACAGTGCGATCGAGGAATCGATGGTCGCAAGCGTGATCGCCTCGCGCTTTTCCTTAAGGCTATCGCCGTAGCCGCGCGTCTGCACCAGGCCGGAATGCAGATAGAGATTATGCGGCATCACGGTCGCGCCCAAAATGCCGAGCGCGAGGTAGAGCATCTCCCGGTTGCGCAGGATGTCCGAAGTCGGCGCGAAGCCTTTGATCACCGCGCCCCAATCGGGATCGGCGAGCGCGATCTGCACCGCAAAGCACGCCGCGATCACCCCGAGCATCGCGACCACAAAGGCTTCGATCCAGCGGAAGCCGAACGCTTGCAGCGCCAGGATCAGGAACACATCGGCTGCCGTGATGACGACGCCGATCTCGAGCGGAATGTGGAACAGGAGGTTGAGGCCGATCGCGGTGCCGATCACTTCGGCAAGGTCGGTCGCGGTGATCGCGATTTCTGCCGACAGCCATAGCGGCCACGAGACCCAGCGTGGAAAGGAATCGCGGCAGGCCTGCGCGAGATCGCGGCCGGCGCCGACGCCGAGCCGCGTGCACAGCGATTGCAGCACGATCGCCATCAGATTGGACAACATCGCAATCGTCAGCAGCGCGTAACCGAATTTGGAGCCACCGGCGAGCGAGGTCGCCCAGTTGCCGGGGTCCATGTAGCCGACGGCGACGAGATAGCCGGGGCCGAGGAACGCCAGCAGCCTGCGCCAGAACGAACCTCCCTTGGCCGTCCGCACCGAGGCGAACATCCCCCCCAACGACGGCTCGCCGCGCGCGCCGCGCCAGCCGGGCCCATCCAGGGCCGGCCCGGGTGCGGCGGCGGGCAGGGAATCAGAGGCCAAACCGGTAGATCGCGCGTTCATCTCCTAAAGATGGCGGATATTCCCTTTTATTGCAACTCATTTGCAACTGCATCTGGTGCTTATCGGTAATCGGGTGGGCTTTGCAAGCTCCGAAGCCGACATTGGCGGTCAGATCGACCTCTGAAATTTGCCGAGGGAACCTCCAATGCCCGCTACCGACGACACGACCCATCTCCCCCCGACCTTCAACCGCCTCGCGTGGTCCAACCTTGCCGCCCAGTCCGCCGAGCAGGTCGCGCTTGCGGCTGCCCCCATCGTGGCGGTGCTGCTGCTTGGCGTCGGTGAAGGCCAGACCGGCCTGCTGCAGACCGCGCTTACCTTACCGTTTATCCTGTTTGCGATCCCTGCAGGCCTACTCGCCGACCGCATTTCGCGGCGCTGGCTGATGGCGGGCGCCGAAGGTTTGCGCGCCGCCGCCCTTGCCGGCATCCTGATGCTGATCTGGCTTGGCCTGCTGACGCTACCCTTGCTCGCCCTGACAGGCTTTGTCGCGGTATGCGGCACGGTCGCCTACAGCGTCGCCGCTCCCGCACTGGTGCCCTCGCTGGTGCCGCCGCAGCTTTTGCCCGCCGCAAATGCGCGGATCGAACTCGCGCGAACCATCGCCTTTGCCAGCGGCCCGGCGCTTGGCGGCGTGCTCGTCGGATGGGTCGGCGCTGCACCGGCATTTGGATTCGCGGCCGCGCTCTCCGTCATTGCGGTGGTGCTGCTGTCGGGAATTTATGAGCCCGCCCGCGCACCCGCGCCGCGGCGCCATCCCTTGCAGGAGATCCGGGAAGGCGCCGCGTTCGTGTTTCATCACGCGCTGCTGCGACCGGTGTTCGTCACCCAGTTCATCTTCAACACCGGATGGTTTGTTGTGCTTGCGGTTTTCGTGCCGTACGCGGTACGTCGTTTCGGTCTCTCGGCATCCGGCATCGGTACGGTGCTCGCAATGTACGGCGTCGGCATGGTGGTCGGCGCGCTGGTGGCAACGCGGGTGATGCAACGCCTGCAATTCGGTACTGTGATCGGGCTCGGGCCGGTGACCGGTTTTGTCGCGGCGGTGGTCATGGCCTTGACCATCTTATTCCCGACACCATGGCTTGCCGGCTTGAGCTTCTTCCTGCTCGGCGTCGGCCCGATCCTGTGGGTGATCTCGACCACGACGCTGCGGCAATCGGTGACGCCGCCGCGGCTGCTCGGGCGGGTGTCCGCGATCAACATCATGAGCTATGGCGCCCGCCCGCTCGGCTCCGCGCTCGGCGCCATCGTCGGCGGGCTGTTTGGCGCGGAGGCGTGCCTCTGTCTCGCCGTCATCATCTTCGGGGCGCAGGCGCTGGTGATCCTGATGTCGCCCGCGGTGTCGCTAGCGCGGCAGCCGGAGATGGTGGGAGACGGTCTGACGGTGCTGCGCGCCTGCTGAATCGTCATTGCGAGCCAACGGGTCCGCGCAAAGCGTCGCCCGATGACAGGCTCCGCGAAGCAATCCAGAGCCCAAAAACACTGGATCGCTTCGTCGCTTTCGCTTCTCGCAATGACGGCTGCTCCCTTTTTGGAGCTTCCCTGTCCCCGTTTATATGATATACATCATGCTATATTAGCCGGGAGCCGCCATGACCGACCATACCGTCCCTTCGATCTCAGCAGCTGCACGTCGGGAGACTTCCTCGACAACGGCGGAAATCGCCGTACTTGCGGCGTTGGCGGCGACGGGAACGCTCGCCACCAACATCCTTTTGCCCTCGCTGCCGCAGATGGCCGCGTCGCTAAAGGTGTCAAGCGCGGCCGTCACTTCGGCGATAACGGTATTTCTCGCGGTCTTCGCGCTCGGCCAACTCGTGGTCGGGCCGATCTCGGATCGCTATGGCCGTCGCTGGCCGGTATTGACGGGCTTTGTAGTGTTCCTGGCCGGCAGCATCTGGTGCGGCCTTGCCACTGACCTGCCGAGCCTATTGACCGGCCGCGTGATCCAGGCCGCGGGCGCTTGCGCGACCTCTGTGCTGTCGCGCGCCATCGCCCGCGATCTCTTCTCCGGCACGGCGCTCGCGCGCGCCATGGCGCTGATCATGATCGCGATGGCGGCAGCGCCCGGCTTCTCGCCGCTGCTCGGCGGTGCGCTCGACCATTATTTCGGCTGGCGCGCCGAATTCGCCTTTGTCGGCGCGTTCGCCGCCGCAAGCGCTATCGCTTACGAATGGGTGTTCGGCGAAACCCACCGTTCGACGCGGATACCGCTCAATCCCGCCGCGATCGCCGGCAACTATGTCGAGCTGATCGCCGATCGCCGCTTCCTGATACCGGCGGCAACGGTCAGCCTGATCATGGGCGGGTTGTTCGCGATGTTCTCGGCAGCGCCGCGGGTGCTGATCGAGGGATTGCATTTTTCGCCGATCGAGCTCGGCCTGTTCTTCGCAGGGACTGTGATGATCGTATTCGCGGCGGGAATGCTCGCCACCAAGCTCGCACCCCGCTTCGGGCTAGATCATACGATCCAGGGCGGCCTGCTCGCAGCGGCGGCCGGCAGCCTCGCGATCTTGCTGGTCGCGCGGTTTACCCCGACCTTCCTGCCATTCCTTGCGGCCATGAGCCTGTTCCTGCTCGGCATGGGCCTTGTGAACCCCCTGGGCACGGCGCAGGCGCTCTCACCCTTCGGCGAAAAAGCAGGGGCCGCCTCCGCGCTGCTCGGCTTCTGGCAGATGATGAGCGCGGCGATCGCGGTGTGGCTCGCGGCGACCGTGTCGCGCGAGGCGATGCTCGCGCTCGGTATGGTGCTGACGGCCGCATCGGCTCTCGCGGTTGGGCTGTACGCGCTGCGTACAAAAGCCAGCACCCAACGCTAACTCGCCAGATAACGCTCATAGCTGCCGGTGACCGGTTCGCTCGAAGCGATATCGGGATCAAGCGTATAAAGATCCTGGGCGCGGCCGATGCCGCGCAAGGCGTAGCGGCCGGTCGACACCAGATAGCGGCGGCCGGTCGCGTCGAGCCCGGCGCGGAATTCCATTGAGGCCAGCAAATCGCGATCGATCGACCGGCACATCGACGCGATCCGGCTGACCTCGTTGACGGCCGGACCTACGACGGTGAAATCGAGCCGGTCTTCGCTGCCGATATTGCCGTAATAGACCTCGCCGACATGCAGGCCGATATAGGCCGACGTGGTCGGCCTGCCCTCCCTCGCGCGGCGGGCATTGAGGGTGATGATGTTCTTTCGAAATTGATGTTCGGCAGCCAGCGCGGAGCGCCGCGCGGCGGCCATGTCGTCGCCGGTGAACATCGCCAGCACGCCATCGCCAATCAGCTTGAGCACGTCGCCGCCGGCATCATGGATGGCGTCGATCGAAGCCTGCGCATAATCATTGAGGAACGGAATGATCTCGCCGGGGCCGATGCTTTCGCTGATCGCGGTCGAGCCGCGCAGATCGGAGAACCACAACACCGCATCGATCCGCTCGGTGACGCCACGCGAGATGCGGCCGTGCAGCACCCGCTCCGACGCATCGCGTCCGAGATAGACACGGCCGAGCGTGCGCACGATATCGACCTGAGCGGCCGATTTGATCGCAAGCCCCAGGATCGGCACCAGGTCGCGCAGCGCTGACATCTCCGCTTCCGTGAAGCCGACGGCGCGCCGGGTCAGCCAGTAGGAATAGAAGCAGTCCATCTGGCCGAGCGCGCCGGTCTCGCCGAAGCGGTGCACGAATGCGACGAAATGGCGATGCCCCTTGGCGGCGAGTTCATCGATCATGGAGAAATCGAGCGACGCGCAATCGGCGAGATTGATGCTCATCTCGTCATGGCCGTGTTCGAGCATGTGAAAGAAGGTCGAGCGGCGCCAGTTCTTTGCGGCGTCGCCATCGCTGGTCGACCCATATTCGAAGCTGTCGCCCTCATTGCTTTGGACGTCGTTCCAGCGAAACCCGCGGCCTTCGTAGATCGGATGCAAGGTATCGATGAAGACGAGGCCGCGCGACAGGTCGAGGCCCTCGGCGCGGCAGCGTTCGCAGAAGCCGCGAAGCACTTCGTTCTCGGGCAGACCGGTAAGACCCTGGCTGACCAGCCAGTTCATCAGGTTCAGGCGGGGAGTGAGATCCATGCGCCAATTATGCCGCGCAATCGCGTCGGACGGAAGCTTGCCGCAAAGCTCACGATCTTGCGCGCGTGATAGATCGTCACGCTCATAACCGAGCCTCCTTTTCGCGATCGGAGCACCCTCGCCCGCCGCGCGCAGCAGCATATGCGAGCGCCTGGCGCGGTGTCAGATCGCGCTCTAACGCAAAGATGAGCGACACCGCCGGATTGAAATGGGCGCCCGATGTCGGCCCGAGAAAGGTGATGAGCACCACCAGGATCGCGAGCGCCGCGAGCGCAAGTACAGCTCGCTATGATTTCGTCTATCTAGAATTATAAAAATATACTCTCGCAGTCAAGCTGGGCTATTGTCGCCCAATGATGGGAATGCCATGAGCGGGCGCCAGCTTCCGATCATTCTGGCGCTCGGGACGACGCAAACGCTGGCGTGGGCCTCCAGCTATTATTTGCCGGCCATCCTGGCCGATCCGATCGCGCGCGATCTCGGCGTTTCCTCGAACTGGATATTTGCGGCATTCACGGCCTCGCTGGTGATTTCGGCATTGCTCGGGCCGCGGGTCGGGCGGCAGATCGATCTGGTCGGCGGACGCCAGGTGCTGTCGATCTCCAATTTGACGCTGGCCGCCGGGTTGGCCCTGCTCGGTCTCACGCATTCGATTACGCTCTTAGTTGCAGCCTGGCTGCTGCTCGGCATCGGCATGGGATTTGGCCTTTACGACGCGGCCTTTGGCGCGCTTGGCCGTATCTACGGCAATGCCGCGCGTGGCGCGATCACCGGCATTACCTTGATCGCGGGTTTTGCCTCCACAGTCGGATGGCCGCTGACGGCCTGGGGACTGGAGAGCATCGGTTGGCGCGACACCTGCTTTGCTTGGGCGGCCGCGCATATGCTGATTGGCCTGCCGATCAACTTCCTGATGTTGCCGGCGGTAAAGGGGGCGAAAGCGGCGACGGAAACGCCGGTCAAACCGCACATTCCGATCGATCGGACCATGATCCTGCTGGCGTTCGCGTTTGCCGCCGCCTGGAGCGTCACCGGCGCCATGGCGGCGCATTTTCCGCGCATCCTGGAAGCGGCCGGCGCCACTTCTGTGCAGGCGGTCGCGGCCGGCGCGCTGATCGGTCCGGCGCAGGTCGCCGCCCGCATCGTCGAGGCGAGCTTGCTCAGCCGCTATCATCCGCTGGTGTCCACCCGGCTTGCCTGCCTGACGCATCCGCTCGGCGCGATTATTGTTGCGATCGTCGGCGGCGGCGCGGCGAGCGCGTTCGCGATCTTTCATGGCGCCGGCAATGGTATCCTGACAATCGCGCGCGGCACGCTGCCGCTTGCGATCTTCGGCCCGCAGAATTACGCCTATCGCCTCGGCATTATCGGCGCGCCGGCGAGGATGGCACAGGCCGCAGCACCGCTCGCCTTCGGACTGTTGATCGACAGCATGGGGAGCCGTATCCTGATCGTGTCGTCCGGCCTCAGCCTTGCGGCGCTGTTGGCGCTGCTGTTGTTGCACGAGCGGTCGCGCGAGAAATGAGGCGCGTCCGCGACGCGGATTTGGTCTTTCTTTCCTTGAGCGTTTCAAGCAAAACGACGCCATGGAAAACGAAAAAGGCCCTCCACAAAAGCCCAAGAGTTTCCTGCAGTGGGCGACGACGCCGCCGCAGGCCTACGCGGTCTATCTGATCTGCCTGATCCTGGTCTGGGGACTGTCGTTCTATGCCGGCATGTTGAAGCCGAAAAAGCCCGTCGGCCTCGGCCCGCCACCGATCTCGGCACCGCGCAATTAAAGTTCCGACCGCCCAACGGAAAGTCCGAACATGCCGAACGCTGCAAGTCCGTCCATCACCCGCATCAATCCGCCCGAACTCGGCACGCCGCCGGGCTACTCGCAGATCGTTGAGGTAGCCGCCAGCCGGATCATCTTCATTGCGGGCCAGACCGCGCTCGACCGCGACGGCAATGTCGCCGGCATCGGCGATTTTGCCGCGCAAGCGGCGCAGGTGTTTCGCAACCTCGCCACCGCGCTGCAAGCCAGCGGATGCAGCGCAGCCAATCTGGTCAAGCTGACGGTGTTCCTGACCGACATGAACAACCTCGGTCCCTATCGCGAGGCGCGCAACACCTTCTTTGCCTCGGTCACGCCGCCCGCCGCACCCGCCGTGACGCTAGTCGAGGTATCGAAGCTGTATGGGGCGGATTTCCTGATCGAGATCGAGGGCATTGCGGCGGTCTGACGTCAGGCTGCAAGCTTACGGCTTTTGCTTTCCGTCGTCGCAATCCATAGCGCCGCCGCAATCCATTGGGAGCTGCCGAAGCTTTTCAGGGCCGCGATGCTGAAATCAAGGTTAGCACCTCCGCCGGCAGCGGCCCTCCGGTGTGTTGGGGCGTCTGCGCGTCGAACATCGCGTCGAACCACAGCACGGCAAGCAGGAAGCCCGTGCCCGCTGCGGCATATGTGTGCATGTCGAGGCTCTCGAGAACGATTGTTTGCGCAAAATGTGGCGGAAAAAATCGCCATCTTGGCGTGCCGTCGCAAAAATGGCCTTGAAATCACTTTGTTAGCTTCGATCCCCCGGGGAGCGCTTCGAGCCCGCTTTCGTTCGGACCTAGGACGACCGTGTTCTCGCGCTCTTTGGCGCCCCCCGCGCAAGGTCACGCGCTGCTTGCATGGGAGGCAGCGCTCGCCATCCAGGGGTGGTCGAGCAGTAGATGTCGCACCCGCATCACCTCATGGAATTGTCCAGCATGTCGAGCTATGCTCAACGCGGCAAATTGGCGGTCTCCGCCGTCGAAGGGGCTGGCCATGCAGTGCGCGCGGTGCGGTAGCCTAAACAAGGCTGGCAACGACTATTGCGAAGACTGCGGTGCGCCGTTTGGCGTCGAGTGCGACGCCTGCCACCACATCAATGGGCCTGCCAGCCGCTTCTGCGGTCGGTGCGGCGCGGCGCTGGCAACCAAAGGGGTCAACCCCGATCCAACACCGCAACGTCTACTGCGCTCGCTAAGCACCAAGGGCGGCGAACGTAAAAACCTTACGCTATTGTTTGCGGACATCCGGAACTCAACCAGCCTGATCGATAGCCTCGGCGATCCCGAGCTGGCGATGCGGCGTCTCGAGCCGGTGCTCAACCTCATGAAGGATGCCGTTCATCGCTACGACGGCATCGTCAACAAGATACAGGGCGACGGAGTCATGGCGCTGTTCGGCGCGCCGCGTCCGCACGAGGACCATGCCGTTCGCGGCTGTCTCGCCGCTCTGGCGATGCAGGACTCGGTCGCGAGGCTCGCGGACCCGAGCATGCAAATCCGCGTCGGCCTTCACACCGGTGAAGTCGTCGTCCAAACGATAGAAAACAGCATCTACCAGACTTACGACGCGGCCGGCGCCAACGTTCATATCGCAAATCGAATGGAGCAGATGGCGGAAGAGGGCTGCATTTTCGTTACCAGGGATACTTACATTGCCGCCAAACAGTTCGTGGAGGTCGTGCCGCTCGGCATGCAGACCATTCGCGGAATAGCGGCGCCGGTGGAAATCTTCAAGTTGACGGGGTTGCTCAATGCCCCGGCAAGCGACGTTTTCCGTAGTGGGCGGCGTTTAGCCCCGCTGGTCGGACGAACCGATCAACTCGCCGCCCTCGAACTTGAGCTTGCGAATACGGTCAAGGGCGATGGCCGCGTGATCGGTGTCGTCGGCGAGGCCGGGATCGGCAAGAGTCGCCTCTGTTTTGAATTCACCGAGGATTGCCGGCGGCAAGGCATCCGCGTCTATGAAGGACGTGTGCTCGCCCATGGACGAGCAACGCCGTTCCAGCCGGTGCTGGAATTGTTGCGCGATATCTTCGGCATCAGGGTCAAGGACCCGGTCGAGGTATCACGGCGCAGGGTGATCGATCGCTTTGCACCGATTGCTGCTTCAGATCAGCAACTGCTTCTGTTGCTGGAATTCCTCGGCCTGGC
>Ga0209807_1000962_pt1 | contig 13525 bp, 8 predicted proteins | sample GraSoiAngelo_154_FD_186168 | JGI IMG/M metagenome (GOLD analysis project Ga0209807, IMG submission 186168) | Grasslands soil microbial communities from the Angelo Coastal Reserve, California, USA - 14_1009_13_20cm (SPAdes) (version 2) | ecosystem: Environmental > Terrestrial > Soil > Grasslands ... | reverse complement strand
TTCCTACGACGCTTTCGAGCACTATCAATCTGCTCGTCTACATCCTTTCGGGACAATTCTGGTGCGGATGGCTAACCTCTGGACGTTCTTTCTGGGGCCATTGCTGACCCTGCCGTTGTGCATCAGCGTTTGCACCCTTCCCAATGGTATGCCCTTCCGAGACGTCAGTCCTAGAACGCTATTTTTGCTACTGGTATGCCTGAGCGGGTTTACTGGCTTTATGCTGACCGTCTATTTTAGCCCGCATTACGCAGCGCCGTTCACGGCTGCAATATACGCGCTGGTGTTGGGAGCAATGCAACGGGTCCGCAGATGGCGCTGGCAGCGACGAAAAGCAGGAGTCTTCGTCGTGCGTGTGGTTCCCATAATTGCCGTGGTGCTCCTGTTTCTGCGTTTGGCTGCCGCACCTCTTCACCTCCACCTCGTGTCGCCGATCTGGGCAGCGACGGGTGCGTTGGGCCCTCAACTGCTGGATCGAGCACGCATAGTCTCAGAGGTGAACGCACGCGGAGGACACCATCTAGTCATCGTGCGCTACGGCCCAGAGCATAATCGGAACTGGGAATGGGTCTACAACGAGGCCGACATCGATCATGCTCCTGTCGTGTGGGCGCGCGACATGGGGTTAAGAAATCAAGAGTTGATTGACTACTTCAGAGACAGGCAGGTATGGCTACTGGACGCGGACGAGAAGCCACCGCGACTAACTCCCAAATGATGTCCTCCATCTATTCCAAGATTTGGATCTTCTGACTCTGTGCTCAAGCCTTGTCGAAACTTGCAACGAAGTGCAGCCCGCGTTCGAAAATCCAGGACAGCGGAGGCGGATACAGACCCAATGACAAATTCATGTGGTTTGCCCGCAAACCCAGATCGTCGAAAGCTGCTTCCCATTCTGATTTTGACAGATAGTTGTACGGTAGGACCACGCGATGACGAGCATTGCCTATCCAGTCCATAAGGCGCAGAGTCGTGCCCGCCAACAGACCATTACGAAGATGATCTTTGATCAGGATCATCCTGCCAACGCGAACCGCTTCCCTCAGAAGGAGCAATGGATTGGATGTGTGATGAAGGACGTCCACAAACATGACAGCGTCAAAACTAGAATCGGAATGAGGAATTCTTTCACCGTCGAACGGCCTAACAGGAATATGGGTACTGGGGCGGACGAGTGGGTCGATACCCTCAATGGACACATCAGGCCTCTGTTCCATAATGAGGCGGTCGATCATTCCATCGCCACAACCGATGTCGAGGATGCGTGCACGAGCCGGGATGAGAGCAGCTAGATGGCGAGCTAAAACTCTGACTCGGCGGCCGAAAACAAGGCTCTCGTGGACCTTGCCAATCAAAGAGAATTTTCTTGTTTGGAGCTCCATGCCTTCGTTGTTTGCGAGCGCTCAACGGACGTTATCGGTCCTTGTCGTAGTCGCCGATGTAGGTTCCACGACTAATTCCTAGCATGCTAAGGAAGAAAGAAGAAAAAATCATTTGCACACCGATGAAGAACCATAGCGAAAAGAAAACAACGGATCGCAGATCGTTGAAGTGGCCGAAATCGCTGGCCGCCCATTTCCAAAGGAGATAGAAGGCACCCGCAGAACCACTAAGGGCAAGGCCGGCGCCCAGAATAAGGCCGTGTTCCAGCTTTAAGCGTTTGAGCCATCTTTCCAAAGAGAGTTGATTCGGCGCAAATCTTTCCGAGTAGCTGAACACCTTTGCAAACATGCCAATTGTTATGATCTGAGCGCCCACAAGCGCAAACATCATCCCGAACAGCATTGTGTGGATGTCAAAGATAACTTTCCCCACCTGACGCGGTCCGGGAAAGAGCCAGAAAACCAGCCCAAGTCCAAGGGCAAACAGAAAGGCACCGGGAAGCAGAAACAGCCAATTCGGTGCACACAACAACATGAAGCGCAGGTGCCGCCAACCATCGTGGAAGCTGCGAAGATGGGGAGGCCGCCCACGCTTGTCAGGCCACAACGTGATCGGAACCTCGGTCAATCGGACGCCAAGCTTGGCGGCTTTGATCAAGGATTCAGACGCAAACTCCATGCCGGTGGTCCGGAAATCAAGACGATTTGCGAGATGCTTCGTGAAACCGCGCAAGCCACAGTTTATGTCTCCCACACCAGCTCGAAAAAACAGATTCACAACTGCAGAAAGCACGGGGGTTCCGATGTATTTGTGATGCCATGGCATGGCGCTGGTCTTGATCTCACCCAGGAATCGATTGCCAATAATGAACTCGTACCCCTCATGCCACTTGGCTACAAACGCGTCTATTTCCGAGAAATCATAGCTGTCATCGCCATCGCCAACGATAATGAACTGCCCTTTAGCTTCTTCAATTCCTCTGCGCAAGGCGCTGCCGTACCCTCTGGAGACGGCGTGCACCACCCGAGCGCCATGGAGTTCGGCAATCTCGGTGGAACTGTCAGTGGAACCGTTATCTGATACCACAACCTCGCCGGAAATGCATAACCTTCGAAAGGCGGCGAAGGCCTTATCGATGCAGAACGCGATTGACTTCGCCTCATTGAGGCACGGGATCACTACAGAAATTTGGATCGCCTCGCCTGCCAATTCTGGCGCGACGATCGTCGAAATCGCTGAAATCTCCTCTACCGTGGTTTGAGAATCAAAGTTCATGCTTTAATAGTAGACACTGACCAACGGTTCCCTCTCGAGACCGATGTGCGGGTTGGTGTTGGCTTGCGCATCGGAAACCCGCCAAAATAGTTGACATTTTTGGGCAATCAGCGTCCAGAGCAGCGATATCCTGGGCACCCGTTGAAACAGAGCCCTTGCTCGATAATGAGTTGAAGGAAGATCTTTCGAGTTGGACCATGATCAAGACATTCGGAGAGGCAATTTTATGACCAGCAAGAAAGAGGTACGCAGTTAGGGTGCCAGACCCAATCCAGATCGCTGTGCGAGCCCCTCGATGAGCCGATCTGGTTATCGGACTCAACTAAACCCCATAGTTACCTAATACTCGCAGTCGAACGTCCACCCAATCGGGGAGAATAAATGGTATACAAATGGAGACAATCGTGCTGCTCGCCTGGTTCTGGAAAGTGTCAAAAACCGGCGATTGAATTGCCCAGAGGCATGCTCCAACAGCTCGCCTTCAGGCTTTCCTTAGGTACGTAAGTGGCTGATTGGCTACCAGCTTGCAATGGATGTACGGTTACCGATTTGAGCAGCGCAAGTGACTGGAAAGCGAATCGCTGGCGCTCGATTTTTGCTCCTGCTCTCGCATGGTTGTTTCCAACGATATCAACCGGGAGGTGCTTACAGCCAAACGCGATTCATGCCCGAGAGCCGAACTGCTCGGCATCTTCATTCCTGAAGGCTCGCGTACTGAAAGGGCTGTGGCACTGACAGTTTTCGTTACCGCCTGCGCGTACCTGTTTGTGTTTCGCCGCTACACCGCGATGGAGCCTGACGAGGGCATCGTCTTGCAAGGGGCGCAACGCATTCTGGGTGGCGAGGTGCTGTACCGCGATTTCTTCTCATTCTTTACTCCGGGCTCGTATTATTTTCTCGCCCTGATTTTTAAGATTTTCGGCAGCTCGATCATTGTCGCGCGGACGACATTGGTAATGTTTGGTGCATCATTTTCGGCCATTACCTATGTGCTGTGCCGGCGCGTCTGCTCCCGCGGCAGTGCGCTATTCGTTGCGGCGATAATTACTCTGAGCACCCTCCCCTACCGTTTCCTGGTGTTGCATAACTGGGACAGCACACTTTGGGCTTGCCTTTCAGTCTACTGTGCTGTGAGGCTGATCGAGACACGCGGTCGCGCATGGGCCTTTGCAGGCGGATCATTCATCGCACTGACTTTTCTTTTCGAACAGTCGAAAGGTGCTGGACTCGCACTCGGTTTGTGCGCCGGCTTGCTCGCCATTCACTTGATGGGTGGGCTAATCCTAACAAGAGCTGAAATTGTTTATTTCGCGATCGGGATCGCCTGGCCGTTCACCCCGACCTTGGCTTATTTTGCTTCACAGCACAGCTTGTCGCTCATGTTCGCGGATTGGTTTTGGCCGCTGCGGCACTATTCACTCGCAAATCATGTGCCTTATGGATATCAAAACTGGTCGGAAGAGACGCGCCGAACACTGTTCGCAGGTGCTCCGTTGGCAGCTCGCGTGGTTACAGTTATCGCCCTGAGCCCTTGTTTTTTGCTTCCAATGTTGCCCATTACCGCAGTTGGAATGCTGGGGTACTGGCTGGTTCAGATCCTGCGACGGCAAGCGCCGGAATCGAAGGCCAACTACTACGTATTGACTACCGCGGCCCTAGCTGGGCTACTTCTTTCCATCGTGATCGGCCGCGCGGATATTATCCACTTCATGTATCTGCTTCCGCTGCTTTCATTGGTGCTCGCGTGGATGATCGACGGCAGAGATATTCCGGGACGAATTTACACAACCGTAAGGCCCTGGCTAACGGCTTACATCGCGATCGCGTTTGCGCTGTTTGGGATGGCACTGTTAGTCCGCGCGGTCAGTGCGCAACACAACGTGACGACCCGTCGAGGACAAATCACGGTTCCCGCGAACGACACCGTCGTAAACTACGTTCAGGCGCATGTGCCGCGGAACGAAAGGGTTCTGGTCTATCCCTATTTGCCGCTTTATTACTATCTAACGGCTACATACAGTCCCACCCACTATGAATACTTTCAGCCCGGAATGCACACACCGCTGCAAGCTGACGAACTCGTATCGCAACTCTCTTCGAAGCAGGCACGAGTGATCTTGTTTGAGCCTGGGTTTGCGGAGAAAATTCCTCGTTCCTGGCCCGGGACTCCGTTGGTTGCAATTACAACTGATCCGGTCGCGGATTACATTTTGCGCGAGTATTACAGCTGCGAGACCTTGCAATCAGCGAACAAGAGTCGATTTCTCTTTATGATCCGCAAGGATCTCTCCTGCCCTTAAGTTTCGACCAGACAGTTGGCCGAGAAATGGTAACGAGCACAGATTCTGCGACTACAGAACTGGAGCAATCCAGAGCGATGCAATATCTGCGGGATGCTCTCCTGGGTATCCTGCCAATTCTTTTCTGCATTCAGTTCCTGGGATGGCTAACGTTTTTTCCTAATGCACTGCGCGGCCATGCAGATTTCCGGCAGCTCTATTTCATGGGCCTACATAGTTCGAATGGGTCATCACTTACGACCGTACGACCGCAAGCCAGCTCATGAGCGGCGGTCAATCCCGCTAGACCTCGGCCCGTAATGACCACTTGCCTTTGAGTCGCAGACCGAGCTCGCATCCCAAATAATCGCAGCTCGTTGATGCCGGTTCTATTCTAAACTGCTGCTCTGTCTAGACTTAAGTGGAAGGATGGGGAAGGAATACTGCATGTGAATGGATGTTAACAAATGTATACAAGTTTTCCAGTACTGATTGAGCGAATCATAATCCCTGGTTAGATATTAAGTGCTTTAAATCCAACAAAGGCTTACAGGAAATAGCAACTTGGCTGCAGCATTGCTAGAAGCAATACACGCCCGATCCCCTTCCCCGCGAGTGGGCGTCAAATTCGCGACTAAATCGAACATAAGTACAAGATCTATGCGAAAACTTCTATTATGCGAGGGAATTTTTCTTTGTTTTTCTGGCTCTGCTTTGGCGCAGCAAGCGTCTGGCGGAGCGCCCGGGGAATGGAGTCTGCACGCGGCCTTTGGTGCTGTGGTGGTTGGGCTGATCCTCGCAAACGCTTACGTGGTCGGCCTGTTCCATGCGAAACCGCCAGGCGAGTCGTCCGGGGTGCTAGCACGTTTGGCGGAGAAATGGGAATTTTCTCCGCAGGGTCTGGGGGGCTTTTCGTGGCGGCAGCTGGCTCTTTGGAGCTTGCTGGCATTATTTTTCGAACTGCTGATGATTCGCTGGATCTCCTCGGAGATCCGTGTCTTTGCATACTTCAAGAATTTTGTGCTGATCGCCTGTTTCCTGGGTTTCGGTTTGGGGTGCTACATGTCGCGGCGGCGGGTCAACCTGCTGACCATGGTTGTTCCTTTGCTGACGCTGGCACTGGTTGTCAAGCTCCCCTGGCAGAGTTTGCGGGTTCTCATAAGTTCGATTCCTACCTTCGTGGGCGCGAGCTCTGAGGTTCATGTGTGGGGCGTGCCTGCCGAGTTCTCGTTTCCTCTACTTGCAGCGGCGATTGCGATCATTGTGCCGACCTTCAGCCTGATTTGCTTTTCGTTTATCCCGCTCGGTCAGGTTGTGGGTTGGTATCTGGAAAACGCCAGCAACGGCATTCTCGCTTACTCCGTCAACGTGCTAGCCAGCCTCGCTGGAATCTTACTTTACACGCTCCTCTGCTTTCTGTACCAGCCTCCCTTGACCTGGTTTGTCGTGGCGGGTCTGCTGTTGGTATGCGTGCTCTGGAACTGGCCTTGGTTGCGCTGGGCGGCGGGAGGCGCATTCGTAATTTGCCTGGGATTGCTGACTCTGGGAACGGGAAAACAAGGCAAGGTTTATTGGTCACCATATCAGAAGCTGACGTTGGCGCCTCGAGCAGCGGAGGGGAAGATATTTGAGTACGAATTGACGACGAACGACATTTTTTATCAGCAAATTCTCGATCTCTCGCCGGAATTCGTTGCCGCCCATCCGTCGCTGTTTGCGGCAGTGCCCGCGCAGTGGAATGCTTACAACCTTCCCTACCACTTCTATTCCCACCCTCCATCAGTGCTGGTTTTAGGCTCCGGCATGGGCAACGATGTAGCGGCCGCGCTGCGCAACGGCGCTGGGCAGGTTACGGCGGTGGAGATTGATCCGCTGATTCTAAAGCTGGGCGAGAAATATCATTTTGAAAAGCCCTATAGCTCACCGCGTGTGCGCCAAGTGCAGGACGATGCGCGCAGCTATGTGCAAAACAGCCGGGATCGCTTTGACCTGATCGTCTTTTCTCTGCTTGATTCTCACACCACGAGCTCACATTACACCAATATCCGGATTGATAATTACGTGTATACGCTGGAAGCGCTTCAGGCCAGCAAGCGGCTGCTGAACGCAGACGGAGTCTTCGTCGTAAAGTTCCAGGTTGATACGCCGTGGATTGCAGGGCGACTCTACGGGCTACTTCAAACGGTTTTTGGGCATGCGCCCCTACAAATTGAATCCGAGAACTCCATGGTGTCCTACACAACCGGAGGGCGATTCTTTATTACCGGGTCAGAACCGAGAATTGCGCAGGCGATTCAAGACCCGCAGCTCGCGGCTTACCTGGGGGCGCATGGTGGCATGAAGATGACGCCGGCCACGCTGACGACCGATAACTGGCCGTATTTTTATCAGCACGAGCCGGGCCTGCCGGTGTCGGTGATTGTGATCTCGGTAGCCCTGGTGCTGCTGTGCTGGGTGCTCCTGCGGGACACGGGTACCACACTGCGCTCGCTGCAGTGGCATTTCTTTTTCCTGGGCGCTGGCTTCATGTTGCTGGAGGCGCAGATCGTCAGCAAAATGGCGCTGCTGTTTGGAACCACATGGCTGGTAAATTCGGTGGTTATCGCTGGTCTGCTCTTGCTAATTGTAGGGGCGAACCTGCTGGTGCAGTTCTTTCCTCGAATTCCCGCCAGCATCGGCTACGCTGGAATTTTCTTGACTCTGTTGGCAAGCTACTTGATTCCTCTGGAGAAGTTTTTCTATCCATCGCTATGGGCGAAGGCATTGAGCTCCACTTTGGTGCTGTGCATGCCAGTGCTTTTTGCCGGCATTGTGTTCATCCGAAGTTTCGCTGAGCAGGGTTTCCGCGCCGATTCACTTGGGTCGAACCTGATGGGAGCAATGATTGGAGGAATGCTCGAATCTATGTCGCTGTGGACCGGCATCCGGTCATTGCTGGCTATCGCGGCTTTGCTTTATGTGGCTTCTTGGATCGCGTTGAGTCTGGAGCGCAGCTTTGGCCGGGGCCGGACAAAGGGCGAATCCGATTTCACAGGCGACTTGGTCGGGGCGTCACACGGAACCTAAACGAATCCCGAGTTCACGATGTCGGCGCTCTCCTTATTCCACCTAGCTGGGTCCTCACCGCAAAGTTCCACTATTACGAGCGAAGTGGTGGGTTTCAGCAGCGCTGTTACCGAATGCGTCCAGGATTTCGGACAGCCAGTCCCCTTCCGCAGGCGGCTGAAGATCTCCAAGGTGGCCGCCGCATTGCTCGCGGTTCCTCGTAGGCGCCATAGGGGAGGCATTTAGCAATGCTCTTAGTTGAGGTTAGTCTGGCGTTGCTTGCGCTGTTCCTAGGTTTCACCTTCCCGGAGACAGCCTCTCATCTTTTCGAACACGCGGAACTCGCTCTGACTTGGTTGTCGCTCAGATGCCGACTGGCCGTTATCGTGGGTGGATTATCTGCGCTGGAATTGCGTCTGGCACTGCTGCCAGTACTTCCTATTCCCAACCCGGCGAGTGAAGCGCGGTTTCTCATTATGGTTCGTAATGATTTCCCTTGTCCGTGAATCTTGACCCGGATCGGATAATAAGAAATGCTAAGCAGCACAGACACAGTGATCAGCCAGCTAAGCCAATTTAGAAGGACACATTATGTGCAGGATATTCTTTTGGGCATCTTGCCAATCATTTTCTGCATGCAGTTCTTGGCATGGTTGACGTTTTTACCTAAGGCGCTGCGCGGACATGCGGATTTCCGGCAACTGTATGTTGCCGGTTACATGGTTCGAACAGGTCATCGCACCCAACTGTATGATTACGCAGCGCAAGCCTATTTTCAAAATACGCTGGTCTCAAATGATGAACGTGCGCTCCCGTTTATCCGGCCGGCGTACCAGGCTCTGATGTTTGTGCCGTTTTCGCTGCTTCCGTACCGGACAGCGTACCTGGGATTTTTGCTCCTCAACGTGCTTCTGCTCGCGCTGGCTTTCTTGATATTGCAACCAAGGTTGCGAGGTCTAAGTCGCGTCTGGCCCGGCCTTCCACCAGCTCTGTTCCTGGGTTTTTATCCCGTTGCTTTAGCACTCATGCAGGGGCAAGATTCGATTTTGCTATTGGCGTTGCTTGCAGCCGCGCTCGTCTCGCTTGAGCGGAATCGGGACTTGACCGCCGGTGCCCTGGCCGGCGTCGGATTATTCAAGTTCCAGATCGTCGTACCAATCGTCCTGCTGTTTCTGCTCTGGCGCCGGTGGCGGTTCGTAAAAGGCTTTATGTTTTCTGCCATATTGGTTGGACTGCTCTCGTTCATCACCAGTGGCTGGGCGGAAACGGTGGTATTCGTGCACTCACTGCTCTCAGTAGGAGCAGGCTTGCCTGCGGTGCCGGGTGAGATCAATTTCCCTCTCCGGATAAACATAATGGCGAATCTGCGAGGATTGATCTACGGATTGGCGAGTTTGCGAGTACCGCAGCGATGGCTCCAAGTTACCACACTGTTGCTGTCATCGATTGTAGTGATTTCGGTACGTGCTCGCGGGCGGCAGCAGCGAGGAGGCGACGCCCTCGTTCTCGCCATCACTGCGGGCGTGGTGGTGAGCTATTACTTATTTATTCACGATTTGAGCATATTGCTAATCCCGATTGTTCTGACGCTCGATCGGTTCATCAGCAGAAATGGAACTGGTGAACCCTTCGGGCGGGCAGCTGCAGCGATATCAGCATTGTTATTCGTGGCACCGATGTGCATCTTTGTGATTCCCGCACATTTCTATCTCGTTTCGGTACTGATCTGCGCATTTCTTTTTGTATTGATGAAAAGACTGCCAGAGCAAAGCTGGCAAGCAGAATGAGGATCATGCTAGAAGGATATTGACAAGCCAAATCCTCTACTCAGAGATCTCTTAATCCTGGCTAACCACACCAGAGAAGGCAACAAATAACGCCCGGAAATCCGACGGACCCGGTAACGAGCGGGACCACGACAGGCAGGGCGTCGGAGCGTACTGCGCCAAATCAATCCTACGGAGGATTATCAGAAGAGAGTGCGACCAGCCGAAGTTTAACTTCCGACACGCCGTATTACGTGAAGGCTTTGACGCTGGGGATTCCGGCGATCCTGATCGGGATTCAGCTTGCAGGGTGGGTGGGTTTTTTCCGCGTAATCGTGGATGGTCACGCCGACTTCAGACAGCTCTACATTGCCGGCTACATGGTCCGCACAGGTCACTCGCATCAGCTTTACGATTACAATGCACAGAAAAGATTTCAGGACGCACTCGTCTCCCAGGAACAAATTGCGCTGCCGTTTAACCATCTAGCGTATGAAGCGCTTCTGTTTGCCGCTTTTTCCATGCTGCCGTTCAAGACGGCATACATTAGCTTTCTCTTTTTTAATGTGGCGCTTCTCTGGGTTTCATTTCGGCTACTGCGACCGCGATTAGCTGCCTTGGCCGGAGTCTGGCCATGGCTTCCCGGTGCCATTTTCATCAGTTTTCTACCTATATCCGCCGCGTTGATGCAAGGACAGGACTCGATAGTGCTGTTAACGTTACTTGCCGGCGCCTCTGTTTTACTCGATCAAAAACGCGACTTGCCTGCCGGTGTACTCGTTGCTTTGGGGCTAGCGAAGTTTCAGATCTGCCTGCCGATTGCATTGTTGTTCCTGGCGTGGCGCAGATGGCGGTTCTGTCTAGGGTTTGCTTTGTCGGCCGCTTTGGTTGGAGCGGCCTCGCTCTGGATCGTGGGCTTGGCCGAGGCGAAGCAGTATGTATATTTCCTGGGCTCGATGAGCTTCGGTTTGAACACACCAGCCGACCGGTTCCGCTACGGGATATCGCCTGTATCCATGGCAAATTTGCGGGGACTGATTTTTGGCTTGACGAGCTCCCACGTGCCCGCAAGCTGGGTGCAGATGTTAACCTTTGCTCTCTCGGCAATCGTAACGCTCTGGGTTATGCTTTGGCGCAGAGACGATTTGAGGGCTGCCGACGCGCTGCTGGTTGCGATAACCACCAGCGCGCTAGTGAGCTACCATCTTCTCATTCACGATTTGAGTATTTTGCTTCTGCCGGTTGCAATCGTATTGTCTCGCTTCATAGACACCGAAGGCTCTGTGACTGAGTCCCGCTTTATTCTGCGGGCTGCCGTCCTCATGTTTGTTGCGCCGGTCTGCATCGCATTTACTCCACAGTGGTTTTTTATCGTAGCACTCCCCTTGTGCGCATTCCTGTTCGCGCTTCTCCGGCACATTCACAGTGGAGGGCAAATCGACTTTTCACTTCAAAAGTTGAGACCCCCAGGCTGCACTGATGCTACAGGCGCGGGAGTCTCCGGGCGGTTTAGCTAACGAATAAAGCCACGCTGGGAATAAACATCAGGCATAAATGCTGTGGGGCAGCAGCAACCGGTGCAGCGGCGGTGCGAATACTACAATCAACGCGAGAGTAAAGACAATCGGCGCCGATAGCAGACTCTTCGCTGCGCCACTTCGCCGCAAATGATTGCTAGCGGGAGCAGGAGCAGCGTTAATCATAGTTGTAAATGTGATAGCTGGCGAGAATGGCAGCGAAAGCACTGACGGCAACGAAATGCTAAAACTGTTCATCGCGCCAATTTTTCGCCGCCAACCACGATCGCAAGCGACACAAGTTCCACAGTGACGGCGGAGAGTGGAGCTGGCACTCGCCGCCCTCCGATTAGGTATAAGAAACCTCCGAGACTAGGCATAACGCTGGGTCAAGGCCAACGATCGCCTAATATGTTCGGGTCGCCAACAACAATGTTGGATATTCAACAAGACTCGGAGTCCTGAGATCGCAATCGAGACGAGTACGAGCAAGCTGCCGGTTATGAAAACCAGCGTAGATGAACAACATGAGCATGGAATCTTGGCCGAGTAGCAGCGACGTCAGCGGCATGAACAGCAATGTTTCAAAAAGTGTTGTAAAAGACGTGAACCGAGGCAACTTTTGACTGGAATTGCAGTTGCATCCTGAGGTTATATAGTTCTGTGCCGAGTCCTTGCCGGACAATCTGGGCGGCAGAATAGAACTGGGAAAAGTCGAGGCCATTTCTACGGGCGGGGAAGCTGAAGATGAAGAATGCAACAAAGAGGCTGACCACGATCACAGCAGCTACTGACCGGATCAGCTGTTCGCTACCGAAAGTGCATTCTGAAAATGAACTCCTTGCATTGACGTTATCACTTCAGACTGCGAGGAAGATATGGAATCGTGCCAGCAGAGTGTCGCGAATGTCACCCAGGTGAGCCCCGAGGCACCTTACTACGTGAAGGGTCTCGTCCTAGGCCTTTCAGCGTACCTGATTGGAATTCATCTCTGGACTTGGGTTCTGACGGTTTCGGTCTTCCTGGGCGGACGCTCCGATTTCCGACAGCTCTATACGGCTGGATACATGGTCCGAACCGGGCATTCGCATGAACTATACGAGTATAACGCCCAACGCCATTTCCAAAACCAGCTTGTCAGCCCAGGTGATATCGCGCTGCCCTTCAATCATCTGGCCTATGAAGCATTGCTTTTCGTCCCTTTTTCGCTTTTGTCGTACCGCACTGCGTACTTCACATTACTCGGTCTTAACGTCACAGTTCTCGCGATTACATTTAAGTTCCTGCGGCCGTGGATGAAAAACCTCGCCGTGATCTATCGATGGCTGCCCCCCGTCATGTTCCTGGCATTTCTTCCGGTCGCAGCCGCGCTTCTTCAAGGACAGGATTCAATTCTGCTCCTGACGCTTTTGGCGGCCTCACTTGTATCGCTGCATAGCGGCTGGGAGTTAGCCGCCGGCGTTCTTGTCGGACTGGGGTTGTTCAAGTTTCAGGTCGTGATTCCAATCGCACTGCTATTTCTCGTCTGGCGACGCTGGCGCTTTTCGGCTGGTTTCGTTCTGGCTGCCATCTTAGTTGGCCTGCTCTCTCTATCCCTGGTCGGCCTCTCACAGGTAGGGGTCTACTTTCGCTCGCTGCTGTTGATGAGTCTCCGCCTGGCATCTCCAGTCGATCAGTTTAAGTACGGTATCTCTCCAGCTCTCATGCCGAATTTGCGGGGTCTCTTGTTCGGACTGCTGGACAGGAAGTTCCCTCTCTTCTGGACACAGACATTAACGATTGTTGTGTCCCTTGCAGTGCTGGTTTGGGTCGCGATGGTGCCGGTAAGGAGAGTAACGGAATCATTTCTTCTGGCGATCACGACAAGCGTACTGGTCAGCTATCACCTCCTGATTCACGACATGAGCGTTCTGCTGATCCCGATTGCGCTTACGCTGGGTCGCTTTATCGAGGCGGAAGCAACTGGAGATCGGGATGGACGCATCCTGGCCAGTTGCGGCTTTGACCAAACAATCTGGCTCTGGGATGTCGAGCGGGGCAGCTATCGGACGGCGCTGCACGGGCATACCGCCGGCGTATACGATATCGCCTTCACGCCTGACAGCCGCAGCCTGCTCAGTGGCAGTGATGATGGTACCTTGCGGGTGTGGGACGTGGAGAGGGGGAAGTGTGTACACATCATGCAGGGCTATGCGGTCTCTCTCTACGACGTCGCCTGGAGTCCGGATGGCACTCAGCTCGCCGGTGCTGGCTCGAATAC
>Ga0209807_1000961_pt1 | contig 13530 bp, 12 predicted proteins | sample GraSoiAngelo_154_FD_186168 | JGI IMG/M metagenome (GOLD analysis project Ga0209807, IMG submission 186168) | Grasslands soil microbial communities from the Angelo Coastal Reserve, California, USA - 14_1009_13_20cm (SPAdes) (version 2) | ecosystem: Environmental > Terrestrial > Soil > Grasslands ... | reverse complement strand
TCATGGCCGCGGGCTACCCGCCCGATATCGTGGCTGGCACGACTTCGCTCTGGACGACCAACTCGAACTCCTTCTGGGAAGTCACGGCCTGCCAGTGGCAGAAGCGGCTCGACCCTACGTACGACACGTACGGCAGCGGAATGGGCACGTATAACTACATCAGCCGTCTCTCGAAGTCCGACGTCGGCGCCCAGGTGGCTGCCTTCGCGAATACGGGAAAGATTCGCCGGCCGCTTATCACCGTTGCCGGAACCATGGACGCGCTGCTGCCCATCGACCATCACGCGCGCGCGTACGCGCGCAAGGTCGCAGCCGCATCGAAGCACAGGCGCGACGACGATGATGATGATCGCGACGGCAAGCGTAGAGCGTATCGCCTGTACGAAATCCAGAATGGCAACCACCTTGAGACCAACCAGGCGCTCTTCCCGCAACTCGAGCTGATCCAGCCGCACGCACAGCGCGCTTTCGACGTGCTGGTGAGCCACGTGGAGCGCGGCGCGGCGCTGCCGCCGAGCCAGTGCATCCCGCGCGGGGGTGCCATCTCCGATGCGCCGGCGCAACCGGGACACTGCGCGAGCCTGTTTGTGCCCTGAGAAGGTGCAAGACCAATTAAAAGGCGGCCTCTGGCCGCCTTTTTCATTTGTGACAGGCCGCGGTAGACGGATCGCAAAATCTTCTGCCAACATCGGGAAAACGGCCTGGAGGGCTTCCCGATGCGCCTTGCCCGTCTGCTTGTCGTCGCCGCGTTAGGTTCGCTCGCTACCCCGGGACTCGCTCAGGACGCGTGCAGCGAAGTGAAGCTCGCGCTGCTGGCCGAGACCCAGGATGTCGATTGCACGGTGAGCGCCGATCTCACGACTGCGAATCCCAACACCACTCCGCAGGACAACTCGCGTGCCGGGCTGCCGCCGTCGGCGTTCACGCCGCGCACGGACGCGCAGGCGGTCTCCCCGGACGCGCCGTACCGCACGCCGCTCACGCGCGCGGTGCCTGGCCTGCAGGTCACCGGCGGCATGGCGGATGATCCGGATGCGCGCTGGGTGCTGCGGCTGCCCGAGGCGTGGAACGGCAAGCTGGTCGTGGGGGTACCGGGCGGGCTGCGCAGCGAATTCATGGGCGACTACATCTTCAGCGACTTCGTCGTGCAGCAGGGCTACGCGTACGCTTCGACCAACAAGGGAACGCTCAACTTCTTCTTCACCGGGCCGCTCATCGACCCGCTCGCCTGCCGGCTGTCGCCGCCGACGGCAGCCACTTCGCTTGCCTACGTGCACTTCTACCTGGCCGAGCCGAAAGACACGATCACCGAGTGGTTCCGGCGCACGCTCGAGGCTACCGAGCTGGCGCAGGCGGCGCTCGAGGCCTATCAGGCGCGCGCCCTGGAGCGCACCTATCTCATCGGCATCTCGAACGGCGGGCATGTGGTGCGCCGGCTGCTCGCCGAGTCGCCGCAGATGTATGACGGCGGCATCGACTGGGAGGGCGTGTACTGGCAGCCGGGCGGCCCCAATATCCTGATCGACCTGCCGGCGGCGCTGCGACCGTACCGCGACTATGTGCTTTCCGGCTTCAACCGGACCGGCGCGGCGCATCGAGCGATCGTCGCGGCCGGCTATCCTCCCGACATCTTCGCCAACCCGCCCACGCCGGCCAATACTTTCAGTCCGGTCGTCGGCTCGCTTTATGAAACTGAGGCCAACAACTACTGGGACGTGACGACCTGCGTGTTTGCCAGGGAGCTCGACCCGGCTTACCAGGGTCCGCCCGAGGAGTACGACTACGCTGGCCGTCTCAAGCCGTTTCACCTCTCGCAGCGCGTGAAGCGAATCGCGACGGATGGCGACATCCGCAAGCCGCTGATTACCCTCCAGGGCACGATGGACGCGCTCCTGCCGATCAACCGGCACGCGCGGCCTTTCCGCGACGCGGTGCTCGCCGCAGGCAGAGCCTCGCAGCACCGTCTCTACGAAGTCCAGAACGGCAACCACATCGAGCGCTACCGCCAGAGCTGCTGCAACTTCACGCAGCTCGAATTTCTGCAACCGCACGTGCACGACTCGTTCCGGCGCCTCGTCGGCTGGATCGAGAGCGGCATCGTGCCGCCCGCGAGCCAGTGCATCCCGCGCGGCGGCGCGATCATCGACAACCCCGGCGTCGCGGGACGGCCGGAGCGCTGCGCGGCGCTGCTCGCACCCTAAACACCAGTCATTGGCACGCGTAGCTGCCGGCCTGGCTGATGTCACCCGAGCCGTTGTAGCGCAGCGTCTTCGGATACGGGCACAGCGGCCGGCTGCGCGTGCTATTCGACAGGCCGGTGTAGGGGCCGATCGTCGTCGGGAAGCGGTTGCCGCTCGCGATGATCTCTTCGGGCGCGACGCCGTTCTCGATCCAGTTCACCATCGGCGTCAGCATGTCGAACTGGTCGGTCGCCATGTTGCCGCTGCAGTGGCCCATGTTCGGCACGAGGTACAGCTTCATGAACTTCGCAGCGCCGGCGTAGCCGCCGTTCTTGACCATGACGTCATGGAAGTACTTCTGCGTGTACGGCCACGGCGGGCCGGAGTCGGAGAGCCCGTGATAGAAGATGATCTTGCCGCCGCGGCCGATGAACTGGCCGATGTCGGTCGAGTTGTTCACCACGGGCGAGGCCGGCGTCACCAGGTGGATGTCGGTGTCGTAGTTCACCGTGAGCGGGTTGTAGCCCGGATCGGGAGTCGCGAACCAGAAGAGCGGCAGCTGCCCCGAGCCGAGGCCGATGTTTCCGGGGGGCGAGTTGGCCGAGCCGATGTCGCGAGTCGGGATGCCCGAAGGCTGCATGAAGCCGCCGTCGAAGGGGTAGCCCGAAAGCGTGGTCCCATCCGGCGAGGTGATGCGCTCGCCGCTGGAGGTACGCGGGCCCTCGGCGATCTTCTTCGTCGCGTTCACCTGCGCCGGCGTAAGGCAGGTCGCCGTCTTGTCGCCGGTGCACTGCAGCGGCATCCCCGGCGCTATCGAGCCGTAAACCCCGGACGACGGGAAGACGAACGTCGCCGGATCGAATGTGCACGCCGCCATGTTGTCGATCACGCCGTCGACCAGGCCGTCGAGGTGATCGCAGGCGGCGAGGATCGCGTTGGTGAAGAGATTCTGGTCGGCGAGCGTGAAGCTTTGCAGGTACTGCGGCGTGCCGTTCACGATGGGCGAGACCGAGATGATCTGCTCGAGGCCCCAGGTTTCGGAGAGCGAAATGTCGGGCGGCAGGTAGAACGGGTCGCCCGCCACGATGCCGTCGTAGTGCTGCGGGAAGCGCTGCGACATCGCCATGCCCTGCCGGCCGCTCGTCGAGCAGCCGACGAAGTAGGAGCGCTCCTGCGCTCGGCCGTAGTACGCGTTGATCAGGAACTTCGCCGTCTGCGTGGTGACGTCGATCGAGTTGTATCCCCAGTCCTTCACCGCCTGCGCGTCGGGGAAGAACATGTTCCCCGAGATGACCTGGATGTGGTTCAGGTCGGTGGTGGTGGAGCCGGGCGGGTACGCCGGCGGCAGCTCCGAGTTGGTATGGCCGCCGTTCTGGCTCGCCACGACGAAGCCGTTTCTCAGGATCGCCAGGCCTGCCGTGCCGCCGATCTGCCCGGTCGCGCCGGGTAGACCGCCCTCGGTGCCGCCGCTGCCCTGGAACAGGTAGCGGCCGTTCCACGCCGTCGGTAGCCGCACCTCGAAGCGCGTGCCGTAAGGCTGATCGGTGCGGTACGACGTCGTGCCGAAGATTCCGGCGATGCCGGTGCGCTCCTGGATCCTGCCCTGGACCAGGCAATACTCCGGGGTCGTGCCCGACGGCGAAGCCAGCGTCGCCTGCGTAATGCGAGTGGACTGAACGGGAAAGCCGGTGAGGCTCATGAGCGATTCGCAGCTCACTGCCGGCGCCAGCGCCTTCATGATGGTGAGCTGCGCCACCATCTCCTTCGACGTCTTCGAGAAAAGCTGGAGCACGTTGGCGCCCGGCTCCAGGCCGGCCACGACGCCGCTCATCGAGCCCGCGCCGTCGGCATGCAGCGCCGAGGTGACGTCGGCGCCGTTCAGCTTGAGCGTCGCGCGCGAGAGCAGCGCGCTCGACGGCGCGCCCAACCGGATCGTCACCGAAGCTCCGGTCACCATCCCGGTAAGAACGCTGTCCGGCGTCGAGATCGAGTACGCCGGATCGGCGCGCGCGTTAGTCAGCGCTGCCCCCGCGAGCAGGACGAGCGCGGCGGCTTTCAAAGAATGACTCATGAGCACCCCCCTCTTTTTCATCAGCGCACTGGAACGTTCGAATCGGCGTTGCACGTGGCCGGATTCGCCAGCCCATCGGTATCGAGCGCATTGGACCGCTCTTTCTGGAACTTGGTGACGAGGTCCATGCAGACCGTTTCCTTCGTCTTCAGGCTGCCGCCGCAATGCCAGCTCGACGCGACCTTGGAGTCGCCGCCGTCGAAGATCGCCGTCTGCGGATACGGGCACATCGGGCGGCTGCCTAGCGTCGCATTCGTCGAGACGATCGAATCGGGCGCGTTGCCGCTCTCAACCCAGTTGACCATCACGTCGAACAGTGCCTGCGGCTGGGGTCCGGCGCCGCCGCCGCAATGCGTGACGCCCGGCGCCAAGAAGAAGCGGAACCAAGACGACAGGTTCTCATACCCCTTGTAGCGGAATGCGGCCTTGTCATAGTAGTGCACCGACTGGCGCCACGGGATGAGTTGATCCGAGCCGCCGTGCCACATCAGGATCTTGCCGCCTCTTTTCTTCACCTTGTCGAGGTCGACGCTCATGATGTCGCTGTAGGGCGCGACGACATTGGTCGCGAGCTCGGTCTCGTCGTCGAACTGCGAGAGCGGCAGCGACGTGAAGTCGAACCCGGTGTCGCGATGCGACCAGCAGAAGATGCCGAGGCTGCCGCACGGGCCGCCGAACGGCGGCGAATTGGTGACGCCGGCGTTGGCGCCGCGGCCGAACGGGAACCAGATGCGCTGGCCGCGATCGTTGCGCGGCCCGTCCCAGATCCGGTTCACCGCCTGCGCTTCCTGCTCAGTGAGGCAGTTCGGGGCGGCAGGCGCGCCGGGCCGGCCGCACACGTTGTTGGCCGCATCGAAGTGGCAAGTACGCGAGTCGGACAAGATGCCGTCCTTCAGGCCGTCCTGCTCGTCGCACGCCACCACCGCGGAGGCGTTCGCCGCGTTCATCTTCGGCTGCGTGAGGGTCGCGGTGCCGGTGAGCTCCTTTTGGACCCAGAAAGGCCACACCGTCGCCACCTGCAAGCGCGTATGAAAATTCGCGGGCGCGCCGGCAAGGAAGCCGTCGAAGTCTTGGCCAAAGTTCAGCGCCAGCGACAGGCCTTCGCGTCCGCCGGTAGAGCAGCCGTCCCAGTAATTGCGCGTCGCCGGCCTCCCGTAGTAGACCTCGGTCAGGGCGAGCGCCCACCTGTACTGCTGGTGGATGCTCTCGCGCAGGAAGTCGTCGAGCCTGCCGTAGTTCAGCTCGTGCGTGTCCTGGATCACGGGAAAGTTCGGGTTGTCCTGCGTCGGGTGGCCAGTGTCGGTGTTCGAGGCCACATATCCGGCATTCGTCGCTGTCGTGATCGAGCTGAATCCGCCCTGAAGCCCGCCGCCGCCTACGTTGCGCACCTTGCCGTTCCAGGCAGTCGGCAACCCGCCGTTATCTTGGCTATTGAGCGGAAACCCGACGAGGATGCCGATGCGTTGCGCCTGCCCGACCGCGTAGCCGTCTGCCGCGCCGCCCCGCGCCGAATAGATGAACTGCGCTTCACATCGCGTGCCGTTGATCCGCGTGAGCGGCGCCGGGACTTGCGGCTGCGGCAAAGGCGGAACGTACTGTGAAATGTTCGGCTGCGTCGCCAGGTAGCTGCCGAGCGCTGTGCAGCTCATTTGCGCCAACGCGGAAATCGGCACGGCGAGCAGCGCGGCGAGCGAAAGAAATCGTTTCGTCATGGCGCCTCCCCGAGAAATTTCAAGGAAATAAAAGGTATGCCGGTCGTACTTCATGCGGTATGAAGCAGATTACCGCTCTGCAGCAAATGCCTTTGTAACAGTTTGACGGGCGGCGAAACATTCCCGCGCCGGCGGCGGCCTTGATACGATTTAGCACACCGTCAACCACGACTTCAATTCGACTAAGTCATGAGTTGATTTGCGTTCGCCATGAATATCACCTCGCGGCAGCTCAAGGCCTTCCTTCTCACGGCGCAGCACCAGAGCTTCTCGCGCGCCGCCGAGCAGTTGTTCATCACCCAATCGGGAATGAGCGTTCTGGTGCGCGAGCTCGAGGCGCAGCTCGGCTTCCGGCTGTTCGACCGCACCACGCGGCGCGTGACGCTCACCGAGTTCGGCGTGAAATTCCTGCCGATCGCCGATCGCAGCCTGCTCGAGCTCGAGGCGGCGGCGGCGAACATCGGCCGCTCGGCGACGGAGGCGGACCGGCACCTGTCCGTCGGCGCCACCCCGCTCATTGCCGCCGAGCTGCTGCCGCCGGCGATCGCGGAATATGCAAAAAGAAAGCCGGAGCTCCAGATCCGGGTCTACGACACGGACCGGCCGCGCCTGATCGAAATGGTGCAGTCCGGCGAGATCGACGTCGGGCTGACCGCGTTCCAGCACGCCGCGCCGGGCGTGACCAAGATCCCGCTGGTGCGCTTTTCGCTCATCCTCATCCAGGCGGAAAGCGCGCCGCGCGATCTGGGGCCTCGAGTCCGCTGGGTGGACATCGCCGCGCGCAAGTTAGTCGGCAGCCCTCCCGACGCCCCGGTCCAGGAGCTCGTCGACGAGCATCTGCGCCGCGTCGGCCGGCACCAGCCGCCTGAGATCGTGTGCAATTACCTGGAGACTCAGATCGCGATGGTCGAGAGCGGCGCCGGCCTCGCCGTCATGCCGACGCTGGCGCTGCCGGCGTGCCTCAAGCGCAGGGTCACGCTGCACGCGCTGGTGGATCCGGTCGCCTCCGGCACCCTCTACTGGATCGTGAATCGCGCGCGCAAGCTTCCCGCCGCCGCGGACGGCTTCAACGCCTTCCTCAGGGAATACGTCTCCAGCGTGGTCGAGCGCTGGCCGCCTGCCGCCGCCAAGGCGGCCTGACCGTGGATCGTCTTACTGGATGATGGCGGTGCGGAACGCCGCCGGGGCCTCGTGCGCGATGGCACGGCCGCTGGCCCCCTGCAGCACCAGCGACGAGAGCTTGAGCTCGGCGGCGCCCGAGCGGATCGGCCGGAAGGTGACGATCAGGAATTCGGCGTCCGCCGCCGCGCCGCCGGCACCGGAGGCGCCCACGAAAATGGAGCCGCCCGGATTGACGCGGTAGGTGAAGTTGCCGTCGCTGAAGAACCCGCCGGGCCGCACTGCGACCGCCTCGAGCAGCTTCGCGTCGAAGCTCAGTTGCAGCGGCGAAGCGCGCACCGGCTGGTCGGAAGTCAGCTTGAGCGCCACGTTGAAGTTGTTCCCCGCCTGCACGCGCTCCGGTCCTTCCCAGCGCAGCTGCGCCGGACGCGATCCGCCGGCCGCCGACGACGGCTCGGGCGCTCTTCCGGGAGCGGGCGCGGCGCCAGCGCCCGCGACCGCGGGCGTATCGAGCTTCAGCGCCGCGCTCACCGGGAGCTGCTCGCGTACGCCGAGGGGCAGGTAGACGAGCGTGACCCCGTCAGCCTTGATCGACTCGACGCGGTAGTTGTCGTCGAGCATCTCGCCTTCGCGCACCGTCAGCACGCGATCGTCGCGCGCGAGCACCACGCGCGCCGTGCCGTCGTGCACCACTTGCCCGGCGATGCGGTAAGGCATCGGCGGCGGCACCGGCGCGGCCGGCGCCGCTGCCGGGCCAGCCTTCACGACGGGCCGCGGCGGCGCCCATGAGCGAAAGCCGAACAGCTCGCCGCGCGGCTTGCCGATCGCATCGCGCGAAGGCAGCGCGGCGAAGCGCCCGTCCGAAGAAGCGCTGCGTGCCTCGGTTCTCGCCGGCTGCGCGGAGTCAGGCTGCGGGCGCCCGGGCAGCAGCAGGCCCGCCACGGCGACCACGCCGCCCGCCACGACCAGCAAACCGAGAATTCGTTTCTTGCGCAAGGCGACACCCCTGCAGGCGCTACCATGTATGGACGCCCAGTAAAGCTCAATCGACCGCTGTCCGCAAGAGGGCTCGAGGCGGCGGTGAGGTAAATTGCACAGACAACGGGATTGACATGAATCGGATCCTCGTGATCGGCGCGGCCGGCATGATCGGCCGCAAGCTCCTTCAGAAGCTGGCGCAAGGCGGTTCTCTGAGCGGAAGTCGGATCGCGCACGCGACCTTGCACGACGTCGTCGCGCCGCAGCCCCCGCCAGGCGCGCCGTTCCAGGTGCGCTCGGTGGCCTCGGATCTGTCGCTGGAGGGCGAGGCGGACAAGCTCGTGGCCGAGCGCCCGGGCGTCATTTTCCATCTCGCCGCCGTCGTCTCGGGCGAGGCCGAGGCGGATTTCGAGAAGGGCTACCGCGTCAATCTGGACGGCACGCGCCAGCTCTTCGAGGCGATCCGCAGAGTCGGCGCCGGCTACAAGCCGCGCGTCGTCTTCACCTCTTCGATCGCCGTGTTCGGCGCGCCGTTTCCCGGGGCGATCGACGACGAGTTCCTCAGCGCGCCGCTGACAAGCTACGGCACGCAAAAGGCGATGGCAGAGCTGCTGCTCTCCGACTATACGCGCCGCGGCTTCTTCGACGGCATCGGCATCCGCCTGCCGACGGTCTGCGTGCGGCCGGGAAAGCCCAACCGGGCCGCTTCGGGCTTTTTTTCGGGGATCATTCGCGAGCCCCTCAACGGGCAGGAAGCCGTGCTGCCGGTTTCCGAGGACGTGCGTCATTGGCATGCGTCGCCGCGCGCGGCGGTCGGCTTTCTGCTCCATGCGGCCGCCTTGGCGGGAGAGCGCATCGGGCCGCGGCGCAATCTGACGATGCCCGGGCTTTCGGTGACGATAGCCGAGCAGATCGCCGCGCTGCGGCGGGTTGCCGGCGACGCGCCCGCTCGTCTCATTCGGCGCGAACCCGACCCTGCGATCATGCGCATCGTCAAGGGCTGGCCGCAGAATTTCGACGCGCAGCGCGCGCACGAGCTTGGCTTTCGGGCCGACGCGAGCTTCGAGGAGATCATCAAAATATATATCGAAGAAGAGCTATGAAAAAGACCAAACCGCTGGTCGATGCCGCGGAACTACCGCCGCAGCCCGATCCGGACGAACTCCTCGACGCCGCCATCGCTTATACCTTTCCCGCGAGCGATCCGATCGCGGTCGACTCGGCGTTCCGGCATGCGCTGTGCCGGCAGCAGCAGAAGAAGACGAACAGGTAGTTTCAGCTCCACAGTTGACGGCTGGCAAGCCGCGCGCCGTGCACCAGCGCTTCGAGCTTCGCCCACATGATCGACGGATGGACGCGGCGGTGAAACGGCCCCTGCGCGAAGCCGCAGTCGGTGCCGGCGATCAGGTTTTCGCGGCCGAGCACGCCGGCGAAGCGCACGATGCGCTCGGCCACCAGCTCGGGATGCTCGACGATGTTGGTGGCGTGGCTGATGACTCCCGGCACGAGGACTTTTCCGCGCGGCAGCTTGACCTCTTCCCACACGCGCCACTCGTGCTCGTGGCGCGGGTTCGCCGCCTCGATGAGATAGGCGCCGGCGCGCACGCCGAGGATCAGGTCGACGATGTCCCTAAGCGCGACGTCGCTGGTATGCGGTCCTGGCCAGCTTCCCCAGCAGACGTGGTAGCGCACGCGATCCTCGGGGATGCCCTCCAGGGCATGGTTGAGCGCCTCGACGTGCAGCGCGACCCAGCGGCGATAGTCGTCGAATTTCGCCGGCGGCACCATCCGGTCGTAGGTCACGGCGAGGCGCGCGTCGTCGAGCTGCAGCAGCAGGCCCGCGTCGATGATCGCACGGTACTCGACCCGCATGGCGTCGGCGATGGCATAGAGGCAGTCCGCGTCGCTCGCGTAGTATTCGTTTCTCCGGTCCGGGATCACGCTCGCCGGCGCCGCGACCGGAAGAAATCCTTCCACCGCGCCGGCCGCCTTGAGCGCCGCCTTGAAGTTCGCGATGTCGCGCTGGATCTCGGCCTGGCCGCTGTACTCGATCGGCGCCACGCACACCGCCTCGTCGGCCGTCGCGCCGGCCGTGGCGGGAGGACCGCTCGCCGCGTCGAGCTCGGCGTAAAACTCGGGGAAGCGGGCGCGGTCGGCGCCGCGCGCAAAAGGATGGGCGCCGGGCTTCACCGGCCGGCGCTCGAAGCCGCTCAGGCGCTCGAGCGCGTATTGCGACCAGCTGATCGACTTGCCGAATTCGCCGTCGCTCGGCGTGTCGATGCCGATCCTGGCCTGCCGCCCCACAATCTCGGAAACTGAATCCCTCAGGCAATCCCGGTAGGCCTGCTCGTCGTAGGGCTGCCGGCGCTGCTTCGCGCCGATGAACTGCAGCAGCGGCGCGGGCCGGATGAGGCTGCCGACGTGGGTGGTGAGAATGCGCTCGGTGCTGCGCCTCAGATCGCGTCCTCTTCGCCCTCTTCTTCGCCTTCTTCTTCGGCGATCCCCGAGGAGATCTGGCGCGCGGCCCTCGCCGAGCCTTCAGGCATCTTCGGCCTGTCCTCCGGCGGGAAGCCCGGCAATTGAGACAGCGCGGCGCTCCAGCTGGAACGCCGGGCGCGCGGGAGCTCTTCGTCTTCGATCACGTCGGGTGCCATGGTTCTGTTTCCCCCGGGACGTGATCCTATCGGCGCATGCCGGGGACGGCAACCTCCGCTCTTAGAATCGGCGCCGCAGGCCGAAGGAGATGCGCGCCCCGCCGATGCTGGGGCTGGAGCGCTTGAGGGTGATTTCTCCGCCGCGGTCGCTGTCGCGGTCGAGCTGGTTCTGATAGTGGATCACGCCGAGCCGGCCGAACAGCGTCCAGGCCTGCGGCCGCTGCTCCAACGAGCGGTCGAACGGATCAATGCGGCGCTTCCCACCGAACATATCGGCGCCATCCAGCGCCAAGGGAGGCGCTGCGCAGGCAGCGAGCAGCGCCATGATCCCGAGCATGGCGACACGCACTGCAATCTCGGCTGCCCGCATGCGCGCTCTCCGCGAATGCATGCATGCTGCCGGATGCAGGTTAAACGCCCGTGACGGCCTATGCTAGTCCGTTCGCGGAGGCCTAGTCCTTGTGGACTATCCGCTAGCGTTCCTCCGTTTGGGGAGCAGCGCGAATGCGCTGGTTGCGAGAAGCAGGCAGCCGGCGAGCAGCGCTCCGGAGAGACCGCCGCGCGCTTCGATCAGCAGGCTCGCGAAGACCGGGCCCAGGATCTGCCCGGTCGCGAACGCGGCGGTCATGGCGGCCATGAGCCGCGCCGCGTGCGCGCCGGCCACCTGCAGCGCTTCCTGCATGCCGGTCATGGTGACCACCATGAAGCTGCCGCCGACGCAGAGCGCGGCGATCAGGATGCCGGCAAGGCCGTGCACCGCCAGCGGCGCGCCGACTCCCAGCGCCATCACGAGCTGGCTCATCGCCCATAAACGCCGGTCAGTGAAATGCCGGGAAAGGACTGCAACGGCGAGCGTCGAGGCGGCCGCAGCGGCGCCGAAGGCCGGCCAGGCCCAGCCGAACAGCGCCGGATCGGCGATTTCACCGCGCGCCATCGCCGGGAGGAAGGTCGCGGGAATGATGTAGCCGAAGCCGAAGGCGCCGTAACACAGTACCAGCGGCCACCATTGCGCGCTCCACTGTCGCGTTTCCCGGCCGCGCCCCGCGCTGCCGGAGGGCGAAAACACGTTCCATATGAGAAGCGTCGACAGCAAAGAAACCGCGCCGAGGACGATCCAGGCCTCGCTCGAGGCAGCGCGCCACGCCATCAATGCTCCGCAGAGCGCGCCTGCAACCACGATGCCGACGCCGACGCCCGCGTACATGGCCCCAGCCAGCGAGCGCCCTTCAAGGCGCGGCAAGCACCACGCCGACACATGAACCAGCACCCAGGCGCTCGCCATTCCGGCGGCGAGGCGCAGCGCCGCCCACACGGCGGTCTGATGGGTGATGCCCATGGCAAGCGTGGTGCCGGCAATGACCAGCAGGCCGAGGCGGATCACCCTCCCCGAGCGACGGAAAAAGCCTGCCGACAGCGCACCGAAGAGATAACCCAGGTAGTTCGCCGAGGCGAGCCAGCCGCCGGCGATGAGAGACAGGCCGCTGTCGGCCTGCATCATCGGCAGCAGCGGCGTGAATGCGAAGCGGCCGATCCCCATGGCGACGGCGAGGGCCGCAAGGCCGGCGAGCGCGACACGCATGCGCGCAGTCTAGGTTGACACGGAGTTCACTAAAAATGAATAATCATGAAAGAGTCGTTCTCTCCGAGAGATCATCATGGACCTCGCCGCGCTGCACATCTTCAAGACCGTCGCGGAGACCGGCGGCATCACCAAGGCTGCCGCGCGGCTGCACCGCGTGCAGTCGAACGTCACCACGCGCGTCAAGCAGCTCGAGGAGAGCCTCGGCACGCCGCTGTTTCACCGCCACAAGCGGCGCCTGACGCTCTCCGCCGAGGGCAAGCTGCTCCTCGCCTATGCCGAGCGCCTGCTGCGGCTTTCTTCCGAGGCCCAGGCGGCGCTGCGCAGCGGCGCGCCGCGCGGCACGCTGCGCATCGGCTCGCTCGAGAGCACCGCGGCGACCCGCCTGCCGCCGCTGCTGTCGGGCTATCACGCAGCCTACCCCGAGGTACGGCTCGAGCTGGTCACCGGCACCACCGGCGCGCTGGTCGCGCAGGTCCTCGGCGGCGACATCGAGGCTGCCTTCGTCGCCGAGCCGTTTACCGCCGAGGGACTCGAATCGCTTCACGCGTTCACGGAGGAGCTGGTGCTGGTCTCCTCCAAAGGCTTCCCGCGCATCCGCTCGGCGAAGGAGATCGGCCACACTCCGATCCTCGCCTTCACTACGGGGTGCTCGTACCGGCGCCGCCTCGAGGCCTGGCTCGGCGGCTCGGGCATTGCGCCCGAGCGGGTGATGGAGTACGGCTCGTATCACGCCATCATTGCCTGCGCGGCGGCGGGTTCAGGGGTCGCCGTGGTGCCGCGCTCGGTGATCCGGGCGGTGCGCCGCGACAAGGAACTGCGGATCCAGGCGTTGCCGCAGGAAGTGGCGCGCGCGAGAACGCTGCTCGTGTGGCGCAAGGGTCACAAGTCGACCGCCCTGGACGCGATGCAGGCTGCAATCAGGCGATCCGCCGCGTGAAGATCTGTGTCGTCTCGGACAGCCACGATCGCGCCGACGCGCTCGGCAAGGCGGTGAGCAACGCGAAAGAGCAAGGCGCGCAGGCGGTGATCCACTGCGGCGATCTCATCGGCGCTCACACGCTGCGCCCCGCGATGGCGCTCGGCCTGCCGATCCATCTTATCCACGGCAACAATCTCGGTGACTCCGTCGCGCTGCACAAGCTGGCGGGGAATCAGCTCAAGTACTACGGCCCCGATGCGCGCCTGGAGCTCGGAGGAAGAAAAATCTTCGTGGTCCACTACCCCGAGTACGGCC
>Ga0209807_1000960_pt1 | contig 13540 bp, 14 predicted proteins | sample GraSoiAngelo_154_FD_186168 | JGI IMG/M metagenome (GOLD analysis project Ga0209807, IMG submission 186168) | Grasslands soil microbial communities from the Angelo Coastal Reserve, California, USA - 14_1009_13_20cm (SPAdes) (version 2) | ecosystem: Environmental > Terrestrial > Soil > Grasslands ... | reverse complement strand
GCGATCTGCATCGCGCGCCGCTGGATCGGAAAGATGCGTTCGAGCCACCAGCGTCCTGCCTCGGGCAGCGACAGCAGGCGCACGGTCTCGCCGGTCGGTGCGGCATCGACCACGATGACGTCGTAGTTCCCGCTGTCGTGGTGCTCGGCTATCCAGAGGAGGCTCGAGAGCTCGTCCATCCCCGGAAGCACCGTGAGCTCCTCCGCGAGCACGTCGTCGAGGCCGCGCCACTTGAAGACACTTTGCACATAACGCTGGATCGTTCCCCAGTAGCGGCGAACGTTGTAATAGACGTCCGACTCCTGGCCCCAGAGGTTTTCCACAATTTGTGTCGGCTCACCGCCGAGCGGGACATCAAAGGAGTCGGCAAGCGAGTGAGCGATGTCGGTCGAGATCACGAGGGTCCGCTTCCCCAGCTCCGCTGAAAGAAGCGCGGTCGCGGCCGCGACGCTTGTTTTTCCAACGCCGCCCTTGCCCGTGTACACGATGATCCGCGTCGCGCTCGGCATCGACCGAGCATAGGTCTGACCGCGACCGATACCTCATCGACCCGAAGAGCGCGCATCCGCGCGATACGGTCCATTCGCCGGTGTGGCGGCACCAGCAGGGAGGAAGAAGTGTCGCCACTTTCGCAGCGGGAAGCGGAGGTCCTCGAGCTCGTTCGGGCGGGGCACACCACTAAGGACATCGCGGCGCATCTCGGCATCAGCACCAGCACCGTTCTCTGGCACCGCAAGCTGGCACTCGCGCGTCAGACCGCGGCCGCGGCTCCCGGGAGGCTCAAGGGAACCGCGAAGAGCGCAGCGCGGCGATAAGGAGCGAGGTCCGGACGATTGCTCCCGTCCGGACCTCTCTTCATTTTCTAGACCGCGGCCGCAGCTCCGAGGCGCGTTCCGATCTCGCGCACGACGTCGACGAGTAGGTCGACGTCTGCTCCCGTCGTGCGCCAGTTGACGATCGCCGGACGGAAGGCGACCACCCCGCGGTACCGCGTGGTGCCGGCGTACACGCGTCCATCGGCGAGGAGTTCCGCGCCCAGGCGCGTGTTGAGGGCGTCGAGCTCGTCGGCCTTCGCGTCCTTCGGCCGATAGCGGAAGCACACGATATTGAGCGGCACGTCGGCGAGTCGTTCCAGATCGGCCGCTTCGTCGACCCGCCTCGCGAGCCGCTGCGCGAGATCGAGGTGGCGCTCGACCATCTCGCGGTAGCCGTCACGACCGTACGCGCGGAGCGTCGCCCAGATCGCGATGCCGCGAGCACGGCGCGACGCTTCAGGTCCCATCGCGCCGAACATCGGATGCTCGCCCGGCTTCGGTAGGTACGCCGCTCCGATCGCGAACGGCCCCGCGAGGAGCGAGGCGTCGCGGACGAACGCGAAGCCCGAGTCGTACGGGACGTTCAGCCATTTGTGCCCGTCCGCGATGACCGAATGCGCGCGCTCGACGCCCGCAGCGAGGTGCGCGGCCTTCGGCGTCGCCCGCGCGAAGAGGCCGAATGCCCCATCCACGTGCAGCCACGCGCCGTAACGCTCGGCGAGGTCCGCGAGCGCATCGATCGGATCGAAGTCGCCCGCATTCACTTCGCCGGCGTTCCCGACGATGATCGCCGGCGCGCCGTCGAGCGCCCGGAGCGCAGCCTCCATCGCGGTGAGGTCGACGCGGCCGACGTCGTCGCGCGCAAATCGCCGAACCGTGTCGCGCCCGATCCCCAGCATCGCAAGCGCCTTCGTCGCGCTCGGGTGGACGTATCCGCTCGAGACGACCGGCACAGCCGGCAGCCCGGCGAATCCACGCGCGTCGAGATCCACGCCGTGGCGGCGCCCCCACCAGCTGCGTGCGGCGGCGAGCGCGGTGAAGTTCGCCATCGTCGCGCCCGTCGTAAGGACGCCGCCCCAGGATGCCGGCAATCCGAAGAGCTCCTTGAGCCAGGCGATCGAGAGCTCCTCGGTGACCGTCCCGATCGGCGTGGAGTCGTACGCGGCGGCGTTCTGATCCCACGCGGAGGTGAGCCAGTCCGCCGCGAGCGCGGCCGGCGTGTCGCCGCCGATCACCCAGTGGAAGAAGCGTGGCCCCGACGCGCGGAGTGCACCGTCGGATGCGCGGACGAGCTCCTCGATCGCCGCGAGCGCGCCATCTCCATGCTCAGGAAACGCTCGGTTCAGCGCGGCGGCGGCGGCATCGGCGCCAGGCCGCCGCACGTGATCCCCGTCAATGTCAGCCAGATAACGTTGCGCGGCCTCGGCCGCCCGATCCAGAGTCTCGCTGACGAGCCGACGCTCGCGGAGGGGGTCGCTCACCGCCGGAATGCTAGCCCGCGTAACGTGGAGGCGGATGTCGAAAAATGCGCCGACCGATCGTCGTCCGAGCGTGCGGATGCTGCTGCACGGCGCTTACCGCGGTTTCGCCGGCGGCGCGCGCGACGTGAGCCTCGACGCGGCGACGATCCGGGAGGCGCTCGAGGGCCTGGTACGCGCGCACCCGACGCTCGCCGAGCGCCTCCGCGACGAACACGGCAAACTTCGTCCACACCTCGCGTTGTTCATCAATCAGGACGACGCGCGCCTCCTGGGGTGGGAAGACGCCCCGCTCCACGACGGCGACATCGTCCACGTGATTCCAGCGGTATCGGGCGGCTAAGACAGAGGGAGGACTCGGGTGGCAAAGAAAGTCACGCTTCTCGTCGGCACGAAAAAGGGTCTCTACATCTTGCGCGGCGATGCCGGGCGAGGGTCGTGGGCCTGCGAGGGCCCTGAGTTCGCGCCGGCCGAGATCCATCACGCGGCGTACGACCCGCGCGATGGGTCGATGTTCGCTGCCGTGAACCAGACCTGGGGCGGGTCGCGCATCGAGGTGAGCCGCGACATGGGCAAGACCTGGAAGACGACGAAGAACCCCGCCTTCCCCGAAGGCGGAGACCGGACCTTCTCGAAGACCTGGCACATCGAGCCGGGACATCCAAAAACACCGAACGTCGTCTGGGCGGGCACCGAGCCGGCCGCACTCTTCAAGAGCGAGGACCGCGGCGAGACGTGGTCGATCGTGAAGAGCCTCGACGACCAGCCGTCACGCGCGAAGTGGGTGCCGGGCTTCGGCGGGATGGGCCTCCACTCGATCGCGATCGACGCGAAGGATCCGAAGAAGATGCAGGTCGGCATCAGCGTCGGCGGCGTCTACACGACGACCGACGGCGGCACGACGTGGGTGCAGGACAACAAGGTGGACGGCGCCCCGAGCGAGCGGCCGGACGTCTTCTATTGCATCCACAAGCTGCTCGCGCATCCCGAGGAAAGCGGCGTCCGCTTCATGCGCGTCCACGAAGAGGTCTACTGGCGCGATCCAGGTGAGAGCACGTGGCGTTTCAGTACGAAGGGCCTGCCATCGAACTTCGGGTTTGCGGCAGCGATTCATCCCCGCGACACGAGCACCGCGTACTGCATCCCACTCGACGGGATGAGGCGCACGGCCTCGCCGTTCGGCATCGGCGTCTACCGCACGACCGACAAAGGCAAGACCTGGGATCGCCTCGACAAGGGACTGCCGGAAGGCGCGCCGATGGAGTCGGTGCGCGAGGGGATGCACAACGATCGTCTCGACCCGATAGGTCTCTACTTCGGCACGGCGAACGGCGACGTATGGGCAAGCAAGAACGAGGGCGAGAGCTGGAGCCGCGTCGCGCAGTACCTGCCGTACGTCACATCGGTGCACGCCGCGACGATCGAGTAACCAGTAGACCGCTGGCCATCCTCTTCGCGTTCGGAGATTCGGTCTTCGATTGCGGGCATTACAACGAGCGCGGCGTAACGCCGCAGGCGCTTCTTGCCCGCAACGACGACCGGTTGTTTCCCGAGTTCCGCGGTCGCGATCTCTGGACCGTTCGGGGGAACAAGGCGGTCACGGTCGTCCATACGGCCGTCGACGGCGCGACGTCGGTCGATCTTGAACGACAGCTCTCGATCAGATCGGTGCCACGTTGGGCCATCGTTATGGTCAGCATCGGGGGGAACGACCTGCTGCAGGCGCTGCCGAGCCTGAGCGACGCCGAGCTCGAGGCATTTCCGCGACTGGTCCGCGGCGCGCTCGAGCGGCTCGCCCACGCAAAGCTGTTCGTAGCGAACGTGTACGACCCGAGCTTTGGGGACGACTCCAATAACTTCCTCGGCGTTGATCCGGCGACGGCCCGCCGTGCCCATCGTCGAGTAAATGAGACGCTGGCCCTCGAGACCGCGCGTGTCGGAGCCTGCCTCGTTGATCTTCACGCACACTTCCTGTCGGGGAAGCCGTCGTGGTTCACACGCCAGATCGAGCCGAGCCTTACCGGCGCGTCCGAAGTCCGCCGCGTGTTTCTCGACGCGATCGTGCGGACGAACGCGGCCGTCGATATGTAGGCCCGCGTGCCGGCCCCGTGTGTCTTTTGCCAAATCGCTCGCGGCGAACTGCCATCGCACATCGTCCACCGCGACGAAGACGTGATCGCGTTCCTCGACCGCGCGCCGCTGGCGCACGGCCATGTGCTGGTGATGCCGGTGGCGCACATCGAGACCCTCGACGACCTTCCCGACGCGCTGCTCACTCCAGTCTTCGGCGCGGTGCGACGGACCTCGATCGCGGTGCAGAAGGCGCTTCGCGCCGAAGGCTCGTTCGTCGCGACGAACACGCGGATCAGCCAGAGCGTTCCGCACCTACACATACACGTCGTTCCGCGAAACAAGGGCGACGGACTCTTCTCGACGAGACTCGTCTGGCAACGCAAGAAATACGAGACGGATACGCAGATGGCGGAGACGGCGACGAGGATCCGCGCGGCCTACGCGGCGGCGGGGTGACGGCCCCGGCCAAGATTGCCGGGGCCGTCTTACTGGAAGCGACTCACTTGCAATGAAGCTGGATGTTTCCGCCCTTCAGCAATCCGCCGGACTTGTAGCTAGTTGACAGCACAAGAGCGAACGTATCGAGGTCGTGACCGGGCTCGCCGTTGTCAGCGACGTCTACGTCGTAGGTCCCGGCGACTCCGTCGATGTCCGCGGTGCCGTGGATGTGCCGGGCAGTCGGCCCGGTCATCGTGTAGGTCAGGACCCCGGTGCCCTTCGCCCTGGGTCCGCCCGCACCGTGGTCGGTGTAGAGGAAGTGACCCCATCCGCCGTCGGCGCCGGCGACCGCGAAGTTCGCCCGCGCGCCCGACGGCGTGCCGGTGATCCAACCGCCACCAGTGACAAAGTCTTTGTTGTCGCAGCCGCCCGCGCCAGGCTGCGAGGCGCATGTGATGTCCGCGTGCGCAGAGGCAACGATGATGTCGGTCTTCCCGAGCACAGGGTCCGTGAGCATGATGTGCAGCGCGTTGACCGTGACCGCGCCGCTATCGCCGGACGCGCTCGCGACCGGCTGTTCGTTTATGGCGATCGAGCCGACTCCTGGAATCGTGATGGTCTGAGGCTGAGTCCCCACCGTGATCTGGGTGCCGTTGACGGTGAGGCCGGCGATCTCGGAGCTCTCGGTGATCGTCGCGGTGCCCGAGTTGCATGTCGCGCTCGCGCGCGCCGCGAGAAACTCCGCGCTGATGTTCTGGCCGGCGGCGCTCAGCGAGAAGTCGGCGACGACGGCCTCGGCGCTGCTTTTGTTTCCCTCGGCGACGACCGTTGCATGCAGCACCTCCGCGGTCAGCGCCCCGCCGGTCGGGTCCGGCAAGCCGCTGATCGGGTAGTCAAGGACGCTCTTATGGAGATGGCCGCCACTCGCGGCGACCGGACCCGTATCCACAAGCACGATCGGCATTCCTGCGACCTGACCGCTGATAACGGTCGCCTGCCCGCTGAACATGGTGGCGGCCGCGGCGGCAGCGCGACCTCCGGTCGGGCCGGCGATGGCTGCGATGACAAAGAGCGGAACGAGTAGTGGCGTGATACGCCGTTTGGTCCTCATGGACGTTCCTCCTGATTCGCTGAGTACGTTTTTCTGCGGGCGTAAGCGCAATAGATGCCCGAAACGGGCAGGCGCACAGCGCAACCGGCAGAACCGCAAGCCGTTAATCCTTCCGGTGTCGGCGCAGGAGTAGGCCATGGGTCCATCGCTTTCTCAGCGAGAGATCGAGGTCCTGACCCACGTCGCACTGGGTGAGACCTCGAAGGAAATCGCGGGGGCGCTCGGCATCGGCGAGCGGACGGTGAACTGGCATCTCGAACGCGTCTTCGTGAAGCTCGGGGCGGGAAGTCGCGCAGAGGCGGTGGCCCTCGCGTTCGAGCTCGGGATCGTGCGCAGGCCGCATGACTCGCAGACGAGCCCATGACCGCGAAGGCGACAACACCGCTTTGATTACGAGAGCGGATGGCAGAGATCGCGACGAAGATCACAAGCGAGCACCGAATGCGACACGAAGTACCAGGACTAATCGGCTGGGAGAGTTCCATTGCACGAGCGCACAGCCTGGCGCTCAATCGTTAGCGGGTGGAGGGCCGATGAGCCGGGGGCTAAAGAGAGGGGTCGTGCCATGAGCGGCGGGAAGGCCTATCGACACGGCTACTACGCGACGCTTCCTCACACGAAGCCACAGCAAGCATCTGCGGGCGTCGACTTCGACGGCGTTCTTGTCGTGATCATCGCGTCGCTGCTGATCGTCGTCGTCACCGCGATCGCGACGGACCGAACGCTCTTGACGCAGGTCGATCAATCATTCCGCGCGATGCTCACGGACCTGGGTCTGTTCTTCCGACGCTAGCTCGCGCAGTTAGCTAGGCGCGCGTCACCGCTTCGGCGGGGGCAAAGCGCCGGATCGCCTCGACGATCGCGATGTGCTCCTCATCGAGGACGCGCGCCGCCAGCGTCGCCGCATCGTCGCCCGGCAGGACGGGGACGCGGCGCTGGACCACCACCTCACCAAGGTCGACCGTCTCCGGGTGCACTCGATGTACGGTGCAGCCCGACTCGGTCGCGCCCGAAGCTAGGACGGCCGCGTGCACCTTGTCACCATGCATTCCCCGGCCGCCGAAGAGGGGCAGGAGCGCGGGGTGCAGGTTGATCACCGGGACGCCGCGAAGGCGCACGAAAAAGATCGGGGCGAGGATGTGATCGAATCCGGCCAGGACGACGAGCTCCGCGCCGACACCGGCGATCGCCGCGGCCATTGCCTGATGCGCAGCCGCACGATCCGAATACGCCCGGACGGTGAATACCGCGCTCGGCACGCCCGCGAGCGCGGCCCGTTGCAAGGCGGGCACGCCGGCGTGGTTCGAGACGACGATCGCGACACGAGCATCGAGCGCGCCTGAGGCGCAGGCGTCGAGGATCGCCTGCAAATTCGATCCGCGCCCCGATACGAGGACCGCGATTGGCATCGTCATCCGAAGATCACCCTCCGACCAGACGAGTGTGGGACGACCTCTCCGAGCGCGACGGCCCCGGGGACGGCACGGAGCGCCGCGCCGACCGCATCCGCGTGGATCGCGACGACGAGACCGATCCCCATGTTCCATGTGTCGAACTGCTCCATCTCTTCGACGTCGCCCAGCCGCGCGAGAAGCGAGAAGATGGCCGGCACCTCCCACGCGGCGCGATCGATCGAGGCCGCGGTCCCGTCGGGCAACGACCGCGGCAGGTTGCCCTCCCACCCGCCGCCGGTGAGGTGGGCGATCGAGTGGATCTCCGCGACCTCGCGCAGGGCGCGGAACTCGGCGAGATACAAGCGATGCGCCGCGAGCAGCGAGGCGCCGAGAGTCGCGCCGCCGAGCTCCTCGCGAGGTACCAGGAGCACGTCGCGGAGCGATGCGCTCCGCTCGTGCATGGCCCGGCGCGCGCATATCTCTCGAGCCAGCGAGTAGCCGTTGGTGTGGAGACCGCTCGACGGGATTCCGACGAGCGCGTCGCCTTCGCGGACGCGCTGCGGTCCGAGGACTTTCTCGCGGTCCACGACCCCGACGAGGAATCCGGCGAGGTCGTACGCGTCCGGGGCGTACATGCCGGGCATCTCGGCCGTCTCGCCGCCGAGGAGCGCCGTGCCCGACCGCGCGCAGGCATCGGCCATCGCGCCGACGACGCGCGAGAACACGTTTGGATCGATCTTCGAGGTCGCAAAATAATCGAGGAAGAAGAGCGGCTCGGCGCCCATGGCGAGCGCGTCGTTGACGCAGTGACTGACCAGATCGGCGCCGACGACCTCGTGGCGGTCGAGGAGTCGCGCGACCTCGAGCTTCGTGCCGACGCCGTCCGTCGTCGCGACGAGGACCTTGTCCGTGCCGGGCGCCGCGAAGAGCCCGCCGAACTGTCCGACCTCGCCGATGACCTCGGGTCGGCGCGTGCGCGCGATGCGATCCTTGACCCTAGAGAGCGCGTCCTCCGCGCGCGCGATGTTCACGCCGGCATCGCGATAGGTGATGCTCATGCCTTCACCGGCTCGGCCTCGAGCGAATCCTTCGCGAGCTCGAGCTGCACCGGCACCAGATAGTCGCCGGTGAAGCACGCCGTGCAGAGCTCGCCCTCGGTGCCTCCGGTCGCGCGCACCATTCCTTGCAGCGAGAGGTAGCCGAGCGAATCCGCGCCGATATGGTGGCGGATCGCCTCGACGTCTTTGTGCGACGCGATGAGGTCGTCACGGCGCGCCATGTCCACCCCGAAGAAGCATTGATGGCGGATCGGGGGCGAGCAGATGCGCATGTGCACCTCGGTCGCGCCGTGGGCGCGGAGAAGCTCGACGATCGGGCCGCTCGTCGAACCGCGCACGATCGAATCATCGACGACGACCACGCGCTTGCCGTCGAGCACATCTTTGAGCGCGTTGTACTTGAGCGCGACGCCCTGGCGGCGGAGCTCCGCCGATGGCTGGATGAAGGTACGCCCGATGTACCGGTTCTTGATGAGCCCTTCGCGAAACGGAATGCCGCTCCGGCGGGCATACCCGACGGCGGCGGGTATCGCGCTGTCCGGCACTGGAATCACCACGTCGGCCACGGCCGGGTACTCGTCGGCAAGGGTCTCGCCCATCCGCTCGCGTGTTGCGTAGACCGAGGTGCCGCCGAGATCGCTCGCGACCGACGCCAGATAGACGTGCTCGAAGACGCAGAGACCACGGCGATTCGCGGCGAAGTCGGCGATCGTCACCGGACCGCCGTCGTCGATCCGCAGCACCTCTCCCGGCGCGACGTCGCGGATGAACCGCGCGCCGACCGTCTCGAGCGCGCAGGTCTCGCTCGCGACGAGCCAGGTGTCGCCCTTCCGGCCGAGGCACAGCGGACGCACGCCGAGCGGGTCGCGCACCGCGTAGAGCGCGGAGGGCGTGAGGATCACGAGGGACCAGGCGCCCTGAAGCTTCGGTAGAGCGCGCGTCAGGCGATCGTCCCAGGTCGCGCCGTCCTCATGCGCGATGACCTGCGCGATCACTTCGCTGTCGCTCGACGTCGTGAAGGGCACGCCGGTCTGCGACAGGCCCGCGCGCAGGTCGCGGGCGTTGATGCAGTTTCCGTTGTGACTGATCGCGAGCTCGCCAAGCTCGTCGGTCCGCACGACCATCGGTTGGGCGTTCTGGATCCGCGAGCTGCCTGTCGTGGAGTACCGCGTGTGACCGATCGCCGCGCGGCCTCCGAGCACGCCGAGGTCCGGCTCGCTGAAGACCTGGCCGACCAGGCCCATTCGGCGGACGATGCGCATGTCGCGGCCGTCCGTGGCCGCGATGCCGGCCGACTCCTGACCCCGGTGCTGCAGCGCGTACAGAGCGAAAAACGAAAGGCGCGCGGCCTCGGTCGGATCGGCACGCTCGGAATTCCAGACACCGACGATGCCGCACATCTATGCATCTCTCCCGAGTGCGTGGCCGAGACCCCGCGCGTGCGCTTCGGCGAGAGCGATCACGGGAGTCCCGAGGACCGGGGCCACCTCGAGAAGATCGCCGCCGACCGTGCCGAGCGTCCACAGCGGAACGTCATGCGTGCGCGCGAGCGCGCGCACCTCGTCCTCGCGCGCCGGCTCGATCACCAGAACAACACCCGAGGGCGCTTCGCCGAACAGCGCGACCCGCTTGTCGATCCCGCGGATCGCGGGGAGCGTCACCTTCATGCCGACGCGGTCCCGGATGACGATCTCCGCGAGCGCGACAGCGAGGCCACCCGCGTCGCGATCGTGCGCCGCGCGGACCGCGCCTTGCGCGTGCGCTGCGAGGAGGAAGCGCTGGAGGCGAGCTTCGAGCGCGAGGTCGATGGTCACCGGCCCTTCGTGGATGCCGCGCGCCGCCCCGTAAGCCGACGCTCCGAGCGATACCTGAGCGCTTCCCGCGAGCAATACAAGGTCGCCGGTTCTGCCGCTCGTCGGCGCGATGTGCTTGGTGACGTCGGCGAACCGGCCGACCGCGCCGATGACGGCAGCCGGCCAGATGTCCGTGCCGTGCGTCGCGTTGTAGAGCGAGACGTTGCCCGACACGACCGGAACGCCCAGCGCGTCGCACGCCGCCGCGATGCCCTCGACCGTCCGCGTGAGCTGCCACGCGCCTTTGGGGCGCTCCGGATTGCCGACATTGATGCAGTCGGTGATCGCCAGCGGCGTCGCGCCCATGCACACGAGATTGCGTGTCGCCTCCGCGACAGCGGCCGCTGCCCCAACGAACGGATCTATCGCGGCCAGTCGGGGCTGCGCATCGATCGCGAGCGCGATGCCGTCAGAGCGGCCCTTGATGCGCATGACCGCCGCGTCGGCACCCGGACCGACGACCGTGTCCGTGCCGACCATCTGGTCGTAGGTGCGATAAATGACCTTCCGCGATGCGATCGCCGGCGAAGCGAGCAGATCCAACAACTCAAGACCGATCTTCTGCGGACCGCCGGAAGTCTCGTGCGAGGTGCCGGTCGTGCTCGGGGGGCCCTCCGTCGACCACGCAGGGTCGCCGGTCCCCCTGCGCGCGCCCGTCACCTCGCCCTCGCCTCGGTCGTACTCCGCAGCGAGGCTTGAGATGTCGTATTCGGGGGCGTCGTCCGCAAGCGATCGCGGCGGAAGTTCGGCGACCAGCTCGTCGGCATCGAAGATCTTGAGAAGAGGCTCGGCCGTGACTTCGCCGATCCGGGTGCCGTGCAGCTCCCAGCGCTGGAAAATGCGCTCGACATCACGCTCCCGGCCGGGACGCGCCACCACAAGCATCCGCTCCTGCGATTCACTGAGCATCACTTCGTACGGAGTCATGGCGCGCGCTCGGCGCGGCACGAGCGCGACGTCGATCCGCATGCCGACCCCGCTTTTTGCCGCGACTTCGCTGACGGCGCACGTCAGCCCGGCGGCCCCGAGGTCTTGCACCGCCTCGATCGCGTCGGCTTCGACCAATTCGAGCGTGGCCTCAAGGAGGAGCTTTTCAAGGAACGGATTACCCACCTGCACCGACGGGCGCTTGGCATCCGACCCGGAGCCGAGCTCGAACGACGCGAGCAGCGACGCGCCTGCGATCCCGTCGCGGCCGGTGTCGCTACCGACCAGGTACACCGCGCTGCCCGGTCGCGCGCCGCTCGCCTTGCGGAGATCTTGGGAGCGTGCGAAACCGACGCACATCGCGTTAACGAGCGGGTTCTCGGCGTAGCAGGGCTCGAACGAGACGTGCCCGGCGACGTCGGGGATGCCGACGCAGTTGCCGTAGAAGGAGATGCCGCCGGTCACGCCCGAGATCGTGCGGCGGACGGCGGGATCGGCCGGAGGGCCGAAGAAGAGCGCGTTCAGCACCGCGGTCGGGCGCGCGCCCATCGCGAAGACGTCGCGCAGGATCCCGCCGACACCGGTGGCCGCGCCCTGGAACGGCTCGATGGCGGACGGATGGTTGTGGCTCTCGACCTTGAAGACACAGAGAAGGCCGTCACCGATGTCGACCGCGCCGGCGTTCTCGCCTGGGCCGACAGCCACGGACGGGCCGCGTGAAGGCAGCGTGCGCAGCAGCTTCTTGGAGTGCTTGTACGCGCAGTGCTCGCTCCACATGGCCCCGAACATCGCCCACTCGAGCGCGTTCGGCTCGCGGCCGATCTGCTCGCGGACGAGGGCAGCCTCGTATTCGGTCAGGCCTGCGTCGTGTGGAATCTGGTTAGGCTGCGCCGTTTTCGTCGTCCCCAGGGTTGGGGACGCACTCACGACCGGGTGATCGCTCCGTGGGACGCCATCAGAGGAAAGAGTAGCGCCTCGCCGCCGCCGACGGGAGCCCTAAGCGGTCGTCAGCGCGGCCGCGCCTGCAATCGAACGCGCGACGATCGCGGCGTCCTCGCCGATGCCCATGAAGATCGACGACTTCCGCTTGCGCAGAAAGTGGACCCCGCAGAAGTACAGCCCCGGCACGACCGTGCTGCGCCCGTCCTCGGTGATCGGGAAGCCGAGGTCGTCGAACGCGTCGTCGGCATGGATCCAGGAGCGGTAATCCGGACGGAATCCCGATGTGAAGATCACGGCTCCGAATCCCGCTAGGTCAACGCTCTCGGGTGCGGCTGCCTCGAATGCGGTCGGCGCGAGCGGATCCGGCGCCATAACGCCGCGGCTTTCGCACATCTTGCGGATGAGTAGGCAGCTGTCGGCGTAGCGCGCGTCGCCGAACGCGACGGACGCGGCGAGATCGTTCGCGAAGTGCAGCCGTGTCGAGTCGGCACCGACGAAGTGCCCTACGAGGTTCACCCCGAGCCGCTGCAGGGTGCGGTAGTGGAGGTCACGGCCACCGCCGTGTCCGGTGGCCTGGGGGTTGGCGATGAGGCGCGCCTCCGGTGACGGGAGATCGCGAAGGGCGAAGTCGAAGAATGGCGTCTCCGACAGCCACGCCAGAAAGTCGCGGCCCCCGAGCCGACGGGTGATCCACGGGGCGCGCCCGCAGGAGAGGAACGCGTCTCGTCCCGCCTCAAAAAGCTCCTCTGCGATCTGGCACCCGGTTTGTCCGCTGCCGACGATAAGAACCTTTCCGGCTGGAAGTGCCCCAGCGTTGCGGTAGCTTTCGGCGTCGATCGCGTACAGGCCGCGCGGCAAGGACGCGGCGGCCGCAGGACGATGTGCCTTCTGGTACGCGCCAGTTGTGACGACGACCGTTTTTGGACGCAGCTCGCCTTCCGACGTGTTGACGACGAATCCGTCGCCGATCGGGTGAAGTGCGGTCACGGCGACGCCCTCGCGAACGGGCGCCTTGAACGAGCGCGCATACGACTCGAGATGCGCGACGATCGCGTCGCGTGGCATGAACCCGTCCGGATCGTCGCCCGCGTATGCGCCGCCGGGAAGACGAACCGTCCAGTTCGGGGTGACGAGGCAGAACGTGTCCCAGCGTCCACGCCAGGTCTCGCCGACCCGTCCGCGCTCCATAACAAGGTGGTCCACGCCGGCAGCCGACAGCTCGTGGCTCACGGAGAGACCGGCTTGCCCGGCGCCGATCACGACAACATCTGGTTTGCTCACCCCGTGGACTCTACGGTCAGTTTGCTGGAGGCGTCCGGCTAGGACAGGTCTCCGGTACCCACAAATTTTTCGACCTGGTCGGCGAACGCGACAAGGTCCGGGATCCGGGTCTGGATCTGGCCATAGACGTCGTCGATGTCGGTCTGCTCGCGGTCGTAGGCGAGCAGGTT